>Ga0302325_10016695_pt1 | contig 15544 bp, 13 predicted proteins | sample Palsa_T0_2_FD_201948 | JGI IMG/M metagenome (GOLD analysis project Ga0302325, IMG submission 201948) | Peat permafrost microbial communities from Stordalen Mire near Abisko, Sweden - Palsa_T0_2 | ecosystem: Environmental > Terrestrial > Soil > Palsa > Peat permafrost | place: Sweden: Abisko...
GCGCGCGTGACCAGGCGGTCGAGGCCTCGAAGGTGAAGTCGGCGTTCCTGGCCAACGTCAGCCACGAGATCCGCACGCCGATGAACGGCGTGATCGGCATGAACGAGCTGCTGCTGGACACCGCGCTCGACGACGAGCAGCGCACCTACGCCGAACAGGTCGCCCGCTCAGGCGAGCAGATGATGGCGATCATCAACGACATCCTCGACCTCTCGAAGATCGAGGCGGGCCAATTCGAACTGGACATCACCGACTTCGACCTCTGCGACGCGATCGAGCAGGCGACCGCCGCGGCGAGCTTCGAAGCCCGCTCCAAGGGCCTCGCGCTCGAACTGCGGTTCGCCGAGAACGTGCCGGCGCGGGCGAGCGGGGACAGCCGGAGACTGCGCCAGATCCTCCTGAACCTCGTCGCCAACGCCGTCAAGTTCACCGCACACGGATCGGTCACCGTCGACGTGAGCAGCCGGCCCGGCGAGGCGGACGCGACGGCTGTCCGCATCGAGGTCACCGACACGGGCATCGGAATCGAACCGCAGTCGCTCGGGCGGATGTTCGAGCCCTTCACCCAGGCCGATGCCTCGACGACGCGCCACTACGGCGGCACGGGGCTCGGCCTCGCGATCGCCCGCGAGCTCGCCCAGCGCATGGGCGGCACGATCGACGCCACGAGCGAGCCCGGGCGTGGCAGCACGTTCTGGCTGGAGCTCCCGCTCGGGCCGGCGTCAGAGCACGCAGCCGAGCCTCACGCCGCCGCCATCGCCGCCCAACCGCGCTGAGTCGAGCAGCCGGGGGGGAGGGTCGAGCGCGGCGACGCGCGGTTGCGCGCGCCCGCTCAGCCCAGGCGCCAGGGCTCGGGCGCCTGCGCGTCGGCGTCGGCGTGGCGCGGCTCGGCGCGCTCGCTGGTCTGCGCGTCGAATCGATCCGGCTGGGTCTCCCTGAGCCGGTTGCGCTCCTGCTGCACGACCCATAGCCGGATCTTGCGTTCAACATGCTGCTCGTGTCCCCGCATGATGCGCCTGTCCCTTCCTGGTAGGAACTCACCGTCATGGTCGGTCAAGGCCGCCGCCGTCGCCTTCGACGCCGGTCCCAAATCAGGCGCCCGGCGCTCGACAGCGGGGCCAACGGGGTGTGCGCTCGCACGCGGCGCGTGTTCGCCCGGAGCCCGGCAGCCCCTGCACCGCGGCGCCACGAGGACCGCGGGAGGCTCGAATGCCCGGCGAGGCTTACGCTCTGCCTGATGAGCTCAAGCCCGCAGCCTGAGGCGGCGCCGCAGCGGCGCCGCCACCGCGTCGTGATCGTCGGCGCCGGCTTCGGCGGCCTCTTCGCCGCGAAGGCGCTGAAGAAGGCTGAGGCCGACGTCACGCTGCTCGAGCGGACCAACCACCACCTTTTCGCGCCGCTCCTCTACCAGGTGGCAACCGGCATTCTCTCCGCCGGCGAGATCGCGCCGGTCACGCGCGACATCCTGCGCAGGCAGCGCAACGTGACGGTCGAGATGGGCGAGGTGACCGCGATCGACGCGGCGTCCCGGCGACTGGTCGTGCGCTGCCCGGACGCCAGCGAGCGGACCGTCGGCTACGACAGCCTGATCCTCGCCGGTGGGATGAGGACGTCCTACTTCGGCAACGACGGCTTCGCGCGCTGGGCGCCCGGGATGAAGACGCTCGAGGAGGCGCTGGCGCTACGTGGACGCATCTTCGGCGCCTTCGAGATGGCGGAATGGGAGCACGACCCCGAGCAGCGGTCCGCCTGGCTGACCTTCGCGATCGTCGGCGCCGGGCCCACGGGCGTCGAGCTGGCCGGCCAGATCGGCGAGCTCGCGCGGCATTCGCTGGCTGGGAACTTCCGCAACTTCGACCCGGCGCAGGCGAGGATCCTCCTGTTCGACGGCGGCGATCGGATCCTGCCCTCCTTCGGCGAGCGCCTCTCACGCAAGGCGACGCAGGCGCTCGAGCGCCTCGGAGTCGAGGTGCACGTGGGCACCATGGTCACCGGGCTGGACGCCGAGAGCATCACCGTGCGCGAGGGCACCGGCGAGCAGCGAACGATCCCGGCGATGACCGCGATCTGGGCGGCCGGCGTGCGCGCGGCGCCGCTGGCGGAGCTCGTCGCCGCGGCGACCGGGGCGCCGACAGACCGCTTCGGCCGCGTGGTGGTGAGCGCCGACTGCTCGATCGCCTCCCACCCGGAGATCTTCGTCGTCGGCGACATGATGGCCCTCGAGGATCTGCCGGGACTCGCGGAGGTCGCGATGCAGTCGGGCGCCCACGCCGCCAAGGTGATCCGCTCGCGGATCGAGCACCGCGGTGAGCCGCGTCCGTTCCGCTACCGCGACCTCGGCGAGATGGCCGCCGTCTCGCGCACCTCCGCGGTCGCGAGCTTCCGCGGCCTGCAGTTCAGCGGCCGCCTCGGCTGGCTGATGTGGCTGTTTGTGCACCTCGTCTTCCTGACCGGGTTCAAGAACCGCGTGACGACGGTCGTGCACTGGACGATCACCTTCATTGGCCGAGCCCGGGCCGAGCGCACGATCGACGCGCGCGACGCCGCGATCAACAGGCGCGAGCGCCCGCACGCGGCAGCGGAGGCGTCCGCGCCGCCGGCGCACGCGCCTCCGGGCGGCGGCTCCTAAACTGCCCGGCAGGTGCAGGCAACCAGCGCCGCGGACGCTTCGCGGCGCACGAGCGGGAGGATGAGCCGATGAGCGGGCCGTTGCGTTGGGGCGTGATCGGCACGGGTGCGATCGCCGCCGCGTGGGTCGAGGACATGGGCGTGACCGACTCCGGCAGCGTCGTGGCGGTCGGATCGCGCAAGCTTGAGACGGCCGAGCGCTTCGCCGATCGCTGGGGGATCGCCAACCGCCACCCCAGCTACGAGGCGCTCGTGGCCGACCCCGAGGTCGACGCCGTCTACGTGGCGACGCCCCATCCGCTGCACAGCCCGTGCGCCCAGCTCGCGCTCCGCGCAGGCAAGCCGGCGCTCGTCGAGAAGCCGTTCACCGTGACCGCCGCCGAGGCCGAGGAGCTCGTCGCAGTGGCGCGGGCCGAGGGTCTCCTGCTGATGGAGGCGATGTGGACACGCTGGCTGCCCCACATCGTCGAACTTAGACGGCTGCTTGCGGAGGGGGCGCTCGGGAAGATCTCGACGCTCTCCGCCGACCACGGGCAGTGGTTCGCGCCCGACCGAGACTTTCGCCGCTTCGCCCGCGAGCTGGACAGCGGCGCGCTGCTCGACCTCGGCGTCTATCCGGTCTCCTTCGCCTCGATGGTGCTCGGCACGCCCGAGCGGATCGTCAGCCTCACCACGCCGGCGCCCGGCGGCGGCGACGAGATCACCTCGATGGTCTTCGGCTACGAGGGCGGCGCGCAGGCGCTGCTGAACTGCTCGATCGCCGGCAAGAGCCCGACGCGCGGGGCGATCGTCGGCAGCGACGCGCGCATCGAGATCGACGGCGACTTCTACCGGCCGTCGTCCTTCAGCCTGATCTCGCGCGATGGGGCGGAGACCCGCTTCGAGATGCCCCACGAGGGCTGGGGACTGCGCCACCAGGCAGACGAGTTCGCCCGCTGCCTCAGCGAGGGGCTGCTGGAGAGCCCGGTCATGCCGCTCGATGAGAGCATCGCGATCATGCGCACGATGGACGCCGTGCGCGCTCAGGGCGAGCGTTGAGCCTGTAGGAGCGCCATGCTGGAGCTCGAACAGGTCCTCGACGAGATCCCGCAGCTGGCCGATCGCCCGCGGCAGGTCAGCCGGCTGTCGGGCGGACTGACCAACTCCAACTACAAGGTCGTGACGGCGAACGGCAGCTACCACGTGCGCCGCTGGAGCGACGACACGGGCCTGCTCGCGATCGACCGCGACAACGAGTACGAGAACTCGCGGCGCGCCGCCGCGGCCGGCGTGGGGGCGGGCGTGCTGGCCTACCTGCCGGCGCACAACACGATGGTGATGGAGTGGCTCGAGGGCTCGACGCTGAGCGCGGCCCGGCTGCGCCGCGGCGGCCGGCTGCTGGCCGATGTCGCCGCCGCGTGCCGGCGCCTGCACGGCGCGGAGCGCTTCCGCGACGACTTCGACATGTTCGCGATCCAGCCCGGCTACCTGCAGATCGTGCGCAGCCGCGGCTTCCGGCTGCCGGATGGCTATGAGCGCTTCGATCCCCACGTCACCGCGATCCGCGAGTCCCTCGCCGTTCGCGACGAGGGAACGGTGCCGTGCAACAACGACCTGCTGGCCGAGAACTTCATGCTGACGCCGTCGGGCCTGCGCCTGATCGACTACGAGTACTCGGGCAACAACGACGCCTGCTTCGAGCTCGGCAACATCTGGAGCGAATCGCACCTGTCGCTGCCGCAACTGGAGGCGCTCGTCGCCGCCTACTACGGCCGCCCCTGGCGCCACAAGCTCGCCCGCGCGCGGCTGTGGGGGCTGATGTCGAACTACGGCTGGACCCTCTGGGCCTCTATTCAGGATGGAGTGTCCGCGATCGAGTTCGATTTCTGGTCCTGGGGGCTCGAGAAGTACGAGCGAGCGGTCGCGGAGTTCGAGAGCGCCGAGTTCGAGCGGCTGCTCGAAGAGGCGCGCCGAAGCGACTGAGCCCGCGGTGGCGCGCCTGTATCGTGGGCTGCGAACCCCTTTCCCCTGCTTAGGAGCGCCGTCGTGGCCAAGCTGCAGATAATCGTCGGAAGCACTCGCCCCACCCGTGCTGTTGAGAAGATCCTGCCCTGGCTCGTGGCGCGCGCCGGGAGCCACGGCGGCTTCGAGGTCGAGGTGCTCGACCTGCGCGACTGGAAGCTCCCCTTCTTCCAGGAGCACCTCGGCACGATCGGCGACTTCGCCGATCCGACCTATTCCGAGCCTGTCGTGCGGGCCTGGAATCGCAAGCTCGCCGAGGGCGATGCCTTCATCATCGTGACGGCCGAGTACAACCACAGCGTCCCCGGCCAGCTGAAGAACGCGATCGACAGCGTCTTCGTCAGCTTCGCCATGCGCAACAAGCCGGTCGCCTTCGTCGGCTACAGCGGCGGCATCGCCGCAGGGACCCGTGCCGTTGAGCACCTCGCGCTGATCGCGATCGAGGCGGAGGCCGTGCCGCTGCGCAACACGGTGCTGATCCCGTTCGTCGGCGACGCGTTCGACGATGACGACCAGCCCACCAACCCCGCGACCGAGATCGCCCTCTCGATCACCCTCGACGACCTCGCCTGGTGGGCGGAGGTCATGAGCCGCGCACGCGCGCAGGGCGAGCTCGCGCCTGGCACGTTCCGCGCGCGCGCCGCCGCGGCCGCCGCCGAAGCCGCCGACTGACGGCGCCCCGCCGCACCGCCCCGCCTCGCCGCCGGCAGCCGGCGGCGACGCGGGCGAAGGGCGCTCACGGCCGTGCGGGGATAATCCGGTGCGCCGTGGGTGATCGATGAGCGAATCGACGCTGCTGTTCATCGCAGGCTGCTGGGCGGCCTGGATCCTCTACTGGCTGGCGATGGCGTTTGGCGCCAAGCGCACGGTCGAGCGCGGCGGTTTCGTCGGCTATCGCGTGGTGGTCGGCGTCCTCGTCGGCACGCTGCTCCTCGCCGGACATCTGTTGCACCTCTCCTCACGGTCGCTGGCCTGGCGGACCCCGCTCGCCCTCGGGGTGGTGTGCGACGTGATCGTCGTCGCCGGAGCCGCATTCACGGTCTGGGCGCGGATCACGCTGGGTCGCAACTGGAGCGCGGAGGTGACGTTCAAGGAGGATCATGAGCTGATCGAGTCCGGCCCCTACGCGCTCGCGCGCCATCCGATCTACACCGGCCTGAGCGCGATGGCCCTCGGCACGGCGCTGGACGCCGGACGGGCGATCGGCTTCGCCGTGTTCGTCGGGCTGTGCGGCGGCCTATGGTGGAAGATGCGGGCGGAGGAGCGGATCATGAGCAGGCACTTTCCCGACGCCTACGCCGACTACAGGACCCGCGTGCGCGCGATCATCCCGTTCGTGTTGTGAGCTCACGATGACCGCGCAGGCCAACCGAGCGACCACCGAGGGCCCGGCGTGAGCGCCCAGATCGGCCCCACGGCGCAGGAGAGCGCGGGCGTGAGCGCGAACGTCAGCCCCACGCCGCGCCAGAACGCTGGCGTGGAGCGGCGAGTCGACCTCGTGTTCGAGGGCGGCGGGGTGAAGGGCGTCGCGCTCGCCGGCGCCTACCTCGAGCTCAGCGAACGCGGCTACACGCCCGAGTGCGTGGCCGGCACCTCCGCCGGAGCGATCACGGCTGCCCTCGTCGCCGTCGGCTACAGCGGCGCCGAGCTGGAGGACATCGTGCTGGGCCAGATGCACTTCCCCTCCTTCGAGGACCAGACCTTCCTCGACCGCCTGGGCCCTCCGGGCGAGTTCGCCGAATTCATCGCGCGGGGCGGCATCCACAGCGGCGATTTCTTCCTCAGCTGGATCCGCAAGCTGCTTGCGGCGAAGGGGAAGACGAAGTTCGGCGATCTGCGCAGTCCGTCTGGTGAGGGCGGCAACCGGGCGTACGCGCTACAGGTGATCACCTCCGACCTGACCGACCGGAGCATGCTCGTGCTCCCGCGCGACGCCGGCAACCTCGGCATAGATCCGGACGAGCTCGAGATCGCGCAGGCTGTGCGGATGAGCATGTCGATCCCCGTGTTCTTCAAGCCCGTCGCGCAGAAGCACCCCGTCACGGGGGTCGAGCACGTGATCGTCGACGGCGGGATCCTGTCGAACTACCCAATCTGGCTGTTCGACGCCCCCGGCTCCGCTCCGCCGCGCTTTCCCACCTTCGGGATGATGCTCGTCGCGCCCGGACAGGACGCGCCCGTGCTCCCGACGGCGGCGCCTGGTGACGTGCTCGCCGATGTGCGCTCGCGGATCGAGTTTCTCAAGCTGATCGTCGAGACGATGGCCGACGCCCACGACCGCTTCTACGTCGAGCAGGCCAACTATGCGCGCACGATCCCGATCCCGACGTTGGGCGTCAGGACCACGCAGTTCGACATCACGCCCGAAAGGACGCGCGAGCTGTTCGAGTCCGGCCGGACGGCGGCCAAGAAGTTCCTCTCCACCTGGGACTTCGAGGCATACAAGGCCACCTTCCGCAGCGAGAAGCCCCCGCCGGGCCGGCGCGAAAGCGTCACCTGACTCCGAGCCCACCAGCGCTCAGGCGTTCGTGGCCCCGGCGTTCGGCCCCTCGCTGCGCCGCGGCCAGTACGCCTGCAGGTCCGCCAGGCGCCGCTCGCCCCGCGCGAGGCGGCCGACCGTCTCGGGAGCGCGCGCGTCGAGCTGCGAGGCCACGACGACGAACAGCTGGGCGGTGGTCAGCGCGTCGCCGATGGCGGTGTGCGGCGAGTGCACGGGTAGGCCGCAGGCGCGCGTCAGGCCGCCCAGGTCCATCTGGCCTGGCAGCTCGCCGTCGCGCTCGGCGAGCCACACACGGGCCAGCACGGCGGTGTCGAGCACGGGGCCGCGCAGGCGCATGCGCATCCGCCGCAGCGCGTCGCCGAGGAACGCCCGCTCGACCGGCGAGTGATGGGCGACCAGCACGCGCCCCGCCATCGCCGCGAGCAACGGGTCGAGCGCCTGCGCGAGCTCCGGCGCCCGGGCGAGGTCGGCGGCGCGGATCCCGTGCACGCGGATCGCCTCCTCGGCCAGCGGCCGCGTCGGGCGCACGAGTCCGACCGCCGCGCCCGCGAGGCGCACCCGCCCGTCGTCGATCGGCAGCGCGCCAAAGGAGATGATCTCGCCGTCGCGGCGGTGCAGGCGGCTCAGCTCGACGTCGACCACGCAGTAGTGCGCATCGCGCCACGGCGTCCGCGCCGGCGGCGGCCGCGACGCGATGTAGGCCCGTGCGCCCTCGCCGCGAGCGGGCCGTCCCCTCCAGGCCCTCACCAGATCGGCGCCTGAAGCTCGGCCGCCACCCGCTTCTGGACCGCCGCGACGGCGCGGAAGGCCTCGCGCAGCGAACTGCGGGTCAGGGGGCTGAGCTCCGCCGGGTCCACGTAGTTGTCGGGCGCCTGACCGGCGCGCAACTGCTCGACCTGGTGATCGACGCGCAGGCCGACGATCAGCTCGTGGGCCTCCAGCAGCGTGTGCGCATCGCCGCGGGGCAGGGTCCCGGCCTCCGCCGCGACCCGCAGGCGCTCGGCCGTCGAGGTGCAGCTCACGCCCGCCGACATCGCCGCCCAGCGCGCGAGGTCGATGATCGGCACGACGCCGCCGTGCTTGAGGTCGAGCTGGCCGCTGTGCTCGCCGCTGTGCTCGACGACCAGGCCGCGCAGGAAGCCGGTCGGCGGGCGGTAGGAGAGCGCGAAGCGGGCGAGCAGGCGCAGCAGCGCAGGGTGCTCCGGCGCCAGCGAGAACTCCTCGGCCACCGGGGTTCCCGCGTGGATCCCCCACACCGGCCGGCTGTCCACGAGCACGGAGGTCAGGATCAGCGCCTTCTCCTGGCTTGGGTCCTCCAGCCAGCTGCGCGCGACGCGCCGCCAGGACTCCTCGGAGCGCACGAACAGCAAATCGGAGGCGGCGGCCCCGTATGCGTCGGCGCGCAGCCCGCACGCGTCGAGGCCCGCCACGACGCGCTTGCCGAGCTCGTGCAGATGCGGGCGGATCACCCGCTCGTCGCCCTCGCCGTACCAGACGATCGCGCTGTCGACATCGGAGCTCGGCACCGCCTCGCGGCGCGCCTGGCTGCCGAGCGCCAGCCACGCGAACGGCGCGTCGCCCGCGCCGATCTCGGCGACGATCAGCTCCACGATCCGCCGCGTCAGCGCGTCGAGCACGACCGAATAGATCGCCGAGATGCTCGGCGCAGCGAGCCGCGTCTCGTGCAGCGCGAGCACCATCTCGATCAGCTCCCCGGAGACCGCCGCCAGCTGATCGACGGTCGTGGCTGCGGCGATCTTGCGCCGCACGTAGAACGAGCTGCGCGTCTCGACGGCGATCAGGTCGAGGTCCGCGACGACGCCGATCAGCTCGCCGCGCGCGGAGATCACCGGGAAGTGGCGGATCCCGCGGTCGAGCATCTCGAGCAGGACGCCGCCGCCGAGCCGATCGGGCGCCACCGTGTACGCCGGTGCGGTCATCACCGCGCTGACGGGCTCCTCGCCGGACACGCCGGCGGCGACGACGCGGGAGCGCAGGTCGCGGTCGGTCATGATCCCGAGCGTTCCCTCGAGCCTCACACACACCGCCGTTGCGCCGGCGGCGTTCATCAGTCGCGCAGCCTCTCGGATCGTCGTCTGCGGCTCGACGACCACCGGCTGCGAGCTGATCAGCGAGCCGACCGGCTGATGCGCCGGGTCGCGGCCGCCGACGTTCGCCGCTGCGCCTCCCGAGGGCGGCTCACCGACCGCGTCCCCACGCGAGGTCAGCAGCGAGCGCGCAACGAAGCCGACGCTCTCCGGTCGTGCCAGCACGCTCACCGCCACGTCGGCGCCGATCCGGTAGCAGAGCGTGTCCTCGTGCGCGCGCGCGGTGAAGCCGGCCGGGAGGCCCGAGAGCATCGAGCCGTGGCCGAACAGCTCGCCCACGCCGAGCAGGTCGAGCAGCGCGCCCGCGTGGAGGATCTCGACCGCCCCGCTGCGCACCACCCGAACGGCCTCGACGGGCTCGGCCCCCTCGGCGAAGATCGTCGTGCCGGCGAGGTGGAACTCGATCTCCGCCGAGGAGGCCGCGAGATCCACGTCATCGCCCGACAGCGCGTCGAATGGGGGGTGCAGGCGCAGGAAGTCCGCGACATCGGAGAGCGCCGTCACGAGCGGCGCGCCCCCGCGCCGCTCGACGCCGCCGCCCGGCCGCTCACTCCGCTCCCCGCCACCGCCCGGCCGCTCACGGTCGGGCCGCTCCCCGCCGCCTGCCGCGACGCCGCCGCCCGGCCGCTCACGATCGGGCCGCTCGACACCGCCGCCGGGCCGCTCACCCAAATCTCCCCCCACTTCCTCTGGGCCCACCCCGGTCAGCCTCCTCGCCACCGACGCCTAAAGGTGACGACGCCAAAGGCGTCGGCACCTTTACGCGAACACGACCGTCGCGTTGCGGTTGATGATCACACGATCCTCCAGATGCCATCGCACGGCGCGGGCCAGCACGATGCGCTCGATGTCGCGCCCGATGTGGGCGAGGCGCTCGGCGCCGTCGCGGTGGGAGACGCGCGCGGTGTCCTGCTCGATGATCGGGCCCGCGTCGAGCTCCTCGGTGACGTAGTGCGCGGTCGCGCCGATCAGCTTGACGCCACGCTCACGCGCCTGCGCGTATGGCTCGGCGCCCGCGAAGGCGGGCAGGAACGAGTGGTGGATGTTGATGATCGGCAGGCCCAGGCGGGCGAGGAAGTCGCCGCTGAGGATCTGCATGTAGCGGGCGAGCACGACCAGGTCGAAGCCGTCGGCGAGCAGCTCCAGCAGCGCCTGCTCGGCGGCGTCCCTGGTTTGCGGGCTGACCGGCTGGTGCACGTAGCGCACGCCGAAGGCGTCGACCTCGGCGCGCATCAGCTCGTGGTTTGAGATCACGAGCCCGATCTCGCACTCGAGCTCGCCGCGCCGCCAGCGCCACAGCAGATCCATCAGGCAGTGGTCCGCGGTCGAGGCCATCACGGCGACGCGCTTGAGCTGCGAGACGTAGCTGAGCCGCCAATCCATGCCGAAGCGCTCGGCGACCGGCGCGAAGGAGGCTTCGAAGCGGCTGCGCGCCGCCGCGTCGGAGTCGGCGACGCTGAACTCGACGCGCATGAAGAAACGCCCGCCCTCGGGGTCGGTCGAGTACTGGTCCGACTGGATGATGTTGCCGCCGTGGTCGGAGATCGCGGCGGACACGGCGGCGACGATCCGCGGTCGGTCGGCACAGGAGATGACCAGTCGCGCGAGGCTCAACTGGCGGCGATTGTACGGCGCAGCCCAGACCTCAGCCGGTGGGGTGCAGGTACTCGTAGTAGGTCACGGGCTCGGTGTAGGCGGAGTAGCCGGTGACGTCGGAGCGTGTCACGTTCTGAACCGGGACCGCGACCAGGTTGATCGTCGGCAGCTCCGTGTCGATCGCCGTGGCGGTCTGTGCGACCAGCGCCGCCGTCGTGGCTCCGCCCGCGCTGTTGCTCACCGCGTCCGCCAGCGCCTGCAGCGAGGCGCTGGCGTAGTGCTGCTCGGCGGCGGGGCTGACCGGGTCAAGCGCGGCGTTGGCGTCCTGTTCGATCAGGAAGCCGGCCCCGCCGAGCAGCGGCGTGTCGGTGGTGATCGTCGACTGCAGGCCCGGGGACTGCTCGAGGGCCAGCAGCTGGTCGGTGTCGTCGAGGTAGGTGACGTTCACGACGACCCCGATCTGCAACATCTCGCCGACCAGGTTGTAGAGCACCGTGGGGGCGTTGCCGCCGAGCTCGGCGTCGTTGGTGTAGAGGTTGATCGTGATCCCGTCCGGGTAGCCGGCCGCGTGCATCAGGCTGCGCGACTGCTCGGGGTCGAAGACCGAGCTCGGCTGCGCTTGGCCGAAGATCGCCGGAATCGTCAGCACGGTCGCTGAGGCGTCGCCGAACTCGATCGCGTTGGCGACGTCGGTGCGGTTGATGCCCATGTTGATCGCCTGGCGGACCAGCGGGTTTGCCAGCGGCCCGCTCGCGACATCGAGGTGCCAGGCGACGACGGCCGGCCCCGTCTGCAGGATGTCGGCGCTGACGCCGTCGTCGTGTCCGTTCTCCGCGCCGAGCGCGAAGTCGCTCCAGGCCAGACCGCTGGTGTGCGTCGCGGCGCCGGTCAGCACGGCGCTGAGGCGCCCGTAGGAGCTCGGGTTCTCGCGGATGAACACCGTCGTGTAGTACGGCCGCCGCCAGAACCCGGGGTTCGCGCGAAGCTCGATCTCGCTGCGCGGGAGGAACTGCGACACCCAGTAGGCGCCGAAGCTCGCCGAATGCGTGGAGCCCCACTGCTGCGCCCACGGATCGCCGGCGGTCGCGTGCGCGCGGTAGAGCGCGCTGTCGTAGATGCCGGCGTCGTATGAGGCGAGCACCGACAGCGTGAACGGGCTCGGCGAGGTGACGTTCACCCGCACCACGTAGGTGCTGATGACGCTGACCGGGTCGGCGACGTCGATGTGCGCGAGCCCGAACAGGAACGGCGCGACCGGCGAGCGGGAGAGCGCCCGGTCGAGGCTCCAGCGGACGTCCGCGGAGGTGAACAGATCGCCGGTCGAGCCGTGCACTCCGCGGCGCAGCACGAAGGTGTAGCTGCCGTCGCTCGAGCGCTGCCAGGAGGTCGCGAGATAGGGCACGACGGCGTCGTCAGGCGGCAGCTGGGCATTGGGGCCCGGCGCCGCCGGCGCGGGGCGCACGAGCTCGCTGGACCAGCTCGGCAGGATCGAGGTCGAGGCCGGCGAGGGCGTGGCGGTCTCGTCGAGGCTGGTCGGGAGCTCGGCGACCAGGTCGATGAAGGTGTGCGAGCCGACAGCGGTGGCGGACGGCCCGCCGCCGCAGGCCGCGATCGCGGCCGCGGTCAGGACGGCCAGCGCGGCGCAGCGCGTCAGGCGCCAACTAGAAGGACGTCTCAATACTCCGGCCGGGGGTATCGAGGTCGCCGCTGAACGCTGCCCCGGTCACGGCGCAAGTCTATCGGCGTGCCCGTCCGCCGGCCCGCCGCCGGGCGATCCTCAGCCGTGCAGCTGGTCGTAGTAGACGGCGCCGCCCGGGTAGGCCGCGTAGCCGCCGATCCCCGCGCGCGTGACGAGCTGGCCCGGCACGCCGACGAGCGCGATCACGGGGTAGGTGTGCTCGAGCACCCCGATCGCCTGCGCGAGCACGCCCGGATGCTCGAGCGAGGCCGCGTCGCGCGCCAGCGCCGGGTCGTAGTAGCCCTGCAGGGCGGCGGGGGAGCCGCGCAGGAAGTCCGCCTCGATCGTGACGGCGGCCGAGTGAAGCGGCGGGAACGACGTCTCGAGCACCGCAGCGAGCGCGCCGCTGCGCTCGAGCGCCGCCAGCGCCGCGCCGCTCGCCACGCGGCGAACACGCACGTGCACGCCGATCGCCCGCAGCTGGCCGGCGATCGCCGCAAGCTCAGCCGGCCCCTCCGGCGTCTGCGCGACGCACACCCCGACGAGCATCGAGAAGCCGTGCGGGTAGCCGGCGCGCGCCAGCAGCGTCCGCGCGAGCGCGACGTCGTGGCCTTGGGACGGCTCGCCCGCTCCCCGGCTCGGCGCGAGGGTCGCGCCCAGCGGCGATGTCGCCGGCGGCGCGACGCCCGCGAACGCGGCGCGCGAAACCGCGCCGCGGTCGATCGCCAGCGACAGGGCACGGCGCACCGCCACCTTCGCGAACACGGCGATTCGCTCGTCGGGCACGAGCACGCTCACGGCGGTGGACGCCAGCGGGAGCGCGCGCAGGCCGTTCGTGTGCGCGGCGGTCTCGAAATCGGACCAGTCGAGCGAGTCGGTGTGCGAAGCCTCCGCGGAGGCGACGTCGTCGAGCCGCAGCGCGGCCGACGGCGCCGCCTCGACGGCGACCAGGTTGAACGCGAGCGTCCGCCAGAAGCTCGGGTTGGCGCGCAGCAGGAGCTTCGATCCCGGCTCGAAGCCGAGCAGCTCGTAGGGGCCGTAGAAGGCGAGGTGCCCGGCGAGCCAGCGGCGCGCGAGCGGATCGCCGGCGCTCTCGTGTGCCCGCACCGCCGCGGCGTCGAGCACGCCGAAGCGGAAGTCGCCGAGCGCCGCGAGCGTGAACGGGCTCGGCGCGGTCACGTTCACGCGCACGCGCCGGGGTCCGAGCACGGTGACGGGGTTGCGCAGGGCGATCCCCGCAACGCCGGCGAGAAACCGCGCCTGCGCCGAGAGCGCCAGCTCGCGGGCGAAGCTGAAGGCGACGTCGGCGCCGCTGAGCGCGTGACCGTAGGCGCTGCGCACGCCACGGCGCAGCTCGAACACGTAGTCCCCGCCCGCGAGGGCGCGCCAGGAGCTTGCGAGGAAGCCGGTCACCGCGCCGGCCGGGGCGAGCGTCGCGGCGCCCGGCGGGCGCCCGGCGGGGCGCACGAGGGTTCCCGCCAGCGAGGTCTCCAGCGCGTCGAACGCCGCGCCCTGCTCGGAGCCGGGGTCAAGGCTGCGGGGCAGCGCGGCGAGCACGTCGATGAACTCGCGCACCGCGGGCGCCGGCGCCGGCGAGCTGCCGCCGCAACCGGCCAGTGCCGCGGCGATCAGGGCCGGCGCGGCGAGGTTCCTGAGGGCTCGCATCCCCCGAATCCTTGCGCGCCGCAGGCGGCGGCGCCGAAATGAAACCGCGCAGCCGTAGGATCTGTTCCGATCGGCGCATGCGCCGATCGGCGGGACGGCGCATGCGCCGTCCCGCAGGTGGGTGCATGCACCCACCTGAAAGGCAAACAAGGGAGGGTGGAGTTGGGCTCCGACATCGATCCGCCGATCGACCCCGATCGCTTTCGCCTGGTCCTCGGGCATCTCCCGACCGGCGTCACGGTCGTCACCGCGCACCACCCCGGCGGGCCGGCGGCGATGTCGGCGAACTCCGTCACCTCGGTCTCGCTCGAGCCGCCGCTGATCCTCTTCTGTCCCGCGAAGAGCTCGACCAGCTGGCCGCTGATCCGCGAGAGCGGGCGCTTCTGCGTGAACGTGTTCGCCGCGCACCACGGCGAGATCTCCAAGCGCTTCGCGGCGCAGGGGGTCGATCGCTTCGACGGCGTCGCCTGGCACGCGCGCGCCTCGGGGCCGGCGCTCGATGACGCCGTGGCCTGGATCGAATGCACGATCGACGCCGTGCACGAAGGGGGCGATCACCTGATCGTCGTCGGCGCGGTCGATCGGCTCGACGTGCGCGAGGGGGAGTCCGACCCGCTGGTGTTCTTCCGCGGGCGCTACGGATCGTTCGCCGCGAACGACTGAGCGCAGCGGCCGCGGTGCGGCGATCTCTATGCTTGGCGGTCAGTTGAGCCCCGTGGACGCAGTCACGCGCCGGAGGGTCACCTTCTCGCGCAACCTGACGCTGTCGCTGTCGCGAACGTGCGTCTCGCACTGCAAGTACTGCGCCTTCGCGACCCATCGGCCCCACCTGCACGAGCCCGACGAGGTGCGCGCGCTGCTCGACCACGCCGCGCGGCGCAACGTCAAGGAGCTGCTGATCCTGACCGGCGATGACCCGGCCCATCACCCGGGGGTGGCCGAGCGCCTGGAGCGCCTCGGCTTCGCGGACTTCGTCGACTACGTCGTCTGGGTCTGCCGCGAGGCGCTGCAGCGGGGCCTGCTGCCGCACACCAACCTCGGCGCGGTCTCGCGCGAGGAGCTCGGGCGCCTGCGCGAGGTGACGGCCTCCCAGGGGCTGATGCTCGAGTCCCTGCGCGGCGACCTCGTCGCCCACCAGGGCTCGCCGACGAAGGACCCGGCGCTGCGGATGGCGACGATCGCGGCCGCGGGCGAGCTTGCGATCCCCTTCACCAGCGGCATCCTCGTCGGCATCGGCGAGCGGCCGGAGGATCGCTTCGCGGCGCTTGAGGCGCTCGCGGAGTGCCACCGCACCTACGGGCACATCCAGGAGCTGATCCTGCAGAACTTCGTGCCCCACCGGCGCTACTACGGCGAGGAGCCGGCGGA
>Ga0302325_10016698_pt1 | contig 15541 bp, 16 predicted proteins | sample Palsa_T0_2_FD_201948 | JGI IMG/M metagenome (GOLD analysis project Ga0302325, IMG submission 201948) | Peat permafrost microbial communities from Stordalen Mire near Abisko, Sweden - Palsa_T0_2 | ecosystem: Environmental > Terrestrial > Soil > Palsa > Peat permafrost | place: Sweden: Abisko...
CGTCGCGGGTCATGGGCGCCGAGCTTCTACCCGGGCGGGGCTGAAGGGAAGACTGAGCCCTCGATTTGCATCTGCCGCCGGTGCGGTGGCTGAAGCGTTCACCGCTCGCTGTTACTGGCGGACCTCGTAGACCTCGGCGAGTGCAACACCCGTCGTTCCGTTGAGGCCGGACACTTGGGCGGTGTAGCTGCCCGGGGGAAGGGCCGTGAGGATGACGCAGTCGGCGCTCGTGGGAGAGAGGGAGAAGGCGCCCACCTGGGCCATGACGGCTGCGAGGGTGGTGGTGGACTGCGGAGCCGTTCCCCAGGCTGTGTTCGACTGAAGGACATTGGTGCCTTGGTAGAGCGTGAGGACCGGATTGGCCAGCGCCCCGGAAACGCCGAGCGCGGTCAGCGCCGGTCCGATGCCGCGAATCAGCACGGTCTCAGGCGCCAAGCCGCCGATTGCGAAACCGGCGATGATGATCGAACCGCCGGTCCCCACCTGCGCGCGGCCGGAGATGTTGACCAGCCGCGGCGTCGTGGGGGTCTGCGAGGCAGCGGGCGTCGCATCGTAGACTTCGCCCAGAGCCACGCCCGCCGTGGTCGGAGCGACGACCTGCGCAGTGTAATTATTGGAGGTCCCGCTCGGCAGCGTGACCGAAAGCACACCGTCGAGCGAGTTGGCCGCCAAGGCAAACGCACCGACCTGCGCCATGGTTGCGGCGAGAGCGGCTGAACCGCCCCAGCCATTCGTATCCGAATAGAGAATGGTGCTATTCGAGTAGAGATAGAGCTGCGGATTGGCCAGAACGCCGGTCACGGCGAATTTGGTGAGGGTCGGGCCAATACCGCGAATGAGCACCTGCTTGGTGCCGCTGGTTCCCGTCCCGGCGATGGCAAAACCGATAATCAGTGCCTGGGCGGCCGCCCCGGCTGAGGAACGCACCGAAAGGTTCTCCAGGTAGCCGGCGCCCGTCGTCGAACCCTGGCGGATCGTGCTGTTGTCGAAGTCGGCAACGTAGAGAAGGCCCGTCGAGGAAAGGGTGATCCCCGCGGGCGTGCTGAACGAAACGCTGTTGCCGGTGCCGTCCGCAAAGCCGAATGTGCCAGGAACGCCGGCCAAGGTCGTGACCGCCCCGCCGGGCGCGATTCGGCGGATGGTGTTGTTGCCCGTGTCCGACACGTAGATGAAGCCACCGGAGTCGACGGTCACGCCGAGCGGACCAATGAAGAAGCTTCCGAAGCGAGCCGCCGTGCCCGTGGCGTCCGTTGAACCGTATTGGCCGGCCGCTCCCGCAAGCGTCGTCACGACGCGGGCCGGAGTGATCAGCCGGATCGTGTCGTTGCGCGTATCAGCGACGTACAGATTGCCCGCGCTATCGGTCGCAATGCCTCGCGGTCCCGCGAACTGCGCGGCCGCGCCCGTGCCGTCCGCGCTTCCCAACGTACCCGCGGTGCCGGCAAAGGTCGTGACGACGCCGCCCGCCGCGATTTTGCGGATGGTGTTGTTGCCGGTATCCGCGACGTAAACATTTCCCGCCGCGTCGAGGGCCACTGCTGAGGGAAGGTTGAACCGGGCTGCCGCACCGGTGCCATCGGTGCTCCCCGCGGTTCCGGCGGTGCCCGCGTAAGTGGTCACCGTTCCGTCGGGGCCAATCCTGCGAATCGTGTCATTATTCGTGTCCGCCGCATAAATATTTCCCGCCGAGTCGAGGGCGATGCCGGAGACACCGTTGAATGTCGCGGCCGTGCCCACCCCATCCGCGTGTCCGGTGGTCTGCGCCAAGCCAGCCAGCGTGGTGACGACGCCTCCGGCGGCAATTTTGCGGATGGTTCCCTGCGCAGGGTCGCCCACATAGAGGATGCCCGCGGAATTTGCCGCGACACCGAAGGGACTGCCGAATCGGGCGCCCGCCCCCGTGCCGTCGGTCGATCCGCTCTGCTGGCCCGTTCCAGCGTAGGTGATGAAGGTGTAAGGAACATAGGTGGTCTGCGCGCGAAGCGGATTCGTGGCGGCCAACGGAACAAGAAGCGCAGCGGCAAACGCGGCGCACGGAAAGACTCGTTGTGAGTTGAACGCCGCCGGCGTCCTAACAGCCGATGACGAAACCTCGCAGCAAGCTGCGAGGAAGGCCTTGTTAGAGTTCACGGCAGCGAAATAATGAGGGGTTGGCGAAGGACGGCTCCCTTTTCAGAAGCCTGCAGCAGAATGGGCCTTCTCTCTATTAGACGCCAGACAACGCCCTTTGTATCCGCCATCAAGGATATTTCCCGGTTCTCCCCGGGAACGAAGGGCTGCCGCATCGGTCGGTGACAGCTAAGCCTAAATCATCCCCGAGACCACTCACCCAACCCCATCATGACCAAGATACTCGGAATTATCATTATCATTCTGGGCGGCTACCTATTCACCATTGGCCTCAACCGCCAGGATTCCCTCGTAGGCCACGCCGATAGCGCCGCCACAAGCGTGGCCAACTCGGTGGATGGGGGAACGCGCACGCCCAAACACACCGGATATATGGTCGCCGGCGGAGCGCTCGTTCTGGTCGGCGTCGTCATTTCGTTTCGCCGGTCCAAGCCCTGACCCGACCTTTCCCTTCCACCCCGCGCTCTTCGGAGTGCACATCTAAAAACCCAAACCTCCTTCTCCCATGCTTAGGTACGCTCTCATATTTCTCGTCGTTGCGCTCATAGCGGGCGCGCTCGGTTTCTGGGGAATCGCCGGTCTCGCGGGCGAGATCGCCAAGATTCTCTTCTTCGTGTTCATCGTCTGCTTCATCCTGGCGCTCTGCTTCGGAGGACGGACGCCGCCGGCATGACCCGAACCGATCGCCCGTTAATTTGAGGCCGACGGCTCAAGGGAAGCCCCATCGCCCGTGCGGGCGTGGAGGACCTCGGGAGCCGTTCCGAAACGTTCGGCGGTATCGGCGGCCACGGCCTGAGCGATCGATAGATCGAAGTCTTCGCTCGTGAGCGCCATCACCGCACCGCCGAAGCCGCCGCCGGTGAGCCTCGCGCCATAGACCGCCGGCTCGGCAACAAGCCGATCGACCAGGAAATCGAGTTCGGGGGTGCTGTTCTCGAACCACACGCGGGAGCTGCGATGGGAGGCGACCAAGAGCTTGCCGACGGCCGCCAAATCGCCCGCCCGTAAAGCGTCCACGCAGTGCCCCACCCGGGCGATCTCGTCGATGATATGACGGGCCCGCTTGTAGGCCGACCGGGGCATTCTAGTTTCGGCCGCGTCAAGAGCCGCTGCGGACGCGTCGACCAAGAGCGGAACGCCCAGCGTCTTCGCTGCGATCATGCATTCGTCGTGTCGCGCGGCATAAAGTCCGTCGACGAGCGCATGCTTGGTGTGCGTGTTGAAGATCCAGAAGTGCGCGCCTTGAGGCAGCGGGACTGTTTCGAATTTTGGGCCACGGCAGTCGATGTGCACCAGGTGATCCCTCTTTCCAAATCCAGACACTCCCTGATCCAGGACACCGCACGGCACGCCGACGAATTCATTCTCGGCCTTCTGCGCGAGACGCACGAGGTCTGCGCGCGGCACCTCGATCCCTGCGGCGGCGGAAAAAGCGAGGCCAGATGCCAGTTCAATGGCGGCGCTGCTGGAGAGGCCGGCGCCGACGGGTAGATCCGAGGCGGCCGCGTAGTCAAATCCCTCGGGCATTCCGTAACCGGCCGCGCGAAGCGATTCGAGAGTTCCGAGCGGATAATTGATCCACGAACGCAACCCTTCCTGACGCTCCACGGCGGCGGAGGTGGTCTCAACCAATCCAGGGCGCGAGTCGCTTGCCCAACGCCGCCGCCCATCGTCGCGGCGCGCAAGGCCGACCCAGACACCGAGGTCGAGCGAAACCCCGAGAACGGGCCCGCCGTTATAGTCGGTGTGGTTCCCTATGAATTCGATGCGCCCGGGTGCGCGCGCGACCCAAGTCGGCGCGCGGCCGTGCGCTGACTGAAAGGCCTCCATAAGACGGGTTCGAACCGGTGCGGGCATGCGGGAAAAGTCCATTGCGCCACATCTCGCGGCACGCGCCAAGCCTGACGGAAAGAAAACGATCCTCAGACGTCCTGATAGTGGCGCACCAAATCACGGATCGTATCCGCGCCTGCCACCGACCGGAAGACGATCTCCGCCTCATCCGCAGCCGCGGTGGAACACTCGACATCGCCTACCCCTAGCATGCCGAGGAATCCGTTCTTGCGGACTTCGATGCTCCGGATGTCCTTGGCGCGAAGTTCCCGTGAGCTCCGCGAGAAATAGCCCCACTCGACGATCACCCGCTGCGGGGTCACCGAATAGGTCCGGCGCCCCCGATCGATGAAGATCCACCAGATGATAAAAAACCCGACGACAACGGGGGCGAGGACGAGCCCGAGAACCCAATATCCAAAATAGTGCCAATGGGAGGGGTGCCCGGACCAGACGGCGGTCTCAGAAACGGAGTCCACGCTTGGAGTCATCATATTTTGAGAGGGTTGGACAGCCGCCCTCCAGCCTTGTTCGCCGGCCGTTCCCCTCCAGTGCCGTCGCACCGCGCGGCTGCGCCACTATTGAACGCCTAACAGCAATAGACGAAACCTCGCAGCAAGCTGCGAGGAATGCCTTTTAGAGTTCAGCTCACCGAGCGCAAATCGACCCCGGCTTTGAAACGCACCGAGCGAATTGCGGGAATCTTCATCGGCCGGCGCGTGTGCGGATTGAAACCCTGTCGAGCCGAACGCTCGGCGACCGCGAAGGTGCCAAAACCCACCAGTTGGACTTCCTTCTCGCGCTTTAGCCCACGCTTCACCGCCTCCAGAACCGCGTCGGTTGCCCGCTCGGCGGCAGCCCGCGAGGTGCCGGGGCCCAAATGCTTACGGACTTCATCCACCAATTCGGCCTTGTTCATTCTAGAGAAGACCGGGGAGGCAAGGCTTCCATCAGGCGGCGGTCAAACGCAAACGGACCTCACGCGGAATTCGCGGGTTTTTCACACCCGTGGCGACGCTCAGAAGACGCGCTCAGCGAGTGTCGGCGGACCGCCTTGTTCAAGGCTCAGGCTCCCGGACGGATCCGCTCTCGCGACGACCGCCGTCATCATCGCCAGCCCTTCGTAGGATCCCGGTGAGTCGCCCTCCACCGCCGATCGCAGCTCTCCGGCTTGGAGAGCCCCGCGCCACAGGGGCGCCGGCACGATTGGAAAGGAACCCGTGCCGCGCACGCGGATCAGCCGCCTGCGCAGGCGGCCGCGCGATTTCAGACGCGCCATGATCTCCTGCCCTAGGTAACAGCCTTTTGCATACGATATCGCCGCCGCCTCGAGAGCTCCCTCGTTGGGAAGGTCGCGGGGTCCGATGTCGGTGGGAACTGCCGGGATCGAGTCCTCGATTCTGAGGCGTTCGAGCGCCTGGGAGCTGAGGCGTTCGAGTCCGGCGAGGGCCTCCAGGGAGGACGCTGCTTCGACGCGCGGGAACACCCATTCCCAATTCTCCGCGGCGCAGCGGCGGCCGGGGAACAACAATCCGGGCGGCGGCACCGACGCGAGGCGCGCCCCGGCTCCCGGGCCTAGAAGGGATATCGCTGACCATTGCGCGGTCCTATCCTCGATCGCGACGTCGTCGGCGATAATATAGGCGTCCAAACGCTCGCGGATTCGATCGGCCGGGGAGCCATAGCTGAAGATCCAATAGGACAAAGGCTCCGTGCGATCACCGACGATGAACGCATCCGCAATCACCCGTCCTTTCTGGTCGAGAAAGAGACCGTACGCGGCCTTGCCGGGCGCGACCAGGCGCATATCCTGGGTAAATTGTCCTTGGAGGAACGTAGACGCATCGCTGCCAGTGACTTGCAGCAATGCGGCGGGCTGATAGGGATGAATGGCAAGAGAATCCCCTGATTTCATCTTTTCTATCTCCCTCTTAAACAGTGAATAGGCAAGCGAGCTCGTAAAAAATTCAGGTTTCGGTTGACCAGGGATCGGGATGGAGTATTCCTATCTCCATCAGATTTAACACTTCTCCCGCCTAGCGGGAGTTTTGGGGTAACTAAGAAAGCAAAGGCGGGCCGCTTAGGGGTAAGCGGCCCGCCACTTTTTTTGCCCATCGGGAACGAGGCAAATGCCTTGCCGCTGCGCAGATCTGCCGCTTGCTGAACAGTTCCTGATGCAAAAGACCTCGGACATCCATGTCCTCGAGACTCGCCCGCTGCCGTCGCCGGCCGCCCTGCTCCAGGAGCTGCCAAAATCGGAAGCTCAGGCGGCCTTCGTCACCCACAGCCGCGAGGAGATCCATCGCATTCTTTTCAGCGACGACCGGCGCTTCCTGCTGATCGTTGGGCCCTGCTCGATCCATGACGTGGATGCCGGCCGCGAGTACGCCCAGCGCTTGGCGGCGGTGGCGCGCTCGGTGGCTGACCGGGTTCACTTGGTGATGCGCGTGTATTTCGAAAAGCCGCGTACGACCGTGGGCTGGAAAGGGCTCATCATGGATCCCCACCTGGACGGTTCGCATGACATCGCGGGCGGCTTGCGCTTGGCGCGCACCTTCCTGAGAGATGTCCTCGATCTCGGCCTGCCGACCGCAACCGAACTGCTCGATCCGATCACCCCACAATACATCGCTGATCTTATCTGCTGGTCGGCCATCGGCGCCAGGACGGCGGAATCGCAAACCCACCGGCAGATGGCTTCGGGCCTCTCCATGCCCATCGGATTCAAGAATGGAACGGACGGCTCGGTCCAGACGGCGATCAACGCGATTCGCGCCGCCGCCCAGCCTCAGACTTTCCTGGGAATCAACCTGGACGGAGCCGCTTCCGCAATTGTCACGCGAGGCAATCCGAATTGCCATATCGTGCTGCGCGGCGGGACCGGCGGCCCCAACTACTCGCCTCCCCAGGTGGCGCAGACCGCCGGCCTTCTGGCCGACGCCGGGCTCATCGAAGCGATCGTCGTTGATTGCTCCCACGATAATTCCGCAAAGCGGCCCGAACGCCAGCCGGAGGTGCTCCGATCGGTCCTCAAGCAGGCGGCCGAGCCCGGCTCGCCGCTGATCGGAGCCATGGTCGAGAGCAATCTGGAGGCCGGCAACCAGCCCTTCCCGCAGCCCCGCGAGAAGCTCCGCCGAGGGGTGTCGATCACGGACGGCTGCATCGATTTTCCCACGACGGAGGCCCTCATCCACGAGATCCATTCCGCGCTCGGACCGCGCTTCCGATGAGGGCGAGGCGCCAACTGATAGCCCCCAAGGCTCTTGCTTAATCCCGCCATCCACAGCAATTCCGCCGTGGCAATCAGGCCGCCGACTCCTATCATTCAATTGCCAATCATGAAATCACCCATCCGAGTCGCGGTAACGGGCGCTGCCGGTCAAATCGGTTATTCGCTTCTGTTCAGGATCGCCTCGGGCTCGATGTTCGGGCCCGAACAGCCGGTGATCCTCCATTTGATCGAAATCGAGCCGGCCCTCCCCGCCCTCGCCGGCGTGGTCATGGAGCTTCAGGATTGCGCATTCCCGACGCTCGCCGGGGTTGTGGCCACGGCCTCGCTCGACGAGGGCTTCAAGGGCGTCAACTGGGTGCTGCTGGTGGGCTCCGTGCCTCGCAAGGCGGGCATGGAACGCAAGGACCTGCTCGGCATCAACGGCAAGATTTTCACCGGCCAAGGCCGCGCCATCGCCAAGAACGCGGCGAAGGATGTCCGCATTCTGGTGGTCGGCAATCCCTGCAACACCAATTGCCTGATCGCCAAGAGCAACGCCTCCGAAATCCCCGCGGATCGCTGGTTTGCGATGACGATGCTCGACCAGAACCGGGCGGTCACCCAGCTGGCGATCAAGTCCGGCGCCGACACCACCCAGGTCACCAACCTGGCGATCTGGGGCAACCACAGCGCGACTATGTATCCGGATTTCAATAACGCACTGATCGGAGGCGCGCCGGCCGTGGCAAGGATTGGCGACGAAGCCTGGTTCAAGGACGTCTTCATTCCCACCGTGCAGCAGCGCGGCGCGGCCGTCATCAAGGCGCGCGGCCTCAGTTCCGCCGCGTCCGCCGCCAACGCGGTCGTCGACACCGTCCGGCGCCTGACAACGCCCACCGCCCCGGGGAACTGGTTCAGCGTCGCGGTCCAATCGGACGGCTCTTACGGAATCGACAAGGGGCTCGTCTTCTCGTTCCCCATCCGCAGCGACGGCTCGAAGTGGGAAATTGTCCAGGGACTTTCGCTCACGGAATTCGCACGGACGAAGATTGCGGCCACCGAGGCCGAGCTGAAGGAAGAGAAGGCGCTCGTCGCCGACTTGATCCCCGTCTGAAGGCGGGCCAACGGCCCTCCGCCATGCCCAAGCCGTCACGCCGTCACGCAGCCGGATCCGCGCGCCGTCCGCCGCTGGTCGGGCTCATCATGGGCAGCACCTCGGATTGGGAAACCATGCAGCACGCGGCCGCGACCTTGGAGGCGCTTGGCGTCGCCATCGAGAAGCGCGTGGTCAGCGCCCATCGCACACCCAGGCTCATGTTCAGCTATGCGGCACGCGCCCAGGCGCGCGGCCTGAGGGTCCTCATCGCGGGCGCCGGTGGCGCCGCGCACCTGCCGGGGATGACGGCCTCTCTGACACGCCTTCCGGTCCTGGGCGTTCCGATCGAGTCGGCCGCGCTCAAAGGGATGGATTCCCTTTATTCGATTGTCCAGATGCCCGCGGGCATTCCGGTCGCCACCTTCGCGATCGGCAAGGCCGGAGCGATCAATGCGGCTCTCTTCGCCGCGTCGATACTCGCCAACGGCGACGCACGCATCGCGCGGGCCCTGGCTTCCCACCGCACCCAACAGGCGCAGAAAGTCTTAGCCGCCAAGCTGCCGTGATCGCCCCCGGAGCGACCCTCGGCATCCTCGGCGGTGGCCAGCTCGGCCGGATGCTCGCGCACGCCGCCCAGAGCCTCGGATACCGCGTCCATATCTACGAACCGTCAGGCCCCAGTCCCGCGGGAGCCGCGGCCGACCTCGAAACCAACGCCGCCTACGAAGATCTGTCTGCGCTCACCGCCTTTGCCAGGTCGGTCGACGTCGTTACCTACGAATTTGAGAATATTCCCGTGGGTCCCCTGGAAGCGGTCGCCGGTCTGGCGCCGATGAGGCCTGGGCCGGGCGTCCTTCGGATCTGCCAGAATAGGCAACGGGAGAAATCCTGGCTCAAGACGAACGGATTGCCTCATGTGGCGTACGCGGAGGCGCTGGACGGAGACATTGCCGCGGCCGTCGCGGAGACGGGCCGTCCGTGCGTCGTGAAGACCGCCGACTTTGGCTATGACGGCAAAGGCCAGATGCGCATCGACGATGACGCCGCGCTCGAGCAGGCAACCGCGATATTTCGCGGCCGCCGGTGCGTGGTCGAGAAATGGGTCGATTTTGAGAAGGAGATCTCCGTGATTTGCGCCCGCTCCGGCGACGGCGAGATCAGAACCTATCCCGTATCCGAAAATATCCACTCCCGGCACATCCTCGACACCACCCTGGTTCCCGCCCGCATTGGCCCGGACATCGCCCGCAAGGCCGTGCTGCTCGCCGAGGATATAGCCCGGCGGCTGGAGGTCGTCGGGCTCCTCGCGGTGGAGATGTTCCTGGCCACCTCCGGCGAGCTCCTCGTCAACGAACTCGCCCCGCGTCCGCACAACTCAGGCCATTGGTCAATCGACGGCAGCCGCACCAGCCAGTTCGAACAGCACGTGAGGGCCGTATGCGGCCTTCCGCTTGGGCCGGCCGACGCGATCTCTCCGACCGTGATGGTCAATATCCTGGGCGATGCGTGGAAAGCGAAGGAAGACGGCGCGGGCCGGCCCGACTGGGAGGCCGTGCTCAGCGATCCCGCCGCGAAGCTCCATCTCTATGGGAAGCCAGAGCCCAGGCCGGGCCGCAAGATGGGTCACTTCACCGTCCGCGCTGCCGATATAGAGGGGGCGCTTGCCAAAGCGACCGTGATCAAGGGCCGGCTTTGATGGGCAGCAGGCCGCCTTAGATCAACGAAACACCCTTGGGCGACCGGACGACCGTGGTGCCCGCAATCTTGTCGTGCCAGGATTGCTTCTCGGGGTCGAAGGCCACCCAGATGAATCCAAGTCCGATGACCGCCAAGGAGAAAAAGCAGGCGAGCGCGCGGACCCATGCGGTCCCCCAATCGACCGGCCGCCCATCGAGCCGGACAACCGTCAATCCGAGAATGATCCCGCCAATGGTCGATCCGCGCAGCTTCCATAGAACCGCGCCGTAGACCGCCAGGATGGGAAGGATAAAAGGGCCTTTCCAAAACAGAACCAGAACCACAAGAATTCCATCAATCGCGAGCGCGCCCGTTCGGATCCAGAACCCAGCGCGAGGAAGCGTCTGGACGCCCAAGCTGGCCGCCACCTGCGGCGAAATCGCGGCGGCGCTCAATGGGGGGGGGACCGGTTCCGACCACGAGGGCGCCGGCGGAGCCTCCAGTGGCGCAACCGGCGGCGGGATATCCGAGGCCAATCCACCGAAGGCCCCCGCAGAAGCGGTGCTCGGCGCGGCTGCGGCCGCAGCCGCAGCAAAGCCTGCAGCCGGCGCGCCCCCCTTGCGCGCCAGGAAGAGCGCCGTGATCGCGCTCCCCAGGCCGAGAAATGACAGGACGCACGCGATCGCGAGCCCGGCGAATGGGATCATGAAGACCACCAGGCAGATCAGTCCGCCCACCAACACCGCCAGAGGCGGCTGCCAGCGGTCTTTCGAAATGACCTTTCCCACCAGGCCGTAGAAGGACGCCTTACCGAACATGGCCAGGCCCACCAGCCCGACCGGCAGGACGATCAAGGCAATGGGAATGCCGATGACCGTGACCAGCAGAAGAATGAACAGAACCGGGAACAGAAGGACCGTCAGGAAGGCGGACACAATCGAAGCGAGCGGCCGCTGAACCAAAGCTTCGCCGCACTTGCGGATTCCATTCGGAAAGAGTGCCGCGACTCCGCTGTAGAGGAGCACGATCAGGAGATTGAAGAAGAGAAGAAAGAGGTAAAAATGGACGCCGTGCATCCACGACGGCATCCTGCGGCCAGGTATGCGAATTCCCGAGCCGAACGCGGGGTTTACAATCTGGCCGACAATCACTGAGCCAGGAGCGCGATGGATCGTCCCACCCACGCAGATCACGTCGCCTTCGATTCGAGAATCCGGCCCCAGCGTGACATCGCCGAAAACCCCCACCGCATCGCCCTCCACCTGGCCGTCTATGCTCAGTCCGCCGAAGACGGCCACGGCATCGCCGTGCACCCGTTCCTCCGCTCCAACGTGGATATTGCCAAAGACGGCCACGCGGTCATTGCCCTGCCCGGAGGATCGACGACGGGTGCGGACGTGTCTTGAGCCGGAGTCGTCGTCATCGGGGGCTTGCGGAGCCTTGGGCGAATCGGGCGCCGCCACCTGAGCCGCCGGCGGTGCGCCTTGTCCGGAACTCCTGTCGGCAGGGGCAGCGGCTTCAGGCGAGTCGAGCCGGCGCATCGTCCCAGGAGCCGCCGCCGCGGAATTCTCCTGGGCGAACGCGACAAAGGTCAGCGAGAGGAAGGCGGCAACCCAAAGTCCGACAAAAAGAGCCTTGGAGTCGTTTTTCATAGGAGACGAAGCTTGGCCCGAAGCGGTCATGGGGTGCGGGCGCTCTGTGAGAGGGTGCGGTAGATCGCCGCACCTAAGCCGACGACCATCGCATACCACGCAGCGACGACCGCGAGACCGCCGTACAGCCAGATAGGAGAGACGGTGTCGACAAGGGCCTCGCCGGCGCCCGTCAGCGCGTCGACCAATGCCCGAAGTTCGGCGAGCCGACCGAATCGGCCGGAAATCGCCCGAACAAGAGAAGCCCCTGCTCCCGCGGTATCGAGAGCGGTGGCGCCCTTGGTCAGCGCGGCGACCACCCCGAGGGAGGCCAAGACGAACGCCGCCCGCGCCGCGATCGGCCAAGCCGTTTGCGAACGACGCCACCACGGCAACGCTTCCTTGCGTGCGATCTCCGCCAAAACCCGCTCCGTGAGCGAGACGGGCGCCTGGCGGTCGGGCAGCGAACGAAGGGTGCGGTGCAGGCGTTGCTCCAAAAATTCAGGATCGTTTGGCTTCATCGTCTGGATTCTCCGGGTTATTCGCTGGAGTGAGGACCCTCTGAGGATCCCATCCGACCGCGCTTCAGGCTTCGCGCAAGGGCGCTGCGCCCCCGCAGCATGTCCGTCTTGATTTTTGCCAGCGAGACGCCCAGCCGGCGTGCGATCTTCTCGTAAGGAACGTCCTCGAAATGAAAGAGGACCAGAGGCAGGCGCTGATGTTCGGGCAGCCGAGCGAGCGCCTCCTCGATCCATTCACGCCGCTCCACCGCATGGATCTCGTCGAAGAAGGTTTCAGGCGCGGCAAAATCGATCGCCGATTCCTCGGAATCCTTTTCCGAATCGGCCGCTCGAAACTCAGAAAAAAATCGCCACCGCTTCCGGTAGCGCTGGAGGTGATTGAGGGACAGGTTGGTCGCAACCGTCTTCAACCAGCCGCCTGCGGACGGGCTCGCGCTCAACATCGCGAAATGCTCGTAGGCTTTAAGAAACACTTCCTGGGAAATGTCCTCCGCTTGGGCATCATTGGCGACGAGCCGCACCGCCGTTGAGAAGACCATGTCCTGGTAGTCGAGCATGAAGGTCGTGAAATCGGCGGCCGCACCTATTCCCGTGGTTTGGGTGTGCACTGGAAGAGCATCGTTCACGTGCAGAACCCGCGGGGCGCCGAAAAGTCGCAGAAAAGCGGGGAGCAGGGAAGCTCGCTCGCATGGGCGCTCGCTACGGCGATCCCACGCGGATTCCTAAAGCATTTATTTGGCGCCGCTTACACCCAGCAGACGGCCCGCCACGACGAGCTGATGCCAGCCCTCAGAGAATGTATCCCTCTTCCCCGTGGTCCGTGACGTCCAAACCTTGGCGCTCGGCCTCCGTCGTCGGGCGCAAACCAATCACGGCGCGAATGATGAGGGCCAGGACCGTCGTCGCGATCACCGCCATGGCCAGGGTCAGGATCATCGCCTTCAACTGTTCGTGCCAAAGAGTGCCGCTCGCCACGTGCGCGGCCAAACCATTGGCCTTCGCCGCAGCATTGTCCGCTGTGAGGTTTCCGTTGACCCTGCTCGTCGCTAGGACGCCGGTGAGAAAGGCTCCAATCGTGCCGCCCACCGCGTGAACGCCGAAGGTGTCGAGCGCGTCATCATAGCCGAAGATCGCCTTGAGCTTGACGCAGAAAATAAAGGGAACGACTCCCGCCAGGACGCCAATAATGACCGCTCCGGTCGCATCCACGTATCCAGTCGCCGGTGTGATGACGACCAAACCAGCGACCGCACCCGAGCAGAAGCCGAGCACCGAGGCGTGCTTCTTGATGATGTATTCGAGGGTGGCCCATGCGAAGGAAGCCACCGCTGTCGCAATCGTCGTCGTCATGAAAGCATTGGCGGCGATGACATCGGCGGCTACCGCCGAGCCCGCGTTAAATCCATACCAGCCCACCCACAGCATCCCGGTGCCCACCATGCATAGCACGGTGCTATGCGGGGGCATCTGTTCTTTGCCGAAACCCAGGCGCTTGCCGACAATCATACAGAGGATCAGCGCGGACCATCCCGAGGACATATGAACCACCGTTCCCCCGGCAAAATCGATCGCGCCGATCTTGGCATCCGCGTTGCCGACACCGTTCATCAGCCCATCGACGCCCCAAATCATGTGCGCGAGCGGGAAGTACACCAGAAACATCCAACCCGTGACGAAAAGGAGGACCGCGCTGAACTTCATGCGCTCGGCGATCGCCCCGACGATCAACGCTGGAGTGATGATCGCAAACATGAGCTGGTACATCGCGTAGACGTTATGCGACACCCATGCGCCATAGTCGGTATTCGGCATGGAATCGACACCCCTCAGGAACGCGTATTTGGTGCCGCCCAGATAGGGGGTGCCGGGGGCGAAAACCAAACTGTAGCCGATCGCCCACCAAAGAATCGTCACCAGCCCGGTGATCCCAAGGCACTGCGCGAGCACCGAGAGAACGTTCTTCTTGCGGACCAAGCCGCCGTAGAAGAGCGCAAGGCCGGGAAGCGTCATGAAAAGGACGAGCGCGGCGCTCGTCATCATCCAGGCGTTGTGGCCCGGGCCGGGTCCCGCCACCTTGGACGCCACATTCGCCGTGCGGCTGCCGTTGTTCACGTAGGCCTCAAGATCCGCGACCCGCTGTTCAAGAGTGGGATCCGCCGGTTTGGGCGCGTCCGCCGCCCGAACCGGGGTCAGCGTCACGAGGCAGGCGGAAGCGAGCGCAAGGGCCGCGAGCGTGAAACGAAGCCAAGACCGTCGTAGGGGCGCAGATATCATGGGTTTTGGGGGCCGAGTCAGCAGGCATTATGCCAACGCATCGCTTGCCAGCGATTGCGGCCAAACCCTCGGGTCAGATCCCCCGTCCTAGCAGCGCCCGCCCAGCCGCCTCAGAAATTCAAGGCTTTCACATCCCCAATCTTGACCGCGAAATGGTCGGCGTAGGGCTTGACCCGTTTGAAATCTGCGTAAGTGAGCTCGCGGCCCATTCCCATGCGGAAGAAACCCAGAACCCTGCCGGTGCCCGAGCCTCGCACCCAAACGAGAGCGGGCGGATGGTCGGCCTGAACCACGTCGAAGCGGGCATCGAGTTCGCCGCTTTCGACCTTGAAAAGACCGGCTACCCGGAACGGCTGCTTCGGACGCATCGAAAATCCCATGAGTGTGTGCCGCACCTTGTCCACCGACATGAACACCTCAATCATATCGGCGGGTACTCGGTGGACCGCATCCTTTTCGAGCGGAACGTAAAAGGTCGTTTCCTTGGCGTTCTCTCCTTCATAGCGGGCGTTGTCGAGATCCAGCATGTCCACGTACGGCCGCTCCTCCTTGCGCTTCATTTCCTTTCGTTTCTGGCCCTGCCATGTCAACGTTTCGGACGCGCTGGGGCCGTGGCCATCGTAGGTGATCAACGTCCACTCGTGGTCGTAGGGCTGCGAAGGATCGTAGCGCTCCACCACCAATCCGCCGGTAGGATGCCCGTTTTTGTCAAGACGTTGGATGGTAACCGTATACGCCCAATGGTCGTTCTCCGCGATCAACCGGGTGATCGCATCCTGAAGAAGGGGTGGCGTGTCCGCCCTCACGCCCGCAAGGGACAGCAAAAAGAGGAACGGCAGCGTGGCAGCAAGTCGGCGCATGGTCGCCGGGACCATTGCATTCTCTATGCCATACTGCAAGTGCCTGACCGAAGGCGCCAGCCCACCGCAGCTTGCAGCGTCTTGTCCCGGCCGCTTGCTTGGGTGTTGCCCCAAACAGGGATTCAATTCCGCGCTTTTCGCAAAGCAAAGAGACCGCTCCCCTTCACGACGCATGGTTTCAAGTCATACCTGGACCCGGGCGGCGATGAGCTGTCAGCGACTCTTTTTCAGGGCTGTTGCCGCCTGGCGCAATCCCGTGGCGACAGCCCCCCCGTCCGAACCGAAAGTCACCAGCGTGAAGCCTTCGG
>Ga0302325_10016703_pt1 | contig 15538 bp, 14 predicted proteins | sample Palsa_T0_2_FD_201948 | JGI IMG/M metagenome (GOLD analysis project Ga0302325, IMG submission 201948) | Peat permafrost microbial communities from Stordalen Mire near Abisko, Sweden - Palsa_T0_2 | ecosystem: Environmental > Terrestrial > Soil > Palsa > Peat permafrost | place: Sweden: Abisko...
CCCTCCGGGACTACTCAATCTACCCCTGTTTACCCAGGACTGACGTCCTGGGCTACTTTCAGGTCGTCCCTTCGGGACTGGATATCAAGGCCGGCTGAGGAGCCCGGCACCCTTGTTCATCCCGAGCGAAGCCGAGGGATCTGCAGTTTTCTCTTTACGGCTTAGGCGCCGGAAGAGGGCTGCTCAGTTGCAAACGCCAGATTCCATCCCGCCGGATAAGCAGATGCAGGACGTTCTCGCTGAAAGCAGCCTGGCTGCCCGGCTTGGTGTAGACCTTGGTGTAGGTCACGCAGGCCGTGTCCCCAAACAAGTGCTGCCGCATATTCGTGGCGGTAATCAGGTAAGGCTCGCGGCGGCGTTCGTGGCGGCCAAGGCGGCTGAGCACATCGGATTTGCTGAAAGTTGAGCCGTCCGGTTTCAGCCCTGCGTAATCATCCGCAAGAATCGTCCCCGCGATCGCGGTATCGTCTTCGATCTCCGCCCGCAAATACTCTTCTTCCAGCCGGCGCAAAATCTCAAGGTCTCGTTGCGGAGTGTTCGGGGGTGGAGTGGGGTTTGACTGGACCGCAAATACCCTGCCGGGAGGCAGAATCATCAGGCTCAGCAGGAGGGCAGCCGTTCGTATACCGGCGGGGCCGCTCATGCTACTTTTCGACTTCAACTCCGCGCCAGAAGGCTACATGGTTCTTGACGTTGCGGGCTGCCGGTTTAGGGTCCGGGTAGTACCAGGCGGCGTCCTGATTTTCCTGTCCATCGACTAACAGGCTGTAGTATCTGGCTTGTCCCTTCCAGGGACAGGTAGAAATCGTGGAGCTGGGCCGGAAGTATTCCCGCTTAAGGGAGCTTTCCGGGAAGTAGATGTTGCCCTCAACCATTTCGACGGTATCGCTCTCCGCGATCACCTTGCCGTTCCACGTCGCCTTTGCCATAACTGGGTTAGATTCCTGCATTCCTTCCTACCCTCACATTAGCAGATGAATGCTCGAAGCACACGAAGCTATGCTGAGCTACAAGCGAGGGGGAAGTCGCGGCAGTATCCCCGGACACTGCCGCCAGGTAGCGGGAGATGGAGTTAGTGCATCTCCGAGGTGCTGGGCGCGGCGCCCTGATCTGCCAGCATGGTTACTTTGTCGATGTGGATCGTCTTATCCGTGTCGTTGATCTTGGCGACTACGCTGACGTGGTGGCCCTCATGACCCTTGATCGAATCAGGATCGTCGATGGTGTATACCGACTTCTTGGCGTCATCGACAAAGACCGGCTTGGCGCCTCCGCCGATGCACTTCTTGACACAGGCCGCATCCGGGGTGCTGGCGTTGTGTTTGGCTCCGCAATTGGAGTCGCTGATATAACCCTTCACGCCGCTCATATCCGCAGCCATCACCGGCATCGATGACAGTGCTAAAACCACCAAGAACAATTTCATATTGGCTCCACGCGATCGAATTATGGAAAGGACCGCCCTTTGAGTTGTACGCCCTGCCTCGCATCCTGGCAAGAGCCGGAGGGACGGCCGTTTTGATCCCATTCAAGCGACGGGAAGCTCCTCTGCCTTGGTCTGGTAGCGCATCGCCTCAATCGATTCCAGCTGCGGCTCGGCGATCTTTCGGGAGTAGGTACATACCACCTGCCCCGGCAGCTCCTCCTCCGCACCCTTCGCCGCACCCTTCCCCGTACCCTTCTTTGCCCGCTTCTTCGGCGCCTCGTCCTCCGCGGCTGACTTGCGGTTGTTGGGACATACGAGGTAAACCCCGGTGGACCGCGTCTTCTCCAACAGGTAGGGACTGTCGCATTCCGGACATTGCTCCACCACCGGCTTGGCGTTCGAAGTGAAGTCGCACTTGGGGTAGTTGGTGCAGCCATAGAAGAGGTTGCCGCGCCGTGCTTTGCGCTCCGCAATGTCTCCCGTGCCGCACTTCGGGCACTTCATGCCCTCGATGAGGTTCTGCTTGATGTACTTGCATTTGGGATAACCGCTGCAGGAGGCGAACTCTCCGTACTGGCCGTTCCGCAGCACCAGTTGCTCCCCGCACTTAGGGCACTTCTCATCCAGCGGGACCGGCGCTTTTTGCTGCTGTTTCTGGGTCAGCTTGCGGGTCGTCTTGCAGGGCGGATCTTCGCTGTAACCAGGGCACGCCATAAAGGCGCCAAAGCGTCCCCGCTTCAGCACCATGACCCGGCCGCAGGCTTCGCAGTATTCTTCCGTCTGCTCGGCATCCTGGCCTTCCTGGGTGTTCATCTCCGGCTTGGCGGCGAAGTTCTCCTTGGTGAAGGTGCAGCTGTTGGGATCTTTCTTGTTATAGGTGCTGCAAGCGAAGAAGCTGCCGAACTTACCCCACTTCAAGACCAGGGGAGAGCCGCACACATCGCACTTCTCGTCGGTCGGCTTCTCCATCCGCTTGATGTTTTCCATGTGCTTGGCGGCATGTTCGAGCTCTTTTTCGAAATATCCGTAAAAGCCACCAAGCAAGGTTGTCCACGCTTCCTTGCCGTCTTCTATGTCGTCGAGTTCTTCTTCGAGCCGGGCGGTGTACTGCGGGTCGAAGATGTAGGGAAAGTTGGCCACCAGCAGATCGGTCACCACGAAGCCGATCTCCGTGGGCACAAACTTGGCGCCTCTGCCCACGCCAACCTTCTGCACGTATTCGCGTTCCTGAATCGTATTGATGATGGTGGCGTAGGTGGAAGGCCGCCCGATGCCGCGCTCTTCCAGCTCTTTCACCAGCGAGGCTTCGTTGAAACGAGGCCGAGGCTCGGTCGCGTGCTCTTCCGGCAGCAGGGTATTCAGCGCCAGCGCCTGTCCGTTATCGAGCGCGGGTAGCCGGTTCTTAAGCTCCTCGTCCTCATCGTCTTTCTTCTCTTTTGCCTCCTCATAGACTTTGAGGAAACCATCGAACTTCATCACCGAACCCGTCACCCGGAAGTTATAGCTTCGGTCTGCCTTGGCCACGATCTCCACCGTGGTCTGGTCAAAGACCGCGGGCACCATCTGCGACGCCACAAAGCGCTGCCAGATAAGCCGGTAAAGACGAAACTGTTCGTCACTGAGATAGTGCCTAATATCTTCGGGGTGAAGAGCGACGCTGGTGGGACGAATCGCCTCATGCGCATCCTGCGCGTCTTTCTTGCTCTTGAAGGTATTAGGCGCCGTCGGCAGGTATTCTTTGCCGTGCGTCTGTTCGATCCACTGGCGCGCCTCGGCGATGGCGTCGGGCGATACCCGGGTGGAATCGGTACGCATGTAAGTGATGAGGCCCACCGAGCCTTCGCTGCCCAGCTCGATGCCTTCATACAGCCGCTGTGCCACACCCATGGTGCGCCGGACGCTGAAGCCCAGCTGGCGCGAAGCATCCTGCTGGAGCTTGCTGGTGGTGAAGGGCGCAGTGGAATTGCGGCGGCGCTCCTTCTTGTCTACATTCTGTACCGACCACTTGGCTTTCTCCAGCGCCGCGACGACCGCATCCATCCGCTCTTTGGAGGGCAGGGAAGGTGCGTCCACCGTCTCCACCGCCGCCTTCTCACCATCGATGCCGGTGAAGCGCGCGGTGAACTCCGTCTTATCGTTTGCCGGGGCGAGCTGGGCGTCGAGCGTCCAGTACTCCACCGGCACAAATGCCTTGATCTCGCGCTCTCTTTCAACAATGAGCCGCAGAGCTACGGTCTGGACCCGGCCCGCGGACAGGCCACGGCGAACTTTGTCCCAGAGCAAAGGAGAGATCTGGTAACCCACGATGCGATCGAGGACGCGCCGTGTCTGTTGCGCATCCACCAGGTTGCGGTCTACATCCCGCGTATGTTCAAACGCGTCGTGCACCGCCTTGGCGGTAATTTCATTAAAGGTTACGCGGCGAATCGAGTTGTTCTTGGAAAGACCGCGCAGCTCATCCTCAAGGTGGGCTGCGATCGCTTCTCCTTCGCGGTCAGGGTCGGGCGCCAGGTAAATAATGTTGGACGCCTTCGCCAGCTTCTTGAGCCGGTCGACGACCTTTTCTTTTCCCGGGATGACGATGAGCTCGGGCGCAAAGCTGCCGTCGCTCAGATCCACGCCGAGCTTGTTCTTCGGCAGATCTTTGATGTGCCCGACGGAAGCCTCGACGGTGAAGTCTTTTCCGAGATATTTACTGATCGTCTTTGCCTTGGCGGGCGATTCGACGATCACTAGTGATTTACTCATTTCTTTCCTTAAACCCGATGAAGAACTCTAAACAGCGTATGACTCCGATATTTTTGGAAGCTATCATGATGCCGCGCTTCCCAGCCAGCTTTGTCAAGTGCATCGCAGGCTCACTTCTACAACTTTCGTCCCATGTGAGGAAAAAGCTCCTCCAATGGGACTGACTGTACCACCTGTCAGCTTCAAGGTTATTTACTGATCGTGATCTGCATCGTCAATGCAGCTTGCGCCGGCACATCACAGGAAGCTCTTTCTCCTGCTGTGTCTGCAACTTGCCGCGTCTGCATGGCCGGCGCCAGCCTACATGCGTCTGACGTAGTTCTTGCCAGGAAGTTGCTTGATCTGGCTGGCCATCTCGAGCTCGAAGAGCGCGGTGAAGATTTCCGACGAGGTCAGTCTGGACTCGAGCTTTTCGATAAGCTCGTCAAGCTGCACAGCTTCATCGTGCCGCAGCACGCTGAGCACGATCTTCTCCGGCTGCTGCAGCGGAAGTTCCTCAACAATCGATGCAGTATCCCTGTCCGGCGATGCAAAACCTGCCTCGGCTTCCAGTTCCAGCCGTATCTGCGTGGGCAGTTCCTCCCACACGTCTTCCCACGTCGCTACCAGCTTGGCGCCCTGCTTTATCAATGTGTTGGGACCCCAGGAATTCTTGTTGGTCACGTTGCCGGGAACCGCGTACACGTCGCGATCCTGCTCCAGCGCGCAGCGCGCGGTGACCCGGGTGCCGCTGGTCTCGCCCGCTTCCACCACCAGGACCCCGACGCTGATGCCGCTCAGGATGCGGTTGCGCTTGGGAAAATTTTGTGGCGCGGGGAAGGTGCCCAATCTGTACTCCGACACAATGGTTCCTCCGGCCACGAGAATCTCCTCGGCCAGCGATTTATTTTCTTTAGGGTAGATGACGTCGATGCCCGTGCCCCAGACGGCAACCGTCCTCCCTTTGCCGCCCAAAGCGCCGCGATGCGCCGCGGTATCGATGCCTCGCGCCATGCCGCTGAGTATCACCATCCTGCGGCTGGCCAGGTCGCGCGCCAAGATCTCCGCCATGCCTGTGCCGTAAGGGGTGGGGTGACGCGTGCCCACCACCGCGATCGCCGGACGAGACAACAGCTTCACATCGCCCAACACCCAAAGCACAGCAGGCGGGTCAAAAATCTCTCGCAGCCGGTCGGGATAATCTTCTTCGTCATAAGTGACGATGACGGCGCCCCGCTCGCGGGTCCGGGCCAGCTCCTGCTCCGCGTCGATGCGCGCTTTGCCGCTGAAAAGGAATTGTGCGGATTCAGCAGGAAAATTCAACCCTTCGAGTTGTGTCAACGAAAGTGCGAACAGGCGTGATATGTCCTGCAAAGCCTGTGCGGCTTTAAGGATTCGTTTAGGTCCCAGGCCCGGCGTCAGCGCCAGCGCAATCCAGGCAAGCCGGTTCTCCGATGCCAGTTGAAGCGGCAGGGGCGGCGCCGGAGAAGACGTTGGGTCGAATGCATTCATTGCTTATATAGACGGCCGTGGGATCCATCGGTCTTGTCGGTGGGGCGAGAGTAGCCGGGCCAGGGTGCGATGTCAAGAGTGCGAGATACACTAATTGGTGAGACTCCGACAGACTCGCCCCCTGCGCATGGCGGCGATCAACTTCCTCAACCCCGCTCCCTTGATGTGGGACTTCGAGCATGAACCCGGGCGCAGCCGCTTGCGCCTGCGCTATGAGGTTGGCTATACCACGCCCTCGCGCTGTGCGGCGGAACTGGCCGCGGGCGAAGCAGATATCGGTCTGGTCCCCATCGTTGCCTACGCCACCACGCCATCGCTGCTGGTTGTGCCCGGTTGCACCGTGGCCGCGCTCGACCAGGTGCGTTCCATCATCCTGGTGGTGCGTCCGCCCCAGGGGTTAAGCGCGGTGCGCACGGTCGCGCTGGACACTTCTTCGCTCACCTCTTGTGTTTACACCCGTATCCTCTTCGACATCTTCTGGAAAGTCCCGGTGACGTTTGTTGCTCAGCGGCCCGATCTCGAATCCATGCTTGCGGTGGCGGACGCGGCATTGCTGATCGGCGATCCGGCGCTGCTGGCGCTGGAAGAGAAAGATGCGCGAGCGGCGAGGACCGGGGAGCAGCTGCTTTACCTGGACCTGGCGCATGAGTGGCATGGCTTCACCGGGTTACCTTGGATCTCTGCTTTCTGGGCGCTACGGTCCAGCGCCCTGGACGAGACGGGAGCCGCCGCCGCCGATCTGATCGAGGATCTGCAGTCCTCGCGGGATCATGGGCTGGAACACGTGGAAGACCTGGTGAGCGAGTGGTCGGCCCGCATCGCGGTTCCGCCGGAGACCATCCGTTTTTATCTCACCCAAAATATTCATTACGTATTAGACGATGCCTGCCTGCGGGGAATCGACGGCTTTTTCCGCTATGCGGCCGCCTGTGGGGCCCTGCCGCCGGCGCCGCCCCTGGCTTTGCTCTAAATCCAGGCTTTTTCACGCCGATGTCGTCCGTGAGGGCGCCTTTTCGCGTCAAATGGGGCAATGGATCAGATATCGGCAGGCCATGCGGTCGCGAAGCAGGGTGTAAAGTCCGCCAAAGCAGTTCATAGCGGGCATGGTTTGCGCTGGCTTATGGGCTTCGGCACCATGGGCCTTTTCGTCGTATCGGTGATCGATTCGTCGATCATTCCCTTGCCCGTCCCGGGAAGCACCGATCTGCTGCTGATCCTGCTGGTGATCCACCGTGCCAACCCTGTGTTGGCTGCTGTCGCGGCCACGGTGGGGTCCATCCTCGGCGGCTACCTCACCTGGGGCACCGGCTCCAAAGGGGGAGAGGCGGCGCTTCAGCGTTACTTGCCCAAGCGCTTTGCGAAACGGCTGTCCGGTTGGGTAGAGAGGAACGGCACTCTTGCCGTCACCGCCTCGGCATTGATTCCGCCGCCGTTTCCGCTGACGCCTATCCTGCTTGCCGCGGGCGCCCTGGGAGTCTCGCGCAGAAGGTTTCTGATTTCCTTTAGCCTGGCGAGGACGTTTCGTTATTCGCTGGTGGCCTGGCTTGCCGCGCTCTACGGCCGCGCGGTGGCCCGCGCCTTTCGTCACTACCTTGCCGGCTGGAGCACCACTATTATGTGGGTATACCTGGGCCTGGTAGTGGTCGGTATCTTGTACGGGCTATGGAAGTTCCGCAGCCAGCGGCGGCAGACCGCCGCACCCCGGCAAGCCGCGCTCAGCGCGAATTGAATCAAAGCAGCCCCTTTGGATGCTGTGTTTTGGCTTTGTATCAGGGCACGACTTTAGTCGGGCCATACCACGAGTGGGTGGCCCTCGCTTTTGAGACCTGGGGGTCATGCCGACCTCTTTAGCCGACAGGATTGTCTGTTGGAAGGCAAGCAACAATAGAGTAACTGCCTGCAACCGGAATCCAGCCCCGAAGGGGCGACCTGAAAGTAGCCCAGGACGCCAGTCCTGGGTTTGCTCAACCGCTAGCGAGCAGTCCCGCAGGGACGGCTGAATCCCGCCCATTTCAGCCGTCCCTGCGGGACTGGCCCTAATGCCTACGGGATACCCAGGACTGACGACCTGGGCTACTCTCAGGTCGTCCCTTCGGTTCTTTTGAGATCGGCTGCGAGATTAATATTGCGAGATGTTCGATGCTGCCCTTCAGTGGCCATCTAGCTAGAACTCCCAGCGAAGCAGGCACGCGCCCACGGTGAAACCGGCGCCAACCGAGGCCAGCAAAACCAGGCTTTCCCGCTGCAAACGGTGCTCATCGAGAGCCGTCTGCATAGCTAATGGAATCGTCGCCGCGGTGGTGTTGCCGAAGCGGTCAATATTAATGATCACCCGGTCGAGCGGCAGCCCAAGCCGCTCGGCGGTGGACAGAATGATGCGCCGGTTCGCCTGGTGAGGGATGAAGCAGCCGAGTTGGCCGGCGGAGATGTTGTTGGCATGCAGCACCTTGGTTGTGGTCTCCACCATTTTGCGCACGGCGTACTTGTAGACTGCCTGGCCATCCTGGTGCACGTAGTGCATCCTGCCCGCGACCGTCTCAGGGGAAGCGGGATGGAGACTGCCACCGGCGGGCATATTCAGCGCCGCCGCACCGGAACCGTCGATCTCATGGTGAAAGTCAATCAACCCGATTTCGCCCTGCTCCGCGGGTTCGATCAGGACCGCGCCGGCGCCATCGCCGAAGATGACGCAGGTCGCACGGTCGGTGTAGTCAATGATCGACGACATGGTGTCGGCGCCGATGACCAAAACCTTGGAGTGCACTCCCGACTCCACCAGCTTGGCCCCCACCTGCAACGCGTAAAGAAAACCGGAGCACGCCGCCGATAGGTCAAAACCCCAGGCGCCATGGGCGCCGATCTTGTCCTGAACCAGGCAGGCGGTTGCCGGAAACAACATGTCGGGCGTTACCGTGGCGACGATGACCACCTCTACTTCGCTGGCCGGGATGCCTCGCCGCGCAAGGCACCGGCGCGCCGCTTCAACCGCCATGTCGCTGGTAGCCACCCCTGGCTCAACCAGGTGGCGCTCCCGGATCCCGAGACGTTGCATGATCCACTCGTCGGAGGTGTCGACCATTTTTGACAGATCGGCGTTGTTAAGGATGCGCGGAGGCACATAGGTTCCCAGAGCGCTGATCTTGGCGCGCTGTGAGGCGCGCGGACGCAGTTCGATGGTCAATATTCTTCTCCGTTATTCGACTGCAGGGAACTTGCCAGAGGCGTGGGGACAATCAGGAGAGGTTGAGCTGGAAGGATCACGGGCTATCGTTTGTACCGGGGAACCTACTGCGCACGCACTGACCCGTTACCGTTGCTTCCTTCCGGACCTGGCGGGGTTGGCGGGGTTGCGCCGCGTAGGACCCGGCACAACCTGATGATAGCACCGGGGCGCACGGGAAATCGACCTCAGTACCCATTGGCAATCAGGTATCCAAGACTAAGCTCAAAGCTGGGTTTGACCGAGCGTTGCTCCATGTATTTGATCAGCACGTCGGCCTCGAGATTAACCGGCTGCCCCGCTTGCAGGGTGTGCAGATTGGTCCGCGCGTAGGTGTGGGGAATGATGGCAACGTGCACCACTCCACCGTCGCCCTGCGGTTCCCACCGAGCGATGGTCAGGCTGATTCCCTCAATTGCAATCGAGCCCTTTTCCACCATAAAGCGGCTCACCTGCGCGGGGACCGCCACCCTGAGCCACCAATCGGTCAGTCCGGCAGCGGCGTGCGCATCGACCGGGGCAAGGCTCAACAGCGTGCCCGTGGCATCCACGTGGCCCTGCACCACGTGGCCGCCCAGGGGAGCACCCGCCTTCGTGGGCAACTCCAGATTCACCAGCGATCCCGGCGCCAGCAGCGAGAGGGAAGTGCGGGCTACCGTTTCCGCCGCCAGGTCGGCATGAAAGCGCGGTGGACTGGCGTCGGGCTCGATATCGACCGCCGTCAGGCACACACCGCTCACCGCGATGCTGTCACCCGTGCGCAGGGCGATGCCATGGCCAATCGGGCCGGCAATGGCAATCCGCTTCGAGCCCTCGCGCTGCTCCACCGCGAGCACAGTTCCTGTGGTTTCTATCAGCCCGGTAAACATATCAACTTAATTAGACCACCATGGATTGCGGAGGTATGCCTCGAAGGCAAAATCCTCGCCGAATCGCCTCAGTGCATACTCTTTGATCGGCGGCAGCCCTTCGCTCGAGCCAACCATGGGGACTGCTGTCTGCCCGAGAAATTTAGGCGCGTAAAACAGCATGACTTTATCCACCAGGCCCTGCTTGAGGGCAGTGGTGTGAACCTCGGCGCCCCCTTCCAGGATCAGGCTGGTGACCTCCATCTCTCCCAGGCTCCGCAGTACGTCCCGCAAAGGGATGTGCGCGCTGTCATGTTGGATCTGCTGCAACCGAACTCCGCGCGCTGCCAGCGCCTGCTGTGTGGTTGGGCTGGCCCGGCTGAAGAAGATGAGAACGTCCTGCTGGGCCGTCTTCACCAGCTGAGAGTCAAGCGGAGTGCGCAGGGTGGAGTCCAGCACCACCCGCAGCAGAGGGCGCCTCCGCGGCCGCTGGCTGCGATCGGTCAACAAAGGATCGTCGGCGAGAATGGTTCCCACCCCGGCCAGGATCGCATCCGCGGCGAGGCGCATGCGGTGCACTTCGCTGCGCGCCGCCTCGCCCGTGATCCAATACGGGCCGCTGCCCGAGCGCTGCGCGGGTGCAATGCGCCCATCGAGGGTAGCGGCAACCTTCATGGTTACGAAAGGCAGCGACGTGGCGATGTACCGGGCGAAGCCGTCGTTGAGCCTGCGGGCAGGCTCTTGCAGCACGCCCACGCGCACCTCCACCCCACCGGCGCGCAGCCGGGCAATACCCGTGCCACTGACCACAGGATTGGGATCCTCCGTCGCCACCACCACCCGGGCTACGCCCGCGGCTAACAACGCATCCGCGCAGGGTCCGGTTCGCCCGTGGTGGCTGCAGGGTTCGAGCGTTACATAGGCGGTTGCGCCGCGCGCCCGAGGACCGGCCTGTTGGAGAGCAACAATCTCCGCGTGATCCCGCCGCTCGAACTCATGGAAGCCTTCGCCCACCAAGGCGTCGCCTCGCACCAGCACACAGCCCACCGCCGGGTTGGGCGAGGCAAGGCCGACGGACTGCTCCGCCTGCCCCAGGGCAAGCTCCATCCACTTATCGTCCATTTGCTCGTGAGGCTCTGGCATGCTTAGTTGTCGAGCATGGAGTCTACAAAGGCCTTGCTGTCGAAGGGCAAAAGGTCTTCCAGCTTCTCGCCCACCCCGACGTAGCGCACGGGTACCTTGAGCTCCCGGGCGATGGCTACGGCAATGCCCCCTTTGGCCGTGCCGTCGAGCTTGGTCAGCACAATCCCCGTGACCCCAGCCGACTCAGTAAAGAGCCTGGCTTGCTGCAATCCGTTCTGCCCGGTTGTGGCATCCATTACCAGCAGCACCTCGTGCGGCGCGCTGGGAATGATCCGTTGCGCGGTTCTCCGCATCTTGCTGAGCTCGGCCATCAGGTTATCTTTGGTATGGAGTCTGCCCGCGGTGTCCACAATCAACACATCGGTCCCCCGTGCCTGGGCCGCCCGCATGCCATCGAAAAGCACGGCGGAAGGGTCTCCACCCTGCTTGGTCTTGATCATTTCCACACCGGTGCGTTGACCCCACACCTCCAGCTGCTCGATGGCGGCGGCGCGGAAAGTGTCGGCGGCACACAGCAAGACAGTCTTGCCCTGACGCCGGAAATAAAATGCCATTTTCCCCGAAGTGGTTGTCTTCCCGGTGCCGTTTACGCCCACCATCATAATCACCCGGGGCGGCGCCGTGTACTTGGGCTTGAAGAAGTCCTCTTCCTCCCGAGCGTCCAGAATGGCCTGGATTTCGGTTTTCAGCAGCGCCTTTAACTCCGCGCCATTGTGCACCTCGTGCCGTTTGACCCGGGCGCGCAGGGCGTCGACGATCTCCGCCGACGTGCCCACGCCTAAGTCCGAGGCCAGCAGGCTCATCTCCAGCTCTTCCAAGGCGGATTCATCCACCTCATGGGTCAGGGCGACGATGTCTTCGATCCGTTCGGCCAGCGTCTCGCGCGTGCGCGAGACAGCCTCCTTCATGCGGTCGAAAATGCTCTTTTTCTCGGGTTGTTCCAGGCTGCCAAAAAGGGTCTGAATCATCTACCAGGCATCTCGATACGGCATGACCTGAGTGTACTAGCCCGGCTTTTGGGATTTCTCCTCACCACGGACCAAAGGGTGGGTGGCCCAGGTCTCGCTTTTGAGACCTGGGGTCATGCAGAGACCACAAACACGCAGACACCTAAGCCCGTCCGTTTAAGAATCCAACAATCGCGGCTTTATAATAGCCGCTGAGGGCTCTTCTATTCGTCGCGGCCAGGTCGCGCCATCAGCTCGCGAATCGCGTCCTGGGGCGACTTGCCATGCTCCAGAATGGCAGCCATCTGCTCGGTGATGGGCATCTCGACACCGTGGGCTTGCGCCAGCCCGAGCGCGGCGGAGGTGGTGCGTACGCCTTCTGCGACTTTGCCTTGCAGCTGGGCCAGGATTGCCGGCAGCAGCCGTCCCCGGCCGAGCTCAACCCCGACCGACCGGTTGCGGGAAAGCGGACCGGTGCAGGTGAGCACAAGGTCGCCCAGCCCGGAAAGGCCGGCCAGCGTCTCCCGCCGGCCGCCGCAAGCTACCGCCAGCCGGGTGATCTCGGCCACCCCACGGGTGATGATGGCCGCCGCGCTGTTGTGGCCCAGTCCCAGCCCGGCGGCGATGCCCGCGGCGATGGCGATCACATTCTTGAGCGCGCCGCCCAGCTCCACGCCGATCACGTCATCGTTGGTGTAAATCCGCAGCCCGGGCGCGGTCAGCTCTTCCTGCAGCCGGTTGGCAAGCCGGCTGTCGGCGAAGGCGATGGTGATCGCGGTAGGCGCGCCGGCCGCCACTTCCTGGGCGAACGACGGTCCGCTCAGCGCGCCCCAGTACGGTTCCACCAAATCGCGCTCCCCGAGGACCTGTTCAATCACCTGCGTCATGCGCAGAAAGCTCCCGTCTTCGATACCCTTGGTGGCGCTCACGATCAGCTGGCCACGCTGCAGCAAAGGCCCCATCTTCTGGTAAACCTCGCGCACATGCTGCGACGGTACGGCGCTGATCACAATCTGCGCGCCCTCCACGGCCGAACCCAGCTCCGTCGCCGGGGTTACCTGCGGAGGAATAGAAAAGCCGGGAAGATAGGCACTATTCTCACCCTGCCTGCGGATGGAATCTGCAACCGCGGCTGAATGAGACCAGAGGACGATCGAGTGATCGCCCCGGCGAGCGAGGCTGAGCGCCAGCGCGGTTCCCCAGGAACCGCTGCCCACCATGGCAATGCGGCTCAAAAGCGATGCTCCGTGCCGTGCAGCAGGCGTTGGATGTTGGGCCAGTGCTTCAACGCCACCATCCAGCAGCTGACGAACACAAGCGCGCCGGATATGTATCCGTACCTGCCCGGCGACAGCCACAGGATCAGAAAGGGAAGCACCGCCGCCGCCAGAATCGAAGCCAACGAGACATAGCGGGTGAGGATGACGACAGCTGCCCAAAGCCCCAGCGCGGCGAGCGCGGCCCAGGGGCAAAGCGCGAGGAAGGCGCCAAAGGCGGTTGCCACTCCTTTGCCCCCCTTGAAGCGCAGCCAGGCAGGGAACATGTGGCCCAGAATTACGAACAATGCAGCCACGATGGCGGCATGTGCCAGTGTCACGGGGTCTCGGCTCCGAGCCAGCCATTCCGCCACTGTTACTGCGACGTAACCTTTGCTCCCGTCGAGCACAAAGGTTAAAACGCCCAATCCCTTGGCGCCCGACCGCACCACGTTGGTGGCGCCGATGTTGCCGCTGCCTTTGGCCCGGATATCCTCTTTGCGCACCAGCCATACCAGCAGGAAACCAAATGGAATGGAGCCCAGCAGATAGGCCAGGCTGGCGACGATCAGATAGAGAGACATTGGTCGTTTTGAGTGTAGCAGCGCCCCGCGGTGTCGTTGGCGTCTTGAATATCTGGTAGATTAGGCGGTTGTGTCTTCATGATTGGAGCTGACGTTGATCAGGTTTCTTTCGAGGTATCTTTGGAGCGCAGCCGTATTGGCGACTGTATTGCCGGCCGGAGCGAGCAATCCGCTGGTGGTCAAGACTGACCGTGGCAAGGTCCAGGGAAAGATGAGCGCCGACGGCCAGGCGCGGGACTTCCTGGGCATTCCGTACGCCGCGCCTCCGATCGGCCCCTTGCGTTGGAAGCCCCCGCAACCTGCAGCCAAGTGGGCTGGGGTGCGCCAGGCCACCAGCTTCGGCTTCCGCTGTATGCAGCAGGAACCGTCCAGCGACATGGTTTTCCGCGATCCAGGCGAGAGCGAGGACTGCCTCACCCTCAACGTTTGGACACCTGCTGCGAAAACTAAGGGCAAACTCCCGGTGATGGTCTGGATTTATGGCGGCGGCTTTGTCGGCGGTACCACCTCGGAGCCGCGTCAGGACGGTGAACATCTCACCCGCAAAGGCGTATTAGTGGTCTCCATGAATTACCGCATGGGCATCTTTGGCTTCCTGGCCACCGATGAGTTGGTCGCGGAAGATCCCCACCACTCCGCCGGCAACTACGGACTTCTGGACGAGCTGGCGTGCCTGCAGTGGGTTCGGCGCAACATCGCGGCCTTCGGCGGCGACCCGGATAACGTAACCATCTTTGGTGAGTCGGCCGGTTCCTTTGCCGTGAGCGCGCAGATGGCGTCGCCCCTGGCCAAGGGCTTGTTTGCCCACGCCATCGGGGAGAGCGGAGGAGCGTTTGCCAGCAAGGAACTGTCTTTTCCGCCGCTCGAGGAATCGGTGAAGCTGAATGAAGGCTACATTCGCAGCGTGGGCGGCGACACCAGTTTGGCCGCGCTGCGCGCCCTCGGCAGCGACCAGATCCTCAAGCTGGCCCGGGCGAAACCGGCACACGAACGGCACTTCCAGCCCAACACGGACGGCTACTTCCTGCCCGAGAAGGTCTCTGCGATCTTTGCCGCGGGCCGGCAGGCCCACGTGCCCCTGATAGCGGGTTGGAACCAGGATGAATCGATCGGCGATGTCTTGAAGGAGCCCAGCAATGGAACGATCGAGGGTCTGCGGGCCACCGCGCTGAAGGAATTTGGAACGCGCTCGGAGGATTTCCTCAAAGCGTACCACGCCGCCGATGACGCTGGGGCGCGCCGCGCCGCGGAGGACTTTGGTGGCGACAAGTTCCTGGTTTACTCCACCTGGGCATGGTTGGAAGCACAGGTAGCGACCGGAGGCTCGCCGGTCTACCGGTATTTGTTCGCGCTCCCCTCGCCGGGAGATCCTTTTCATCCTGTCAGCGTTGGCGCCTTTCACTCCGATGAGATTGAGTATGTCTTCGGCAACCTGGATTCGCGCAAGGGAGCGTCGTTTAGGCCGGAGGACTACAAGCTTTCCGACCTGATGCAGACGTTCTGGACCAACTTTGCCCGGACGGGAGATCCGAACAGTTCCGGCCTGCCGCGCTGGCCCACCTATGATGCGGCAAGGAACTGGCCGGTCATGCGTCTGAGCGCCGATCCGGCTACTGCTCCCGACCAGCACCGTGACCGGTATTTATTTCTACAGCAAGTTTGGGGACGATGACCTCCTGTCGAAAAGCACTTTCAGGAATGGTCCGCGGAACTGCAGATCCCTCCCCTTTGTCATCCCGAGCATCTCAACTTGCCTGCGGCAAGTTGAGGGAGAAATGAACAGCGTCCATGAGGTTGTCATTATTGCCATCACACCAAATGGAAGCGCCACCTTTACTTCGAGGGTCCAGTCCCGAAGGGACGACCTGAAAGTAG
>Ga0302325_10016705_pt1 | contig 15537 bp, 15 predicted proteins | sample Palsa_T0_2_FD_201948 | JGI IMG/M metagenome (GOLD analysis project Ga0302325, IMG submission 201948) | Peat permafrost microbial communities from Stordalen Mire near Abisko, Sweden - Palsa_T0_2 | ecosystem: Environmental > Terrestrial > Soil > Palsa > Peat permafrost | place: Sweden: Abisko...
TAAATCAAAGCAAACTCGAAGATGAGTCAAGACAACACTGCTTAAAAGCAACTGCGCGGCCAAAGCGACGCGCTATGAGTGTCTCGTAAATCGCTGGATCGAGAGAAGATGAGAAAATCAGGGGAGGGTGGTGCCGACAAATGTCGAAGCCATCTTTCGACATTAGTCAACAGATTGACGCTCCAAGATTTTGCCGTTGTCCGGATCGAAGGCCGTCCCGCGAGGAAGCTTTCTTTCTGGATTCCACGGGCAGACCCTGTGCGTCAGTACCAGAAGATCGGCGGTCAGTCGAGGATACGCAAAGTTTCGGAGACTTGTTTCTTGTCTGGAGCAGATCTGCCCGATCATTTCTGCAACTGGACGTGTTGCTCGTGACCCTCGGTCGCAAAGCACAGTGCGCTAATTCCGCGACCGGGACTTTGCGCAGGTCGGCAGTGCGCGGGATGTTTCGAGTTTCGTGACCAGTTCGGCCGCAAGTTCGTCGGCATGACGTTCAATCAAGCGAACCAATGGTTAGGCGATCATGCCCGCTTCTTCCTTTGATCCGACGGGAATTCCCGAGGGCCGGAGAAATACAAAAGTCGCGGCTGCGTCAAAGAATCGTCTTTTGCCGGACTCCGGGTCGGAGCCGTCGCGGCGCGTTCGAGAGTGACGCGTGACTGCTGTAGGGTTTGCGGGGTTGATTGATGACCTCAAGGATATGGTCGATGACGGCACCATCGTGGAGACGCAACTGCCAGTCTGGCGCGAGGTGGTCGAGTAGCTCGGATTCCGGTGCGGGGAACGTCTTGGGTTTGCTGATGGGCTCGCTTTCGAGAGCCAACAGGTCTCTTGTTAAAACGGGATCGTTCGAATGAAGAATTCTCATGTTTACCACCAGACCTTGGTGAGTCTCATTCCGCACCGCCGCTAACTTTCCGAGCCATCCTGAAGACCGATGGGTTTGGCGGGGCGTGCGATGCGCCGTGGCTATCCTACGAACCGGGGAAGGGCTGTAGCCGAAGCACAACGCAACCGCCCCACATTCAGGGACTCCGCAGTCCGCCCGAAAAGAAGATCGCGAGTGCTGCGGTCATAACCACGAGATCGAACCGCGCGCTGTCCAGGCTGAAATCCACGATGGAAACAAAAAACAGCGCAAGCACGAGACCCCGCGTTACTCTTGTGATCGTTATTATCAACTCAGGTCTCCGGTCGGGGCACGATTCAGATCTCGCCACTTACCTTGCGCTTAAGGTGAAAGGCGATTGCATTTCGATTTGCTGGAACGCGCGGATTCGCGCTGCAATCACGTCCCCTCGGTCGCAGCCCAAAAGCACGGAACAATCCAGATCGGAATAGCGCGGTTTCCGAAAACTTCACTTCTGTGGCGATGCCTCCGGTTTCTTGTGCGCCAGTTCCTTCAGCACGTGCCTCATGAGAACGCCGCTGCAGTAAAAGTTCGCCCCTTTCTTCATCAGGTCAAAGATCGCGTCTTCTCCCTCGTGGCTAATGACGGTCACGTTGGTCAGGTCGACGACCAGTTTGCGCCTTTCTAACCCCTGGCTTGCATTCCTCCAGGTTGTGTCAAGCTCAGCAATCCACGGTCCGATGAGGGTTCCTTCCACAAGCAGCGTGCGCCGGGACGGCGTATCGACGATGGATATCTTGAACATGTTGCGCTTGTAGCGAAACAAGAGACTGCAAGATGTTTGCCAAATCCAGGTTGATATTATCCTGGCAATCTGTTGAATCTAATGACGCCAGCCAAGCCGATGACATGTGTGTCGAAGACTGACGAGATCGATCGATAATTGCCGGGAGCGGAGACAGACAAGCGCCCCCAGGCTGAAGCTCTTCGCCCGGAGTCGCGGGGAGCGGTATGGATGTCGGGATCACCGATGGCGAAAGTTGTGGGTCGAGCGGTCGGGCGGCACAGTGTATCTACCGCCGCAAAGAATCGCCGAAGCGAGAGGGAAGCCCCGTTCATGCCAAGCTCGAAGGCCGCCGGCAAGGGGGCGAACGCGCTCAAGTCCCCAGCGGCGTAGCTGAAAGGCTACACGCGCGCTTGCGCGCTCATGCGGACCACTACAGTAGAGGACGATTTCGCGATCACGAGGGATCGGCGTTCGCTTGGCGAAATTGTCGTGCTGGCGAAGCCGATGTGGATCCACACAGAACGCGCCCGGAATGCTTGGGTGGCCCCGCAGGGCGCTCCGGCAGCCATGCAGATCAACCATCACGACCTTTCCGCCCGCGTCTAGTTTCGCCTTAAGCTCTTCTGGGGTGATCTGCGCGGTTCGAAATTCGCCCACAAAGCGATGCCATCGAACAAGCCTGCGGCCCACGTACATAGCCAGTAAAGCAGATACAACAGCCACCCACAGCGCGCCCAATCTGGCTGCGTACAGAGCCGCCTGATCCAGGTCTTTATCTTCGCCGAGGACATAGCCGAGTCCGGCATAAACACTCGACCACAGGGCGGCTCCAACGGCGTCAAAGGCGATGAAGCGGAGCCGGCTCGTCCCGGACAATCCAGCTAAGGGAGGCATGGCCCCGTCCAGTCCAAGGACGAACTTGGCGAGCAGGAGCGTGCGAACCCCGTGTCGGACGAAGGCCTCCTTCGATCGGCGGGCGGCGGAGTCCGGGTCGAGCGCGAGGCCATAAATGAAGTGCAGGATCTGGTCACCCCACCGTCGCCCGGCCTCGTACCAGACCATGTCGGCCAGCAAACAGGCAACGACGGCGAGGCCGAGGGCTACTGCCAAGGTCATCCGTCCGTCGCCTGCGAGGGCCCCAGCAGCTATCAGAAATAGAATTGCCGGTACTGGCAACCACATTTGGCGCGCGAACACTGCAGCGAAAAGAACCGAGTAACCGTGTTTCAAAAGAAGATGGACGATGGCATTCATAGCAGCGTCACCCGCGCCTACTCGGTTCTCGCATAATCCTTGTACCGCTTGCCTAGAGCCTGCGGCGGGTTCGTGTACTTGCCGGTTTGGCGATGCTCCCAAACATCGCGCCAGTCCGTTCCACATCGACCTTCACACTTAAATGCATTGGTACGTCCGCCCATCCGTGCGCCGCATTCAGGGCATACCCAGTTAAGAATGTCGGAAATGGTGTCCTCAGTTCCCGGTGACATTGCGTGTGGCATCTGCAATCCTCCTCTTTATGTCTTGCGGCCGCGGAGCGATATCTGCCGCGAGTTGGGTTAAGCAATCGCAGGACCAAAGCGTAGCGCTGAGAAAACTCTCTTAAATCGCTGACTTTAACGCAAGAGATAGATCCTCGGCGGGATGGTCTTGCAAAATCTCGAGGGCGATCTTGACACTTGTCGAGAGTTGGTGACAGACGTTGAAGAGAAGAGCCCGAAGTTCAGGGAACAAGCAAGACTACACGTGGGATCGTAGGCAGAGGGAATGCTTGATCAAGGCTCACAATACTCTCTGCGGGTCGATCCCGAGCCTCTTCATGCGCGAGATCAACGTCGTGCGCTTGATATCCATGCGTGCTGCGGCACCGTCGGCGCCCGCTACTCGCCCGTTCGTCATTTTCAGGAAGCGGACAATCTCATCGCGCTCATTCGCTTCACGCGTGCCTGCCACAGGGACATGCGTCCCATTGTGGCCGAGTTCTGCAATTGGAGCCTGCAGTGCTGTCCCACGCGTGAGGATCACCGAACGCTCGACAAAGTTTTCCAGCTCACGGATATTTCCCGGCCAATGCCAGGTGGAGAGCTTCTTCATGGCCTTGGCGGGAATGGACTCGATCTGCTTCTGCATGCGCCGGCCGTACTTTTGCGTGAAGTATCGGACCAGCAGCGGAATATCTTCCGGACGTTCGCGCAGGGGCGGGATGCGGATTGGAAACACATTCAGGCGATAGTATAAGTCGCTGCGGAATTCGCGGTCCTCCATCATTTTCTCGAGATCGCGATTTGTCGCCGCCACCAGCCGCAGATCGACTTGCTGGGTTCGATTGTTGCCCAGCCTTTCAAACTCGCGCTCCTGCAAAGCGCGAAGCAGCTTGGGCTGGATCTCGATGGGAATGTCTCCGACCTCATCCAGAAAGAGCGTGCCCTGATCAGCCAGTTCCAACCGTCCAACCTTCTGCGCGATCGCGCCTGTGAAGGCGCCTCGTTCATGTCCAAAGAGCTCGCTCTCCAGCAGTCCGCTGGGAATCGCAGCGCAGTTGAGTTTCACGAAAGTCCGATCCTTGCGCCGGCTGCGTTCATGAATCGCGCGCGCAATCAATTCTTTGCCCGTGCCGGTTTCCCCCAGAAGCAACACCGTCGAGTCGCTCGGAGCTACGGTTTCCACGAGACTCAAGACATGGCGGAGAGCCGAGCTTTGCCCCACAATTCCCTCAAAATCTATCTCGCCACGGATTTCGTTTTCCAAATACAGTTTTTCCTGGGCGAGCTTGTCTTTCAATTCGGCTACCTCGCGATACGCCAGGTGGTTGTCGATGGCGATCGCCAATTGTCCCGCGGCCCGCAGAAGAAAATCCACATCTTCCGGGCGGATCGAGTTTTCGATTCGGCTGCCGAGTGTGAGCACACCGAGTGTCCGACCCCGACTGATCAGGGGCAGAGCGCAACCCGACTCGAGACCCTCGGCGCGAACATGAGCACCAACATGGGGAGTCAGCTGCGCATCACGGAGATCCAATACGACAGGCTTGCCGGCTTTGAATACCGCGCCGATCACGGACCCCTCGATCGGTTGCAGCGCATTCTCCTTAGCGAATCCCTTACTCTCCGGGAAGTCCATAGCGAATTGGCGCAAATGGACGCGCTCGATATCGGGCAGCCATACCCCAACGATGTCGTAATGCATGACCTGACGGATGCTGGCCGACACCGCGCGGAGAAGCTCTTGACACTCTAAGGTCGAGACCAGAGTGGTCGTCATGTCCAGCAGTAGCTTGAGTCGATCGCTCTCGCGTTGCAATTCCGGTGTTGCGCGCGGCGACTCCTGAGAATTGAGTGAGCGGTCCAGTGCTGTCGAAGAAGTGCTCATCCAACAAGCCTCACAAAGCTCACCGTGGTGATTTCCGCACCTGCCAATCGCATCGCCGCGCCGCTTCTGTTACCACCGACCGTCGCGACGAAACGACGAGCGTCAGCTTCGCGGATATGCATGATCTGATGTCACGAAAAGGCTGAACGTTTCGACAAAATGTCGTAGACTTCGTCACCTGGCGAATCGCGCGGCGAAAGTCTCGACAATCCCTTCCACAGTCTCCGGGCCGGCGGCGGCGCAAACTTCGTTCGCTCAGTCATTTGACGACCGCGCAAGAACACGCGCCGCTTTGGCATGTCACATGCCGATATCGAGGGTGTGACAACGACACTGCGACGCGATCATGACTACTGGAATTGGGGGTGCACATTTCCCGATTCTGATCGGGAAGCCTGGCAGGCGAGATCCTGCCTTGCCTGGCCCGCGCTTTTGATCGTCGCAGAGAATTTTGCCAGTCAATCTGCAACTGCTGCCTCGTTGCGGCTGTTTTAGAAACCGCGAGCTGCATTCGGAGGCTTGGACTTCGGGCACGGGTCAATAGAGACGGAGGGACGTGCGTATGCTGGAAAGCACCATTGCGTTGCTGGGTGGTTTATGTTTGAGCGCTTTGACTTTACTGATGAGTGTTTGCATCATTGGCTCGATTGTCGCGGCCCTACGAGCGATCAGCCGGGAAAGCGCTGTTGTGAGCACGAGGAAATGAAGAGAGTGTCCGGTTTTCACGTGAAATAACTGTCCCGAGTCTCGCGCTTGATTCCGCGGTTTTTCCGGATGAGTGTCCCGGCCACTTCCGTCTCTATCTTGTTTGCAATATCCATGGGCACGGCGTGTCCAGAGTAGTTCACCCCTTTCACCCGATTTGCCGACCTAAACGAAAGTGCGATGTTGTGGCTTGTGCTGCCACCGTCATGCTTACTGCCTCGCCAGGCGCGACCAAATTCGTAATTCCAATCTCTTACCCATGCTCTCAAGGCATTGGTGCCAATTTCAATAAAGTATGCTCCAAGCCCGCCACCGATGCTTAAAGTCACAATCTAAGTGAGTGGTCTGACCTCTTTCGAAAGCGGCTAGGCTAACGTTTCGGCATGCCTGACCTGCATGCGTGCCAGACCCAAAGGAGGTAGTCGCTATGAGTTCACCAGTCGTTTTAATTACCGGCGCACTGACCGGCATCGGACGCGCCACGGCTTTGGCTTTCGCGCAAGAAGGAGCACGGGTTGTTGTCTCGGGTCGACACGACGATGCTGGTCAGAAGCTAGCCACGGAACTACGCAACCTCGGCGCCGAGGCCGAATTTGTGCGCACCGATGTGCGGCATGAAGAGGAAGTCAAGAACCTCGTCGACAAGACCATCGCTCGTTTCGGTCGCCTCGACATTGCCGTCAATAACGCTGGCACCGAGGGCGCGCCCGGTCCGGCTGCCGATGTGACCACCGAGAACTATCGAGCCATCTTCGACACGAACGTGCTCGGAGTACTTCTGAGCATGAAGTACGAGATACGGGCGATGCTTCGGCAAGGCAAAGGTAGCATTGTGAACATCTCGTCTGCATACGGTAAAGTCGGTGGCCCGACCGCTTCGGTGTACGTCGGCAGCAAGCACGCAGTGGAAGGCATTACGAAGTCTGCGGCGCTCGAACTCGCCGGCACTGGCGTTCGTGTCAACATTGTTGGCCCCGGTCCGGTGGAAACGGGAATGTTCAACCGGTTTGCGCAAACGGAGGAAAACAAGGCAAATTTCCTCTCACAAATTCCTAACAAGCGCATCGGCACTCCCGAAGAAATTGCAAATGCCATCATGTTCCTTGGCTCTGACAAGGCTTCCTACGTCATCGGGGCATCCCTGGCGGTCGACGGAGGGATGATCGCGGACTAGAGCCTCCGCAACCAGGGACATCGCTCCTATGAGAAACGAGGTCGCTTACCTGGCTCGGGGATGGGGGAGGAATGCAAACGTGGAAAGGGAGGAAAACGTCGATGACCGAAGGTAGGAACGCGTTTCAGAATGTGTTCGACAAACAGAAAGAATACTTTGTCTCCGATGCAACCAAGACGTACGAATGGAGAGTCGATCAACTCGATCGCGTCGAGCGAATGCTAAAGGAAAATGAAAAGCGCTTTCAGGAGGCGTCACGCAGAGACTTCAAGACAGCGCTGCAGGAGTATGTGTTTGAGGCTGCTGCGCCGCTGGGAACGCTGGAGTTCACGAAATCTCAGCTCAAGGAATGGATGAGGCCGGTCGAGGCGCCCATTCCGAAGTTTCTCGCCAAATCTGGGCATAAAGGCATCGTCTACCGTGAGCCCTATGGAGTTACCTTGATCATGTGCCCCTTCAATGGGCCCTTGACGCTGTCCATTCGGCCGGCTATCGGAGCGCTATCCGCCGGCAATCCGTGCATCCTGAAACTTTCCGAAGCGATACCGGCTACGAGCGATCTCTTGCTCGAATTGATCCCAAGATATTTCGAACCAGAGGCTGTCGCCGCAGTCGTTGGTAGCCGTCAAGAAGTCACCCAACTATTGCAGCTTCCGTTGGACTTCATTTTTGTCACCGGAAGCGTCCAGGTGGGCAAGGTCGTGATGAAAGCCGCGGCAGAAAACCTGACTCCCGTGTTGCTGGAGTTGGGAGGCCAAAATCCCGCGATTGTGGACGAGACGGCGAGCCTGCCGGACGCAGCCAAGAAAATTGTGTGGGGGGCAATGGCGTGGGGAGGGCAGTGGTGCACTTCACCGGGCTATGCCGCCGTTCATGAGTCCGTGGCAGAGGCGTTCGTGGCGGAATGCAAGAAGGCCGTGGTTGATCTCTACGGCAACGATCCCAAGAGCAATTCAGACTATTCCCGGGTCATCAGTCCTTCCGCAGTGAAAAAGCTCGCGTTGCTGATCGACTCCAACAAGGTGGTTTCTGGCGGAAAGTTCGATGAATCGGCCCGCGATCTCGACCCGACCATTCTCTACCCCGTCTCGTGGTCCGACAGAGTCATGGAAGATGAAGTCTTCGGTCCGATTTTGCCCATTCTGACTTATTCGGATCTTGGGACCTTACTCACGAAGATCAAGTCGCTGCCCAATCCGCTCGCCGGCGACGTGTTCAGCCGCAATCAGAAGACGATGGACCAAGTCTTATGGCGGCTTTCGTTCGGCGGGGGCGCCGTGAATCAGACCAACATTTTCTTGTTCATTGAGTCGATACCCTACGGTGGCGTCGGAACGTCAGGCATCGGAAATTATTACGGAAAATACGGTTTCGATATGATGACGCACGCTAAGTCGATCCTCGTTTCTCCGTCCGACGTTGCCATCGATCATTTGTTTCCGCCTTACACCATGGACAAGGTGCAAGCGTCAGTGGGGAACCATGGAGGTTGACCAGATGCTTCACCATCTCAACCTGGCATGCGGAGGATCGCTCGGCTTCTACGATCCCCCGGATGAAAGTTACCTGACTGCCCGGAAACTCTTTAGGTGGATTCTCGTCGATTGGTTTCGGAACAGCCAAGGGTTTACGGCTTCCGACGGGCTTCAAAATCCCGCATTCGCAGAGATTCGAGTTTGTGCATGAAAAGGCACAACTGCTGAAAATCCTGGAGGCGGACTGGCACGCCAGAACCGCCGATGCCTGGAAGCCGCATCCACTGTTTGGCAAGATGACACCCAAGCAGTGGGGCAAGCTCTTGCAGATTCATGTGGATTATCACCTGAGACAGTTCGCAGTTTAGGGGGTACCCGGGATGAGCGTGAAGACTCCGAGATGGAGAATTCCAGCTCAGCAACACGGAGAAAGACAATGACGAAAAAGCTCGAAGGCAAGACCGCCGTTATCACTGGCGGCACGGAAGGCATTGGGTTCGCTACGGCAAAACTTTTTGTCAAAGAAGGTGCGTATGTCTTCATCACGGGCCGTCGCCAGAAGGAGCTCGACGAAGCCGTAAAAGAAATCGGCAACAACGTCTCAGGTGTCCGCGGAGATGTTGCCAATCTGGCCGACCTTGATCGTCTCTACGAGACCGTTTCTAAGGTGAAGGGGCGAATCGATATTGTTTTCGCCAACGCGGGCGTTGGTGAATTTGTTCCCTTCGGGGCGGTCACTGAAGAGCATTTCGACAAGCTGTTCAACATCAACGTAAGGGGGACGCTGTTTACCGTGCAAAAGGCATTGCCGCTCCTGAACGATGGTGCCTCTATCATTCTCAACGGCTCCGTTGCGAGTGTTAAGGGTACTGCCGCCTTCGGCGTTTACGCCGCCAGTAAGGCTGCAGTCCGCTCATTGGTGCGAACCTGGACTACGGACCTGAAGGACCGTCGCATACGATCCAATGTGGTTAGTCCGGGTCCGATCAATACGCCACTGGCGAGTCGGCAATCTCCAGACGTGATTGCTCGGATTGTGTCCACCATTCCCATGGGACGTATGGGGAAGCCGGATGAAGTTGCCAAGGCGGCGCTGTTTCTGGCTTCGGATGACTCCAGTTTCGTCACCGGTATCGAACTATTCGTTGACGGCGGCAGGGCGCAGGTTTAACAGTTCAGCGCGGTCTTATACCGACTCGGCGCAGAGTCATGGAAGTGTTGGGAACGAAGGAAACGAACCTGGGTATTTCTGAATAAGGAAAAGTTGAATGAGCCGAACCATTCAGGGAAAGAATAAGGCACTTCTGCTCGAAGGCTTTGATGTTCTCTTTAACAAGCGCGATTTCGCCGGTGCGGAGAAGTACTGGTCGCCGAACTACATCCAGCACAGTTCACATATCGAACCGGGCCGAGAATGGATTGTTCAATCTAGTGAAATCACTGCCCGCCGGATCTAAGTGGGAGCACGGCATCATGATGGCGGAAGGCGATTATGTGATGGTTCATAGCCGCTACTCCAGCCCGGACGGCCCCGCCATTGTTGTGGTCGACATTATGCGTATCAAGGACGGTGTGTTCGAAGAGCACTGGGACGTCATTCAGGATGAAGCGACGGAAGAACGGTCAAAGAGCGGCCATCCCATGTTCGGAACGACTTTCCCGACCTACAAGTGAGTCGGAGCGCGGCAAGGTCGTTATAGCAGAACACCCATGACGCATTGCGCTCCGACGACGAAAGTCCAGTATAAGACGTTTTACTGGGGCCGCATGGTTAGGGTTCGCATCGTTCAATTCATCAAGTGCATCTACTTCCCTGAGAGCGTGATCGAAGACAAGTACATCGACGAGCAGGTCATTGCGGAGCGGCGCATAAATGGTGTCTAGCTCTGTCTCTAGCGCTCGAGGCGCATCCCGCCATCAGCATTTGATTCTTTCGATATGTTGCACAAGCCTACTCCTCACCGGCATGGATGTCACCATTGTCAATGTAGCGCTTCCTGCGATCCAAGGGGATCTCCACGCGAATCTCTCCGGACTGCAATGGGTGCTCGACGCCTACACGCTTGTGGTCGCCAGCCTCCTTATGCTGGCCGGTTCCTCCTCAGACCGCTTCGGCCGCAGGCGCATTTTCCAGATTGGACTGGGGCTGTTTACTGCTGGTTCGTTACTGTGCAGCCTGGCGCAAAGCATTGGTCAGCTCATCGCCTTCCGTGCTGTTCAAGGGTTGGGCGCATCGATGCTCAATCCGGTAGCGCTGTCCATTATTGCCAATGCTTTTCCAGAACCCAAGAGCCGAGCACGCGCCGTGGGAATCTGGGGAGCCGTAGCGGGTCTGTCTTTAGCAATCGGCCCACTGATCGGTGGAGCGCTGACGCAGGCGATAGGCTGGCGCTCGATCTTCTGGATCAATCTGCCTATCGGAATCGCAGCAATAGGCTTGGCAGCATTCTTCGTGCCGGAATCAAAGGCAGTGCGAGCAAGAAGATTCGATCCAGTGGGTCAACTTCTTGTGTTTGTCTGCTTCTCCTCGTTGACCTCTGCGGTGATTGAGGCGCCACGCGCTGGCTGGACCTCCGCGCTGATCCTGAGCTTGTTCGTCACTTCAGGTATCGCATTCGCCGGTTTCCTCTGGTACGAGCCGAGACGCCGTGACCCTCTGGTGGATCTTCGCTTCTTCCTCAGCATTCCTTTCAGCAGTGCAACGGTTCTTGCTCTGTGTGCCTTCGCCTCTTTCGCAGGCTTTCTTTTCTTGAACGCGCTGTACCTGCAACAGGCGCGCGGATTCACAGCGTTTCGCACCGGCCTCTATACGCTCCCTCTGGCGATCACGATGATGGTCGCCGCCCCCCTTTCCGGCCGGCTCGTAGGCAGTTATGGCACGCGCCCGTCGTTGTTGGTCGCAGGCGGAAGCTTTCTCGTCAGCACGTTGATCCTCACGAGACTGAGCGTTCATACTTCCATGGCTCTGTTGATGTTTGCCTACGCGTTGTTTGGAGTCGGTCTGGGCATGATCAATCCCGCGATTACGAATAGCGCTGTCGCGGGAATGCCCTTATCGCAGGCCGGTGTGGCCGCTGCCGTTGCATCGACCAGTCGCCAGGTAGGAGCGTCGCTCGGGGTGGCCACGGCGGGCACGATGATTGCCACAGGCCGTATAAGCGGTTCTGATTTCACTGACGCCACGCACCCGATCTGGTGGATCATGACAGAATGCGCTGTTATCGTTTTGCTACTTGCCTGGGCAGCGAACACGGGCAAGGCGCGCCTCAGCGCCGAGCGGGTCGCACAATTGTTTGACCACCATACTGCATGACCGTCGTTTGCGTGGAAGGCACAGTTACGATTCGAAATCGTACGATTCGAAATCTAGGTCGAGAACATCAAAGAACATTGGTAACGCAGTCGCGGTCTGAATCCTCCTTGTGGGTCTTTCATCCAAAGCACAGTATAGCTGTTCTGTGTGTCCGCGGCGTCTACGGAAGCGAGGAGCCCGATGGATGTTTGAGAGTATTCTTTGCCAAGTCACGGAATATGACCCCGATGTTCTAGAGTCCCTAATTGGGCTCGCGGTCGAAATTGCTCGCGAGGGTCGAGAGGGAAGGCGCGTTGGCACGCTCTTCACACTCGGGGATGAGAATGCCGTCCTCGCGAGATCCAGATCATTGATTCTAGATCCGTTGCTGGGGCATCCCGAGGCTTCGCGACGTGTCAATAATCTCAATCTCCGGGGAACCATCAAAGAATTGGCGCAATTGGACGGTGGGTTCGTAGTAAGTCGCGAAGGGATTGTCCTTTCCGCGTGCCGCTATCTTGATGCCGTGGCCGCAGAAGTGGACGTGCCCTTGGGACTCGGCAGCCGTCACATCGCCGCCGCCAACATGAGTGCAGTTACCAAAGCCGTTGGAATTGTCGTCTCTGAGAGTTCGGTGGTGCGACTTTTCTGTCATGGACGCCTGGTTGGGGAAATTATTCCCGAGGTCTGGATGATGGATCACGCCCAGCTGCGGGGCACCGTGAAGAGGGAACAAGTCGGCGAACTGACGATTCTGACACCAAGTCTGCGACCAGCCCCGATCGCGAAGCAAGTGTGACTAACCATTGATGTACAGAATTGATGTACAGAATGGAGCCATGACACAGGAATTTATCAGTCGGTGGTTTGACTCAGCGTGCGCACCGACGAAGCCAAGTTTCAAGTAGCGCTGCGACGGTTTCCGCGCAGAGTCGCCGGCCCTAAGGTGTCAGAAGTGACTTCCCATAGCTAACAGGAATGGCGAAATTCGATCCGCCGAACGCACGCACCATAGCAAAGTTAATTCCTATAACTTTGCCATCACTATTGAAAAGCGGACCGCCGGAGCCGCCCGAGGTGGTTTGCGCATCATAGACAATCTTGTCGGGCAGTACGTCGCCGATATGCCCCTGAGTCGTGACAGGCCTGATCAGGTGGCGGCGGGCGAGTTCTTCCATCACCTGCTTCGGATCACCTTTGGACGCAGTCGCGATGGACTGGAGCGTGTCTGATCCCGCGCGAGCGAGAATTGCATCTAGAGCGGTGGGATATCCCAAGAGCACAACCGGCCCTCCGCTAACGGCGGAACCGCGCCCCTCGGCAAGGGCTATCTGTTTGATTCCCAGCTCTGAAAGATTTCCCTTCACCACAGCAACGTCGGCGGCCGAGGAAATCTTCTCGGTATGGATGGCGATGCCGTGGGGAACGCCGGGGAAATATGCCGTCATTTCCCCGACCACTGGTTCGAGGCCTTGATCGAGTAATTCCTTCAAATCATCGTTCTGCCACCAAGGCTCGGCCACGTGATGATTGGTGAGTATTTGTCCGCTGGCGGAGGCGAGAAAGCCGGTTCCAAAAACATCCAGGTGCACTTCGGGACCGCTCCCGGTAAGGCTCAAGAGGGGGTTGTTGTGTTCGTCGGTCGTTGGCTCGCCGCTAGCCGTCATCCCAGCGTAGTGCAATGTCAATCCACTGGCGTGGTCGCGGAAGGCAAGTACAACATGGATGAGGCAAACGCTCGGCTCATAGGACTCGATAATTGTCTGCGCAGCCTTGCCCTCGTTTTCGAGCTTCTGAAGGCGGCCTTCGACGACCGTTAATTGATTTTGCAAGGCGGAAGCGTTTTCTGCCTTGTTGCTCGCAATTTGCGTTCTCAGATCTTCGCTCTTTTTCTGAAGCTGAAGCTTTTGTGGATCGGTCGGCAGGGATGAACCGCGTTCGCCGTCTTCAAGGGTCCGACGTGAGCGTTCCATCAACTGTTGTTGTGTAAGCATGCCGGTTTGCAATCGAGTGATCGCCGCATAGACGCGCGTATTCTGGTCCTGGCCGCGACGGTAAGAGAAAATAAAGGCCAAGGCGGCAACAATCAGCACAGCAACAGCCACCAGGCCGCCAGTCCGAAGCGTCCGGCGTTCTTCGTTGACCGCGGTCGCCACCTGCTGGGCAGCGCTTCGATTTTCCTCGGCATGGCGCAGCCGGTCGCGGAACTCGTCCACGATGGACTTATTCCGCAGTTGCCTACGAACGCGCGACAGCAACTCGTGCGCGTCGAAGGGTAGAGACAGGACCTCATCGGCCCCGAGATCCAGTCCCCGAGTGCGCTCGGCTGCTCCTCCCGGAGATAGCATTACAACGCGGATGTTGTGAGTGTGCTCGGAACCCTTGATTTCGGAAAGAAGGTCGCAGCAATCGAGCTGCGGCGGGTTAGCACCGAGGACAACCGCGTCAGGATCGAAGGCAAGAACCGCCTTCATTCCTTCCCGGTGATCGGTCGAAATCTCATATCCTGCCTCGCTGAACACCGCGACAATTTGCTCTCTTAGAGCATCATCGGACTCAACCACCAACAATTTTCCTAACTCGAAGTTCATAACACCCGTTTCTTAGGATGGTGAAAGACGGTCGGAGGATTCAGTGTGGCTGCGTCGGTGTGGGGGCAACGGTCGAGCAGGGCCAAGTGCTTCTTGGGGCAGTCCGGTTCGGCTCGCGCGCAAACCTTGTTCGACGCTGCGCGCCGTGTAGGTCATTGCACTGCGGGAATCCATCTACATACTTGTGCCATCGGCAGGACGTCGTAAAAAGTAGTGTAACTGGCCAACAATTGGCCCGGGGGAAGACTTTGGAGAATGTACATTGCCTGCGCTGCACCAGGGAACTTGAGGCTGGACGAAAATTTGTCGCGATCTATATGTTTGCCCAGACGGTGGGAATTAAGCCACGGCAGAAATCGGCGGCGCAGCGGATTGTCTTCTGCCCGCAGTGTTCGGTCTCGTTGGCCCTGGGACTTCCGCCGGAGGGGGCGCTGAATGTTGCAGCATGGGATATGATCCGCGATCTGGTCGTTTCCGACCCAGCGTTGAACCAAGCGGCTTGGGAGAATCTGCGAGGCGTCGTAGGCTTGCTGGAAGCTGGCGAATCCGACGTCGAAGAGCGGCGATCGGATGCGTGGGTCAACTTCAGCCGGGCGGGTTAGCGTGGCGAGTCGCCCCCTGTTCAGTTGGATGTTGTTTTCGTCGTTTTTAACAATTCCTATTGCTACAGTTAGGGCTTAATCGCTTGAACATGACTAACGCCAGTTTCTCGCCGTGACTTCCTGACAAGCGGTCTTCTGCCGCTTTCCGTTCGCGCGGGATTCCTTGGCTTGCCAGTCCAAATATCCTCATTGTGTCATTCTTGTTATTTGAGCTGCCAGGCAATGAAGAGCCTGGCACCGCTCGGCATGGGCCACCAGCAGCCAGACCTGCAAAAACTCGAAAACATTTGCTTTCCGGTTGCAACTGGATTCAGATGGCGACACCTCTCCTGAAAAGCACCGCCGACGCGTTTAGATCTTAATTTTGAATGCTTTGCGCGGAATCCTGCCGGCAGGCCGTTTGGAAACAAGATTGCCACGTACTGGATGTGAATTATCTCTATAATATAGGTTGACTTTTATAGTTGCGCGCAGTTCGGTTTGCATTACTCCATCGATAGACGTGTACCGGCTTTGGTCTTCGGCCAGCAGTGCGTCCGGTAATGGAAGGTAGCAATGAGGAGTTCTAGGTTCGGCGTTGTCGTGGTGGGAGGCGGGTTCAGCGGAACCATGCTAGCGGTCCAGTTGTTACGGCGTGTCCCGCGACTCTCCGTTGCCGTGATCGACAAGGGGCCAGTGCCAGGCTCCGGCCTGGC
>Ga0302325_10016706_pt1 | contig 15536 bp, 19 predicted proteins | sample Palsa_T0_2_FD_201948 | JGI IMG/M metagenome (GOLD analysis project Ga0302325, IMG submission 201948) | Peat permafrost microbial communities from Stordalen Mire near Abisko, Sweden - Palsa_T0_2 | ecosystem: Environmental > Terrestrial > Soil > Palsa > Peat permafrost | place: Sweden: Abisko...
CAACGACGCTCACGGGTGGGTACTGATACGGCAACATCACGTCGGTCAATGTGGCGCCTCAGACCTTGGTCTTCGTTCCGCAATGCGAAGCATCGTCGTCATCGTTTCTCTCTCCTGTGCCGTTCACGAGCGGGTCTGCTGAGTTATCGATAGCCCCAGAGGCTAGCTTCGACATTTATTTCCGTCCCGGTGGCGATGTGACCGAGGGACACGGCCAGCCCGGAGACTTACAAGATGTTGCGGGAGCGGTTAGCGAAGGCCTACCGGACTATCCGCCTGGATGGTTCGTGACCATCAAAATGGCGTGGCTACAAATGTGGAGGAGAGTTCGGGCATCGGGCCAAGTCCATGTTCAGGCGGCTGATGTTCTCGACTGTGCGATCTGGCAGGTGGCCCAGTGGCCGTACTGCCGCACCCCGGCCCGCCAGTCAGGACACCCGTTCCTTGACTTTCGAGTGCCCCAAGCCAAACTGGCACGAGTCGTCGTTTGTAGCTCGGCTGGTTCGCCTCGGTTCATTCTCGTCGACATGAGACACAGACCACCGCTGCGAGCGGAGTCCAAAAAGTCTCGTCGGCCAGCAGCCTCATTGCCTCATCGAAGGTCTCCTGCGTCACTGAAGGGAGGCCATTCGCCGCAGCATGCTCAGAATCAGTAAGTCGCTCTTCGACCGATCGAAGGGTGTAGGTCCAGAAGGCAGCTTCCGGCGACCCGCCTCTCATCATCGAGGTGTCGATCGTCACATTGATGTCGGTTACAGGCAACCCTGAGATCGTGTTGGGCAGGGTGCGTGCCCAAGTCCATTTGGCTACCAGTGCGCTAGTCACCTCGAAGACCGCCGAAGAGGTCATACCGGCCAGCGGGAAGTAGTCAGCTTCCTCCACGAGTAGAACACCACCGGGACGAAGGGCGTCGATAAGCCTGGCGATGATCTCGTCGGCCTCGTTGATGTGCATCAATACATTCCGAGTGTGAATCAAGTCCAGGGAGGCAGGCGGGAGATTCAGATTCTCGATGGATGCTTCTACGATCTCGATATTGGCCCGACCGTCCATGTGTCTCAGGAGAGTGACATCTCGGTCTACCGCCATTACCAGACCGGTGTCTCCGACTTGGTCGGCAAGCCATACCGCCATCGAGCCAGCACCTGCGCCCAACTCCGCACACCGCCATCCCTCTTCGACGTGAAGATCGCTCAGGAGTCGGACGGATCGAGGATCCGCAATCGCCTCAAGCAGTCGCAGACGATTCCCTTCATCGGAGAGCGAGTTATCGAACCAATATCGGTCTTCCATGGGAGTCAGTAATATCGCAGTACCGGTGGCCTAGCTAGGTCACTGGTACTCGGAGGCACTCGCCTCGGGGCGACCGATCGTGGCAGGTGTGGGCTTGTTTCCCGCCACCTCGAAGGGTTCACCGGACTTCGCCAGTTCGGCATGTCGAGTAGGTAGCGGATGACCTCGGACGAGTCTCCTTCCCCCGAGCGGCCTGACGCTCCTATCCGCCGAGCGCCGTCAACTGGGCGAGCGCCTCCACGGCCTTGTCCAGACCGTCCTGAGCGACATCGGCGACCTCGTGTAGTCGCCGCTCGTATTCGGGGTCAAACGACCGTCCGATGTCGTTGAGGTTGATGACTCGGGGGCCGGGATCGGGGGGAGCCGTAGCGGAGGCCTTATCCCAAGAACCCGCCACCGCCAAGATCGCTTGCTTCAGTGGCTTGTTGCCGGTTCGTCCTGCACTGTCACCTAGGCCCTGACCGATGAACTTGTTTTTTGGATCCAGAAAGAACGCCTTGTCGTCGCCGCCCCGACTCACTAGATCCTGAAACACAGCCCGAGCGGCTTCCAACGCCTTAAGCGTCCGTTTGGGATCTGAACCCAAGGGGTCAAGGACTGGACGAGGAAAAGGCAACGCAAGGCTCAGTTTCCATTCGTCGTTCCCCGCTGCACACTCGACCCGGACTAGGAACTCGGGTAGGTCCTCGGCCGCTCCACAGCAGAACGTGAACCGGGCTTCTTTCGTCAGCGCCAACGGACCGAGCTGGATCTCGTCTTCGGCATACCCTGCCCCGGCGCCAGTTACCGCAATCGGGTACGTGATCCCGCCAGGCGGCTTCGGCCGGAAGACGGTGATTCGAACGAGATCTTGCGGTCCCTCATTGCGCACTCGATAGATCACGTTCTCGATCGGCGCCTCGACAGGGTGATCGAGGAAGAACCGCAGCTGCGGCGTCCTCGCACGGCGATCCGCAGCCTCGGCGGCCTTGGCCGAGCGGTCAGATGCCTGGGCGGACTGCCTGGCGTACAGAGCGGCGGCAAAGGCGACGAGCAGCGCAGCCACGCTGACGATGATACTCAGCACGTGAGGTCCTCCCTCGATAGGGCCGGCGTCGCCAGGGTACGCCGGGGCTGTGACGATGCAGGACGACGACTCGGCCGACCCTTGCCGAAAACGGTCGTTTCTGACACCCGCAAGGGAGCACCGTGTCACCCCGGAGAAAGAGTAGTTTCTTGCTGGGCCGTGACTGGCGCTGAGGTGGACGACCACCGGGGAGCGGCCTCGTGGCAACAGCCACCACGTGCCGTGCGCCTGGGCGATCCCATCGACCCAAGGAGCAAGCATGGCAGATTTCTCCGGTGCCCAACTCATGGACGGAGCGGCGCTTTCCCGGAAAATCCTCGGGCGTTGCAAACTGCGGGCGGAGTCGTTCGTAGGGCGAGCTGGCAGACGGCCCTGCCTGGCCGCCGTGCTCGCTGGAAGCGACCCCGCTTCGGTCACCTACGTCAAGATGAAGCAGAGTCGGTGCGAGCGAACAGGTGTCGATTCGGTGTTGGTCGAGTTGCCCGAGAGTGTGACCACCCGAGAGGTGATCGCCGCCATCGAGGACCTGTCTGCGAACGAGAGCATCGATGGGATTCTCCTCCAGCACCCGGTTCCCGAGGCTGTTGACGAGCGGGCAGCCTTCGAGGCGATCGCCCCTCATAAGGACGTCGACGGAGTTACCAAGGACTCCTTCGCCTCGATGGCGTTTGGGCTGCCCGGCTTCGCCTCGTGCACGCCAGCGGGCATTATGCGACTCCTCGACGAATACGACGTCGATCCGAGGGGGAAGCATGCCGTCGTAATCGGCCGAAGCCCGATCCTCGGAAAGCCCATGGGGATGCTGCTCTTGGCCCGAGACGCCACGGTTACGTACTGCCACTCACGTACTGAGCACCTTCCCGCCATCGTGCACACCGCCGACATCGTGGTGGCGGCAGTAGGACGGCCCCAGCTCGTCCGGGGTGCCTGGATCAAGCCAGGCGCAGTAGTAATCGACGCTGGCTACAACGAGGGGAACCTGGGGGACGTCGATTATTCCGAGGCGGTGTCGGTGGCAGGCTTCATCACGCCCGTTCCGGGCGGAGTTGGACCTACGACAATCGCACTCCTCATCGAGCAGACCATTTTGGCCGCCGAGAGGCGCTGCCTATAAGAGTGCTCCAATGGGCGTCGTGCCAGAAGGGGCGATAATGGTCCTGTGGCGAATGACATCGAACTGATCGGCGGTGAAGAGAAGCGACCGATCGTCATCGTTGCGTATAACCCATCGTGGCCTAATCGTTTTGAGGCTGAGCGAGCAAAGATAGACAAGGCCCTTATGGGTACGGCCCACACGGTGTGGCATGTGGGATCGACCTCAGTAGTGGGTCTTAGTGCCAAGCCCGTCATCGACATTCAGGTCGCAGTACCTGATCCCGAGTGCGAAAAGGATTATTTGCCCTTGCTCGTCCAGGCTGGTTACGTGCTCCGTGTTCGAGAACCCTTGCATCGAATGTTACGCACACCCGATCTGGACGTGCAGATTCATGTCTGTGCGGCCGGGAGCGACTGGGAACGCCGACACCTTCTGTTTCGTGACTGGTTGCGAATATCCGAGGAAGATCGGCTCCTGTACGAGCGGGTCAAATCCTCTCTGGCTGAAGTCGATTGGCCCACGATGAATCACTACGCCGATGCGAAGTCATCCGTGATCAACGAGATCACCAGCCGTGCTGAGAAGTGGGCCTCGGCCACTCAATGGAATGCGGATCAAGCGACGTGAGCTGAACATTCGTCTGACCCTCTCCGTTAGCAATGCTCATGCCCGTCGGATGGCGTCACATGGGTCCGTCGGGTCCCCGGATAGCAGGTATCTTCCGCACGGAGTGACAAACTACGTCTATGCCCAGCGCCCTGGTAACAGGAGTGAGTCGTCGGGCCGGGATCGGTTGGGCGATAGCTGAACGCCTCAACGCAGACGGGTGGTCAGTCTCGGCAACCGGATGGCCTCCGCACGATGACGCACAGCCTTGGGGTGGGGAGGATGTCGTCCCTATTTCGAGCAGCTTCACCTGGGAACCGGCTGATCTGGCTAGCCCCGAAGTTCCAGCGCAATTGGTGCAAGGACATAAAGCGGCGTTCGGCAGCCTTGAAGCACTCGTCGCAGTCCATGCCCGGTCCAGTTTGCAGGATCTAAATACTCTCACGGCGGACGAACTTGATACGTCGTTTGCTGTAAACACGAGAGCAACCTTGCTTCTGGTCCAAGCGGCAGCCAAGGCTGGAGTTCGCAGAATCGTGCTGTTCACTACGGGCGTGCATTTGGGTCCGATGCCGGAGGAGATTCCCTATGCCGTCTCGAAGGCTGCCCTTCAAGGGATGACCGTCTCGCTGGCGGCTGCCATGGCCCCACTCGGAGCCACGGTCAACTGTATTAATCCTGGCCCGAACGACACCGGGTACGCCGACGATGAAGTCCGCTCATTCGTACGTTCCCAGATGCCGTTGGCACCTCGTTGGGGTCAACCTTCGGACGTTGCTGAACTAGTGGCATGGCTCGTCTCCGACGCTGCCGGTTGGGTGACAGGTCAGACAATCGATTCGGACGGCGGCTGGGGAATCAGAGGAGCCGTCGCTCCACGTTGGTAACGTCCGAGGGCGGCCGCCGGCTCGAAGCGTCCAGTGCCTGAGGGATGCAAGACTTCTGCGGTGGCTGCGATCCCTGTGGGTTCCATGATCATCGTCACAGGACCCCCTGGCGCAGGGAAGAGCACTGTCGCTCGAATAGTGGCCGACCACTTCGATCAGTCGGTTCTCATAGTTGGTGACGACTTCCATCACGCCATCCGACGGGGGTACGTCCCTCCATGGCAGGCGGAATCTGAACATCAGAATGAGGTCGTCATCGATGCGACTGCCGCTGCCGCTGCCGCATATGCACGTGGTGGGTATCTGGTCGTCGTCGATGCCATCATCGGCCCTTGGTTCCTGGAGCGATGGCTCAGTCACCTTTCAAATGAGGTACCGGTGCATTACATCGTTCTGCGTCCCTCCATAGAGGTTGCCCTTCAACGAGCTATCAAAAGAACTGGTGATCAGGACCTTGTAAACCCCGAACCGATCAGATTTATGCATCAAGTGTTTGTGGAACGAGGAGGATTGGACAATCACGTGCTGGACTCTTCCAACCTGACGGCAGAGCAAACAGCAATCATGGTGCTTGAACTCGTTTCTGAAGGTCGGTTGCTGCTCACGAAGTAGCGGCCGGAGGATTTTCGAGTAAGAAGAATCGTTGAAACCGATGCGAGAACCCGTGCGAAGCTTGGCATAATAGATGCTCGTCCAACCCTGTACGTCATGGTCGGATTGCCTGCCACCGGCAAGACAACTCATGCTCGTCAACTCGAAACGGAGAATCAGGCACTACGGCTGACCCCTGACGAGTGGATGATCCCCCTCTTCGCACATCCTGACCCCAACGGGAAGCGATGGGTGCTCGAAGGTCGCTTGGTATGGCTCGCTATCCGAGCACTGCGCCTCGGCGTCAGCGTAATCATGGACTTCGGTGTTTGGGCCAGAGATGAGCGCTCCGCCCTCCGCTGGCTCGCCGCCCAGGCGGGAGCGGACTGCAAACTGGTCTACCTGGAGGCGAGCGAGAGGGAACAACAGCGCCGACTGGAAGCCCGCTTTGCTAGCGACCCTGACTCCAATTACGAGCTAAGCCATTTCGACCTGGACGAGTTCCAGGGCATCTTCCAAGTCCCAGGCGAGGACGAGCTGGGCATTGGACAAATAGACAGGCCGCCTGACGGCTACGAGACGTGGGAGTCGTGGATAGCTGAGCACTGGCCGTCATCACCTCCGTAATCAGAATCCCCTACCTCATAAACGTCCGGTTTAGACACGGGTCGGGCTACGAAAGTGGTCATGCCTGGTAATCCGTGTCATAACCCATGGTAAATATCTACGTGTCATATTGCGCTGACCAATCCTTTATGACACACTATTGCCATGGGAGATCGTCTCGGGTACGCCAGGGTGTCAACGAGCGAGCAAGACGCCTCGCTGCAGCACGATGCCCTCAAAGCTGCCGGTTGCATCAAGACCTTCACGGACAAGGCATCGGGATCGCTTGACCGACGCCCCCAGCTCGACCGGCTCTTGGATCAACTTCGTCCCGGAGACACGGTCGTGGTGTGGCGGCTTGACCGGCTGGGACGATCCCTGAAGCACCTCATCCAAATGATCGAGGATCTAGCTGAGAGGGGTGTTGGGTTCAAATCTCTGACCGAGGGGATGGATACGACGACTTCGGGCGGCAAACTCATCTTTTCGATTTTCGGGGCTTTGGCTGAGTTCGAACGAGCCTTGATCCGTGAGAGGACGATGGCCGGACTGGCTGCAGCCCGTGCCCGTGGGCGAGTTGGGGGACGGCCCCCCGTCATGACGGCGGACAAAATCAAAGTTGCCCGGCAACTGTACGACGCAAAGGACCTGACCGTCGAGCAAATCGCCAAGACCATCGGGGTGAGCAGGAAAACCATCTATCGGCACCTAGCAGAGGCGGGATCGTAACTATCGGGGACTGCCAGTAGGGGTGCGGCAGTACGGCATGAGTGGCGCACCCGTTGGGTCACCCGCTTCGCCGAGAGCGGTAACTCACAACGAGCGCTGTGACCATAAGGGCAAAGCCCATCAAGAACAGGAACGAGGCAATACCGAAAAGGATGTGACCTTCCGATGTCCGAGCCACTGGCTGCCCGAAGATCGACCCCGCTACGGCAAGCGGACCTTGACCGTTGTAGGCGTGTAGCAGGGAAGCAGAGACGCCGACGCAACGGTGTCAGCTGGAGTAACAGATAGTTTCCCTGGCAATATCCCTTCATTACAAGCCGAGGGCCTTGCTCTGATCGAGGTCCGCTGACCATGGCTCTGGGGCGAGGACTGTTGGGCTGCCGCACCGCCCGCTGGCGGGCTTTTGCTCGTCGGCGGACCTCCGAAGAGGTGACCACCTCCCCCGCCCACAAAGAAGAGGCCCAGCCCGAGGACCAGGGCTGTGATCAACCCGCCCACAAGGCGTCGTTTCCGCCGCCGTTGGTGAGCCTCCTTGAACAGAGCCTCCGCCGCCCCACGGTCGGCGGAAGGTGCCGGTAGCTCGGTAATGGTCATTGACGGGGTTGTCCTTCCCGGTTCACAGAACTACTATGACTAGGACCATGATCTCTGTCAATATCGACCGGGAAGATTCGGTCCTTCTCCACGACCAGGTGGCCGCCGAAATCCGCCGGGCCATCGCCGAGGGTGAGGCCGGTCCGGGAGACCGCCTCCCCCTCGTCAAGGACATCGCCGCCGTGCTTGGCGTGAACAAGAACACCGTGCTGCGGGCCATGCACATTCTGCGTGACGAGGGATTGCTGGAGTTCACCCGAGGGAGAGGAATCACGGTGACCGGCACCTCGCAAAAGAGTGCGGTGCTCAGACAAGTGCGAGAGCTGGTCGACTTCGCTCGCCGGCAGGGTTACCGGCGGGAAGACGTCATCGAGATGATTACGACACTCCCGTGACCAGGTTTCGCCGGGGTATCGGGTCATGGTGAAGGTATTCACCGACTGGCGGCCGTCCTCTGGCGAAGCGAACGAGACGCCCGACGATCCTGAGGCGCTCTTTCGAGAGGCCCGGCGGAGACGAAGGATCAGACGGGCATGGTGGACCGGTGGGATCGCCCTTGCTCTTCTCGTGGCCGGGGTGGCCGTCGACGTTACCTACACTGGTCCCGGACGGCCGCTGCACGCACCGCTTGCTACGGCCAAGGTCCATCCATACGTGAACGCCAAGGGTTTCAGTCACCAGGGAAGCTTGGCCGTTGTCTCCCAGGACACATTGTGGGTGCTCGATGGGTCGGACCGGTCAGTGCGAAAAGTTTACGTCCCCAAGGGATTTACCCCGCTGGCGCCGACCATCTCGGCGGACGGAAAGTGGCTTGCCTATCTTGCAAGGCGACCGGGAAACAACGTTGTGACGAGCGAGTTGTGGATTGCCAATGCGAACGGAACCGGAGCCCACGAGGTAAGCGGACTGGCGGTCGGCAGTCTGTTCGGCTGGAGACCGAGCGGCGATCTCCTTGGGATCACGACGGAGACGTCGGTCAACTATGGGACGGGCAACGTAGTGCACCCATACCCGATGGCCACGGCCGTCCAGCTCGTCGAACCGGATGGTTCGGTTCGCCAGCTCGTGGCGGTGCCCACGGCGGGATCGTCGCCCCTCCAGATCGAAAACGCTGAGTGGTCTCCGAATGGGCAAGCCGTCGCTGTCTCGACCTGGCCCCTCGGTGACACTGATGGCGTTGCGGCGGTCACGGCGTACCCAATATCCGGTAAGGCGCCAACCCCCTGGTTTTCGATCGCTGGCACGGCCACGCTGCCGGGAATCTGCAGCGGTTGTGGGGGCCAGAACACGATCGCCGACCTTGCCGGGTGGTGGTCGAAGTGGGGCATCGGCTTCTGGGTCTACTCCAGTGGGGCAAATCACAACTTCGACGACACGCCGCTCGAGCTTCTTGCCGCTCCCGGAGCGACCCCCCGGATCATTGGCAAAACGCTCTCGGGCGGAGAGACCGACGCCATTTCTGCCAACGCCAGTGGTTCGCTGGCCATTGTTGCCAGCACCGCCGGGAGATCGTACGGAGTGGGCAAGGAAGTTGAGGTGTGCGAGCATGATTCGCTCTCTTGTTCCCCGCTCCCCGGCGCATCGACCTGGACCGGCCCGGACAACCTGACCTGCCCCATTACTGATTGTGGCCCGCTTCCGCCACCCGGCACCGCCGGATCGGGAGTGACCCTCGATCCAGAGTGGTCGCCGAATGGAACGGTGCTCGCTTACGTGAAGTCCCCAGAATGGGTGACACCCGGATGGCCATCGCTCGCCTGGTACCAAGCGCACAAGCTATTCGTGTGGGATCCGGCTACAAATGCCACTCGGCAAATCGCCCATGTCAGCGGTATATCGGTTCCAACGTGGTCACGTAATGGCAAGGACCTTCTTTATGTCGCCGACGACGGGCTCTGGCTCGTTCCAGTCGGAGGAGGTAACGCTGTTGAGATCGAGCATCCGCTCTTTCCCATGGCACAGTGGGAACACATCGAGCAGAGCGACACCATCTCGTATTACGGGCAGATTGCCTGGAGTGCTCAGTTCAGCTGGTGGTCGCCAGCGATGCATCCGAGTTCACACGGAGCGCCGTAGTCGAGCATTTGATGGGCCACCCTACGTGGTTGGAGGGGTCGTTGTACTCGGCGGTGCAGGGGTCGTCTCATAGCCGCTGGGACAGTTAGCGGAATCAATGACCAAGATCATGTTCTGAGGTATGGGCGTTTCGCCCGACACCACGCAGTAGGTGTGGGGCGGCGATTCGGGGGTGAAGCCGGGCTGCGGAAGGTGACCGGGACCACATTCGGTACCGACGATGACGTAGTTGGCGCTTGCTCCACTAGGCGTAGAGGCGGCGCACAATGTATAGGTAATAGACCCAGTCGGTGGCGGCGACGCACTGGGCGTCGACGAAGTGCTGATGGCCCAACCGATGCCGCCACCCAGTCCGCTTAGGGCGAGACCAAGAGCGATGCCCAGAGGAACACGCTTCTTGAAGATTCCTCGATAACCTCGATTTCGATGTTGAACCGTGGCCTCGCTGATATGAGACAGCAGGATGCTGCGCTGCCTGTTCGCCTGTCCAGGTTCAGGAAGATTACTGGGCAGGTCGGGGAATACCCTGCGGACACTGTCATCAAGAGTTTCCATTACTGACCTTCTTTGTCATTCGAGGGATTGGATATGGCGCCGGGGAAATCAGCAATGAGTTCGCTCAGGTGCTTTCGAGCCCGATGAATGCGAGACCGAACGGTGCCAATGGGAACCTGCATTACGTCGGCAATCTGTTCGTACGTTTGAAGTTCGAGAACGGAGAGGAGTAAGGGCTCCAGCTCGTGATCAGGAAGCTTGCTAAGGGCCGCCTGCACACGCTCGATTTGGTTCGCCGTCTCGAAGCCGTCGACCACGGACGTGTCATGGTCGGGGTGGTAATCGTCGACAGAGATCCGACCGAGCGCCTTTGACTCTCGGAGCTGCCGACGAAACTCATGACGCATGACATTGATGGCGATGCCCATTAACCATGGTCGAGCGTTGGGGCGTGCTTTGGTGTCGTAACGGCGCCGTCGATCGAACGCTCTACAAAACGTTTCGTTGACAACGTCCTCGGCCTGGGCAGGGCCGACACGGCGGGCACTGAAGGCGAAGATTGAAGTGTAATGACGGTCGAAGATTTCGCCGAAGCTCTCGGGCGTGTCCCACGACAGTTCTATGGTTGCTCCGTCATCGACCTCTGCTCCCCGGGAACGATCAAAGTCGCCGGATGTGCTGGTGACGGGGCTAATCGGCATAGGGCGTTTACTCATTGTGGTGCTTGGGCAACGTGCTGACGCTTCGCCCACCGAACCGCATTCATCGGGATGACCAGCTTCATAGTCTGTTCTTGCCCATAGGACTGCAATAGTTCCCGATCCAGCGACACGTGTCGGCACTGGTACCGGTAGAAGCGTGCTCGGGAGTGAAAGGCTGAACGGCTGTGGCCACGGTGATCGTGCTCTACGGCCCCAAAGCGGTCGGGAAGACCCAGATCGCCCGGCTCTTGGAGCGAGCGATCGGATGTCTCTACGTGGACTGCGACGCCCTCATCGGCGACCGTGTGGGTCGTGGGGTAGTGCCACACCCAGTCGATGGATGGCTCCTCCAGGTCCAAGAGGCCTTACGTGACGCTCTGCGGCGCTCGGAGCTGGTGTCCGTGGAGGCCACGGTAGCGTGGGACAGCGACTGGAGGCTCGCCAGGGAGCTGGAGGAGGAAGGTCTCCGAGTCGTGCGGATATGGGTCAGCACCTCCTGGCCCGTTTCTCTGCAACGACTGAGACTACGTGATGACAGGCGTGTTCCGATGACGGAGACCGAAGCTGAGGCGATCTATCAGAGAGCAACGGCGAGGGTATTGGAGGAAGCCTTCGACCTCACGATTGACACCAGCCAGCCCCTCGATAAAGCGGAATCGTCGAAGCTATCCAAACAACCGTCAATACCTAGCGCCGTGAAGGGCAGCAGTGGCCGCCAATGTAAGGTTGAAAGCCTCGCAAAGACAACTTGCAGTCACACTAGCCATGTGCGCTATGGCTTGGTCGCCATCTCTGCCGCCACATTGCCGTGAAGGGGAAGATCGCCATGGGCGACGATAGCGACGTGCCCTGTTGCGGTAATGCCTTCGATACTGAGCACATTGCTACTCTGTGTGATGACGGCGGTCCCAAATAGGCGATCATTCCAGCCCCGCCCAATGTCGACGGTAGGTGCTGTAATCGACGACCCATTGCTAAGAATAATCCGCACGGATCGAACATCGTCTGGGGCCGATCCCTCGATGAGCCGAAGCGACCCAGAGCCCGTGGATTCGGCGGCTAAGCCAGATTGGGCGACTGGTTGAGCGATGCCATTCTCCTCCCGCCATCCGAACCCACCGAGAGTGAGGTTACCTGTGACAGGATCACCGACATCACGCACCGTCCAATGTTGGCCATCGAGCGAACCTCGAGCCACCACGTTGCTTAGAGCGTCGGGTAGCGAGGAGGGACCGCCAAAAAGAACAGCCAAACTGAACCACGTTGACGTGAAGGCACCCGGCCTATCAGTCGCCGCCTGTCCCAACGACCAATAGCCGCTAGTAGTCCCCCCCTCCGGCGTCATGTCATTGCGGGCGAGCACGGGGACACGCTTGAGAGGGTGGACCTCGGTGGCGAGCCGCTCCATTTCCTTCATCGACAATGGCGTACTGCTGACGGCCGGACCAAAGAGCAACAATACACCGACCGAAGAGGTAGGCCGCCATGACAGGACCGTTGAATCTTCCGCACTCCACGGCTTCCACAACTGCGCTGTGTGGCCTGCGAACCGCACGGGGATTGAGTCTCGTGCACCCGAGGCATTACGTGCTGTGGCATCGACTTCTCCAGGCTGCAGCGTCATGACGTCCACTCCAGTAACGGCAAACGGATTGCTCCTAGAGACTGTCGATGGGACGTCACCGATCTGGGCATAGAGGGGACCAAGGGGGCCTGTTGGGAGGTAATCGCCTGGACTCACTTGCACCCCGTGCGGCCGGGCGATCTCCACGCCCAACTTCACGCCAGTTAGGGACGTAACGACTTGCTCCTTGCCAACGTCGGCGTTCGGCACCACGAAGCCGTAATGCGCCGCCAGTTCGTCCCCTGGTTGGTAAGACCGTGCGAATGGGTTGCCCACTTCCCATGCGACGGCGGGAACGGCAACCAAAGAAACGACCACCAACGCTCCGGCGCCCAGCTTTAACCCTCGGCGATGACGGCGACGGACACCGGTCGTTATCTCCTTCTGTTTGATCTGATGGAATGTGGGTGGGATTGGGGTGGCATCGACGAGACAGCCGAGGCCTTGGCGTATCGACGTATCGAGGTCAGTCACTTAACAGCCTCCTGAGATGAGAGCGGGCACGGGCCAGATGACGGTGGACCGATCCGAGAGTGATGTCGAGCATCGATGCGATCTCCTCGTTGCTCAGGTCCTCCCAATAGGACAGGTACACGACGGCACGTTGACGAGGACTCAATCGCATGATGGCCGTAGCGAAATCAAATGAGGGCTCCGGGTCATTTATGCTCTCGGGCGGTGCCAGGCGCATTTCTAGTCGGCGGCGGCGAAATGAGGATCGCTGGTTGGAACGAGCCTCATTTAGGACACAGCGAAAGAGGTATGCCCGCCGATTACTCAGCTCTGGCCACGCCTTGGCGCCTATGGCGTGGAGGATCGCCGTCGAGAGGACGTCTGGCGCAGTGTCAGGCCCGACGAGCACCGTGGCAAAGCGGAGCAGTTCCTCGGCGTGCTTTTCATAGATCTCGGCGTCCCGATCTGTCACCACTACCTATTAGACGCCGTGGCCGCCCCCCTTGGGTGACGGCCAAAGAAAGATTTTTGGGATCCTCCGGCTGGGTTACTGGGGCCTATGAGAATACTCCTGTACCACCCAGGGAGATAAAGCACCGTAATGGTGGCGGGCCAGGGCTTCCGGTTCCGGCGCAGAAGGGCATCGCTTTGCCGGAAGCGTCTACGCTCACCAGATGGATAGACGGAACAGCCGTCCTCAGAGGCCCCGGCTTCCACCGGAGCTACCGGCGTCTTCAAAGATCGTTCTCGCCGATGATTTGGAACTCTTCCAGCTGACCGTCCAAGGTGACTTTTCGGGGCAGCGGAGCTGGAGATTGACGATCGAGGAAACCTGCATCTCTCAGGCGTCGTTTGTGGGAGCCGACCTTCGTCGAATCCGGTTAGCTGACGTCAGGATTGAGAGGGCGGACTTTTCAGGAGCAGATACGGAAGAGGCGTCGTTTTCACGAGTCGAGTTCGTTGATTGTCGAATGTCTGGAGCGCTGATCCCACAGGCCAAGCTGCACGATGCTGCTGCTCGGGACGGGCCCTCGTCGATGTCGTCTGTGTCAAATGGGCCATGCCACAATGCTATTGCGAAATGATGCTAACTGGGAATGTCAACCTGATTTGGCCTCGTTGACCCATTCCAATGGTGCCGATCAGCCGCACCATGTACCGGCGTTACTGGGCACGGCCTGTAATCGCCAAGATGCGATCGAGGAGTGGGGCGTCTGGCGACACCTCTATCGAGGGACCCCATAGGCCCGGCACCGGGGCATTCGGTACGAATACAGCCACATGCTCAAGACAAGCTTGAAGCGTGTGCTCTGGCAGGTCGAATGGTTGGCCGGTGGCAGTGGCGATGTCCCAGCCGTGCACGACCAACTCTGTCAGTCTTGCCCCACGTCGAGTTGGAGAGGTCCGAGCCAGGAACGTTGCCCGTACCCTCCCAAACGGCCGGGGCGTCCCACGCCTTGCCCAGTGCCCGTACATGCTGGGTAACGGTGTCCCGCCAGTCCGGTTCGAGATGTGAGTAGCCGGTCTCGGGAAGTTCGCTCGAGCCCCGAGCGAGCGCTGTTGCCCCTTGAGCGACCAAGTCGACATGGTCGATGAGATCGCCGACCGTGTATTCGGTGCAAGGACTAGGGCTGGTCAGGCGATCATCGGATACGCCAGCCAGTACTACGGTCATTGCCTCACATGCGGGGTTCAGATCGATCACAGCGCTCCTCCAGAGGATCTTGAGGGGTCACTCGATGTTACAGACGGTCAGTAGAGCGGCGAATCATCGGTGGCAGCAGACTTACTTCGAGGTATGCCCCCGATGTGCCGAACAGCCATGCTTCACGACAGGCGAACGGGGCGGTCGAAGGCGATTTCGGCACGCTACGGCTCGTGGCAATTCACGTCGACGTCGCTGGTCGTGGCGTTCACGTTTACCTTGATCGGTATTCCGGCCTGAAAGCATAGGCTCTGTCCGCTTTCATACTGAGGGCTGTGGCCGGTGACGATGTAGCTGCCCACCGGCACCTGAATCAAGAACTGTCCATCTGCTTCCACCTTGGCTGAATACGACTTCCCGTTCGGACTGAGCACGGTGACTTTTCCGCCGATAGGTCGTGGCGTTCCCGGTGCAGGTCCACCAACGCCCTGGAGCCTGCCACTCACGAAACCCGTGGGTGGGGTGGAGGCGCAGCCAACGAGCGTCAGCGCCGCCACCGCTGCGGAGAGGAACGTAAGGAGTCTTCGTCGCATGGTTCTCGTAGCCCGATTCTCGCACGGGTCGTTGCTGGGCGTGGCCTAACCCGAAAGTGCGATTACATGGATGATCCACGGGACCTGGGCTGAGAACATGGAAGCACATTCAGGGTCATCGTGCCGCTATGCCGAGCAAGCGCAGTAGCGGCTCTGCACCAATCGTGGCGACCGGCCAGGGCAGAGCGCTCTTCTCCCACCGATCCCGCTCAAGCCAGAAGCGCTCGACCTCATAGGGGCGTCCTCCGGCCGTCACCGTCTTCAGGCCCACCTCGCTGTATCCGAGGGCAAGGGATACGCCACGAGATGCGCTGTTGTTCGGAAGGGCGGCTGTTTTGGCGAGTTGAGCACCCAACACATCGAAGGCCAGATGGAGGATGGCCGCTCGGGCCTGCTTCCCGTAGCCGTGCCCACGCTCCTTCGGGATCAGGAACGAACCGGTTCTTACGGTGCGGGTTCGCAGGAAGTCGTCCGTCTCCAT
>Ga0302325_10016707_pt1 | contig 15535 bp, 11 predicted proteins | sample Palsa_T0_2_FD_201948 | JGI IMG/M metagenome (GOLD analysis project Ga0302325, IMG submission 201948) | Peat permafrost microbial communities from Stordalen Mire near Abisko, Sweden - Palsa_T0_2 | ecosystem: Environmental > Terrestrial > Soil > Palsa > Peat permafrost | place: Sweden: Abisko...
CCGTGCGGGATGGTCAACACGTTGTTGCCGATCAGCATGGTCACCGCGATCGTCTCGCCGAACGCGCGGCCCAGACCCAGGATCGCGGCGCCGAAGATCCCCGAACGCGATCGCGGCAACACCGCGAGGCGCAGCATCTCCCATTTGGTCGCGCCGAACGCCAGCGCGGCTTCCTTCTCGGCGCGCGGCGCGGTATCGAAGACTTCCCGGCAAATCGCGGTGACGATGGGCAGCACCATGATCGCGAGGACCACGCCGGCCGCAAACACGGAATATCCGAAAAATGGGCCCTGCAACAACCATCCGATCACCGGGATTCCCGACACCGACGTCAACCCGCGACCGATCGGCCCCAGCGCGGGGATCAGCGCGAATACCCCCCAAAAGCCGTAGACCACGCTGGGGATCGCCGCGAGCAGATCGACCAAGGACGACAACGGTCGGCGAAGCACCGGTGGTGACAGATTGGTGATGTAGAGGGCCACCGCAATAGCGACGGGCACCGCGATCACCATCGCGACCAGCGAGGTCACTACGGTTCCGTAGATGAACTGCACGATCCCGTATGGATTCGGATCGGATGAGGTCGCCGTTGCCTCCGATGGCGCCCAGCGAGCGTGAAAAAAACTCAGCGGCCCGTAGTGCGATAGGGCCGGCCACGCCCTTATCAGCAGGAACACTGCCGTGGCCACCAAGACCGCGATCACGGTCAGCGCGGCGGCGGACATCAGCCGCGCGAACAGCCCATCGATGAACCGGCCGTCCGACGATGGCTCCGATGTGTCGGGGGAGGCTATGACTTCCGCCGTCAAAACGCCCCCTTTGGGGCAGCGCGGATCATTTTCCGACCGGGCCACCGTTGAGGGTGACCTTTTGAACCATGCCCATGGCCAAACCCTGCAAATCCTTGCCCAACGGGGCGTAGTTGACGCTGGCAGCATCGTCCTGACCCGTAGATAGGGTCCAGGAGAAGAAGTTGACCAGTGCCTTTGCCTTGGCCGCGTCGGTCTGGTTCTGATACACCAGCGCGTAGGTGGTGCCGGTGATCGGGTAGGCGTGGGGATCGGGTCCGTCGGTCAGGCTTACCCGAAGGTCCGACGGGTAGGCGATGCCTTGGGTGCCGGCGGTGATGGTGGCGACACAGGGCTGAATGAAGTTGCCGACCTTGTTTTTCACGACGCCGTAATTGAGGTTCTGCGCCAACGCGTAGGCCAACTCGACGTAGCCGATGCTTCCGTCCGTCTGGTTGATGACCCCGGAAACACCCTCATTGCCCTTACCGCCGATGCCTACTGGCCACGCGATGTCTTTGCCGAAGCTCCTATCGGGGCCGCCGAGGGCTTGCACCCAGGTCGGGCTTTCCTTGGTCAGATAGTCCGTCCACACCGCGGTTGTGCCGGAGCCGTCCGAGCGGTGGGCCACCGCGATCGGCTGGTTGGGAAGATTCGAGCCCGGGTTCAGCGCGACCAGGGCCGGGTCATTCCATGTGGTGATCTTGCCGGCGAAGATCTTGCCTAGGGTGTCACCGTCGAACTTCAGGCCGGTTTGGACGCCTTTGACGTTGTAGGTGGGTACGACGGCGCCCAGCGTCAACGGGATGTGCAGGATCGGGCCAAGTTTTGAGGCCGTCAGCTCGCTGTCCTTCATCGGGGTATCGGATGCGCCAAAATCGACTGTGCCGGCAACGATCTGCTGGACACCGCCGCCGGAGCCGATCGGCTGATAGGCGACCTGCACCCCATCAGACTGCGAGTAGTCCTTGGTCCACACCGACATGACCGGTGCCACGAATGTCGACCCGGCACCCGACAAACTGGTCGCACCGCCGTCAATCTTCGGGATCGTCCTGGAGTAGCCGGGTTTCGCAGCCGCCCGTTGACCACAAATCTGGCCCGCTATGTTCTGCTGGGTACCATTGGCGGCCCCACCGCCACTGGTGCTTCCACACCCGGTCAGACCTGCTGCAACAACGGCGACTGCGACGGTGATCGTCCTGGTGCGGAGGAACATCAACCGCTCTTGATCTCGCGATGCGCATACATTCTGTACATCGAAGACCCTCGACATGAACACGCGGCGTTTCAAACCTGGCAAAGAAATGAACAGCCCGGCCAGGTGATCGATACTTAATGCGCGTTGCGCCAGAGTTTTTCAGCCTGGCCAGTGCAGTCGCTCAACGCTTGGCTGGTGTCGATGGGGTGAGCCGTGTCCCACGCATCGTCGCGGACGGCCAGCGCCCGGGCTATGTGCGGGGTCGCGTCGGAGGCGCCTGTGACCCGGTGCTCGACTCGCTCGACCGCTGCGTGCACCGACGTCCAGCAGACGATCTCGAGCAGAGTCGATGCGGTCTGGTTCGCTAGCGCACGGGCCAGAAGCCGCTGGCGAGGATCTCGCCAGGTGCCGTCGAGGATCACGGGTCTCCCGCCGGTCAGGGATAAGCGTGCGCGTCGGATGACTTCGTCGTACACGGCCGCGACCGGTTCCGGTCCATAGAGGCCCTCGTCCAGGAGGCCGGTCTCGCCGTCGATTGTGCCGTGCTGTTGCAACTCTCGCCGGACATCGTCGCTGGAGATGACTTCTGCGCCAACACGATCCCCGATTGAGTGGGCGAGGGTGGTTTTGCCGGTTCCGGGTGCGCCACCGATGAGGGCCAGCCGAACTGCGCCTGCGGCAAGGTGTTCGAGCGCCAGCGACAGATGACGCGTCGCTTCGTCGGATGCCTTGGGGTGTCCCTGTGCGAGCCGTATGCAGTCGACCTTCGCTCGGACCAGCGCGCGATAAGCAATATAGAAGTGCTTTAGCGACGTTGGGGAATCGTCCTTGGCAAAGTGACTGTAGGTATCCAGGAAGTAGTTGGCGAGGTCTTCGCGCCCGAGGAACTCTAAATCCATCGCCAAAAACGCTGCATCATCGATGCGGTCGACGTAACGCAGATCAGCGTCGAAGTCCAGGCAATCGAGTAGCAGCGGACCCTCAGGCATGCAAAAGATGTCATCGGCCAGCAAATCGCCATGCCCGTCGACGCTACGTTTATCGATGATGCGCTGCCCGAACAGTGCCTTACGGCCCCGAATGAATCTTCCTGCCAGAGAATCGATTTCCCCGATCACCTCGGGCGGCGCCGCGTTTGCGCGGAAACGCCTGAGTTCGGCGAGATTCTCTTTCCACCGTGCGCTAATGGCGCCGGCTTTGCCCTGCGCGTCTATAGCTCGCGTGTGATGCGAACGGTTATGAAAGGTCGCCAATGCTTCTGCGATGTCGGCCAGTTCACCTTTCACCGCAACTCCGCGCTTCACCAGGGTGGCCAGCCGCCGTGAGTCGGGATAGCGGCGCATGACAATGACAGGCTCTGCAGGACCTCCGGCCGGGTCTGTCCAGTGCCCCACTCCCAGGTAGCTCTCGGGTGCTAGCCGGCTATTGAGCAGCACCTCCTGGTGGCAAGCCCGCTCGCGGCGGTCGACAGTGCTGAAATCCAGGAACTCGGTTGCGATCGGTTTCTTAGCCTTGTACGCCTTATCGCCAGCGAGCACGACGACGCCGGTGTGTGTTTCATGTAACTCGACGTACGGGGTGATCTCCGCTGCGGACACTTCAACGATCTGACCCGCCTGCTCCATAGCACGATCCTGTGCCGGTGCGAGCGTCGGTCCTAGCGTCGGAGGGCCGCTGTCGGGCGGTGAAGGTCACTACATGCCAGGGCCAAAAGTCCCTGCCGCATGGGCAGGCGAACGGCGGCGGCCCGGGACCAACGCCTCTGGCGGCGCACAGCGCTCTCGAGGAGGGTCGATCTCAGGGCTGAAATTAGGAATTGACATGCCGCAAATGACGGTGGACCTCGACGTGGTCAAGAGATCAGTGCTGCTGGCGTGCCGGGCGCCGTCGGTGCACAACAGCCAGCCGTGGCGCTGGGTGTCTGATGGTGGAGGGCTGCACCTGTACGTCGATCGGTCCCGGTGGGTGCAGAATACCGACCGCTCCGGGCGGGAAGCGCTCATCAGTTGTGGGGCTGTCCTCGACCACCTTCGCGTCGCGATGGCTGCGGCTGGTTGGCAAGCCCACATCAAGCGATTCCCAAATCCCGATAGTCGAGATCTTTTGGCATCGGTCGAATTCAGTCCACGCGAACTCGTCGCCGATATTGACCGCGAGCGCGCCGAGGCGATCCTGCAACGCCGAACCGACCGGCTTCCGTTTAGGTGCCCAACCTTCTGGGCGCGGTTCGAGCCGGTATTGCACGGCAGCGTCGGTGGGACGGTTGCGATGCTGGACGTGCTCTCGGACGAGGTGCGGTCCCAACTGGCCGAAGCTTCCCGCCTTACCGAGACGGTGCGCCGTTACGATGCCTCCTACAATGCTGAATTACATTGGTGGACAGCGCCATTCGCGCTATCTGGAGGCATACCACCAGAGGCGCTGCCATCCACATCAGAACGATGGCGCGTCGATGTCGCGCGCGATTTCCCTGCCCGCAGCGATGCCGACCGGCGTCCAGACGTCGGCGTGGACTGGTCGAAGATCGTTGTGCTGTCTGCTGCTGGCGACACCCGACCGGAGGTTTTCGGCTGCGGCGAGGCACTGTCGAGCGTGCTTCTGGAATGCACGATGAGCGGTATGGCGACGTGCACGCTCACCCATCTGATCGAGTTGGACGAAAGCCGCGATATCGTGCGCGGGCTCATCGACGGACGTCGGGAGCCCCAGGCGTTGATCCGGGTCGGCATAGCGCCGCCCATGGAAGGCCTTCCCGCGGCAACACCACGACGGCCGCTCGACGATGTGCTGGAAGTCCGCTAACCGCGCGCATTTCCAGGCGGTGGTCATGACGCTGCTTGTGTGACAATCGATCCGGCTACTACGACGCGGTGATCTTCGATGTTGACAGTGTCGTGACTGATATGGCCCGGTGGCCCGAAGAGCTTGGAAGACTAGCGTTTCCGCAGAGATACCGCGGTCATCGCTTTTACGCGGCGCTACCTTTGCGTCCGCGCTTGCGCGGGCGCGTCCGGCTGATGGCCACCAGCCGTGCAACTCCTTGCTCGATGCCTGCGGCGAGTCGATCAACGTCAGGTGCGGTGTCGTGGTCGGCGGTAACGCCGAAGACGAAACTATCCGCGTAGCTCACCATCGCGATGCCTGTCCGCAGTTGAAGAGCAATCGGCGGCACCGGCAGGATTTCCAGCACCTCGCGGCCCATCAGCTTCTGCCGACCACGAGGGCCGGGAACATTGGTTGCCAAAGCGGCCACGGCATGTTGCGGCAATCGGGTCAGCAGTCGGATGGTCCAAGCCGACAGAGCGAACGGGATCATGTTGAACGCCGACAGGAATGCAGTGCCGCCCTCACGCTGACCACTGCCTTTGGCCGTCGTCATCCGGCTGTGCACGAGTTCCAATTGCTGAACCGGGTCCGCCTCGTCGACGGGCAACAACGGCAGCATCGCCGAGACCCGGTTGTCGGTGTGGTGGAGGTCCGTCATCGACCGGACCGACACCGGAACCAGGGTGCGCAGCGAATCGTGGCGGGGCTGTTCACCGCGGTTGAGCAGAAGGTTGCGGTAGCTGTCGGTGATCGCGGCCAGCGCTACGTCGTTGATCGTCACATCGAAGGCCCGGGACACCTTCTGCAGCTGGGCGAGCTTAACCCTCGCCGCGCTGTAGCGCCGAATAGTTGTCACGGATCCAGTCAGCGACGATTCGGGCGGTGAGCTCAGCATGTGCGCCGTCAGCTCAGCCGCGCCCACCGCGGCGTGTTCGGCGGCGGTGGCCGCGGCGACCGCGGTACGCCACATGCCGCCCAGCCAGGTCAATGGGTTCACGCTGATCGGGGGCGGACGTAGCGCGGGCCCATCCGGCTCCTTGGCGGCGCGAATGTTTTTCGCGAAGGTGTCGCCGCCGCCGCTGTCGCTGAGCTTCGCCAGCATCTGGGTGGTGGCGATGCCGTCGGCGATGCAGTGATGCAGTTTCATCAGGACGGCCCACCTGTTGTCGGTGAGGCCTTCAATGATCCAGCACTCCCACAGTGGACGCTCACGGTCCAGCCGATGCTGCATGAGAGTCGCGATCATCTGGAACAGCTCGGCGTCATCGCCGGGTTCGGGCAGCGCGACGCGGTACAGGTGGCGCGAGATGTCGAAGTGCGGGTCGTCCACCCATTCGGGTGAGCCGAGGTCGAGTGGATGGGTACGTAGTATCTGGGTGCAGCGCGGAATTCCGCGTACCCGTTCGGCGAAGGCTGAGACAAGCTCGTCGTAGCGCGGCACCGGCCCTGCCGCGATCGACACACCGCCAACCGCCAGACTCACATGAGGATCGGAATCCTCCGCCTCCAGGAAACTGGCATCCAGCGCCGTCAAATGTTCCATTACGCAACTGTCCACCCTGTGCGTGGCTGTGAGCAGGGTCGGAAGTCCTTAGCTTCGAGGACGAACGACGCTTCAAAGCCGCCCGGAGTTGTCATAGTGTGAGCCAGGTGACGATCGAAGGGCCGGGGCGTGGCGGCCAAGCATTTAGTGCCGCGCCGCGCGGCGACGCGATCGGTGAACCCGTCAGCATTCTTTCGGTAGGCGAGAGCTGGGATCTGCTGGCAAGCGTGGCGTTGGGGCGTCTCGTCACGAGCGGCTCGGGCGAGCCCGAGATCTTTCCGGTCAACTTCGTCGTCCAGCGCCGCACTGTGCTCTTTCGCACCGCGGAGGGCACCAAGTTGGTCAGTGCCGCAATAAACAATCGTGTTCTTTTCGAGGCCGACGACCACAATGCTGCCGAAGGTTGGAGCGTCATCGTGAAGGGCACGGCCCGCATGCTCCGTACCGATGAGGAGATTGAAGAGGCCGAGCGGGCACAGCTGCTGCCATGGACTGCGACGTTGAAGCTTCATTGGGTTCGCGTTGTCCCGGTCTCGGTTACGGGCCGCCGTTACCACTTCGGTCCGGAACCCGACCGGGAATCCACATTCGCCTGATCCGCACCTCCCGAGATCCGGTGCCTGTCTCGGTCGTAGCCGGCGGGCATGCCAAGATCCCGCGCCGGTAGCCCGCACGACACGGCATGCTCGGCGACCGCTGATGGCGTGACTGATCTTCCGACTCTGGCGTGCCGCCGTCTTCGCTTGATGCCCAATGGCTGTGGCGGTGATGACCAAGGACCCTAGGTTCCAGTGCTGCCGTCTTTAGGCTCGAAGTGAGACAACACGTCTCGCGGGTTGCCATAGCTCATACAACAGCCGCGTTGGAGGCACAGACGATGCACCGCAACGATCCCCCCTCTCACGACCCGACGTATTCCGCGATGGGCATCGCGATCAAGGAAAGAGACGGCCGCACTCAGGCTAAGATCGAGTTGCATTGGGCCGGAAGGCACTTGGCCGGAACCGGAGTTGCGTATCGGCACCCGTCCGACTGCCTGACAGACGAGGTCGGTCGAGGACTGGCGACCGCACGTGCCCTGTCGGATCTTGCTGACCGGTTGCTCGCAGTGAGCGCCTCCGGCATCGATGGGTCCAGGCGGCTGACCGTAGTGTGAATAACGTGAGCCGTTCCGCGTCAGAAGCCTTCGGCCACAACCGCGAGTCGTACGAAAGCCTCTATCGCGGAGAGCCCGCATTCCCGGGCGCGCCCGCCCCCGAAGCCATCCCTTGGGACATCCGACAAGCGCAGCCTCGGCTGATGGAACTCGAAGCGCTCGGCGCGATCAGCGGAAAGGTGCTCGACGCTGGTTGCGGCCTCGGCGACAACGTGATCTACCTGGCGAGTCGCGGCTACTCGGTGACGGGCTTCGACAGCTCGCCGACGGCGATCGAGCAGGCCCGTGCCCGTGCTTCCGAGGCCGGTGTCCAGGCGCGCTTCGACGTCGCCGACGTCACCGAACTTACCGGCTACGACCGACAATTCGACACCGTCATCGACAGCGCGCTCTACCACTGCCTGGACCACGGCGGAAGGCAGGCATACGCCGCTGCACTGCACCGCGCGACCGCGCCGCGCGCACGCTGGTTCCTGTACTGCTTCTCGGGCGAGAACGTCAACGGCGTCATCGCCCCGATGGAAGCCGTGCCGGAGGCCGACATCCGCGACACCCTGGGAAACGCCGGCTGGCGCATCGACTTCCTCGGACCCACCACCTTTCTCGGCAACACGTTAGGTTTCACCGGCAGCTTCGGGAAGCTGCCGGAGGCCCTTCTCCGACAGATGCCATCGGAGCAGGCCGAACAGATGGGCCGCATGGCCGCGCGGATGGCCACCATCCTGCCGCTCATCGACGACGGGCGCATTCACCTGCCGTGCACCGTCGTGCACGCGACGAAGGTCGAGCAATAGCCGAGCACTCAGCCGGGGAATCGGACAGTGGTCCCGGGCATCAGCTTGACGACTCGACCACGGCATTCCACTTCGACTCCGGCAGCATCGCGTGGATCGACACTGATGATCGCTCCCCTTCCACTGACCCGCAGGTGCAAGTGCAGACCACGGTAGCGGATCGGGAACGCCAGCACCCCAAGTGTTTCCGGCCAGTGGGGCGACAGAACGATGCGATCGCCACGGGTCTCCAGCCCGGTGAAGCATCGCTGCATGAGGTCGACGCTGCCTGCCATGGCCGCGAGGTGTACGCCTTCGGACGTGGTGCCGCCCTGGATGTCGGAGACGTCGGATGTGAGCGCCTGTTGAAAAAACTCCATGGCCCGATCACGGTTGGCCCGGGCAAGCACCCAGGTATGCACCACACCGCTGAGCGTCGACCCGTGCGACGTGCGAGCCAGGTAGTAGTCGACAGTCATCGGGATCTGATCGGGCGTGAACCGGTAGCCGAGTCGGTCGAACAACTCACGCAATTCATCCGACGACAGCAGGTAGAGCAGCATCAGCGCGTCGGCCTGCTTGGAAGCCTTGTAGCAGTTCACGTCGTCGTTCTCGGCCTCCAGGATCCGGTCGAGGCGTTGGATGTTGCCGTACTGTCGCCGGTAACGGTCCCAATCCAGTTCCTTCAACTCACCGTATCCCTCGAACTGGCTGATGACGCCGTCGTGGAACGGGACGTACATCCGTCGACTTACCTCTTCCCAGTGCGCCAGTTCGGCAGTGTGAAGTCCGAGTGTCTCCAGGAGGTCCAGTCGGTTCGGCAGCGGTAGCAGTTTCAGTGCGTCGACAGCCCGCATGATCACCCAGACCGCCATCACGTTGGTGTACGCGTTGTTGTCGACGCCGTCGTAAGGCGCGTCTGGGTAGCCCGAGTGGAATTCATCGGGCCCGATGACGCCTCGGATGCTATAGCGATCGTGTTCTTGGTCGTAGGTGGCCCTACTTACCCAGAAGCGTGCGATCTCGGCCAGCATCTCGGCGCCATAGTCGATCAGGTAGGCGAGATCTCCGGTGACTTGATAAAACTTCCACGCGCTGTACGCGACAGCGATGCCGATGTGGTGCGCCCGAGCGCTCGAGTCGGGGTTCCACCGGCCGCTGCGCGGATTGAGGTGCAGCCGTTGGCTTTCCTCGCGTCCATCGCTGCCGGATTGCCATGGGAACATCGCACCGGAGTAGCCCGCCGCCCTGGCGGCGTGACGTGCCTCGGGCAGCCGCCGGTAGCGGTATCCGAGCAGCGACCGGGTAACCATAGGCAGCCGCAAGTTGAGTACCGGGAAGATGAACAGCTCGTCCCAGAAGATGTGCCCGCGATATGCCTCACCGTGAAGTCCGCGCGCCGGCACCCCGACATCGAGGTCGGAACTGTTGGGTGAAACCGTCTGCAGCAGATGCAGGAGATGCAGTCGCAGGATGCGCGATTCGTCTGTGAAGTCTTCGAATTCGATGGACAGGCGCTCCCACAGATGTGCCCAGTTCGTCAGGTGCCCGTCGCGCAACTCGGCAAATCGGCCGAGACGGCTCAGCCAGCGCTGGGCATCGACAGCAGGTTCGGACGTGGCGGTATCGCGCCCGGTGAACAGGGTCACGATTTTCTCTATCGTCAACGCGTCACCGACTGACAGTTCGACGGCGATATCGTGACCGATTTCGGCTGCATCGTCGACGAGGCGATAGGTAGCCGGGACGTGAGTCCCGTCACGCCACACGATGCTTCGCGCCGCCATGGCAATGGGAACGCGCGATTGAGACGTCTGAACTGTCAGGATCACGGAGTTGTCATTGATCTCCCGCTTTTCGACCAACTCAAGATGATCGTTGGCCAAGGCCCGGTAGCGCTCGACGAGCGAGTTCGTCACGTTGCCGTCCAGGGTCGAGCGAATCTCGATTGTCCCGGACCAATCCTCGGCGACGATCGTCGTCTGAAGGGCACCGACATGGGGCATGTGCATCGCGACGAATCGTTGCTGTGTCAGCGAACTGGTGCGTCCGGAGTCATCACAGAAGCGCACCTCCCTGGTCAGTACCGCGCCGCGGAGGTCGAGGGTCTGTCGGTAGGACAGCACGCTGACCGCGTCGATGTCGAACCAGCCACCCCCGTCCACCCGGAAGGTCAGGGCAAGCCAGTTAGGCAGGTTGACCAGACTCTCGTTGTCGATTGTCGTACCCGATACGTCGTCGTCGAGACGGTTGTAAACTCCCGCGGCATAGGTGCCCGGATAGTGCACCTGGTCGGCTTTCGATTCGGGCGCCGCGCCCCGAGTGGCAAAGTAGCCATTTCCCAACGTGCACAACGCTTCACGAAGCTTTTCGCTCTGCGGATCGTATCCCTCATAGGTAAAATCCCAGGCCTTATCCGACGTCTGATGTTTGTTGGACAGCCAATTCGACCCGCGCTGGAGGAACTCGCATACCTGATCGGGACTCTGCAGAGCGAAACGAGCGGCCGTCTTGCGGTCGCTATCTTCGTCGTGGCGTACGACGATCCCGATGCCGTCGAATTGCACTGCGTCGAAGGCGTCTTCGTCGGTGAGGTCGTCGCCGATGTAGATCGGCAGCAGGCAACCCTTCGCGTCGATGCGATCACGAATCCAGGCCAGCGTGGTCCCTTTGTCCCAGTCGATATCGGGCCGCAGCTCGACGAGCATGCGCCCGTTCGTCACGCGCAGGCCATCGCGCTGTCCGAGCTTGTGTGTGGCAGAGACGATCTCGCCGATGCGCTCCGGTGCGACCTGGCGGTAGTGAACCGCGACGGCGAAGCGCTTATGTTCCACTCGTACTCCGGGAATCTCCGCCAGGATCTCGCTCAACTCGGCCGCCGCACTCTCGAGGACACCGACGGCGGCGTCGGCCGCTTCGTTTCGGTGATATGTGCCGTCCGGTTCGGTCAGCTCAAAGCCATGACTGCCCGCGTACCAGATACCCGGTATCGCTACCCGGCCGCGGATATCGGCGAGGTCACGACCGCTCAGTATCACGACGGGACATTGTGATGCAAGGCATTCCAGCGCCTGGCGGGCTCCGTCGACGAGTGCGGCGGCGCCTGGATCGGCAACGATGGGAGACAACGTTCCGTCGTAGTCGAGGAACACCACCGGTTCTCGGGCGCCCAGAACACCGACGATCTGCCCGTATGACTCCACCGCATCGGGGAGTTGCGAGATTCGCCTGTCGCCGGCGCGAACTGCGATTTCATCCGGGTACGCAACCACCACGTCGGCGCCACACCCCAGTAGTCGATCTGCACTCACGGCATCGACACCGATGACGAAGGCGAAACCGGCGTCACGGGCTGCCGCTATCCCGGCGCCGGCGTCGTCGTCGTCGACGACGACAGACCGTTGCGGACGCACACCGAGTTGGCGAATGACTTCTACGAGGGACGCGGCAGGGCTGCCATCGACACAGACATCAAAAAGGTTGTCAATCCCCGCGGATTTCAAGAGCTGCTGACCGTCCGGGCGCACCGAGTAGACCGCGGTGGCTAGCCCGGCGTCGCGCAATTTTCGCACCAGGTTTATCGTCGACTCGAACACCGGAACACCATCGGTGTCGGTCACCACAGCGTTGAGGTTGAAGATCACGGCGTCGTGGTAGCGCGGGTCCACGGTGACCGGCAGCGTCATAGCGATGTCCTTGCTCGAGCGGACAACCTTTGGTCGCCGTCGATATCTATCGGGTCGGCGACCACGTCGAAAAACCGCTCGACATCTTCCAGGGTGCAGTGCGCGGTGCCAGGAGTCAGCAACATGGCCGAACCGGCAGCGATGCCCAGTCGCACCGCCTTGTCGAGTTGCCAGCCGCGCTTGAGGCCGACGGTGATGCCCGCGGTCATGGCGTCCCCGGCGCCCACACCGCTGCCAGAAGGCACCTCAACAGCCGAATAACGTTGACTTCCACGCGGTGTAGCAAGCAGAGCGCCCTCGGAGCCAAGTGAAACGACGACGAATTGAGCGCAGCCGCGGTCGATGAGTTCGTGCGCAGCGGCTAGTTGTTCTGACTCAGTGATGAGGTCCCGTCCGACACATTCGCGTAGTTCTCGCACGCTCGGCTTGAGCAGAAAGACGCCGGAAGAGATATGTCGCAGTCCACCCCCGGACGTGTCGAGAATCAGCAGCGCACCGCGCTCGCGACAGATGTCGGCGACCCGCTGATAGAAGTCGGCAGGCACGCCGGGCGGCAGGCTGCCGCTCGCCACGACGAAGTCCGCGGATCCTGCTGCGGCGCTGAGCGTGTCGAGGCACTCGGTCTGCTCGGCATCAGTGAGCCGCGGGCCTGGGAGCACGAACCGGTACTGCATTCCGGTACTGCGCTCGTCTACGGTGAAGCTTTCTCTGGTGGAGTTCGCCACGGGGATCCGCTGCACCGGGACTCCTGAGTCGGCGACAAGGCCCGTCACCTTGTCGCCGGCGTGGCCGCCCGCGGGGAAGAGCGCCAATACCGACTCGCCGAGGACGTGGGCGATTCGCGCGACGTTGATACCGCCGCCGCCGGGATGGTAGCGGGGCAGCCCACATCGCAATTTATCGGTGGGCATGACCCGATCGGTGTTCGTGGTGATGTCGAGCGCCGGATTCATCGTCAGGGTCACAATTGTGGTTCCCGACCTCATCGGTGATTTCATGTCGGCGACACCGGATGCAGTGCTTGGCGGTAGAGAGCGGCACCCGCGGTGACTCCCGCGCCGGCGGCAACGAGCAGAATGCGGGCGCCGGGCGAGAGTTTTTCGGTCGCACTACTCAATGCCGACACCAGCGAGGCAGTATGCATGCTCTCGTCGTCGGCGACGGTGATCCGCTCCACCGGTATTGCGAGTTTGGCGGCCAGTGCCGCGCGATAGCCGTGCCGGGCCGGCGAGGCGACGATCATGTCGACGTCGGAAAGGCTGAGCGAGGCCTCCTGAAGACAGCTTTGGGCTACTTGCGCGCCGGCCGCGGCGAATTGGTCGTCCATCGCCGGCGATTCACTGAATCGAAGCACATTGCGCGCGTCTTCGAGTCCGACAGTGGCGCGGAAGTTTTCACCGTCGTCGGGGATGTTCACCCAGTGCACACGGCCGAGTCCGAAGTCGTCCTCGCTCCAGTCGCACAACAGTGCCGCCCCGACGGGGGAGAACGGAAAGTGCTCGCTCATACCGCGGCCCGGGTCGGCGTCACTCGTGACGACCAGGGCGCAATTGATGGTGTGTGACCGCAGAAAGCCGTCGACGATCTGCAGCGCGGTGAGGATTGCGCACGTTCCGTTCGCTATGTCGAACGAGAACGTGCCGTGAGCGTCCTCGTGTGGGTCCTCAGGGTTGGCCCCGATGTCCTCCTGGATGAGCGCGGCGAGGGCCGGCTCGGCCAGATTCTTGTCGCGGTAGATGCCGGTATTGATCAGAAGGTCGACGTCGTCGGGCTTTCGGCCCGCTCGTTGCAGACAGGTCTTACCCGCCGCGACCGCCAGATGCAGTGCGCTGTGACGGTTGCGCCAACCTGCTCGGGTGACGTCGAGGCGTTCAATCACTGTGCCCATAGCGGCCCACCAAATCCTCGTCCACGGTGAGGAGAACGACGCCGATCTCCAGACCTGATGCCAGAGCAATCAAGGCGATGGTTTCGCCCGGCCGGATCCGCCCGGCTTCGAGTTCTTCGACGAGTGCCACGGTGTGGGTCGTCGACGCCGTGTTCCCGTACCGATCGACGGTAATCACGGCGTCGTGCCGGGGACTGTCGCCGAATGCGGCGGACACCGCGGCCATCCCCTTGCGTATCGCACGCGCCGACGTTTGATGCGTGATCACGTGATCGATGTCATGCATCGCGATGCCGGCTGCTTCGAGGACTTCGTGCAGCAATAGCGGGGTGTCGGCGATGGCTGCGCGCTGGATCCCGCGCGAATCGGTAAACATCCGGGCACCGGGATCATGCCCCTTCGGGTAGGCAAGGCACAGCCGACTGTGGTCGGCAACCGTGGTGAAACCGGCAAGGCTGATGCCACCAGACTCGGCGGTGGCACGTTCGAGCAGAAGTGCAGCTCCCGCGTCGCCCAGTGTCAGGCAGGCGAGTTCTTTGCTCATGATGTTGCGGATGTGCCGGGCCGCATTCTGGCCGAGTTGCGAGATGTACTCGCCGCTGACCACCAGACCGCGCTCGACGGTGCCCTGCCGGATCCAATCGTTGAGCACCGTGACACCCGTCAGCATTCCAGCACATGCGTTGGACAGGTCGAAGGTCACTGCTTTCTCAGCCCCGATCGCGTGGGCAACGGCACTACTCATCGTCGGCTCTACCCACTGCGTCAGGCCGCCACGAAACTTCGTGATACTGCAACTGATCACCACATCGAGCGACGCCGCCTGCTGTTGTGCCTTGTCCAGGCAATCCAGCGCCGCCGAAGTTGCAAGACTGTAGGAGTCCTCGTCGCCGATCGAGACGCGACGTTCGTAGATGCCGGTCAGTCGTTCCAGATCGATGTGCGTGTGATGACGTGTGGTCGCCATCAAATCGTCAGTTGTGAGCACGGTGGCAGGCAGATGCCGCCCTGCCCCGGCCAATCGGGCGCGAAACGGCGCCGGGGGTCCTTGACCCTCCATCACCAACCAATGTTTGGGCATCGTCGCCTCCTTCGCTTTCCCAGAATGGGCCGCGACGGCACGAGTCAACAGAGGATTTGGACCCTAAGGAGCGAGCTTGAACTCCGCCACGAGATGACATGCGGCAGATAGATCGGTGACTTAGGGCCCTTCGGCCCGACAAGTCGGTGGTGGCGAAGCGACCAACCTCGATGCGGTTGACGCGGCGCGACACGCCGTCGGGCGGCCGAACGACGGCTATTGCTGGAAGCAGCGCGGCGATGATCGTCGCGGTAAGAGCGAGGCCGTGTCGAAGAGCACAGAGCGGCCACGTTCTTCACTGCTGGTCATGGGGCGAGCCGGGGTGCCAGGAGTGCAGGGACCCCAGCAGTGCGTTCTTCTTGTAGTGGTGATCCGTCATTCGCCGAAGGATGCTGTCGAGGACGACGACTGCGTCGTTGATATAGGGCCCCTTGTTGAGCATCGCGCATTCCGCTCGTTCGCTCATTGCCGCATCGCTGATCTCTGCGCGAGAGGGATTCCCCGTCTTGGTGAGCTGTTCGAGTACTTGGGTGGCCCAGATCACGGGCAGGTGCGCCGCCTCGCACAACCACAGAATCTCTTCCTGCAAC
>Ga0302325_10016710_pt1 | contig 15533 bp, 17 predicted proteins | sample Palsa_T0_2_FD_201948 | JGI IMG/M metagenome (GOLD analysis project Ga0302325, IMG submission 201948) | Peat permafrost microbial communities from Stordalen Mire near Abisko, Sweden - Palsa_T0_2 | ecosystem: Environmental > Terrestrial > Soil > Palsa > Peat permafrost | place: Sweden: Abisko...
CGCCCGATCCGGGCCGGCCTGGGCTTCGCCTATCCGCACGATGGCGGCGACTTGTCCACGGCGGTGCACCGGTGCACCGGGGTCGGCAAGTGCCGGGCCGACACCACCGCCAGCGGCGGGGTGATGTGCCCGTCATACCTGGCCACCCGGGATGAGAAGGATTCCACCCGCGGCCGGTCCCGGGTGCTGCAAGAGCTCGCGAACGGCACCCTGGTCAAGGGCTTCGGCTCGGCGGAGGTGGCCGAGGCACTTGACCTGTGCCTGTCGTGCAAGGGCTGTGCATCGGACTGCCCGGCCGGCGTGGACATGGCCACCTACAAGGCCGAGGTGCTGTACCAGCGTTACCGGCGCCGGCTGCGCCCGGCCGCCCACTACTCGCTGGGCTGGCTGCCCCGCTGGGCCGCCCTGGCGGCCAGGGCGCCGGGCCTGGCCAACGCCGCGTTGCGCTACCGGGCGCTGACCGCGCTGGCCAGGCGGCTGGGCGGGATCGATGCCCGCCGCCCGCTGCCGCAGTTCGCCACGACAAGCTTCCGGGACTGGTTCGCCGGCCGGCCAGCCGGTTCCGGCGCTCCGGTGCTGCTGTGGGTGGACACGTTCACCGATTACTTCACCCCCGGGGTCGGCCAGGCCGCGGTAGAGGTGCTCGAGGCGGCCGGCTACGCGGTGGAGATCACCGCCCGGCCCGTGTGCTGCGGCCTGACCTGGATCTCCACCGGCCAGCTGGACGGCGCGCGACGCCAGCTGCGGCGCACCCTGCAGGCGCTGGCCCCGGCGGTGCAACGCGGCATCCCGATCGTCGGGCTGGAACCCTCCTGCACCGCCGTGCTGCGCGGCGAGGTGACCGAGCTGCTGCCCGGCGATCCGCGGGCCAGCCAGGTACGCGCCGCGACCCGCACGCTGGCCGAGCTGCTGACCCAGACCCGCGGCTGGGAGCCGCCAGACCTCACCGGGGTACGCGCGGTGGCTCAGCCGCACTGCCACCAGCACGCCGTGATGGGCTGGCATGCCGACGCCGCGCTGCTGGCCAGCGCCGGCGCTGAGGTCAAGGCGGTCGGCGGGTGCTGCGGGCTGGCCGGCAATTTCGGGGTCGAGAGGGGTCATTTCGACGTCTCGCGGGCCGTAGCCGAGACCGCGCTGCTGCCGGCGGTGCGCGCCGCAGGCCCCGGCACGGTGGTGCTCGCCGACGGGTTCTCCTGCCGTACCCAGCTTGAGCAGCTCAGTGCGGCCACCGGCCGGCACCTGGCTGAGCTGCTGGCGAGTCATCTCGAATCCCAGTTATCCAGACGGATAACTAGTTAATAGCTCTGCTGCCCTCGCGAGCATGAAGGTCATACCTATAGCGTTGTGCCATGACGCGGCGCACCGAGCAGATCAGCCATCATCTCAACGCGTACCTCAACGCGCACAGCAGCCCGCCGGACGCCGTGTTGCGGGAACTGGCGAACGAGACCGCTGATCTTTTCCCGAACGAGACTGACCTACCGATCGCTCCTGAGCAGGGCACGCTGATGACGCTGCTGACCCAGCTCACCCGGGCCGCGTCGGCTCTGGAGATCGGTACCTTCACGGGCTACTCCTCGATCTGCATCGCCCGCGGCCTGGCTGACGGGGGCCGGCTGCTGTGCTGCGACATCAGCGAGGAATGGACTTCGGTGGCCAGGAAGTACTGGGAGAAGGCCGGGCTGGCCGACCGGATCGAGCTGCGGCTCGGCCCGGCGCTCGGCACGCTGCGCGCGCTTCCCGGCGAGGAGCTTTTCGATCTCGCCTTCATCGACGCCGATAAGGGCGGCTACCTCGGCTACTGGCGCGAGGTGCTGCCGCGGGTACGGCCCGGCGGGCTGATCATGGTGGACAACACGTTCTCGCATGGCCGGGTGATCGACGCCGGCAACGACAACCCGGCCGTGATCTCCGTCCGGGACTTCAACGACCACGCCGCCGCCGATGACCGGGTCGAGGTCATCATGGTCCCGATCGGCGACGGCCTGACGCTGGCCCGCAAGAAGTAGGACGGGACTACCCAGAGGACGCTCCGCGGGCCCGCCGCGACGGGGCCCGGCCGATAGGCACCGGCGGGCCGACCTCCGCCTGCGCCTGCGCACCGCCGGGCTGGCTCGCCGATGGCGCGCACGGCGCGGTGGACCCGCGGACGATAAGCTCCGGCGCCAGGTAGAGGATCTTGACCGGCCCGTCGCCGGAGCTGATCCGCTCGAGCAGCAGCTGAGCTGCCTCGGTGCCCAGCTGGTAGTGCGGGAAGCGAACCGTGGTGAGCGGCGGCCTGAGCCGGTCAATGAACGGCATGTCGTTGAACCCGATAACGGAAATATCCTCCGGGCACTGCAGGCCGCCCGTGTCGAGCGCGGCGTAGCACCCCACGGCCAGCATGTCGTTGCCGGCCGCCACCGCGGTGATGTCGGGGTGCCTGGCCAGCAACTCGGTGCAGCAGCGGGTGCCCTCCTCCACGGTGTACTTGGCGGCGTACGCGATCAGGTCCTCGTCCACCTCAAGCCCGTGGGACGCCATGCCATCGCGGAACCCGCGCAGTCGTCCGACCCCGGTCGATGCCTCCTGCGGGCCCGCGATGTGCGCTATCCGGGTGTGGCCGAGCCGGGCGAGATGGGTGACGGCCATCCGCGCGCCTTGCTCATTGTCTACCGAGACCGCAGGAAAACTGTGGTCCTGTGACAGCCGGTTCATCAGCACGACGGGTAGTTCGGCTTCCGCCGCCTCAGCCAGCAGCCGGTCATGCTGGGTCGCGGTGGCGAGCACGAATCCGTCGACATGACGGGCTCGCATCTGCTCGAACAAAGTGCGCTCGCGGCTCGTGTCGGCGTCGGTGTTGCCGAGCAGGGCTACGTAGCCCGCCGCGGCCAGCTTGTCCTCCAGGCCGCGCACGATCGGCGGGAAGATCGGGTTGTTCAGGTCCGGGATCAGCACTCCGACGGTGTGCGATCGCCTCGTCCGCAGGCTCCGCGCGACCGGATTCGGCCGGTAGCCCAGTTTCGCCGCGGCCGCTGCCACCCGGCGTGCGGTTTCCTCGCTGACCAGGAGCCGGGTCTCCGGGTTGAGGGCACGGGACGCGGTGGCGGGATGGACGCGCGCTGCGGCTGCTACGTCCCGCAGCGTCGCCGGACGACCACGCATCTTTCACCGCACTCCCGCACCGGACGGGCGTGACCGGACTCCGCCCGTTTTAACGCCCTAACAGTATCTCAGCGGGTGCTGGCCGGGGTTACGGTCCGCTGACCCCGGCGGCGGGCAGCGCGGATCAGGCCGTCCGGCGAGCGGAGATGATGATCACCAGGGACGACCCGCCCCGGCTGGCGTGCTGACGGCCGGCGGCGGCGGATCCTGCGGCCGGGGCCAGCACGGTCCGGCTCCAGCTGACCTGCCACCGCGGGAAGATGCGGCGGCCAGGGCCGTGACGCAGAGATGCCCTGTCGCGCATGAGGTCATCGTGGTGCTGTGCGACCAGGGACTGAGCGGTGTGCGGATTCATCTTGCGGCCTCCTCGTGCCATCGGATGGATGCGAACCTTGCTAACTAATAAGATGTATCTCGATAGTCTCCGCTGTCAAGATATATCTCGAGTTTCCTTATTTATCGGAGGGAGGGATCCGGGCCGTGCTGCGCCCGGCCGGGGCCCTGTTTACGGTCGGCCTCGGCCCTGGATCGTGCGGATCTAGGCCTTCATTATGGTCGGGGGGTCTGACATTTTCGGGGGGCTGCGAGCCTTAGCCGGGCGCTTCCCCCAAGACCGGTTCCGCGGCGTCTTCGTCGCTGTCGGGCAGCGGAGGCGTGTCCAGGATCGGATACCCGAGCAGGACAAACTCGACCGGGACGGCGTCCGGCGGCCGGAGCTTGGGATCCCGGCGGCCGGCGTAGCGGTGGTAAGTCCCGACGACGCGCTCGAACGTCTCCCGCAGCTGATCGTGAAGCTCACGGGCTTCCTCGGCCGTCACGAACATCCTGCTGACCGAGGCGCCGCCCGTGCGCTCGTCGAAGGCCGCCGGCCACGACCGCCTCGCTTCCAGGCTGCGCCGTGCCCGCATCATGAGCCGGTCCATATAGACCTGATCCAGTGCCTCGGCGGCGCTCGACAGCTGCGGATCAGGGTTGCGCGTCTCCCAGTTCATGCCGTCGTAGGTCTGACGCCACGGGCGTTCCCGGCCCCGGCCACCGCCTGCCTCCTCCACGAAGCCGTACTTGGCCAGGGTCCGCAGGTGGAAGGCGCAGTTCGCCGGGGACTCCCCCAGCATCTCGCTGGCCTGGGTGGCGGTCAGGGTACCGGCCTGGCCGAGTGCCTCAAGCAGCGCCCAGCGCACCGGATGAGCCAGGGCCCGGATGGCCTTCGGGTCGGTCAGGTTGAGCCGCCCGCGCCCTCGGACCGGGCCCTCGGGCTGCGGCGAACCGTGCTCGGGAAGTTCTTCGGAAGCCATGTTTCGAAACACTACGCTCGAAAGAAGTGTTTTGCAAGTCTCTCGAAACACTTCTTCCCAGAACTTCAGGCGCGGGCCGCCCGGCACCGCTCCCGTTCGGGTCAGTACCGGTGCGGCCCGCCGTTCGTCAGATCGGAGCGCCTTGGGCCTGGAACAGGGTGAGGGTCAGGGCCTTGCCGACGAACGGGTTGGCGAGCGGCAGGAGGTACCGGTAGCGGGCGGGCAGCTGGCGGCGCAGTGCCGCGGGGGGCCGGGTCACGGTCGCGGACTCCACCACCCGCAGGCCGAGCCGCTCGAGGGAGTACGGGTTATCGCACGCCCAGGCCCACCTGGCCGGGATATCTCGCTTGGCCGCCAGCTGATGCTGGCGGTCGTAGGTGGACTTCGGGTACGTGTCCAGCGCGACCATGGCCTCTCCGAACCGTGCCACGATGCCGGCCAGCGCCGTGGTGACCTGATCTTCTGGCAGGTAGACGAGCACGCCTTCTGCGACGAAGAAGTACGGGCCGGGAAGCTGCGCCGCGATGTCCAGCCACTGCTCATCGAGTACCGAGCCGGCCACCATGCGGCGGCGGTCGGTGTCGGCGAAGAACTTTCCGCGCAGCTCGATCGTGTCGGGAAGATCCAGGTCGATCCAGTGCACCTGGCCGTTGTCGACGCGCTCGAACCTGGTATTGAGGCCGGTGCCGATTTCCACGACGGTGCCCGCAGGATGTCTGGCCAGGAACGCGCGCACCCAGGAGTCGAAGATGGCGGTCCGCAGGACGGTGATCGCCCCGCCCGCGCCCCGGCCGTATTTGGCGGTGTCGTAAGCGATCGAGCGGACCAGCTCCGCCGCCTTGGGATCGCGCAGCACCGGCCGTTTCCGGCTGCTCTCCCTGGCCCGGGCGGCCAGCGGGATGAACAGCGTTTCCTGCACGGCGCCGAGCTGCACCTGATGCTTGTCCGCCATACCGACTCACTCTCGAACGCGATAGCGCAGGTACACCACGCCGCCGGCGAAGCGCCGCTCGTCGGTTAGCTCGAGCCGGGCCCGAACCCCGTGAAGTCCTGGGACAGACGCTACCGGTCGGCCTCGCGTTCCGCGGCGGCGGCCGGCGGCGCCGTCTCGAAGGCGAGCGCGCAGGAGTTGATGCAGTAACGCTTTCCGGTCGGAGCTGGCCCGTCACGGAAGACATGGCCCAGGTGACCGCCGCAGCGACGGCACCGCACCTCAGTGCGGCGCATAAGCATGCTGTAATCCGCGCGCAGCTCTACCGCTTGCGCCACGGCTGGCTCGTAAAAGCTTGGCCAGCCTGTGCCGGAGTCGAATTTCGCGTCCGAGCGGAACAGTTCACTTCCGCAGCCGGCGCAGCAATAGGAGCCGTTCTCCTTCACGTGGACGTACTCGCCGGTAAAGGGACGCTCGGTGCGGCCGCGGCGCAGTACGTCGTACTGCTCGCGGGTCAGCTCCTGCTGCCACTGCTCGTCCGGCTTCTCGACCTCCGTGGCGGCCCGGGCCTTGGTCGTCTTCGTGCGGCGCATCGGTACTCTCCCTGGTATTACCTTCTCGTTCAAACAACCCGGGCCGCGCTGGCCATTCCGCGATGATGACGACAGGGAGGCAGGCGATGGGCTTCGAGGTTGAGGTCAGGAATGTCGATGGTGCCGTGACGGCTCTCGGCGCGGCCGGGCCGCACACGCTCGTGGTGGACAGTCCCGCCGAGGCGGGTGGCGGCGGCCGCGGGTTCAACGGCGGCCAGCTGCTGCATCTCGCCGTCGCCGGGTGCGTCTCCAATGACCTGTTCCGGGAGGCGTCCCGGCGCGGTATTGAGCTGACCCGTGTGGTGATCACCGCCGACGGCCAGTACGGCGGGAGCCCCGCAGTATCGGGCGGCATCTCCTACTCGGTGGAGATTGAGGGCCGGGCTCCTGAAGAAGACCTGCGGTCCCTGGTCAGCCACGTTGACGAGATCGCGGAGATCCCTAACTCCCTACGCCGCGGCACCCGGGTCCGGCTGGACCACGCCGTCGTGCGCACAGCAGGACCATGACCGGACGGCCCGGCCGCCGCGCAGTCAGCCGCCGGCGCCCGGCGTGATCAGGCCGGATTCATAGGCGAGCACGACAGCCTGGACCCGGTCACGGAGCTCGAGCTTGGCCAGGATCCGGCCCACGTGGATCTTGACGGTTCCTTCGGACAGGTGCAGCCCGGTGGCGATCTCCCGGTTGGACCGCCCCGCCGCGAGCTCGGCGAAGACGGTGCGTTCGCGATCGGTTAGCTTGCCGAGCATGGCATCTCGGTCACGCTGCCGGTCCGGGCTCGGCAGCATGGGAGCGAACTGGTCGATAAGGCGCCGGGTCGCGGTGGGAGCCAGCACCGCCTCGCCGCTCGCGACGGTGCGGATGGCGGCCAGCAGCTCGGCGGGCGGCGCGTCTTTGAGCAAGAATCCGCTGGCGCCCGCCTTGAGCCCGGCGAAGACGTACTGGTCCAGGTCGAAGGTGGTGAGGATGAGGATCTTGCTGGCCAGGCCGGCCATGATCTCGGCGGTCGCCTGGATGCCGTCCATGCCGGGCATCCGGACATCCATCAGGACGACGTCGGGGCGCAGGACAGCCGCCATGCTGACGGCGGCCGCTCCGTCGGCCGCTTCACCGATCACCTCGATGTCGGCCTCGGCCTCCAGGATCAGCCGGAACCCCATCCGCAGCAGGGACTGGTCGTCGACAAGCAGGATCCTGATCACGTGATATCACCGCCGTCCAGGTTCAGCCGGGCCGAGACAGTCCAGCCCGCGGACGGGCCCGGGCCGGCCCGCACCGACCCGCCGTAGGCACGGACACGTTCCCGCATGCCCGCCAGGCCGCTGCCCGCGCTGGCCGGTGCGGGAGCGGCGCTGCCCGCGCCGTCATCGTCGATGTCGACACGCAGCTCACCAGGCAGGTAGCGGAGCCGTACCCGGGCGCGGGCGCCGGCGCCGGCGTGCTTAAGGGTGTTGGTCAGGGCTTCCTGCACGAGCCGGTATACGGTCAGCTGCACGCCTGGCGGCACCTCAGGTACCGACCCGTGAACCTCCAGCGTGGTGGCCAGGCCGGCCGCCCGCACCTGCTCGATGAGCGCGTCCAGCTGGGCGAGATCCGGGACCGGCTCACGGGCCCCGGCGGCATCGTCGCCGGGCTGCTGGCGCAGGACGCCGAGGAGCCTGCGGGTATCGGCGAGCGCCCGCCGCCCGGTGGCTGACACAGTGCGCATGACGTCGGTGGCCCGCTCCGGCGAGGCGGCCGATGCGGCCACCGCCGCCTCGCTCAAGGTGACCATCACGGTGAGGTGATGGGCGACGATATCGTGCATCTCGCGAGCGATCCGGGCCCGCTCGGCCGCCGCGGCGAGCGCGCCCTGCTGGTTGCGCTCGCGCTCCAGCCGTTCGGCACGGTCGTGCAGCTCGGCGAGGTAGGCACGGCGGGTGGCGGCGTACAGGCCGAGCCCGAGCGCGGCGGCGTTCATGCCGGACAGGAAGATCGCGTCGTACCACCAGGCGCCGCCCGTCACTACGATCAGCGCGGTGACCGTGGCGACCTCGAGCACGGCGGCGGACACCAGCGCGTCCCGCCGTGGCCGCGACGCGGCCACGGTGTACAGGCCGATAAGCAGCGCCAGGCCGTCAATCGTACGCAGGTCCCAGAGCCCCGCGCAGATCGCCGCGGCCAGGATGCAGCCGAACACCGCGACGGGCCAGCGGCGGCGCAGCAGCAGCGGCGTGGCGATCAGAAACGCGACCGCCACGGCGGCAGGCGGCGGAGCGCCGTTGTCGTGGAACAGGGCCAGCAGCGCCGCAGCTCCGGCGACCAGGGTGACCAGCACGTCGGATACCCAGCGGACCGCTGTGCGGACCGCTGGGTATCCGGGCGCCCTGAGCATGCTCATCCTTGCTATTGTCCCGCCAGTCAGGCGTCGGCGCGTCGCAGCCGCCACGCCGCGGCGGCGATGAGGACCACGGCGTACCCGCAGAACAGCGCGAATCCCGTCCACGGAGACAGCGCGCCTGACACGTCCCTCGCTCCGCCCCATAGCGCTTCCCCGGCGCTGGAGGGCAGGTACGGCGTCAGGTGGGTGCCGATGGAGGCAGGCAGCAGCTGGCTCAGCGGCGGGATGACGAAGAACACCGCGGCGAACGTGGCGATCCCCGCGGCGGTGTTGCGGAACAGCGCGCCCAGGGCGACACCGATCATGCCTGCCACGGTGACGAACAGGGCGGCGCCGATGACGGACCGCAGGGCGCCCGGGGCACTGAGCGTTACGTCCAGGTGGTGGCTGCTCAGCAGGCTCTGGCCAAGGAAGAAGGAGATGAAGCTGGCCACCAGGGAGATCGAGAAGATGGAGCCCGCGAAGACGGCCAGCTTGGCCCACAAGACCGGGAGCCGGCGCGGTACGGCGGTCAGCGATGAGCGGATCATCCCGGTGCTGTACTCGCCGCTCATCACGAGTACCCCGAGCACCCCGAAGGCCACCACGGCGAAGTTGACGCCGGCCAGGCTGACCCCGGTGGGGTTGAAACTGGCCCGGTCAGCTGGGCTGAACGTGTGGTACTGGCTGGCGTTCACCGCCGAGAACAGCGCGCCGATGCCGATCACCAGGACGACGGCGACAAGCACGGTGTAGAGCGTGGAACGCAGGGAGCGGAATTTGGTGAACTCCGAGCGCAGGACCCGGCCCTGCGTCACCTTCAGCGCGCCCGCCGCGGCGTCAGGAGCAGCCGCCCCGGGGACGGGTGCGCCGGGAGCCAGGACGGCGCTCATCGGGCTGCCACCGTCTCGGCAGCCTCGTGCGAACGGTAGTCCACAGAGTCGTCGGTGAGTTGCATGAAGGCCTCCTCCAGCGAAGCGTGCTTGGTGGTCAGCTCGAAAACGGGCAGGTGTGCCTGCCAGGCGACCGTGCCGATCTGCTCGGCGCTGACACCCTGGACGTGCAGGACGCCGGCCTGCTCGCTGGTGATGGTGATGTCCGGTCCGAGCAGCAGCTCACGGAGCTGGGCCGCCTGGGGGGTGCGCACGGTAACGGCGGCGCCCCCGGCACGGGCCACGAATTCCTCGACGGTGGTGTCCGCGATCAACCGCCCCCGGCCGATCACGACCAGCCGGGTCGCGGTCAGCGCCATCTCACTCATCAGGTGCGAGGACACCAGGACGGTACGGCCCTCGGCCGCCAGTCCCTTCAGCAGGTTCCGGATCCAGAGCACGCCCTCGGGGTCCAGCCCGTTGACCGGCTCGTCGAGCACCACGACGCGGGGATCACCGAGCAGCGCCGAGGCGATGCCCAGCCGCTGGCCCATCCCGAGCGAGAACCCGCCCACTCGCTGGCGGGCCACCTCGCGCAAGCCGACCATGTCGATCAGCTGATCGACCCGGCACCGGCCGACACCGTTGGTCTGCGCCAGCGCCAGCAAGTGGTTGCGGGCTGACCGGCCGGTATGCATGGCCCTGGCCTCCAGCAAGATGCCAAGCTCCGCCATCGGGGCAGCGGCCGACCGGTAGTCCCGGCCGTTGACCGTGACCCGGCCGCCGGTGGGATGGTCCAGCCCGGCGATCATCCGCATCGTGGTGGACTTGCCCGCGCCATTCGGGCCGAGGAAACCGGTCACGATGCCAGGCTGGACGACGAAATCCAGCGCGTCGACCGCGAGCTTCTCCCCGTATCTCTTGCTGAGGTTCTGTACCTCGATCATTGGTCCTCCGTCGAATAGGCCGGTGACTCCGGCACTTCCCACGCTATGGACGAGCCGGCCGGACGGGCATCGGCCGCGCGGCCACAACCTGAGCGCCCAGGTATGCCTTCCGGCCTATCCCCCCGCTGACCACAGGCGTGCTCACCGGCTGGCTCGTGGCACCGTGATGGCGGCGGCCGTGCAGCACAGCGACTGAGCGTCACGGCCAGCCAGATCGCGGACATCCGCGCGGCGGGCGCGACTGATCTGGAGATTCACGATACGGTTCTGATCGCGGCGGCCTTCTGCACGATGAACCGGTACGTCGACGGGCTGGCCGCGATCACCCGGAAGACCCCGCCGTCTACGCTGCGGGTGCGCAGCGGCTTATCAAGGGCGGTTATGTCCCGCCGTCAGCTTAAAGAAAATGCGACCGGCATAGGCTAATGCCGCCCTGCGCGAGATGCTTGTGCTGCGCGGGAATACCCTGTGCTGCGAAAGGTGGTGGGTATGCAATCAGGGCCAGAGCCTCACTGGCGTCCGCTGAAGCGCCACGATAGCCATATCGCGGAGCAGATGGTGGAGCGGGCGGCGGAGTTGGCCAGGGATTCCCACGCCCGGACCAGGCATGCCGCGGTGCTGGTGAGGGACGGCAGCCTGCTGGCCTGGGGAACCAATGGCGTGCCATTTCCCGGCGAAGACCATTGCTTCTGCAAGTTCGGCGAATACGGTCATCATGATCTTTGCCGGACCCATGCCGAACAGCGGGCGATCACGCTGGCCCGTGCCGACGATGGCTGGCAGACCCTGCAGCAGGCGAAGCTGATCTACGTGCGGCTCGAGGCGGATGACTCGGTACGGCTGCAGGAACCTCACTTCTGCGCCCGCTGCAGCCGCCTGGCGCTTTCGCTGGGTATCGGGGAGTGGATCTTCGCCTTGTCGGAGGGACTGGTCGGCTACTCCTCATCCGACTACGACAAGATCGCCCAGCTCAGGTGGTCGCAGTTATCAGCTGTTCTCCTGCAGGCGCAGCTTGGCGACGCATTCGGCGCTACCGCAGGTCCGGCCGGAACCAAGCAGCGGCTGGCCGCACTGGCAGGTAGGGTGCAGCCGGGCTTGCCACGCGGCGTACGCCAGCAACTCGGCGATGCCGTCCTCGCCGGGCACCGACACCACGGGACGGATCCGGCCGCCGGGCATGGCCAGCCACTCCCGCGGCCGGTCTGCCGTGGAGTCGTCTGGCCGGTAACCCATACCTTCATTTTCCCACCTGCCGCAAGGTGCCCGGCCCCGGCTAGCACATATTCTCGCGTTGTCGAGAGGGGACTCCGCTATGCATGTCTTCCTGGAAACGGACCGGCTGGTGCTCCGCCAGTTCACCTCGGCCGACGCGGGGCTTCTGACTGACCTGGATGCTGACCCCGAGGTCATGCGGTTCATCACCGGCGGCGCGCCGACATCCCGCGAGGAGATCGAGACCGAGGTCCTGCCGGCCTTCCTCGGCTACTACCGCCGGTACCAGGGCTACGGCTTCTGGGCGGCGATCGAGAAGTCGACCGGGGATTTCCTGGGCTGGTTCCATTTCCGGCCGCCGCCAGGCGCTGCCGATGACCACCCCGAGCTCGGCTACCGGCTCCGCCGGTCAGCCTGGGGTCAGGGGTACGCCACCGAAGGATCGCGCGCGCTGATCCGCCGGGGTTTCACCGAGTTCGGCGTGCAAGTCGTGACCGCGGAGGCGATGCCCGCGAACGCCGCGTCCCGGCGGGTCATGGAGAAGGCGGGCCTGACGCTGGTACGGACCTTCCGGCTGTCGTGGCGGCACGGCCGTGACGGCGAGGAGATTGACGCCGTCGAGTACGCCCTGAGCAAGGCGGACTGGCTGCAGCAGACCGACGTCAGCCCGTGATCACCGCCGTGAGCTTCGCGCGCTCGGCGTCGGTGAACGGGACCGGCTTGCGGCCGCGCGGGTCCCAGCGAACCGTGACCACGCGCGCCTCGGCGGCGGCTTCCCCGGAGGGCAGCAGGACCTTCTCGCGGGTCGTGAGGCTCGTCGTGCCGAGTCGTTCGGCCTCGATCCGCACCGTCACCCGCCGCTCGGTGTACCGGACCTCGGCGCGCAGGTCCACCTCGAGCCGGACGACCACGTACATCGGGTCACCGCCCAGGGCGTGTGAGAAGAACGCATCGCGGCCCTCCTCGAGGTAGGTCACGAAGACCGAGTGATTGACGTGGCCCAGGGCATCCCCGTCCCGCCACCTGACCTCCACGACGCGCTCGAACGCCGCGCTCATGTGTTTACCCGTGAACCGGCCCTCGCCAACGTCAGCACACCCCGCATCATGTCATCCGGCGTCCGCTGGCGTTGCGACGCCCTCGATACGATGCCGCAGATAGCCGCTGGCGGCTGCGGCCAGAGCTAATACTGGCGCAGCAAGAATGCCACCCGTTCAAGCAGTTCCATGCTCACCCGGGGCGCCGGGACCTGGCCTGCCCCGGCCTGTCCTGCGGCCCAGGCCGCCGGCTTTATCTCGTCCTGGGTCTCGTCAGTCAGCTCATTATCACGCGCGTGTTTCCCCGGCTGCCTGTGCTCCATCTGCAGACCCCCTATTTTCATCTTCCAGGTAAATCCCGGCGAAAGGGCAGGAGCGCAAACTTGCTCTGCAAGCAGCGGCCATGACCGGCCTGACCTCAGGATCTGTCGCATACCGGACATCAGTGTCAAGGTCGCAGACGCACTGGCAGGTATTCCAGGATAATTCACCCGCCTGCACGGAACCCCTGACCGGAACTCTATTAGCCCCGCCAGGCAATGGCAGCCGAGCAGACTAATACGGGGATTAGCCGAGAAGATGACGGCTCGCGAGAAACGCTTAGGCCATCCCCTGGTTTGCCGGATTGCTCCAGTTAGGCCAGGAAGGCGCAATTGCTCGGCGAAGCGCTCGAGCGGCCCGGCATGCCCGTCGGCTGGCCGGCGCCGACCTACGCCGACAGCGCGTCGTAGATCCGCTGCCCGTATTCCGCGCTCCGCTCGGAGCCGATGATGCCAGGGGCCATCTTGTTCATCATGTAGGAAATGGTCACCCGGCGGCCGGCGTCCATGACGATCATCGAACCGCCCCAGCCGCCCCAGAAGCAGATCTTCTCGTCCGGGATCCAGGGCAGGATATCCAGCTGGGGCAGGCCGTAGCCGATCCCCAGGCGCAGCGGGACACCGAGCACCAGGTCGATGCCGTTGAACTGCTCGCGGAAGACCAAGTCGATGGTGCCGGGGCTGAGCAGGCGGACGCCGTCGACCTCGCCGCCGCGGGCGACCACCTACATCACTCGGGCCACGCTGCGGGCGTTCCCGTGGCCGTTAACCGCGCCCATATCGGCCTGCCGCCAGCCGGGGGTATTGGCGTCCTGCGCCTGGACGGCCAGCCCGGTGAAGGTTTTGACGGCCGGGTGACAGCGCTCGCGCTACTCGCGCTCGCGGCGGTAGCGGGATGTGGAAGCACAACGACAACGGTCATAGAGCGCCCTCAACCCAGCCTCGCCGTCACCAGAACTGTGCCAGGCCCCGCGAGGACAGCGACAAAGACAGTCCCCGGCCCCACGGTCACAGCAAAACAAGCAAACCCTGGCTACTCGCTCCCGTGCTACGTCGATCCTGGTGCGCAGTATCCCGTTCTCCAGCCAGCAGGAACAGGGCCGTGGACGGAAATAACCTGCGCGGTAAGTATCCAGGACATACCGCCCCAGGCTCTGGCAGAGGAAGACATGACCATCTCGGCATCCGGTTACGGATCAGAGACATACCTGGTTACCATCGCGAACGGAGGCTGAGCAGCAATGGCGCCAGCGTGTCGGACCAGGCATGGAGGCGAACCGTCTGCTTCACTGGCCGGATGGCGATGATCTGTCCCGACTGCCAGCAGGACCTCGACGACGTGCCCGTGGGTGACCCGTGCCCGCAATGCGGAGGCGTTCGGCGCAGCGCCATAGCAGTACCAGGGTACGGATTCCAGCCCGGCCGTCCCTAACGGCCCTGCGATCTCGGCCGCGAGCAGCGCGCCCAGCTCCCAGCAGGCCTCCAGGTCCTTTTTGCCGGGCGGGCCGGTGACGCAGACCGGCGGCCGGACCGCGCGCCATTGCAGGCCGGTGGTGATCGACTCCACCGCGCGCACCGCACCGCCCGTGTCCATGCCGCCGTGCACGTAGAGGCCGTAGGGCCGCCGCCGGGTCGCCTCCAGGCACGGGTAATAGATGCCGTCGAAGAAGTGCTTGAGCGCACCGGACATGTAGCCAATATTCGCAGGTGTGCCGAGCAAATAAGCGTCGGCCTCCAGTACGTCAGCCGCCGCAGCCGTGAGGGCCGGGCGGATGACCACCTGGACGCCCTCGATCTCATCAGTTCGCGCTCCGCTGACCGCTGCCTCGAACATCTCCTGAAGGGCGGGCGAGGGAGTGTGGTGGACGATCAGCAGCCGCGGCATGTCCGCTGAGCTTAGACGACTCGTATTGTGACCGGCGCCAGGCTGATCATGCACGGTGCACGCTCGCCGGGCAGCCGGGCCGTGCTTATCAATAGCCGCGTATACCTATGCCTCTGTTTGCGGCCAGCGCCCGCGCGGAGTGACTACCATCCCGACGCCGGGCACGGTCACCACATAGCCGCGCTCCGCGAGCCAGGCAGACTCGGTCAGGAACTCGACCGCCACACCCCGGTCATCGGCCGGTTACCGCGGCGCGCTACCGCTAATCCCTGCGCACTTCTTCCCCGCACTCGTGCTCCTGTTAGAGGCCAGGCCGCCTGCCCCGCCGGCCAGCGACTGTGCGCTGGCCGGCGGTTGGCGCACGGGCATCAGTCGGTGGTTGCGGGCACCGGGTGTTCGAGTTGCGTGGAGGTCGCGACGGCCAGGGCGAGTTCTCCAGGCGGGATGAGCAGGAAGGTGACGGGCACGGCGGCTAGTGCGGTGAGCCCGACCACCCAGAACGCCCACTGAAATCCGCTGGTGAGCGCGACCGCCGCGGTGTGCCCTTGACTGAGCAAGAGGCGTGAGTGGGTTGCCGCTACGGTTGAGGCGACCGCTACCCCGATCGCCCCGCCAAGCTGCTGAGATGTGTTCAGAAGCCCGGAGGCGATCCCGGCATCGTGATCGGCGACACCGGCGAGAGCTCCGATCGACACCGCGACGAACGCGAAGGCGACGCCGCCGGCTAGGAACAAGGGACCGGCGAGGTTCGCCCAGTAGTTCCCGTGCGCGGGTACCTGGGCCGCCCACAGGATCCCGGCACCGATCATGACCATGCCGGCCGCCATGACGAGCCTGGGCGAGGCGCGGGTGACGAGCATCTGCGCCGGTCCGGCGAGCGCGAGCGCGGTGACCGATGTCGCCAGCCAGGCGACGCCGGCCTTCAAGGCGGAGTATCC
>Ga0302325_10016711_pt1 | contig 15533 bp, 17 predicted proteins | sample Palsa_T0_2_FD_201948 | JGI IMG/M metagenome (GOLD analysis project Ga0302325, IMG submission 201948) | Peat permafrost microbial communities from Stordalen Mire near Abisko, Sweden - Palsa_T0_2 | ecosystem: Environmental > Terrestrial > Soil > Palsa > Peat permafrost | place: Sweden: Abisko...
GTCGATCGTGATCGACGCAGCATACTCGGCATCGGGATCGGCCTGCAGCGGAGCCCATCCCGAGGGCTTCTCCGGCGTGGCAGCGAGGTAGGCTGCGGTCGTGTCGTCGGCGGCGATGATGCCGGTCGTCGCGCCGGCTTCGATCGCCATGTTGCACAGCGTCATCCGCTGTTCCATCGTCAGCGCCCGAATCGCCGAACCGCAATACTCCAGAACGTAGCCGGTGCCGCCGCGGAAACCGATCGTCGCGATCACGCTCAAGGCCAGATCTTTCGCGGTCGCGCCGGCGGTCAGCGCGCCGGTCACTTCGACCCGCATGACCTTGGGGCGCTGCAGGATCAAACAGCCGGCGAGCATCGCGCCGGCTTGGGCCGTCGTCCCGATGCCCAGCGCGAAGGCGCCGAACGCGCCCAGCGTGCAGGTGTGGCTGTCACCGCAGCAGACCGTCATCCCCGGCGCGACGTATCCGCGCTCCGGGACGAGCACGTGACAGATCCCGTTGTCGCCGATGTCGTGAAAGCGGATCTGGTGCCGTTTCGACCAGGTGCGCACGGTTTGCGCCTGCAGCGCGGTCGCCGAATCCTTGGCCGGCGCCACGTGATCGATCATCGAGACGATACGCCGCGCGTCGTAGAGCGCATCGCCGAAGTCGCGCTCGATGGCGATCGCGCCGGGCGGCGTCGTGATCTCGTGCGCGACGATGAGATCCATGAAAACCAGCGCATTGCCGCCGGGAAGCTCCTCGACGACGTGGGCCTCCCAGAGCTTGTCAAACAGCGATCGTGGCACTGGCGTCCTCCGTGGATGGCGCGGCTGCAGCGATATCGCGGGCGCGTCCCACCGCGCTGACGATCGCCGCCAAGGAAGCGGTGACGATGTTCGGATCGATGCCGACACCCCACAGCGTGCGGCCGTCGACGACGACCTCGACGTACGACACGGCGGCGGAGTCCTCGCCGGCGTGTAAGGCGTGTTCGTGGTAGTCTCGCACGTGAACGGAAATCCCGAGCGAGCGGTGCAGGCCGTCGACAAAGGCATCGATGGGGCCCGTGCCGTCGCCGTAGACGGTGAACGGCACGACGCCGTCGGTCAGCGTCGCGTCGATCGTGCAGGGTGTTCCGCCGACGCCTTCGTTGGTGCTGACGTAGCCGGCCAGCCGCAGCCGGCCGCCGCGCACGTAGGTCGCGTCGAACGCGGCGCGGATTTCGTCGGGCACGATTTCACCGCCGGTCGCTTCGGCGCGGGCCTGAATCACGCGGCTGAAGTCGACTTGCAGACCGCGCGGCAGATCGAGGCCGTGGTCGGCATGCAGCACGTACGAGACGCCGCCCTTCCCCGATTGGCTGTTGACCCGCACGACGGCTTCGTACGAACGCCCGACGTCTTTGGGATCGATCGGCAGATAGGGAACCTCCCAGCGCCGTCCGTCGCCGGCGCCCAGCGCCGCGAAGCCTTTCTTGATGGCGTCCTGATGCGAGCCCGAGAACGCGGTGAACACGAGCTCACCGGCATAGGGGTGCCGCGCGTGCACGGGCAGCCGGTTGCAGTCTTCGACGATGCGGACCATCTCGGGCAGGTCGGTGATCTCGAGACCGGGGTCGATGCCCTGCGTGAAGAGGTTCAGCGCCAGCGTCACCAGGTCGACGTTCCCGGTCCGCTCACCGTTTCCGAACAGCGTCCCCTCGACGCGGTCGGCGCCCGCGAGCAGACCCAGTTCCGTCGCCGCGACCGCCGTGCCGCGGTCATTATGCGGATGCAGGCTCAAGATAACGCGGTCGCGGTGGCGCAGCGTGCGGTCCATCCATTCGATCTGGTCGGCGTAGACGTTCGGTGAAGCCATCTCGACGGTCGCCGGCAGGTTGAGGATCACCGGATCGGCGGGGCTGGGGTTCCAGGCCTCGAGCACCGCTTCGCAGATCGTTTTGCTGAACGGGAGCTCGGTCGCTGAAAAAGTTTCGGGCGAGTACTCGAGCCGGACCCGCGTGCGCGGAGCAACCGCGGCGGCGCGCTGTTTGATGTATCGCACGGCCGAGACGGCGACGTCGACGACGCCCGCCTCGTCCAGACCGAAGACGACCCGGCGGAACAGCGGCGAGGTCGCGTTGTAGACGTGCACGATCGCGTCGGGCGCGCCGTCGATCGCCTCGAAGGTCCGGTCGATCAGGTCGTCGCGCGCCTGGGTCAGCACTTGAATCGTCACGCCGGGCGGAATGAGCTGCGCCTCGACCAGCTCGCGCACGAATTCGAAATCAGGTTGCGAGGCCGAGGGAAAGCCGACCTCGATTTCCGTGAAGCCCAGCGCGACCAAGAGCGCGAACATCCGCTTCTTTCGTTCCGGACCCATCGGCTCGACCAAGGCTTGATTGCCGTCGCGCAGATCGACGCTGCACCACTGGGGCGCACGGTCGAGGGTGCGGCTGGGCCAGCGGCGATCGGGCAGCTCGACGCCGGGAAAGGGGCGATAGCGTTCGGGCTTCATGGCGTTCCCTCCGGGAGGCGCGCGCCGGCCGGCGCTTCGTAGGCGAGGATGCGGTCGATCTGCGCACGCAAGCGGGTCAGCGCGACCGCCGGCCCGTCGAAGGCGAAACTCGCCGTGGTAGCTCCCGGCACGGCGCTGGCGTCGATCCGGGTGCAGCGGCAATTGAAGCGATGGGCGAGGTTGATGATCCGCGCGACCGAGCGCGCGTCGCGCAGCAGCAGATCGCAGGTCACGCGCGCGCTTCCATCAGATCGTCGACCGTCATCCCGGCCGGGATCATCGGCCACACGTTCTCGGTCGGATGGCAAGCCGCGTGCAGCAGCGCCGGGCCGGAGTGGGCGACGAAGGCCGCCATCGTCGCATCGGCCTCGGCCGGATCGGACACGGCGAAGGCCTGGATCCCGTAGGCGCGCGCGATGGCGGCGAAGTCCGGGTTGTCGGCCAGGTTCGTCGCCGAGTAGCGGGCCGAGAAGAACAGCTCTTGCCACTGCCGGACCATCCCGAGATTCTGGTTGTCGATCAGCAGCACTTTGGCCGGAACGCCGTAGCGCCGCAGCGTCGCCAGCTCCGGCAAGCACATTTGAAAGCCGCCGTCGCCGACGACCGCGAAGACGGGCGCGCCCGGATTCGCGAACTGCGCGCCGATCGCCGCCGGAAAACCAAAGCCCATCGCGCCCAGCCCTGACGAGCTCAGGAACCGCCGCGGATGGGCCGGGCGGGCGCGCTGCGCCGCCCACATTTGATGCTGGCCGACGTCGACCGTCACGATCGCCTCGGGCGGAATTGCCGCGAAGAAACGATCGAGCACATCGGTCGCGGAGAGCACGTTCTCCGCGACCCGATCGCTCGGAAGCGCACCTCCGAGCTCCTGCGCTTCGCGCGCCCAGGCGTCGAAGCGCGGCACTTGCGAACGCACCAGTTCGGCGACCAGGGCCTCGAGCGTATCGCGCAGGTCGCCGTGGAGGATGACGTCGGCGGGGATGAGCTTGTTGAATTCGGTCGCGTCGATGTCGGCGTGGATCACGGCAGCGCCGCGCGCGAAGCGGTCGGGCTTTCCGGTGACGCGGTCGTCGAAGCGCATGCCGAGCGCGATGACGAGGTCGGCGCGCTGCACCGCTTTGTTGGCGGCCTTGAGCCCGTGCATGCCCAGCATACCCAGGGCATGCGGGTCGAGGGGATCGGCGGCCCCGAGCGCCATCAGCGTCGAGGCATGCGGGAGTCCGAGCAGTGCGACGAAGGTCCGGAAGGCCTCGACCGCTCCCGCGCGCACGCCCCCTCCGACGATCGCGACCGGCCGCTGTGCAGCGCGAATACGCGCCACCGCGGCGCGCACGGCGTCGTCGGGTGCGCGCGGTGCGGCCGCCGGCGGCGGCGCCGGCGCGAGGTCGGCGCTCTCGGTCACCTGGGCTTTGAGCACGTCGGTCGGAATGTCGACCAGTACCGGTCCGGGGCGGCCGCTGCGCGCCAGCGCGAACGCTTCGGCGAGGGTCGCGGCGATCTGACTCGGATCGTCGACCAGGAAATTCCGTTTGGTGATCGGCTGCGTGATCGCGCAGACGTCGGCTTCCTGAAAACCGTCGGTGCCCATCAGATCGGTCCGCACCTGCCCCGTCACGGCGACGAGCGGCACGCTATCCATGTACGCATCGAGCAGCGCGGTGACCAGATTGGTGGCGCCGGGTCCCGAGGTGGCGCAGCACACACCAACCCGGCCCGAGGAACGCGCGTAACCACCGGCCGCGAAAGCCGCTGCCGCTTCGTGCCGGCACAGCACGTGCCGGACCGCGTGGTTGAACAGCGCATCGTAGAACGGCATAATCGTGCCGCCCGGGTAGCCGAAGATGAAGTCGACGCCCTCGCGCTCCAGCGCGGCGACCGCGACCTGCGCGCCGTTCATGCCGTCACAGCACCCGGAAGCGAAGGCCGTCGTCGGTCTCGGCCGTCTCGGTGCGGTCGTTCATCCACGGCATCAAGCCGCGCAGTTCGCGGCCGACGTGCTCGAGTTCGTGCTGGGACGCCGCGGCGCGGAACGCCGCGAAGGCCGGCTTACCGGCAGCGTTCTCGGCGACCCATTCCTGCGCGAACTGGCCGCTCTGGATCTCGCCGAGGATCTTGCGCATCTCGGCGCGGGTCTGATCGTTCACGATCCGCGGTCCGCGGGTGTAGTCGCCGTACTTGGCGGTGTTGCTGATCGCGTTGCGCATGCCCTCGATGCCGCGCTCGTACATCAGGTCGACGATCAGCTTCACTTCGTGCAGGCACTCGAAGTAGGCCATCTCCGGCGCATAGCCGGCCTCGGTCAGCGTTTCGAAGCCGGCCGTCACCAGCGCCGAGAGGCCGCCGCAGAGCACGGCCTGTTCGCCGAACAGATCGGTCTCCGTCTCTTCCTTAAAGGTGGTCTCGAGGATGCCGGCCCGCCCGCCGCCGATCGCCGAAGCGTAGGCCAAAGCGGTCTCGCGCGCGTGCCCGGAGGCATCCTGGTGGATCGCGATCAGACACGGGACGCCGCGCCCGGCCTCGTACTCGGTCCGGACCAGCCGCCCGGGACCTTTGGGGGCGATCATGATCACGTCGACGTCGGCCGGCGGGACGATCGTCCCGAAGTGGATCCCGAACCCATGCGAGAACGCCAGCGTCATCCCAGGCCGGAGCTGCTCGACGATATCCCGCATGAAGACCGCCGGCTGTTCCTCATCGGGGATCAGCAGCATCACCAGATCGGCTTGGGTCACCGCCTCGGCGACCGAGGCGACGGGCAGGCCGTCCCGACGGGCCTCGTCGCGCTTGGCCGAACCCGGCCGCAGGCCGACCACGACGTGCTGACGGGAGTCGTGCAGGTTCAACGCTTGCGCGCGCCCCTGGCTGCCGTAGCCGATGACCGCGATCGTCTTGTCGTCGAGTGCGCCGCGCTCGATGTCGCGGTCGTAGTAGGCGTTCATGGGTCCTCCGGGGATCAAAAAACCCCCGCCGTGTACCGGCGAGGGCTCTCGTAGTCGACCGAATCTCGTCGTCTATGCGAAAGCGTCTCGCCGGCCATCGATAAGGACCGCAAGAAGGACGCCGACCAGAAGGACGAGGCGCGATTGCATGTCTGTGGGTTGTACTATGGATGGCCGGGGCTGTCAACCCGGGACGGTCGTCCCGGTGTGACAGCCTGCTGGCACGGGCGCTCGGTATGGTGCAGGCATGCATCCGGATCTGCGCCGCATCGCCTCCGCACTGGTCGACCCCGCCGACGCACCATACCTCCGCCTGCTCGAGCACTGCGCGCGGGCCCGCCGCGAGCTGGGATTGCCGAGTTTCACCCGCGCCGAACTCGAAGCGCTGCTTGACCGGCGCGCCCGCAGCCGCCCAGACCCGCTGCCCGCGAACGTCATCCCGTTTCGCCGACGGCCGGTGCAGCGGTAAAGCGAACCGGCAGTTCGAACCGCCCATCGGTGCTCGACGGATACCGGTTCGTGCGGGAGCAGCGCGTTGCGTTTCGCGATTTCGATTACTTTCGCCACGTGAACAATGCCGCGTACATCACCTGGACCGAGACGCTGCGCATCGAGTTCATGGACGAGGTCGTCGGCTCGCCGCCCGAAGCGCGCATTGGGATCATCATGGCCGCGCAGCGTTTCGATTATGTCTCGCAAGTCGCGTATGGCGAGCGCGTCTCAGTCGGCTGCCGCGTCGGACGGATCGGCACCAAGTCGTTCGACCTCGAGTACGAGATCGCCAATCTCACCACCGGAAAAGTGGCTTGCCGCGGCGTGAGCACCTTGGTCACTTACGACTATGAACTGAGCCGTTCGCTGGCCGTCCCCGACGGCTGGCGCGCCATCTTCGCTGGTTACCAAGCGCCGTGATGCGAGGCGCCGTGCTGCGCACGTGGCCTCTGGTGACCCTCGCGTTGGTCGCACTTTCTTCGGGCGATGTCGCAAGTCGAGCCGTCGAGCCGGCAATCCCTCGGGTCGCCGCGTTGGCGGCGCCGGGTCCACGCTTCGTTGTGATTCAGAGCTATGCGTGGGTGGACGGCGTCGCGGGCACCGCGACCGAGACGCTCGACTTGTCGACGGGACGCTATGCGGAGCAAATTCACGTCGGAACAGCCTCCTACGGAGACGGATTCGACGGTAAGCACCGCTGGTCCAACGACGCCTCCGGAATGCCGCTCATCGACGATAGCTCTGACGGAGCGCTCGATGCGCTGGTCTGGGCACACCTCTTCGGGCGCACCGGCCCCGAACACCTGACGACTCGTGGGCTGCCCTCCAATGAGGGCCACAAGCGCCTTCGCATTCGATACGGGGCCTTAACTGGACCGGTCGACGTTACGCTCGATCTGCCTCAGCTTCATGTCTCGCGCGTCGACGACTTCTCGGGAGAGTCACCGTCATCGACACGGTACAGCGACTATCGCGTTGCCGGCAACGCCATCATTCCTTTTCGCACCGATACGGCGAACGGCTTTTCAACGACTCGTCTACGCGTCCGTTCGGTCCGCGGTGCCGTCATGGTTTCGAATCGGGCCTTCGCTCCCCTCGAGTCTCCCCGCGATGTCGAACTCATCGGCATAACCGCAGTTCCTATGGATCTGCGGCATCATCAAGTCGTCGTGCCCATACGGATCGACCAAGGTCCGACACTCAACGTTCTGTTTGATTCCGGGTCGACAAATTATCTCTCGCCCCGAGCGGCTCGGCTCCTGGGCCTTCCGCTCGAGGGGTCGGCCAAGAGCGGCGGCTTCGGCGCAGGTACGGTGGACGAGCGTTATACGGTCGCGCGACGACTTCGCATCGGACGGGCTCAACTGAGCAACATTCCCTTCAGCGTCCTCGACGACGGCGCGCGCGACACGGATGGGGCGATTGGGTGCGAGATTCTCCTGCGTTTGGCCGTCCGTTTCGATTTTTCGCGTCAGATCGTCCAGCTCGCTCGTGACCGGCGGTCGCTCGGCGAGCTTGGAACGTCATTGCCGATTCGGACCGGCAGTTGTCAGGCCGAGACCGACGCCACAATCGACGGGCTGCGCGGGCAGATCGGAGTCGATACCGGAAGTGCTACCGGGATCGACATCATGACGCCTTTCGTGAACGAGCACCGCCTCATCAAGCGTTACTGGGCGTGGCGGTCGATTACCGGTTCCGGAATAGGTGGGTCCACGCGCGAACTCCTTGCGTATGCGAACGTGTTCGGGCTGGGCGCATTTCGCTTACATGATGTCGGCTTGGGGCTGGGCACGATGACGAAGGGCGCTTTCGCTGATCCAACCATGATGGCGAACGTCGGTATCGCCGTCCTTTCGCGATTCAACGTCTCGCTGGACTATCGATCTCACCACATGTGGTTGGATCCGATTGCCTCGTTGGACGGTATCCCGTACGAGATTCCTTACAACCGCAGCCGGTAGCCGAGCACCGGGGCCCAGCCGACGTTGCGGTCGGCGATCTGGCCGGGGAAATCGTCGTAGTGCGCGCTGTAGTTGAGGTAGCGCAGACCGAGCAGCAATTCGCTGTGTTTCGAGAGCCGGCGCGCGAGCCGTGCGCTGAGATCGATTTGGGCCGCGTTCTCGGGGTCGGCGTAGGTGTGCACGGCCGGCCCGCACGGCGTATAGCCCGCAGGGGTGAGACAGAACGACGTCAAGGTTGGAATCTGCGTGTACTGCACCCCGCGCATGCGCCCGTTTCCGGCGACCCAGAACTCCAGCTGGTCACGGCCCCGGCGCACGATGCGCCCCGCCTCGAAGCGCGCGCCGGTGACGCGCGAATACTGCACCTCTGAACCGTAGATCAGATCGATGATCGGCCCGCGCACGTAGCGGAAGTTCCCGTTCGAGGGCGCGTAGGTCGTCGACTGATTGTAGAGGGTCTGCCCTGCGCCGGCGAACCAGCCGCCGGCAAATGCATGGCGATAGGTGGCGTTCACGATCGAGAGCGAGGTCGATTGCGCGCCGTCGGCAGCGCCGCCGTAGCGCAGCGTGACCGGTGCGAGGCCTTCGATGCGGACGCTGTCGCCGCGCTCGCGCACGATCAATTCGGCCAGCGGAAGCGGCGCGAACGAGACCGCGTCGCTGCGCCCGCCGTTGACGGTGTGCTGACCGTCGAGCGGGTTGATCGTGATCGCGAACGAGGTCTCGACCGGATCGGCGAGCACCGCGCGAGCATTCAGCATCAGCACCGTGAGAACAGCGCCCGCCCAGCGAGACTTCATTGCGGCCTGCCTTCGTCGATCCGGTCGCGGAAGGTTTCCCAGCCGCCGGCTTCGATCGCCTCGCGCGCGCTGCGCACGAGGCCGCTCAGCGCGGCCAGGTTGTGATACGACGCCAGTCGTCCGGCCAGCGTCTCGCCGGCGCGGAAGAGATGCGCCAGATACGCCTTGGTGTGCACGGCGCAGACGCGGCAGTCGCAGTCCTCGTCGAGCGGCCCCAAGTCGCGTGCATAACCGGCATTGCGAAGGTTGTATTCGGTGCCGCGCCGGGTGAGAACGCGACCGTGACGGCCGCTGCGCGTCGGGTACACGCAGTCGAACAGGTCGATCCCGCGGTCGATTCCCGCCACCAGATCGCGCACCGTGCCGACCCCCATTAGGTAACGCGGCTTTCCGGGCGGCAGCAGCGAGGCCGTCGAGCGCACGACGCGATCCATCTCGACGCGCGACTCGCCGACCGACAGCCCGCCAATCGCGTATCCCGGAAGGTCGAGTTCGACGAGCTCGCTCGCGCTCCGCGCGCGCAAGCCCGCATCGAGGCCGCCCTGCACGATCCCGAACAGCAGCGTTTGTCCGCGCCGCCAGGCCGCCGCGGAGCGCCGCGCCCAGGCGGTAGTCCGCGCGACCGCGCTCGCGATGTCGGCCTCGGGCGAGGGCAGTTTGACGCACTGGTCGAGCGTCATCGCGATGTCGACGCCGAGGTCTTCCTGGAACGCAACCACAGCCTCGGGCGTGAAGCGATGCGTCGAGCCGTCGAGGTGGGACCGAAAGGTGACGCCGTCGTCATCGACGTCGCGACGCGACTCGAGGCTGAAGACTTGGAAGCCGCCCGAGTCGGTCAGCAGCGGACCGTTCCAGGCCATGAAACGGTGCAGTCCGCCGGCGGCGAGCAGCGTGTCGAGCCCCGGGCGCAGCCAGAGATGGTAGGTGTTGGCCAGCACGATGCGCACGCCGATCTCCTCGAGGTCGCGCGGTTCGAGCAGCTTGACGTCCGCGAGCGTTCCGACCGGCATGAAGCACGGCGTTTCGACCGGGCCGTGCGCGGTCATCAGCCTTCCGCGGCGTGCGCTTCCCGCCGTCGCGCGAACGTGGAAGCTGCCGATCACTGCTGCGGCTGGCGGAAGAGTTCGAGTGTGGCCAGGTATTCCGGCGGCGGTTCGCTTTCGAACGCGAGCATTTGCTTGGTGCGCGGGTGCTTGAAGCGCAGGCGCCAGGCGTGCAGCGCCTGGCCGGCGATCGGCACGCGTGCGTCGCTGCGGCCGTAGAGCGGATCGTTGACGAGCGGATTCCCCAGCGCCGCCAGGTGGACGCGGATCTGATGCGTGCGCCCGGTCTCGAGCCGGAAATCCAGCTCGCTGGCGCCGGCGAGTTTCTCGCGCAATGCGTAGTGCGTGATCGCCGGCTTGCCTTCGTTGCGGATGGTGAACTTCAGCCGGTTGCGCGGATCGCGGCCCAGTGCGCCACGGATCGTTCCGGCCGGTTCCTCGGGCGTGCCGACGACGATGCCGCGATATTCGCGCTCGATGTAGCGCGCCTGCATGGCGCGCCCCAAGGTACCGAGCGCCGCATCGGTCTTGGCGACCAGAATCAGTCCCGACGTGTCGCGGTCGAGCCGGTGGATCAGACCCGCGCGCACGCGTTCGCCGGGCAGCGACGCCACGTGCGCGAGCAGCGCATTGACCAGCGTGCCGTCGACCGCACCGTGGGCCGGATGCGTCACCATGCCGGCCGGTTTGTCGACCACCAGCAGATCGTCGTCCTCGTAAGCGATCTCGAGCGCGATGGCTTCCGGCTCGACCTCGAGCGGGCGCGGCGGATCGATGGCGTACTCGATCCGGTCACCCTCGTCGAGCAGCGTGCTCGGCTTGCCCGCAGCGCCGTTGACCGTCGCCGCATCGGCGCGCAAAGCGCCGGCGACGTGCGAACGGGAGAGCCCGGTCAGTCGCGCCAGAAGCACGTCGAGCCGCGCGCCGGCTTCGGCGGCGTCGACCGTGTGCGTCAGCTGCGAACCTCGCGCCGCAGCGAGGCGATGATCAGCAGTCCGACGCCGACGGTGATCGAGGCGTCGGCGACGTTGAACACGTTGGGCCAGATCGTCTTGAAATCGATGAAGTCGACCACCCACCGATGCTGGAGGCGATCGACGATGTTGCCGATCGCGCCGCCGACGATCATGCCGAAACCGATTCGCACCAGCAACGACTTCTGCACCGCGTCGCGAAACGCGAAGGCGAAGATCGTCAGCACGACCATTGCCAGCACGACCAGCAGCACCGGCGAACTCCCGAACAGGCCGAACGCGCCGTGCGTATTCTGCACGTAGGTCCACCACAAGAGGCGCGGGATCACCAGGCGGCTCTCGCCGGGGAAGAAACTCCCCAAGACGAGGGCCTTCGACCAGCGGTCGAGCGCGAAGACGGCCAACGCCACGATCCAGAGCACGATCACCGGACGGCCGGTTCGCGCCCCTTGGAGGGGCACCTACAGGCTCGGCGGCTTCACGTATTGATAGAAGAAGCCGGCGACGCGTCCGAAGCTGCCGGTGAAGAGGACGATTCCGGTCGCCACCAGGAAGGCGCCGGCGCCTACCTCGATCGCACCCAGATAACGCTTGATGCGGCTCAGCGCCCCGAGCGATTGCGAAATGGCTGCCGCAGTGATGAAAAACGGCAGCGCCAGTCCCATCGAGTAGACGAACAGCAGCCAGGTGGCGGAGCCGTAGTGTTCCTGGGTCGCGAGCGCGAGGATGCCGGCCAGAATCGGTCCGACGCACGGCGACCAGCCGGCCGCAAAACCAAGTCCGACCAAGAACGAGGCGAGGTAGGAGCGATTGGCGCTGCGCACCTGCACGCGCTTGTCCATCATGAGGAATGGGATCTTGAAGACGCCGATCATGTTGAGCCCGAGCACGATCACCACGATGCCGCCGATCTTCGCAACCCAGTCGCGGTAGGCGATCAGCGCGGTGCCGATCGCACTGGCGGTGAAGCCCAGCGCCATGAAGACCAGCGTGAAGCCGGCGATGAAGGCCAGCGCATGGAGCAGCACGCGGGCTCGGTCGCCTGCGTCGCTCTGCGCTTTGAGTTCTTCGAGACTCGAGCCGGTCAGAAACGACAAATAGGCCGGAATCAGCGGCAGGACGCACGGCGAGACGAAGGAGACGACGCCGGCGAGGAAAGCGGTCAGGATATTGAGGTTCGGGTTCACGGTGCTCCGGAGGGTAGACGGTGGTACGACCCGCCCAGCGGCGGCGGGGTGGCGGGTCGGCCGGGCGAAAGCCTGGCCGGGTGAATCACTGGATCTCCTTTCCGAACATCGACCCGATTGCGATCCACTTGGGTCCGGTCGGCGTGCACTGGTACGGGCTGTCGTATCTCTTCGGGTTCATCTGCGTCTACCTGTGGATGAACCGGCCCGCCGGGCGCCGCCGCCTGGGTCTGACCTCGGACGAGATTCAAGACTTTCTGGTCTACGCGCTGATCGGGGTGCTGATCGGCGGGCGCGCGCTGTTCGTGATCGCCGACATCATCACCAACCACAACCTCGCCATGTACCTCGCCAACCCGCTGGATTTCATCGCGATCTGGAAGGGCGGGATGGCGTTCCACGGGGCGCTGGTTGGGATCATCGTGGCGGGCGTGCTGTTCCTGCGCAAACACCCCGGCTCGAAATTCGGGGTCGTCGGCGACGAAGTCGTGGTGCTGGTTCCGATCGGCCTGTTCACGACCCGCATCGTCAACTTCATCAACGACGAGCTGCCCGGCAAGTTGTGCGTTCCCGATCATCCGTACTGCGTGCGGTTTCCCGCCTATCCCGACGGTTATCGGTACCCCTCGCAGATCTTCGAGGGCCTGCTCGACCTCGCGGTGCTGCCGATCCTGCTGCTGGTGTACCGCCGCCATCCGCCCGACGGCGTCGTGCTGTGGACGTGGTTCACCCTGTACGGCATCACGCGCATGATCGCGGAGTTCTGGCGCGAGCCCGGTTTCACGGTCGCCGGCCTCTCCGGCGGCCAGCTCCTGGCGCTGCCCCAGATCGTCATCGGGCTGATCATGCTGGTCATCTCGGTTCGGCGAGGGACCCGCACCGAGGCACGGTGAAGACCATCGTCCATGCCCCTCGCGACCGGAACGGTTGCGGAGCGCGTGGCGGCGCTCCGCGAGCGCGTCGACGAAGTCACCGTCGCCGCCGGTCGTGAACGCGGGTCGGTTACCATCCTGGGCGTCACCAAAGCGCAGCCGCGCGAGGCGGTGCTGGACGCGCTGGCCGCCGGGCTCCACGATGTCGGCGAGAATTACGTTCAGGAGGCACGTGCGAAATACGCCGGCCTCCCGCCGTGCACGCGGCACTTCATCGGTCACGTGCAGTCGAACAAGGCCAAGGCGATCGTCGCGCTGTTCGACGTCGTGCAGAGCGTCGACCGGTTGGACGCCGGGCTCGCTTTGGCCAAAGCCGCGCGCGACGCCGGCCGGCAGCTGCGCGTGCTCGTCCAGGTGAACGTTTCGCCGGTCGAACGTTTCGGAACGACGCCGCTCGAAGCGCCGCAGCTGGCCGCGCGGCTGCGCGACGAAGGTCTGTGGGTTGACGGCGTGATGGCGATCGGGCCGCTCGACGGCGACGTCGAGCCGGCCTTTCGCACCGCGCAGGCAACCTTTCGCGCGGTCGGCGGCACGACGCTGTCGCTGGGCATGTCGGCGGATTGGGAGTGCGCGGTCCGCCGGGGTTCGACCATGGTTCGGCTCGGAACCGCGCTCTTCGGTCCGCGTCCGTTCAAAGAAAGGAACGCCGCATGAGACGCCCCGCGTTGACTCTCATCCTGATTGACGAGGCGAAGCCGAGCTGGATTCAGCCTCGGAATGAGGCTGAATCCCAATGAGCGTGTTTGCGAAGATCGGATCGTGGTTCGCGATCAACGAGGAAGAAGACGACGAGCTCTATCCCGACGAGGGGGGCTCGAAACGCAACGTCGTCCCGTTGAGCGACGCGTCTCGGCGCCCGGGCGGCTCGGTGGCGGTCTTCGCACCGCGCTCGTTCTCGGACGTCACCGAGATCGCAGATGCGCTGCGGGCGCGTCAGGTCGTGATCGTCAACGTCCAAGGCGCCGATCGCACGCTGCTCCAACGCGTGGTCGACTTCACGTCGGGCGTCGCCTACACGATCGACGGGCGCATTCAGAAGCTTGCCGAAGCGATCTACCTGGTTGTCCCAGCGGGTGTCAACGTCAACTCTGCCGGCGTGCGCGAACAGCTCGACCACGACGGCTTACTCGGAATCAAGGATCTGCGCTGATGGCCAAAGTTACGATCGTCGACATCCAGCACAAGGCGTTCAAGAAGGCTCTGCAGGGCTACGACCGCGGCGACGTCGACCAGTATCTCGAAGAGATCATGGAGACACTCGAAGACGAAGCCCAGATGCGCGCGGCGCTGGCGGGTGAAGTCGCCGATCTCAAGGAGCGCATCTCGCACTTCAAGGCGATGGAGGAGACGATGAACGCGACCCTCCTGCTCGCCCAGCGCACGGCCGACGAAGTGAAGGCCCACGCGCACAAGGAAGCGGATCTGATCAAAGCCGAGGCCCGCATTGCGGCCGAACGCGAGATCGCGACGCTCGCCGACCGCATCGACGAAGCGCGCCGCGAGGCGCAGCGTCATACCGATGCGGCGGAAAAGGTGAAGAGCGAGCTCCGCTCGCTGCTGATGTCGCATCTCTCGCTCATTGAGCGCGCGATGCCGACGCCGGTGCCGGCCGCCGCTGAGACCGAGACCTCCGCGATGCCGAGCCAGCCGGTCTTGATCGTGGCCGAGGTCGATGAAACCGATGAACTGCCGATCAACGGCAAGACGACGCACCGCATCGTCGAGTAGCCGGCGCAGCGGGCGACGGAGCATCGGCGCACGGCGCGCGTAGCGCTCGTTCTCGCGGCCAGCAAAGGGCTCGGCCGCGCGACCGCCCAGGCCCTCGCCGTCGACGGCATCGACGTCGCGATCGGTGCGCGCGGCCCCCGCGCGCTCGATCAGGCGGCGGCCGCGATTCACGAACGCACCGGCCGGCCCGTGCTCGCCGTGCCGGTCGACGTCACGCAGGCCAAAAGTGCCGCCGCATTCGTCGACTGCGCGCTCAAGGAGTTCGGCCGCATCGACATCCTGGTCAACAACGCCGGCGGTCCGCCGTTCGGGGACTTCGGCCGGTTCGACGACGCCGCGTGGCAGAGCGCCTTCGAACTGAACTTGCTGAGCACCGTCCGCATGACGCGCCTGGTGCTCCCGCACCTGCCGCGCGACGGCACCGGCCGCGTCATCAACGTCGTCAGCATCTCGGTGCGCTCGCTGCTGGCGGGTTCGATCCTCTCGACGGCGATTCGCAGCGGCGTCGTCGGCATGGCCAAGCTGCTGGCGGAAGAAGTCGGGCCGCACGGCATCACCGTCAACAATGTCGCGCCCGGCCTGATCCTGACCGACCGCGTGCGCGACACCATTTTGAAGGACAAGCTGACCGCCGGGATGGCTGAGGACGACGCGCTGGCGGAACTCGCGGAGCGCGTCCCGCTGCGGCGGATCGGCCGGCCCGACGAGTTCGCATCGGTGGTCGCCTTCTTGGCTTCCGAGGGCGCGTCATACATCACCGGCGCGACGATCCCCGTCGACGGCGGCATGTCACGCGGCATCCCATGAGGGTTCGCCTGCGGGCGAACCCGTCGCGTTTCGCCTACGGCGAATCCGCCAAAAGGAAAGGTTTTTTAGACGCGCGCGAGTTCGCGGCGCATCTCGTCGGCGCCGATCGGTTCGTTGTAGATCGGCGACCCGGGCTGCTGGCGGCCGCCGCCGCCGACTAACCCGTCGTTGTCGACGGGATCGAAGCC
>Ga0302325_10016714_pt1 | contig 15531 bp, 11 predicted proteins | sample Palsa_T0_2_FD_201948 | JGI IMG/M metagenome (GOLD analysis project Ga0302325, IMG submission 201948) | Peat permafrost microbial communities from Stordalen Mire near Abisko, Sweden - Palsa_T0_2 | ecosystem: Environmental > Terrestrial > Soil > Palsa > Peat permafrost | place: Sweden: Abisko...
GACCCCGACCCCGACCTCGACCCCGACCCCGACCCCGACCCCGACCCCAACCCCGACCCCCGCTCAACGCGCGGGCTTCGGCGTCTCCTCCTTGGTGTCGCGCGTCACGATGTGGAACTCGACACGCCGATTGAGCCGCCGCCCGTTCTCGTCGGCGTTCGAGATGAGCGGTCGGGTCATGCCGTAACCCTGGCTCACGAGCCGCGACGCGTCGATTCCGTGCCCGACCAGCCAGTTCACGACCGAGGCCGCGCGGTCGATGCTGAGCTTCTGATTGTATCCGGGCCCGCCCGTGTAATCCGTGTGGCCCTCGACGCGTAAGAGGGTGATCTCCGGGTGCTCCATCAGGATCTTCGCGACCGCGAAGAGCACGGGCTCACCGGCGGGATCCAGCTCGGCCTTGTCCGTCCTGAACTTCACCTGGTCGGTGATGTGGATGCTGCTTCCTTGCACGAAGGCCAGCGGGCATCCGTTCTTCTTCGGATCGGGATCCGCTTTGCCCGCGACATCGGGGCACGCGTCGACGGCGTTCGGGATGCCGTCCTTGTCGCGATCGGGGTCGGGCGGGCAGCCGTTGGTCTTGGGGTCGGACGTGCGGACTCCAGCGACGTCGGGGCACGCGTCGTCGTTGTCCGCGACGCCGTCCTTGTCGCGATCCCCGGGGCAGCCGTTGGTCTTGGGGTCGGACGTGCGGACTCCCGGGACGTCGGGGCACGCGTCTTCCGCGTCGGCCACGCCGTCCTTGTCCCGGTCGGGCGGGCAGCCGTTGGTCTTCGGGTCGCTCGTGGCGATCCCCGGCACCGCCGGGCACGCGTCGGTCGCGTCGGGGATGCCGTCCGCGTCGCGGTCGGGCGGGCAGCCGTTGGTCTTCGGATTGTTGGTGGGCACGCCCTTCACGTCGGGGCATGCGTCGTCGACGTCGGGCACGCCGTCGCCATCGCGGTCGGGCGGGCAGCCGTTCTTCGCCGGATCGGACGAGCGCTGGCCCGGCACGTCGGGGCACGCGTCTTCGTCGTCGGGGATCGCATCGCCGTCACGGTCGCGCCTGTGGAACGGGGGCGCCCACTCGATCGAGGCGATCAAGCGGTATCCGGGAGATCCGTACCCGTGCGTGAGCCCCCCGCCGCCGCCGAGACCCATACGGATCGGGCCCGCGAGGTAGTGCGCGCCGAAGAGTGCTTCGACCGGCGTGTTCTCCTTCTCGAACGCACCCGCGCTGCTCGTGACGATCGTGCTGCCGAAGATCTCGGGTCCGAGCAGCAGCCGCTCGCTCGCCAGCCGGATGCCGACGGCGGCGTTGAACACCACGGAGCTGCCGAGGGGGCTCGCGCCGAAGTCGCCCGTCTCGGGGCGGTACTCGAAGCCCACCTTGGCGGCGTAGTCGAACTGGTCGACGCGGCCGGCCGCCATCAGCCGCGGCTGCACGCGGACGGTGCCGTCGCTGAGGAACGATGACTCGCTGCCCGTGGGCAGGAACACCTGGGCGCCGACGGCGAGCGTGAAGGGGCTGCCATAGACGCCGTAGAGGCGAACGTCGGCACCGAGGCGCAGGTCGCCCGCCGCGAACGAAGACGGCGCCGAGAGAGCTTGCCCCGCGAAGGTGAGCGAGTTGCCGTCCTGGAAAATCGCGAGCGGCATGTCGAACGCGAGGCGCAGGCGATCGAAGAGCACGAGGCTCGCGCCGGGGTGCACGATCGCCTGATCCGAGACGAGCGCCGTCCGGATCGATCCGTCCGGATTCGCGAGCACGAGCGGCTCGTGCGCCCAGTCGACGACGACGCCGGCGGCGGGGCGCACGTACCCGCGCAGGTCGAGCGATTCGGCGGCGAACCAGTCGCTCCCCCGTTCGGCGGGATCGAACGAGTCGAGCGCGAAGCCCTTGGCCTGCTGTCCGAAGGCAGGCCCGGAGAGGGTGCTCGCGACGACCAGGGCCGCGAGGGGAGCGAGCGTCTTCATCGCGCGCCCCGTCCGCCCTTCTTCGTGCTCTTGCGGCGCTTGCCGCGAGCCATCATCGCCACGCCGAGGGCGACGCCCATGGTGCCGAGCGCCCCGCCGGTCGCGGACCCAGCGCCAGGCGCGGTGCTGCAGGCGCATCCGGCGCCTTCCAGGTATCCGTCCGTTCCCGAGTCGGCGCCGAGCGTCGCGTCGCCGAAGGATCCATCGGCCGGCAGGCCACCGTCCGCGCCCGTGCTGGACGCGTCGCCGGTCATCCCGCTTGCACCGTCGCCGCCGAGCGTCGCATCCATCTCGCCGGAGTCGGATCCGCCGGCACCGTCGACCTCGCCGCTCGCATCCGAAGAGCCGCTATCGCCCCCCGATCCACTGCTGGCTCCTCCGCTGCTCGCGCCCGCGCCGCTGCTGGCTCCTCCGCTGCTGGCGCCTCCGCTGCTGGCGCCTCCGCTACTTGCGCCTCCGCTGCTGGCGCCTCCGCTACTTGCGCCTCCGCTGCTGGCGCCTCCGCTGCTGGCCGAGGCGTCGCCCGTCGAGCTTACGCGCCCCGGACCGTTCTGGAGGCACACGCCGATTCCTTCGCCGACGTTGCTGCAGTGGGCGCCGGAGGGGCAGCTGTCGCTCCCGTCGCCGTTGGAGTGGCACCCAAAGACGCACTGGGCGCCCCCGTCGAGCGCGTGATCGCAGACGAGGCCCTCGACGCAGTCCGAGTCCAGGTTGCAACTGCCGTTGGCCGTCCCCGTTCCGGAGGCCGCGTCCTCGAGGCAGATCCCGAGGGCGCCGCCATTCACGCTGCAGTGGGTGGCAATCGCGCACGTGTCGGCGCCGCCGTCGGCCCCTGCGTGGCAACCGACGACGCACTCCGCGCCGCCGCTCAGGCCAAGGTCGCATACGAGCCCCGGGCCGCATTGCGCGTCGCCGGTGCACGGCTCGGGTCCGCTGGTCCCCGCCTCCGATTCGACCAGGCCGAGACACACGCCGACGCCCCCGTCGACCACGTTGCACTCGGAGCCCGACGGGCAGGTGTCGTTCGATCCGGCGCCACGGCAACCGACGACGCAGCTCGACGCGCCGCCGTCAGGGCCGGGCGCGCAGACGAGGCCTGGCACGCAGGTGGAGTCGCTGGAGCACGCGCCCGTCGAGGAGCCCGCGTCGCTGGCCGTGTTGGACAGGCAAACGCCGATGGTGGTGCTCGCGATGTTGCAGTGCTCGCCGATCGGGCAGGTGTCGCCGCCTCCGGCCAGCGCGTGACAGCCGACGACGCACGCGGATGTGCCGTTCACGCCGAGGTCGCACACGAGACCGACGTCACAGTCCGCGTCCGTGTAGCAGCCGGCCGTCGATGCGTCCGAGATCGGGCCACCGGGGACGCATGCGCCTTGCATCGTCCCGCTGATGGAGCACACGTCGCCGGAGAGCGGCGCGCCGCATTCGAGGTCGCTCTCGCACGCGCGGCACGCGAGTGAGAGACCGCACACCGGGGTGACGCCGGAGCAGTTGACGTTGGAGAGGCACGCGGAGGCGCGACCTTCGAGCGCGCAGACCAGCAGCGCCGCCAACGCGACGAGCAACGCAGATCGCCCCATCGCCCCGGAGCACCGACCCCATGCAGACTCGCGGCCTGTCATCGCCAAGCTCGGGTGATATCACGGTATCCCTCCACGCAGAATCGCTTGCGCGCCCACTTGCGCGCCCCAGCGTCCGGAGCGAAGGTGCACACGTGGGACCGAGTATTCCGATCCACGAGGCGGACGAGGACGACGAGTACCCGCCGCGCTGGCCCGACGACGATGCCCCGCCTCGGCGCCGCCGTGCGGGAGGGTGGATCGTCGCGCTGGTCATGATGGCGGCGGTCGGTTTCCTCGGCTTCGTCGCCGAGCGTCGCTATCGCTTCGTGGAGGTCGTCGCAGGGAAGGTGCCGCGACCGGCCACCGTGGACCCGCGCGTGGAGACGTTCGTCGCCGAGGGTGAGCACGCGCTCGGTCACGGGGATCTCGACGCCGCGCAGGGGGCCTTCGACAAGGCCAGCGTGCTGACGGAAAAGGATCCGCGAGTGCTCATCGGCGCAGCCCGCGTGGCGGCCGCCAAGGCCGACGTGCCCTGGCTCAAGGTTCGGTTGCTCGCTCCCGATGCCGCCGAAGACCTCCGAACGACGACCTCGTTGTTGGGCGACGACGTGGCGGTCGCCCGTCGCGCGGCCGACGAGGCCCTCGCCCTGGCGCCGCAGGATCCGCGCGCCATCCGCGCCAAGCTCGACACGCTTCGTCTCGGGGGCGACGTGGACGCTGCGCGAGGTTACGTCCTTGCGATCTTCGCGCAAGCCCTCGAGCCGGAGACGGCGTACGTGCTTGCCGCACTCGATCTCGCGCAACCGGCGCAGCCTCTGCCCGCCGCCATCGACCGCCTTCGCATCGCCGCCGCCGCCGAGGCACGCCCCGGCCGCGCCCAAGCGGCCCTCGTCTATGCGCTCGCGAAGTCGGGCGACACGCCAGGCGCAAAGTCCGAGCTGGCAAAGCTCGACGCCGCGACCCGCCCATATCCGCTGCTCCCGAACCTCCACGCGTTCGTATCGAGCGACAAGACGACCCCGACCCCGACCCCGACCTCGACCCCGACCCCGACCCCGACCTCGACCCCGACCTCGACCTCGACCCCGACCCCGACCCCGACCCCGACCCTGACCCTGACCCCGACCCCCCCCTCCGAGACCTCCGCCATTCAGCTAGCCATGGACGCCATGCGTCGTGGCGACTTCGATCACGCCGAGCGTGTCTACCAAGGAGTTCTCGCGGGCAACCCGAACGACTCCCAGGCGCTTGCCGGCCTGGGCGACGTTCTCCGCATGCGGCACGACCCCCAGGGTGCGATCGACGCGTACAAGCGGGCGCTCAGCGTGAACCCGTCGTATGTGCCCGCCGTGCTCGGGCTCGGTGACACGCAGTGGGCACAAGGGGATCACGCGGCGGCGGCGCGCACGTACAAGAGCATCGTCGATCACTTCCCCGACGGCTCGTACCCGGCCTACGTCAACCAGAGGGCGGCCGGCGGCGGTACGGTTACGCCATGACGGACCAGGCGAAGCGCGGCCGATCGACGCCCACCCTCGTGGATCGCGCGTTCCAGCTCGCGTACGTGGCCGCGTATCGGGGCATGCGGCTCTACTGGACGCTCGCGCACCCGACCACCAACGGCGCCCTTGTCATGCTGTGGAACGGCGGCGAGGTGCTGCTCGTTCGCAACTCGTACGTCCCCTACTACAGCCTACCCGGGGGCTACATCCGCCGGGGCGAGGCGCCCGAGCACGCCGTCGTCCGCGAGCTGGCCGAAGAAGTCGGCGTGACGGCCAACGCTTCGGATCTCGCGCTCGAGTTCGACGGCACGCACGAGTGGGAGGGCAAGACCGACCACGTTCGCATCTTCAGCCTCGACGTTCCCGTGCGCCCCGAGGTGCAGGTGGACCACCGCGAGGTCGTCGAGGCCTTGTGGTGGTCCCCGGAGCGCGCTCTCGCGCTCACGCTCTTCCCGCCGCTGCGTACGGTGCTCCTGGAGCGCAAGAAGACGCAGGGCTCCTAGCGGTGATGCCAGTAACCAGGCGCAAAGTGATACGCGTGGCCGCGCGCCGACCAGTGCGCCGGCTCCCATCGGTAGCCGGGACGCGGTGCGGCCCAGCGCCCGCCGTACCACGCGTACCCAACGTGCGGGCGGTAGCCCCAGTAGCCGCCCACCCAGAAATGGTGCGGCGACGGTGCACCGGTGATCATCTCGTACCGCGGCGGCGGCGGTGCCGTGCGGACGACCACTTCCGGATACGCCGCAGCCTGACCCGCAGAGCCCACGAGGAGCGCGCCCGCCAGCAGCGCGCCAACGCCGGCGCGGATCGCGCCCGAGCCGCTCACCCAACCCCGAATCGTCGTTGAAGCATTCATGATGACAAGCCTCCGTAGAGGCGCCCGCGCCTTCGCGTCCGCCCGAAGCCCCCAAAGAGCATCCGTCGTGCCACCGCGCCTTGCGAACCCAACTGCGCCAAACCTCGAAAGGATCGCGCATCATGCCGCTCGCTGCGGCAGAAATGACGCGACGTGCTCGGGGCACCGCGCCCCAAGATACGCAGGAGCGCGCCCCAGGATCCGGCGATCATGGGATGCGTAGCCGGCTCGGGCTTTCCGTCCTTCGCTCGCTCGTATGACTAAGAGGGCGCGCGCATGGCGACCACACGGCGAGCCGCTGTGAGCTTGTTCTTCACCGACAGGAGCTGTTGTCGGGCGGCGTCGGCCTGGCGCTTCAGATCGTCCCACTCCTGTTCGTCGGCGATCGCCGAAAGGGCTTCGGCCTCGGTCACGACGGCGGCCATTTGCGCCTCGAGGTTGCCGAGCCCTTCGAGGATCTCGGCCTCGGGCGCGCCCACCTGGCGCTTCGCGTCGGCCTCTGCGGCCAGCGTGTTGACCACGCGCGCCGACTCGCCCAGGGCGGCGAACCGCTGCATCAGTGCGTCGAACTGCTCGGAGCGCGACTGGGCGCGCTTGGCGGCTTCGAGCAGCGTGTTGAGGCTCTCGACCTGGCGGGTGCGGGCCCCTTCGATCTGCGCGACCAGCTCGCGAAGCTTGTCTTGCACCGTCTCGTTGCGTGCCGTCGACTCCTGCACGATCCGGACGGCGCGCTCCAGCGTCTTGCCGCTGTTGATCGACGCTCGCCGGGCCTCGTCGGCGAGCGAGTCGTAGCGGCGCAGCTCTTGGTCGAGCGCCGCTGCCGCGAGGACGAGCGGCGACTCTTTGCGTGATGGCTGTTTGCTCACGATGCTCCCGTGGCGGACCCATGCATCACCTGCAGTCGCGGCCGCATGGTCGCCAGTCTATCCCCACGGAGACCAAGGCCACAGTCGCATGTCGTTCTTCCTTTTCGTGCCCTTGCGTGCAGCGTGCACGTGCGGCACGCTTTAGAGGGCGGCATGCACTCCTCCGACGAAAGCGCACCGCGCGTGCTCCTCGTCGACGACACGCCATCCAATCTGATCGCGCTCCGCGCGGTCCTCGCGCCGATCGGCGCAGACCTGGTCGAGGCGCGCTCCGGAGCCGAAGCGCTGGAGCTCGTCGCACGCAACTGGTTCGCTGCGATCCTCGTCGACGTGCAGATGCCGGCGATGGACGGCTTCGAGACGGCGACGCGCATCCGCGCGACCGAGCGCGGGCGCGAAGTGCCGATCCTCTTTCTCACGGCGATCCACCGCGACGAGACGTACGCGCTGCGCGGCTACGGCGTCGGCGCCGCGGATTACATCACCAAGCCGTTCGAGCCGGCGATCGTGCGCGCGCGCGTGAAGGCGTTCGTCGATCTATTTCGCCAGCGCGACCGACAACGACGCGTGCGGCTCGAGACGGCGATGAACTTCGCGCCCGCGCTCGTATCGATTTTTCGCGTGGCCGATCGGCGGTGCGAGTTCGCCAACGTCGCGCTCCGGCGCTTGCTCGGCGGTCGCGAAGTCGTGGGCGCGAGCGCCGAGGAGCTCGGCGCCACGTCCGAGATGATTGCCCTGCACGACACGGTCGCGGCCCGTGGCGAGCCGCTGCAGCTCGCCGAGCACACGCTCGCCATCGGCGGCGACGAGCGCGTCTTCGATATCACCGTCCAGCCGCTGCGCGACGATCAAGGCCGCGTCGACGCGGTCATGGCCTTCGCCATCGACGTGACCGAAGCGGTGCTCGCGCGGCGATCCGTCGAGCAGGCCCGCGCCAAGGCCGAGCACGCGAACCGCGTGAAAGACGAGTTTCTCGCCATCGTGTCGCACGAGCTTCGCACGCCTCTCAGCTCGATCCTGGGCTGGGCGGCCAACGCGCGCGGCAAGAAGCCTTCGGCCGAGGTCGACCGCGCGCTCGACATCATCGAACGCAACGCGCTCGCTCAGGCGCGGCTCATCGACGACATTCTCGACGTGTCCCGCATCGTCGCGGGGCAGCTGCGCCTCGAGATGACGTCGACGGATCTCGGGGCGGCCGTCGCGAACGCCGTCGAGTCGCTCCGGCCCACCGCCGAGGGCAAGGGCGTCGCGCTGCTCGCCGAGGTCGGCGCCCTGGGCACGATCGACGCGGACCCGGATCGCATCCATCAGGTGATCTGGAACGTGCTGTCCAACGCCATCAAGTTCACCAAGGCCGGAGGCCACGTGTGGGTCGACACCGTGCGCGACGGCGACCGCATCACGTTGCGGATCACCGACGACGGCGAGGGCCTCGACCCGGCGTTCGTCCCATTCATCTTCGAGCCTTTCCGGCAGGGCGACGCGTCGACGACGCGGCGGCACGGGGGCCTGGGCCTCGGCCTGGCGATCGCGCACCAGATCGTCCGCGCTCACGACGGCACGATCCAGGCGTCGAGCGAAGGCAGGGGCCGCGGTACGACCATCGTCATCGAGCTTCCCGCACGATCCAAGACCGACGACGCCCAGGCGCGCCCCCTCGCGCCGTTCGCCGGCCAGGCCATCGATGTTCGGCTCGACGACTTGCGCCTGCTCGTCGTCGACGACGACGAGGACACGCGTCTCTTGCTGAACGAGATCTTCTCGACGCGGGGCGCTCTGGTCACCTGCGTGCCCGGCGCGCGCGAGGCGCTTGACGAGGTGCGCCGCGGCCGTTCCGATGTCGTCATCTCCGACATCGGGATGCCGGACATCGACGGGTTCGCGCTGATGCAGGAAATTCGACGATTGCCGCAGCACGAGGGCGGTCGCACGCCCGCGATCGCTTTGACGGCTTATTCACGCGCAGAGGACGCCACGCGCGCGATCGCCGCTGGATTCCAGCTGCACACCACCAAACCCGTGAACCCCGCGGTCCTTCTCTCGTCGGTCGCGGCGCTCGCCGGCAAACGCGCCACGCCTTGAGCGAGCTTGGCGCAAGCTTGGCCGTCTGCGGGCGCACGGTCGCGGCTGCTACGGTTGTCATGGCGCTTGCTTAGCTGTTTGGTAACGTCGATGTTGATGGCACCTGTTGGTTTCGGCCCATGCGAAACTCCGGTTCGTGCTCGCACGGCTCGACCGGTGGTCCTCGTGGTCGAAGATACGCACGACCAGCGGGATCTCTTTGCCGCCGAGCTCACGTCGGCCGGGTTCGACGTCGTGCAAGCCGCGGACGGCGAGACGGCCATCGAAGAGGCCAAGCGGTACAATCCCAAGGCGATCGTCCTCGATCTGATGCTACCGGGCGTCAGCGGCTTCAACGTGGCGCGGCTCTTGCGCGCGAACGAACAGACGCAAGACGCGTTGATCGTCGCGGTCACGGCGCTCACGTCCGATACGTTCCGCAGCTACGCGTTCGAGGCGGGGTGCAACTCCGTCCTTCGCAAGCCGGTCATCGGCGCCACGGTGGTCGGCGAGATCGTGCGCCTCCTCGCCAAGCGTGTGCCCACCGCTCGGGGTCCGTCTGGCTCCGGCTCGAGCTCGGGGCCCGCGCCCGGCGCCTGACCTTTTCGCCGGGGGGGCACGCCGGCACGAAGGCGTCAACCGCGGGCGCAAGTCGATCCTCCGCGCGCGGTTGCTCACGCAACCGCCACAAAGCGATCGTATGATCGATCCGGTCGAGTCCGATGCACAGGCATCAGAGGACCGCCGATTTCGATGACCGATCTTCATGCATAGAAGACTCCGCTCCACCCCTCCGGCCCCGCTCGCTGAAGGCCCACGACGCACCGAATCCGGTCTGCGCCCCGCCTTATGCCTGCCGCGCGAACAGCCTATCGAGCCGCGACAAGATGCCCCTGCCGAGCCCGGGGCGGGGCGCTCCGACGCCCCGATCCTCCACGAGCTGGTCATCGACGTGCTGCGCGATCCGGGCCGCCGCGAAAGTCGCGTCGTCCACGAAGGAGGCGATCTCTTCCGTATCGGCACCCACTCGTCGAACGACCTGGTGCTCAAGGACCCGTCGGTCTCGCGCTTCCATTGCCGCCTCACACGCGACGCGAATGGATGGCATCTGATGGACAACGGGTCGCTCACGGGCACGCGGCTCGACGGTGTCCGAGTCCGCGACGCGGACCTGGGTCTCGAGGGGACGATCACGATCGGCGACTCGATCCTCCTCGTGCGTGCGACCAACGCGGCGAGCGAGGCGCCCGTGCCCGACGTGCAGTCCTTTGGCGCCCTCAGCGGCACCAGCGTCGCCATGCGCAAGCTCTTTGCGTTCCTCGAGAAGGTGGCGCAAAGCGAGATCAACGTGCTCATCGAGGGCGAGAGCGGCACCGGGAAAGAGCTCGTCGCCGCCGAGATCGTCCAGCGCGGGCCGCGGGCCGAAGGGCCGTTCGTCATCGTCGATTGCAGCGCGATCGCACCGAGCGTCGTCGAGAGCGAGCTCTTTGGCCACGTCCGCGGCGCGTTCACCGGGGCCGATCGCGACCGCGTGGGGGCCTTCGAGGCGGCCAATGGCGGCACCCTCTTTCTCGACGAGGTGGGCGAGCTGCCGCTGGAGCTGCAACCCAAGCTGCTGCGCGCTCTCGAGTCGCGCGAGATCCGCCGCGTCGGCGAGACGCGCCCCCGCAAAGTCGACGTGCGCGTCATCGCGGCCACCAACCGCGATCTGCAGCGCGAGGTGAACAAGGGCCTGTTTCGCGAGGACCTCTACTTCCGCCTCGCCGTGATGGACGTACGCGTGCCGCCGCTGCGAAGCCGACTCGAGGACATTCCGCTCCTGGTTCGAGGCTTTCTCGCCGCCCTCGGCATGCCGGACCATCAAGACCTGTTCCCCGCGCGCGTGCTCGCCGAGCTCGCGGCGCACGACTGGCCCGGCAACGTGCGAGAGCTTCGCAACTACGTCGAGCGCACCATCGTGCTGCGCGAACCGCAGCCGGCCTCGACACGTGTGGGTGCCACGGGGGGCGACGTCGACCTCGCGACGCCCTTCAAGCTCGCCAAGGACGCTGTCGTCGGCAACTTCGAGCGCGCGTATCTCTCGGCCTTGCTCGACGCGGCGGGCGGAAACGTGAGCAAGGCGGCCCGCATGGGCGGCATGGATCGGATGTACCTGCATCGCCTGATCCAGAAGCACGGCCTTCGCAGCGGTGGCGCGCCCGCGCCCGAAGAATGACCCCGTGGGCGCGCACGGCGGGCCGAGTCCCGGGCGAGCGACGAAGGTGCACTCTACCGGCAGCCTGCTAAGCTGACCGCTCATGCGGATCCGGGGGCTTGTCGCGGGGTTGGCGTTTCCCTTGTACGACTTGAGCGGCGGCTGCATGCCGCAGCAGCCGCCCATCGTGGCACCGGTGGCCGAGGCGCCGCCGCCCGATGAGCGCGTCGTCGCCTCCAGCGTGACGGTCGCGGGCGAGTCCGCAGAGGGTGCGCCGCGCGCATCGGACGCCGATCGCGTTCGACGCGGGCCCAGCTTCTTCCTCATCGGAGCCGGATACGGCGCTGTCGGGCGGATCGATCTCACGCCCTGCCGCGACAAAGGGCTCGACCCTGGCTACGTGCATCTGCACGTCACGTTCGGCGTCGGGGGCTCGATCGCCCACGCCGTCGTCGAGAGCCCCACGCAGCCGCCCGCCCAGGCGCTCGCTTGTGTCGCCGACCTGCTCGCTGCCGCCTCTGTTCCGCCCTTCGAGGGCGGCGACGTGACGCTCTCCAAGAGCCTCTTCGTTGCCACCGGCGTGCCTGGCGATTCGAGCGGAGAGGTCTTCGTGAAGAGCGACCCGAAGCCGCACTCGGGTGCGGGCGGCCATCCCGTGACCCTCGCGCCTTGAGACTCGAGCCCGCCCGCGTGAGCCCTCGACGAGCGTGAGGCCTCGACGAGAGGAGAATTCGTCCTCGGGCGGTCGATTGTTCCGAGGTGGAAAGATCGCGTGTAGCTGCACCTGACAGCGGGGTCCTTGCGCGGAATCCGAAAAGAAACCGCTGGCAGGAGAATACTGAATGGGCTTCCGGAGAACGCGCGGAGCTTGCCCTCGTGCTTCACATGGGCGCCGGCGCTGGAAAAGCAGCCTTCGTGTGGACGGGGTGGAGTTGCTTTCGTGGGTGCGATCCGTGACAACTCCTTCGTGATCAACCGCCGCAGCGTCCGTGCGAAGTCCACGAATTCACTCGCCGTTCTGGTGCTCGTCCCGGCCCTTGGCTGCAGCTCCTCCAGCCCGGGCAGTGGCGCGGCACCGGGGGATGGGGGAACGGGCGATGCTGGAGCCGCCACGGGGTTGGTCTGTTATCCCGACCGGCCCGCCACGGCATACACCGCGCAGGCCACGAGCAGCGTCGCCGCGTCCTCGGGGCCGGGCACTGCGCCATATCCTTGCCTGTCGCTGACGGGCTTCGGTACGTCGGAGAGCTCACTCGGCATTGCGAGCGACGGCACCCTCTTCGTCGCGCCGGCCTACACGAACGATGGCAACGGCGTCGCGCGATCGACCGACAACGGCCAGACGTGGCAAGCCCTGATCCCCACGGCCGACGCGGGCGGGGCGCACGGCCGCGTTCAGCCATTCTTCTACCTGGATCCGTCGACCGACCGGATGTTCTTTGCGACGAGCCACACCGGCGGCGGCTTCGATCTCTCGTGGAGCAGCGACAAGGGTACGACGTGGAGCTACGAGCTCGTCTCCACCGACGCGCAGGACTGGATCAAAATCTACGCAGGCCCCGCCGCGACGACGGCTCCCACGGGGTACCCGAACGTCGTCTACACGTCGGCGCCCAGCCCGATCTCCACGCCCTCGGATGGCCTCACGCCTGGACCTGATCACCAGACGGTCTACAAGTCCCTCGACGGCGGCATGACGTGGCAGTCGGTCGGCGGAACCGCCCTCACGCTCAATCCGTCGAACGAGGTGACGGCCGGCCTGGCCACATCCACGGTCTGCCCGTCGACCGAGTGGGTCATCTTCGGCGACGGCGTCGTCGGTGCCGACGGCACCGTGTACATCGGATACCGGATGTGCACCGAGCTCGCGATCGCGATCAGCAAGGACGAGGGCAACACGTGGAGCTCGGTGGTCGTCCCGGGCTCGGTGCTCCCCACGTTTTCTAGCCCGCTGTCGCCGCTCAGCACCCAGAACCTCCTCGCGAGCGAGCCGATCGCCGTCGACGCGAGCGGCAACATCTACGCGGTGTGGAACGATGCTCAGGGTCTCGTGCACCTGTCGGTGTCGATGGACCACGGCGCCACGTGGACCAGCGGGGGAGCGTCCGGGGCGCTCGTCGCGTCGGCGCCCGGGGTCACGAGTACCGTGCTGAGCGCCATCGGCGTGAAGGCGCCGGGCACGATCTCGATCGCCTACTTCGGAAGCACCGACGGCAAGGCGTATAGCGGCTATCTCGCCGAATCCACCAACGCGCTCTCCGCGCAGCCTGTGTTCTGGTCCACCACCGTCGACGATCCGTCGGAGCCGTTCTTCGCCAACGGGTTCGACAACGACTACGCGCAGTCGCTCAGCGGAGGCGACCTGGATGAGTTCGTCCAGGTCAAGTACGCGCCCGATGGCGACGTGTGGGTGTCGTTCCTCAAAGAGATGTGCCCCGGCCTCGAGAAGAACGCCTGCACGTGGAGCCTCGCGGATCACGCCAACTCGGTCTTCGAGGGCGCCGTCGGTCGCCTCGTGCATGCCACCGGCGGCAGCTGAGCGAGCCAATAAGGTCGAGGCATTCTTGCCATGCGAGGCAGGATGGCAGCGAGCCATGCTCGCTTAGTTCGTAGTCGAATGCTCGAGTCCGATGTCGGTGGCGAACATCTGTGAACGATCGATAAAACGAGCTTGATGTTGCGTTGTCACCCGCTAGCTTGCGATTAGCGGAGGCATCGTACGCGGCTGGCGGTTACGCGCAGCCCGAAGGTGCCAACGCTCGGAGGTTGCGATGGCGACGCGAGGCTCGGACACCGTCGTTCAAGGGGCACGTAAGAACCGACGCACGCGGGGCGATGGATCCCCGTCGGCGGACGGATCGAATGGCAACGGGCACTCCAACGGGCACGGCCTCGGCGCGCGCAACGGCGATGGCCACGCCGCGTCACGCGAGCCCGTGGCGACACGCGAGCCCGTGGCGAAAGCCAACGGCGGACCGCGAACCGTCACCGAGTGGGATCAGCTCTCCATCGGCGGGCGGGCCGAGGTGGAGCACCTGCTCGAGGTCCTGAAGGCGGTGAAGCAGGGCGATTTCGCCGTGCGCTTCGCTTACCACAAAGATGGCGTCCTCGGACGCGCCGGCGAGCTGCTCAACGACATCATCGGCTTGAACGAGCACATGTCTGGCGAGCTTGTTCGCGTCGGCAAGGTCGTCGGGCAAGAAGGCAAGATGCACGAGCGCGCGTCCGTCGGGCCGGCCAAGGGCGCATGGGCCGACGGAATGGCGTCGGTCAACCAGCTCATCGCCGATCTCGTCGCGCCCACGAACGAGGTCGCGCGCGTCATCACGGCCGTCGCCCGCGGCGACTTGTCGCAGAAGATGGTCCTCGAGATCGAGGGGCGCCCGGTCCGCGGCGAGTTTCTCCGCATCGGAACGACCGTCAACAGCATGGTCGATCAGCTCAACTCGTTCGCGGCCGAAGTCACGCGCGTCGCGAAGGAAGTCGGTAACGAGGGCAAGCTCGGCGGCCAGGCCGACGTCAAGGGCGTCAGCGGCACGTGGAAAGACCTGACCGACAACGTCAACGGCCTCGCCGCCAACTTGACGGCCCAGGTGCGTAACATCGCCAAGGTCACGACAGCCGTCGCCAAGGGCGACCTCTCGCAGAAGATCACCGTCGATGCCAAGGGCGAGATCCTCGAGCTGAAGAACACCATCAACGTCATGGTGGATCAGCTCTCGTCGTTCGCCGCCGAGGTTACGCGCGTCGCGAAGGAAGTCGGTACCGAAGGAAAGCTCGGCGGCCAGGCCGACGTCAAAGGCGTCAGCGGCACGTGGAAAGACCTGACCGACAACGTCAACGGCCTCGCGGCCAACCTGACGGCGCAGGTGCGCAGCATCGCCAAGGTGACGACGGCGGTCGCCAACGGCGACCTCTCCCAGAAGATCACGGTCGACGCGCGCGGCGAGATCTACGAGCTGAAGAACACCATCAACACGATGGTCGACACGCTGCGCTCCTTCGCGGCCGAGGTCACACGCGTCGCGAAAGAAGTCGGCACCGAGGGCAAGCTCGGCGGCCAGGCCGACGTCAAAGGCGTCAGCGGCACCTGGAAGGACCTGACCGACAACGTCAACGCGATGGCGTCCAACCTCACGGTGCAGCTGCGCGACGTGTCCAAGGTGGCGACCGCGATCGCCAACGGCGACTTGACCCAGAAGATCACCGTCGACGTCAAAGGCGAGATTCTTCAGATCAAGGACGTCATCAACAAGATGGTCGATCAGCTCAACTCGTTCGCCGAAGAAGTGACGCGCGTCGCGAAAGAAGTGGGCAACGAGGGCAAGCTCGGCGGCCAGGCCAACGTCAAGGGCGTCAGCGGCACGTGGAAAGACCTGACCGACAACGTCAACGGTCTCGCGGCCAACCTGACCGTGCAGCTGCGCGACATGTCGAAGGTGGCGACGGCGATCGCCAACGGCGACCTGACGCAGAAGATCACCGTGGACGTGCGCGGCGAGATTTTGCAGATCAAGGACGTCATCAACAAGAT
>Ga0302325_10016716_pt1 | contig 15530 bp, 14 predicted proteins | sample Palsa_T0_2_FD_201948 | JGI IMG/M metagenome (GOLD analysis project Ga0302325, IMG submission 201948) | Peat permafrost microbial communities from Stordalen Mire near Abisko, Sweden - Palsa_T0_2 | ecosystem: Environmental > Terrestrial > Soil > Palsa > Peat permafrost | place: Sweden: Abisko...
CTAAGGGCCTGCAGGGGCCGCCGTGGCCCGTGTGGCCAGCGTGATGCGCAGCTAGCCGGCCCTATGTTCCACCGGTCCGGTCTGGTGCGGCCCTATGTTCCACCGGTCCGGTCCGGTCCGGTCCGGGACGAGGTGGGGCGAGGCGAGGAGCGGGCAGACGCCTTCAGCCGATCCCCCGCTGAGCCGCTGGCAGCTACCGGGGTGGCGGGTCGGTAGCCTCTTATAGTGCTCGAGTGGCTGCTAGGGGCGGCGATCGGTCCGGCGGCCATCGCCCTGCCCGTGAACTGGGCGGCAGATTCTCTCGCCAAGGCTGCCCAACGATGGTTCAGGCGACTTCGCCACACGGACGACTTGAGTCGGCTGGTGAAGGCCGCGACTGGTACCTCGGCCGAACTGACCCGCGCCGAGTTCGACGCGATACGAAGTCTGCTGGAGGATCAGAAGACCTGGACCGTGCTTGGCCACGGAACGGTCGAGGACCTAGCGACCGGGATCGCGGCCTGCCTTTCCCCGCTTGATGGCCGGACGGCCGAAGAGGCACACGCCGTAGCGCTCGCCATCGCTCGTGGCTTGATCGAGTTTGCCGTCGCCGATCTCGACCCAGGGCTATTCCAGCAGGTGCTGATGGCCCGCCTGCAGCGAATGGAGACCAACGAGGCCAAAGCGCTTGACGAGGCCATGCTCGACCTGCACGCGAGTTTCGCCGAGCTGATGAGCCAGCTCAAGCTCGTGCTAGACCGGTTGCCGCCGGGGCCCGCGCAGCGCGGTGAGATCTTCTTGTATCTGAGGGTCCTGATCGACTGGCTAGGCACCGATCCATGGCCCACCGGCCCGGAGTTCTCCGGAGCTGCACTGAACCCAGCGGCCATCGAGCGCGAGATGACGATTACGGTCACGCGCCGGGATCGCAAGGAGTCGTTCGGCGCTGACGAACTGACACTGCGTCGTCGGCGGCTGGTCATCCTGGGTGGGCCCGGTTCGGGCAAGACATGGCTCGCGCGGCGGACGGCGCGGCGCTGCGCCGAGGACGCTTTGCGCGTCTTGATAACCGGCGGGACCCTAGATGAGGTTGAGCTGCCGCTGTACACCACCTGCGCAAAACTGTTCGCTGCGGGCGGCAATATCCGGGAGGCGGTTGTCTCCAGTGCACTCGACCAGCTCGGAGACCTGGGGGGCGCCCGCATTACGACGGCCCTGCGCGAATTTTTTGCCGAGCGTAATGCTCCGTCGCTGCTGGTCATCGACTCCCTCGACGAGGCTCACGGCTCTAGCGAACGACTCCGTCAGGCCGGCACCTTGCCGTGGCGGGTCGTCCTCACCAGCCGGCCGAGCTCATGGAGAAATCAACTCACCATAAATGACGCTGACGAATCTCATAACGTCGGCGAGCTGCAGCCGTTCCGCTATCCAGCTGACGTTGAGTCCTTTATCAATAGCTGGTTTACCGGACAGCCGGAACGAGGACGTCAGCTGTGCTCGCAGATCGAGCAGCGCCCTAGCCTTCAGCAGGCCGCTACCGTGCCGCTCATCTTGGCCTTCTACTGCATCGTCGGCAGCAGCGGACCATTGCCGGAATTCAGGCGCCAGCTCTACCCCAGAGTGCTTAGCCGCATACTTACCGGCCGTTGGCGCCACGATGACGACGATGAGCCCGATCTGGATAGCTGCCTTTCCACGCTCCGGGCTTGGGCCTGGCAAGGGACCAGCAATCACCCCGTATCTGGTCTCGGGATGTGGGCGGACGACATCGGGACGGCGCGGGTCCAGCTTAGGGAGGCTGACGCTGACGCCGTAGATCACGTGGCCACGCCGCTCGGCCCGCGTGACCTCGACACCGGGAAGACCCGGCGTCGCTTCATCCATCGATCGATCCGTGAGCACCTCGTGGCGGAGTACGTGGCCCGCCTTCCGGCCAGCGAGGTACCAGATATCGTGCTCCCGCACCTGTGGTTTGACCCCGATTGGGAGTATGCGGCACCCGCGGCCATAGCGATGCACCCTCAGCACGACGAGCTTTTGCGGACGTTGATCTGCCGCGCCGCCGGATCGACCCAGATTCCTGCCGACCTATCGGTCATCGACGGTACCTGGCAGGTCCGCGGATTTCTGGCCCGGGTCGCGTCCGAGTCGGGCGAGAACGACTGGTCGGCCGAGGTCACATCGATGATCGGCCGCGCTCGGATAGACCTGGCTCGATCGGGTCGTATCGATGAACTCGTCGGCACGGCCTCATGGAGTACCTCGAACAGCCACGTGCATGAAGCGCTGCTGGCCTTGTTGCCGCTCCGGATGACCTCCTGGGAGGTCGAACGGCTGCTGGGCATCATGATGCAGCTGAACCTATCGACGCGGGATAAGCAGCAGGTCTGCGTCACGCTGCTTGGATTCCTAGGCCGTGCGACCGGCGACACGTCCGACGGGCTGACGCGCAGGATCATCGAGTTCGCCCCGTCGCCGGAAGACAAGCAGCGAGTACGGGGGACGCTACTCGAATTGCTGGCTATCCCACCCCGCCCGCAGCTCCCCTTGATAGGCATGATGGGAGGCATGGGGGGATACCTCGGTCTGCCCGTTACGAACACCGCCGCCCTGGTCCGGGCGCTGATCAAGCTCGACCCATCGCCGCAGGACAAGCTCCGGGCCGGCGAGGTGCTGATCGGCCTCCTAGCCCGCTCGTCCGACAGCCTCCCCGGGGGCCAGGATGCTCACGCGATAGTGCGGGGGGTACTCCAGCTCGCCGTCGCCACGCAGGACCAGCGCCGAACCCGCGAGCTGCTCCTCGGGGTGCTGGCCGGCCAGACTGACAGCGGGACCGCGGTGTTGCTGGCGTCGGCGCTGACTTACCTGAACCCGTCAGCGGCGGACAAGCAGCAGGCGCTGGAGGCGCTGCTGAGAGCACTGCCCGGGCAGACCACCAGCTCCGGGATCCGGGACGTGGTGGCCCGGTTGGTTCAGCTCGCCACGTCGGCGGAGGACAAACGGCAGGCGCTGGAGGCATTGCTGAGAGCACTGCCCGGGCAGACCAACTACTGGGCGATCGGGGAGCTGGTGGGTGGGATGACCCAGTTCGCCACGTCGGCGGACGATAGGCGGCGGGCGCTGGAGGCGCTGCTGGAGGCGCTGCCGGGCCCGGCCGACGGCTCCGGGACCAAGGCGTTGGTGGCCGGGGTGGTCCAGCTCGCCACGTCGGCAGAAGACCATCGGCGGGCACGCGAAGCGCTGCTGGGCTTGCTGGCCGGCCAGCCTGAGGGCGGGAGAGCCACTGACCTGCTGGGCGGGGTGGTGCAGCTCGCCACGTCAGCGCAGGACAAGCGGCAGGTGCTGGAGGTGCTGCTGGGCTTGCTGGCCGGCCCGATTGAGGGCAGGACAGGTGTCGGCCTGGCGGGCGGGGCGGTCAAGCTCGCCGTGTCGGCGGAGGACAAACGGCAGGTGCTGGCGGCGCTGCTGGGCCTGCTGGCTCGCCAGCCCGGCTACGGAGAGGCCAACGAAGTGGTCGCCAGCGTCGTCGAACTCGCTGGGTCCGCGGCGGACAGGCGGCTAGCCCGCGAAGCCCTGCTGGCGGCACTGGCCGGCCAGACCGATGGTTTCGGGACTGAGAACGTGGTGGGCGGGGTCGTCCAGCTCGCCACCTCGGCGGCGGAGAAGCAGCAAGCCCGCGAAGCCCTGCTGGCGGTTCTGGCCCTCCAGACCGACGCTGAGGTAGCCGAAGAACTGCTGGCCGGGGTGGGCAAGCTTGATCCTTCACCGCAGGAATGGGACCAGGCGCGCGAGACGCTGCTCGGCCTGCTGGCCGGCCAGGACGACGACAGCACCGTCGCCGGCCTAGCCGAGCTCGTGGCCGAGCTCGGTCCTTCGCCGGAGGACAGACGGCAGGCACGGGAGGCGCTGCTCGAGTCGCTGGCCGGCCAGCACGACGGCTTGGCCGCCGCCCGGCAAGTGCAGGCGCTGTTCCAGTTCGACCCGTCAGCGCAGGACAAGGGCCGGGCCTGGGCCGCCGCGCTCGAGCTGCTGGCCACCGTGGCCGATTATTGGCCGGCCGAACAGGTGGTGGCCCAGCTGGTTCAGCTCGCCACGTCGGCGCAGGACAGGCGGCAAGTACGCGAAGTTCTGCTGGCGGCGCTGGGCCGCCAGACCGACAGCGGCGTCGCGGAAAAGCTGGTGAGCGGGCTGGTTCAGCTCGAGCCCACGGTCCGCGATCTCGCCACCTCGCGGGCTTGGGCCGCCCCGCCTACCGTGGGACTGCTCACCGCCGCGCGCCGCAACTCGCCACTCAGCGACTGGCTGGCCGGCCTCCCCCCGCTGACCACAACTTCGGCCTGATCCGGGCCGCACGGACGCCGGAATCATGTGCGGTCCGTGATACCACTGTCCGTTCGGAAATAAGAACTTTAGCTGCCGAACGGGCAGTGCTGCCTGTTCTGAGCGGCGGTTACGCGGGACCGGTTTTCCACAGTTCCTGGCTCGCGAGCCGGGCTCCTTCAGCCATCGCGGCCAGCTTCGCCCAGGTGATCTTGGGGTCGATCGGGACAAAGGCGGCGAAGGTGGCGAAGCCGCAGTCGCTGCCGGCGATGACGTTCTCCCGGCCGACCACGCTGGCGTAGCGGGTGATGCGCTGGGCCACCAGCTCGGGATGCTCGACGTAGTTGGTGGTGGAGTCCAGCACGCCGGGGATCACGACCTTGCCCTCGGGCAGCGTGACCTCTTCGAACACCTTCCACTCGTGCTCGTGGCGGGGGTTGGCCCCCTCGAACGACACCGCCGTGGGCCTGGCCGCCAGCACCAGGTCGATGATGTCGGCCAGCGGGGCATCGATTTGGTGCGGGCCCTCGTAGTTCCCCCAGCACAGGTGCATCCGCAGCCGGTCCGGCGGGATGTCGCGGGTGGCATGGTTCAGCGCCTCCAGCCGCTGGGCCACCACCCGGCGGAACTCGGCCGTGGTCTTCTCCGGCCCCAGAGCCCATTCGCAGGCCAGATCCGGGCAATCGAGCTGAAGGACCAGGCCGGCCTGGTAGATGGCGTCGTACTCCTGCTTCATCGCGTCCGCGAGGGCGAAAAGATACTCCTCGGTACTGGCGTAGTAGCGGTTGGGCATGAACATCTCGACGACGCCGGGGGACGCCGCCGACATGAAGACCTCCGTGGCGCCGTCGGTGGCCGCGGCCTGCACGTGGGCGATGTCGGCCTGCGCCAGCGACGGGTTGACGTAGGCGACCGGCCCGACGCAGGTGGGATTGGCAAAGATGCCCGCCATGTCCGGGTCGCCGAACATTTTCTGGGCGAACTCGGGGAACTCCTCGAAGCCCCGCATCTGCAACCCCACGGGTTCGCCGGTGAAACCCGACAGCCGTTCGGTCACGTAGGTGGCGTAGCTCGGCTTGCTGACCTCGCCGTCGTTGACGATATCGACGCCCGCGTCAAGCTGGCGCCGGACCGTCTCCTGCACCGCCGCCCGGACCTCGTCCTGATCGTGGCGGTCCGCCAGGCCCGCAGGCCGGGGCAGGCTGCCGGTATGCGTCGTCAAGATCCGCTCGCTGCTCGTCTTCATTGACCGTCCCTCCCTTGAGCGCTGTGCCCCAGTGTGACGCTCGTGACAGCACGGCCGCAAGATCAACGGAGTTCTGCGGGACGTGCCGGTCTCCGCCGGTATGTCGTTTCTCCGGTTTCTGTGGTTGAGTCAGGGCATTGCCGTTGGTTTGGGTTGGATTACGAGGAGATCTGATATGACGGGGCGTCGGCGGACGATCATTGTCGCGGCATGCGCGGGGTTGACCCTGCCGTGGCTCGGGCTGGTCCCCTCGGCCAGCGCCGCACCGGCGGGCCACCTGGGCTGCTCGGCGGGGGCCCATACCCTGGCGGCACCGGGCTCGGTGCTGTACCCGGAGACCGGCAACGGCGGCTACACCAGCGTGCACACCCTGGTGCACCTGGTCTACAGCGCGACCGCGAACAGGTTCCTGCCGGGCAACCGGGTGGTGCTCACCGACCGCGCCACGCAGTGCCTGACCAGCTTCAGCCTTGACTTCGAGCGGAAGTCCGCCGACACCGCCGCGGGCCCGGACATGACGGTCAGTTCGGTCACCGTGAACGGGAAGCCGGCCCGGTTCAGCTTCGCTCAGCCGACGTACCCAGGCGATCCGAACGGGCCGAACGATTCGGCCCCGGCCGCCCACGAGGCGTCAGAGTCCAACCCGGTCGGCGGCCCGGCTGGCAACCCGTTGCCGCCCGCCTGCACACCGGAACTGCCGAACACCAACGCGACGGCCGACTCGATGGACGGCACCCCGTGCCCGGCCAACAAGCTGGTGATCACGCCGCTGGTACCGCTCAGGGACGGCGCCACGTTCACCGTCACGGTGAACTACACCGGCCGGCCTGGCGTGCACGACGACGGGGACGGCACCACTGAGGGCTGGTTCCGCGCCTCGGACGGCGGCTTCGTGACCACCGAGCCGGTGGGCTCGGAGGACTGGATGCCGCTCAACGACTACCCGACGGCCAAGCCCAGCTACGACTTCTCCGACACGGTCACCGCGGGCCGGACCGTGATCGCCAACGGCGAACTGGTCTCGGTGCAGCACCACCCGGCCAGCAAGGAATTCCCCGGCGGTTCGGTCACCTGGAACTGGCACGCCGGCATGCCGATCGCCAGCTACCTGGTCGAGGACAGCGTCGGCAACTACAGCCTGACCTCGCGGGTGGTCAACGGCATCCGGTTCTACCAGGCGCAGGACCTCTCGATGAGCGCGGCGCAGCGGAAGCAGAACCTGGCCATCATGAACATGCAGCCGGACATCACCGCGTTCGAGAGCCAGTTCAACGGGCCGTTCCCGTTCGCCTCCGACGGGATCGTCATCGGTACCCCGGACGCCAGCTTCGACGAAGAGATGGAAGGCATGATCGCCTTCTCCGGCGGGGAGATCGACACCGACACCCTGTACCACGAGAACATGCACCAGTGGTGGGGGGACAACGTCTCCGAGGGCGGCTACCGGATGACTTTCTATAAGGAAGGCCTGGCCACCCTAGCTGAGTTCTTCTATGCGGCGCGGCTGGCCGAGAACGCCGCCGGGGGCCCGGCCACGGCCAAGGGCCAGGCCGCCTTCCAGGCCAGCCTGGTGACGCAGTTCAAGCAGATCTACGGCAGCGGCAGCGATTTCTGGACGACCGCGCCCTCGAACCCGATCCCCTACAGCCTGTTCGACACGTCAAACACCTATGACCGGCCCGGTGCCGCCTACATCGCGCTGCGCCAGATCCTCGGCCCGGCCCGGTTCGACGCGGCGCTGCGGCAGCTGCAGCGCAGCTACGGCGGCGCCAGCATCAGCGAGGCGCAGCTCGAAGCGGTCTTCGGCCGGTGGCTGCCGGTGCGCAGCCGCGCCTGCCAGCAGCGGCTGAGCCAGTTCTTCACCCAGTGGTTCGACACCGCCTACCCCTCGGGCGGCGGGGCGAACCGCCCCATGATCACTGGTCCCGGCCTGGCCGGCCCCGGCTTCTACAGCGCTCCCGGGGCGTGCGCTTAGACCGACCACACCAGGCAGAAGGGCTTGCCGGCCGGATCGGCGTAGACACGCCAGGTCGGGCCGGCGCCGTCCAGCCGGGTGGCGCCGATGTCCAGGGCGGCCCGTTCCGCCGCGTCCACGTCCTGGACCGTCACGTCGAGGTGGATCTGCTGCGGGTACGCCGGATCCGGCCAGCGTGGCGCGGTGTAGTGTTCCACCTGCTGGAACATCACCGGCTGCGCGCCGTCCTCGCCGATCATCGCGACCCCGTCCGCCTCGTACGTCACCGGCTTGCCGAGCAGCCCCGCGTAGAAATGGCTCAGCGCCTTCGCGTCGGGGCAGTCGAGCATGACGCTCATCAGGGTGGTCCGGGGATCGTCCGGGTTCAGGCACAGGTCGAACGGGTGACCGGCCGGGTCGGCCAGCGTGTGCCACCGCTCGCTGCGGCGCAGCAGGGTGGCGCCGAGCTGCACGGCGCGTTCGGCCGCCGCGTCGATGTCCGGTACCCGGAAGTCGAGATGGGCCTGCTGCGGACGGTCCTGGTCCGGCCAGCGGGGCGGCACGTGGTCGATGGCCTGTTGCAGGCCCAGCTGCCAGCCGTCACCGGCGTCGAGCGTGATCCAGTCGTCCTCGTCGTCGGGGACGCGCTGCCAGCCGGCCAGCTGGGTGTAGAAGGTGGCCAGGCGGTCGATGTCCGGGGCGTCGAGGGCCACGGCCCGCAATGAGCCGATCGCCCGCCGGTGCGGTTCGGAGGTCATACCCCCGATCCTGCCGATTCCCGGGCCGGTCCGCCACCGGAACCCTCAGCCGGCGGCGAGCTTCTCGATCGCGGCGGCGGACCCGCTGAAGTCGCCGAATTCGGCGATGCCTGCCGCTTCTTCCTCGGTCATCGGGCCCACCGCCAGCTTGGTCACTCGGACCCGGACGCCGCCGGTCTCCTCGGTGAGCTCGTAGCTCGTGTCCAGGATCGTGCCCGGGTAGACGCGGCCGCGGGTGGCCCACTGGGTCGGCGGGTCGTAGACGGTGACCTGGCCGTACAGATGACCGCTGCCGTCGCCCCAGTCCTCGTAGTGCTGGCCGCCCACGCGGGGCTCGAGCACGACGCGGCGCACCTTGTCCCCGCCGTAGACATGCGGGAACCAGTCAAGCGACTGCTGGGTCATGACCTGGAAGGTCCGCTCGGCGCTGGCCTCGATGCGTAGCTCGAAGGCTAGCCGGACGGTCCTGATCGGCTCGAGGTAACCGGACACGGTGGGCTCTCTTTCCTCGGCGGTCCGTTTGAGCGCGAGCAAGCTGGCCGAGCCGGTGTCAGCCAGCGGCTGGACCCACCGTTCGTACCACTCGCGCAGCGGCACCGGATTGATGTAGTTGACGCGATCCCGCCCCCGGCGTTCGGCGATGACCAGGCCGGCCTCGGTCAGGACGCCGAGGTGCTGCATAACCGCGAACCGGCTGATCTCGGGTAGCTGGCTGGCCAGCACCCCGGTCGTCGCGGGTGCCTGCCTGAGCAGGTCGAGCAGGCGGCGGCGCCACGGGCTGGCCAGGGCGCGCCACAGGTCTGGTTCCTCATCAACGGCCGCGGCAGCGGCCGTCCCAGGCGACATGTGATAAAACTATCACATGTCGTCGAATCCGGGTTCCGCGGTGGATCCGAGCCGTGCTGACTCGAAAAAAAATCGCACCTCTGGAACATCGGGCCGGTTATATGCGGTCCTATGTTCCAGAGGGTCGGCTGCTGCGGATCACACTGGTCACGCGGGTCGCGACGGCACCTTCAGGCTCCGTGGTTCGCGGGCACTGCGGCCGGATGGTCGGCACCTACCTGCATGGCCCCTTGCCCGCGGCCGGGGCTAGGACGGCCAGTGCTTGGCGACCATGGTGAGGACGTCGTACTTGGCGACGGAGGATCCGTCCTGGTTGGTGACGTCGGCGTCCCAGCGGACTTCGCCGTGCTCGCTGTCGCCGCGGGGGGTGATGGCCTTGCAGGTCAGGGTCACGGCCAGCTCGTCTCCGGGGTAGACCGGGGTGAGGAAGCGCGCAGGTTGTCGAGGCCGTAGTTCGCCAGGACCGGACCCGGGTCAGGGTCGACGAACAGGCTGGCGGCCAGCGAGAGGACCAGGTAGCCGTGCGCCACGAGGCCGTCGAAGAAGGGGTTGCGGGCCGCGGCTTCGGCGTCGGTGTGGGCGTAGAAGGTGTCGCCGGTGAACGGGCCGCTCGGAGGCTGACACGCGGCGGCCGGCCTGGGAAGGAGAGCTCGATGCGTCTCGCGCTTTACCAGGGCGGCTACATTAGCGGGGGTTTTGATCCAGGAGGAGCGGCCGCAGGTCGTCGAGCCGGTCGAACAAGTGCCATACGTACGCCGAGGAGCCGCGTTCCCGGTGCGGGTGCAAGTCGGCCAGCGCGGGGTCCTGACGGTAGCTGTCGAAGGCCGCTCGAGACTCCCACTCAACGAGGATGAGCACCTGCCGGGGGGTGATGTCGCCGGTCACGCTCTCCCGGAACCGGCCCAGAGCCACCACGCGTCCTCCATGCCGGGCCACTTCGCGGGCCGACCGGCGCGAATAGGCCAGGTATGCATCACGGTCGGCGACATCGAACAGGTTCAGCGCGTAGACCTTTTCCTCATCATGGGCCACACCCAGACTCTAGGCCAGCGCACCCTGGCATGGGGTTCATGTACAGCGAGTCCGTGATCCACTAACGTGACATTGTGAGCATTTCAGCCCGGCGTGGGGGCCGTTTCTCGGCATTGCGGCTCGCCGTGGCCCTCGCCGCCCTGGGCGGCATCTGCCTCGTGGCGGGCGCAGTGGTCGCGAATGTCCTGGCCGACCACTCATCGTCGGACAGTTCCGCTAGTTCCCTGGCCGCCGTGGGCCTGGCTGGCTTCGGTGTCGCGGCTGTACTCGGCGCGGCGGTGGCCGGCGGCAGCGTCGCCCTGGCCCGGCTTCGGCGCCCGGATCCCGCGGCGACCGGACGGCGCATTGACCTGCGCGGTGCGCGGCGCCGTCACCTGGGCCCCCGGGTCGCCGACCTGGGAACCTTGCGGCTTGCCGTAGCTCTCGCCGCCCTCGGCGGCTTCTGCCTGACGGGCGGCGTGCTGGCTGGCGTGCTCAGCACCACTCTTTCCTCCCCGGCGAGCACACTGATCTCCCTGATCGCCGGGCTGCTGGTGGCCCTCGGCTTGCTCGCCGAGCTCGCAGCCGCCACGATGCTCGCCAGCGGCGGCACCACCCGGCTCTGGCGCCGGATCCGCCGGCTGTAGCGCCGGCTTCGATCCACCGGAACGCGCAGCCCGGCTCGCGCGTCCAAGGCGCAACTAAAGCGAGCGGGGAGCACATGACGAGACGATTGCAGGCCATCATTGCGGTTTCGGCCCTGATGCTGACGGCCGCGTGCGCGTCGGCCGACCCGCCGCCCGCATCCCCCAGCGGCTCGGTCACCGGCAAGCTCGTCATCGAAGGCGGCCCGATCAGCCCAGGCGGACAGCAGCCTGGCCAGCGGCCGATCCCCGGAACGGTCCAGTTCACCGCGCACGGCCGGCCTTCGGTCACCGTGCGGACGGATAGTTCAGGTACCTTTTCCGTCACGCTCCCGGCCGGGACCTACGACGTCTCGGGCAGCTCGCCTTCCATCAGCGGTGCCAATGGCCAGGCACCATGCTCCCGGCCGCTCTCCGTGGCCGTCACCTCAAAGCACACCACGACGATTACCCTCATCTGTATCGTCCCTTAGCCCGGGAGTGGCAGGCATCCGTTAACCGTCGCGACGTTGCGCAGTAACGGGGGTTTGCTAGCGTGACTACGTGATTATCCACTTCATCTGCCGCGGCAACTTGTTCAGGAGCATCATCGCCGAAGCGTATCTGAACTCGCTTGAGGTCAAGGGTTGCAGCGTTCTTTCCAGCGGGTCGACGGCGACGTCGGACCAAGGGTGGAATCTGGTCTATTACGAGAAGACGCTCGAGCTGCTCGAGCAGCATGGCATACGGGAATTCGCCAAGGCTGACTACGGAGATCAGCTGACGCAATCGCGTCTGGAGAAGGCCGACATCTCGATCTGCATGAACCGGCGAATTTATGACGAGTGCGTGCCGATCGTGGCCTTCCCCGGTGGCCCGCGTATCTGGTCGGTCGCCGACCTAGGCGAACCGGGCAGGATCGCGCATACCGCGTCGGAAGAGCAGCTTTACCGGGAAGAGGCTTACCAGGAAATCGTCTGGAATGTCGACCGGCTGGTCTTGGAAATTTCAGCAATAAGCTGAGCTGGCGGTGCTCGCCGCTGAGGCACCGGAGTTCCTGCTCAATCGCTTTCGCGCCGGGCCGGGCCCCGATCTTCCGGTATAGCTCCCGGGCGCGAAGGTAGTAATCCCGGGCGTTCTCATCCTCCTTTCTGGCGCGAGCCAGGTCGCCCAGGGCCTTGAGGGAGTCGGCTTGGCCGTTGCGGTAACCGATCTGCTCGGAGATATCGTGGGCCTGGCTTCGTGGGGGTAGGCCGACGGGGAGCGCCTGACCTGATCACGCAGCGGCGATCGCCGCGATGATGCAAAACGGGTGCCCTGAGGGGTCGGCGTAGACCCGCAGCGGCTCCTCCGGGTCATCCGCACGGTCCTCGAGCAGCCGGGCACCGAGAGCGAGCGCCCGGTCATGTGCGATGTCGAGGTCAGCGACGGTGGGCACCGTGGTGTCCAGGTGCAACTGCTGCGGGACCGGGCCGTCCGGCCACGTTGCCTCGGGTAGCTCCCCGACCTTGGCAAAGGCAAGCGCCGGGCCGCCGGCCGGGCTCGTCAAGATCAGCCAGTCCTGCCCTTTCGGGTCCGGCTGGCCGGCTCCGGGCGGCTCGTCGCCCGGGACGTACCGCAGGCCGAACAACTGCCGGTAGAACTCGGCCAGCCGCCGCGGGTCGGTCGTGTCCAGGGTCGTCTGCCGGATGACCGGGAACACCTGCTCATCATCCATGCCGCCACAGTAGACACCGATGCGCCAGTGGCCGACTTTTGTGGTGGATCCGGGCGTGGCGGCGGATCGGGGGGATTGGGATGCATCGTCCCAGGGTCGTTTACCGGAGCTCTGCTAGCTAGCTGGTCCAGTCGTGGTGCCTGGTCACGATGATGGGAAGTTCGCTCGGCACTAGGGTGCTGCTGACCACGGGGGTGACGGCGGCGCCGTCGGCGAGCCTGAGCTGCCAGCGGGCGGCGATGGCGCTGAGCAGGAGGATGGACTCGGCCCAGGCGAAGCCCTCGCCGATGCAGTTCCTGATGCCCTGTCCGAACGGGAAGAACGACGCTCGCAGCTGCGTCCGCGAGTAGCCGGTGGCCCACCGGTCCGGATCGAAGCGGCCGGGATCGTGGTGCAGCCGCGCGTCGCGGTTCAGCGCGTACGGGCTGAAGAGCATCCTGCTTCCCGCCGGCAGCTGGTAGCCGCCGAGTTCGACATCGGCGGCCGCCCGCCGGGGCAGCACCCACACCGGGCTGTACAGCCGCAGCGTCTCGGTGACCACGGCGCGGGTGAACGGGAGACGGTCCAGGGCCTCGTGGCCGGCGTCGTCACCGACGAGCGCCAGGCCGGCCTCCTGGTGCAGCCTTTCCTGGATATCCGGGTGCTGGGCCAGCAGGTAACACGCCCAGGCCAGGGTGTTGCCTGTGGTCTCTGAGCCCGCGATCACCAGCGTGGTCGCCTCGTCCCGCAGTTGCTGGCCGGTCATCCCCGTGCCGGTCTCGTCGTCGTGGGCGCGCATCAGGATCGACATCAGGTCGCCATGGTCCACCCCCGCCGCCCGGTACCCGTCGATGATGTCCGTCAGCATGGCGCGGAGCCGTCTGCTGGCCACCGCGAACCGCCGGTTGGACCGCGTCGGCACCCAGGCCAGGGCCGGGATGTTCGCGATGATGCCGTCGGGCAGCAGTTCGGCGAGCAGCACGCGCAGCAGCCGTTCGATCTCGTCGACCGCCTCGCGGCCGATGTCACTGGAAAGGAGCGTCCTGGTCAGCACGGTGAGCGTGATCGAGCGCATTTCACGGTCCAGGGCGAGCGTCCCGCCGTCGGGCCACGCTTCTATGCGCGGCACCGCCACGTCCCGCATCGTGGCCAGGTAGCGGGGGATCTCCGAGCGGTGGAAGGCCGGCTGCATGAGGCGGCGCTGCCGGTGGTGATACTCCCCCGACGACAGCACGAGGCCATTGCCGATCAGCTGCCCGACCCGGCCGAAGCTGATGCCCTTCTCCAGCTTCCTGGCCTGGCTGACCAGCGCCTGCCTGATGGCGTCTGGACTGTTCAGCAGATAGACGGTGACCGGTCCGAACCGGATGCGGACCACGTCGCCGTGTGCTCGTGCTCGGGCGAACAACGCGAGCGGGTCGCGGCGGAATTCCAGGGCGTGTCCGAGCACGCGCCGGCCGCCCGGCACCTCGGGGACGTCGCGGGCGATTCCCGTGGTCGCTACGGCCATCTCCGGCTCCCTTCTCGAGATCCTGCATCCAGCGTGCGATACGCCCTCCTTACCGAAGTCAGCGGGACCGGGTAACGGCGGGATGGCCGGCGGACACTAAGGGGTGTGAACAACACCGCCCGCGGCCGGGTCCGCTCGTGATCACCGTCCGCATCGCACACGCCGAGCCCGGGCCGGGCGGGCCCTGGACGCAGCACGAGATCACCGCGCGGGTGCCCGGCGACACCGACGCGGTCGTGCTCGGCATCTTCCTGGCCGGCGGCGGCCGGATCGAGCTGCGCCAGCCGGAGCTGACCCGGCGCGACTGACGGGCACCGCAGGCAGGTAGACCGGATCGTGACACGACGCCCGTTCGGAAAATAAAGATCGTTGAGCCGAACGGAGCGTGGTACCCGTCCCTGGCCTGGTGTGACGTGTTGCTTCTGACAGCAACCAACATCCGGGGCGGTGCCGATGGGCAAATCGGAGCCACACAGTTCAACTTTGGGCACTTACGGTGGCTGACCCCTGCGGTTTATTGTCGGGATACAACCGGAAAGAAGGGGATTTTATGAAGCGTCCGTGGGTCAGATACGCGCTGATATTGCTCGCGGCCCCGCTGATACTCCTGGCGTGGCAAGGTGCGCCGGGGAGCATCAGCGCGAGCGGCAAGGCACCCAGCGCCTCGGTCGTCGCTCAGGCGCGGGCCCAGTTCGTCAAGGTCATGTCGGCCCACGCCCCGGTGGTCGGCCACGGTGGCTGGGTTTCGCCGGGTGCGCAGCACCGGAGTTCTCCGAGTGCCGCTAACGGAAGCATTACCCTCAGTCAGAGCATCAACTGGTCCGGCTTCGCGGACGCCGAGAGCGGCACCAAGACGGTCTCGCAGGTGAGCGGCAACTGGACCATACCGGCCGTTACGTGCCTGCCGCGTCCGTATGAGAACCAGGATGCGTTCCTCGCGAACTGGGTGGGCATCGACGGCTTCAGCGACGGGACCGTTGAGCAGCTGGGGTCGGCGACCCAGTGCTTCGAAGGCGTCAAGTACTACTACGTGTGGTACGAGATGTACCCGGCGAACACGGTAGAAGAAGGCACCACCGCCTGCATCAACGACAACGTCAATTGCCCCGAGCCCGGTGACCGTGTCAGCGCCTCAGTGACCGTGACCGCCGGCGCCTCGGGCGTGAACAACTACAAGCTCACGCTCACCGACCACACCAGGCCGGACGAGAGCTTCTCCACCAGTCAGACGTGCGCCGCCGCTACCTGCACGGACTCCAGCGCCGAATGGATCGTGGAGCGCCCGGCCACCCTCCCGCCGGGGAACGCCCCGATCCAGATCCTGCCGCTCGCGGACTTCTGGAAGACCTCCTTCAGCTCAGGAAGCGTGGTCTCCGGCGGAAGTTCCTCGAACATCCAGGGCTTCCAGGGCGGCACGGTCAACGACATCTCGATGATCGACGACACCGGCTCCTACTACCTGGCCTGCGTGGGCCAGCCCGCTCCGCCCGGATCGCTGCTGTCGGCGACCGACGCGAGCACGTGCCCGACGGTTTCGCCGTCCCGCAGCGGAGGCTTCGGGGAGAGCTGGGACTCCAGCTTCTGACG
>Ga0302325_10016717_pt1 | contig 15530 bp, 10 predicted proteins | sample Palsa_T0_2_FD_201948 | JGI IMG/M metagenome (GOLD analysis project Ga0302325, IMG submission 201948) | Peat permafrost microbial communities from Stordalen Mire near Abisko, Sweden - Palsa_T0_2 | ecosystem: Environmental > Terrestrial > Soil > Palsa > Peat permafrost | place: Sweden: Abisko...
TGCATCCAGCCGAAGAGCGCACCGACCAGGCACACGACCAGTCCGATCATCAATACGGCCTGCCCGCTGAGGCTGCCGCCAAAAAATGAGACGGAATGAAGATCGGGGATGCGGATATCGGCCTCGCTGGCGCGAAGCAGCGGGGTAAACAATAGAGCGGACGCAGCAGCGCCGCCCAATAGGGCGATTTTGGGAGCTTTCATGGTGCAGGGTAGGGGTTTAAAAAGCTATTCGAAGTGTTGTCCGACGCCCCCATCTGTCGCGAGTCTTTTGTGGCCGAACAGCGGTCAAAAAGAGCCATGGGTTATGGGAAATCAACGGTTTACGATATGACCTTCGCTTCGGGATAAGGTGCCCCGGCCTCTGAGGCTTGCGGCTCCTTTAGCCGAGTCCGGGCCATAACGACGAGGCGATCGCGACCTCGGCGAGACCTAGCATGGAAACAATGCACGCGAGCGGTGTGAAGCTGCGGAGCAATTCACCCTGGGTGAGGCACCCGAAACGGCTGACGACCCAGAACCCTCCGTCGTTCATCCAAGGCATGAACTTGGAGCCATAGCCGCAAGCTAGCAGGACGTAGATCGGGTTCACGCCCAATCCTGTCTTGCCGGCGATCGACATCACGATGCCGGCACCGGTGATCATCGCGACCGTTGCGGAACCCTGTGCGGCGCGCACCAGCGCGGTCATGGTCCATGCCAGGAGGACAAAATTGATCGCATGTCCGCCGGCGAAGTGGCGGACGGCCTCGCCGACGCCCGCATCCTTGATCATCGCCCCGTAGGCTCCTCCCGCGGAGACCACCAGAATGATGACTCCCGCGGCCTCCAGGGGCGGACCTGCTGCGCGGGTGGCAGACCGCCATCCCAAGCCTTTGCGCCGCGCAAGGAGCGTCAGCGCAATGACCGCTCCGATGACGAGGGCGACATTCTTGTCACCGCCGATCGCCAGGGCGTGCGTCAATGCCGAAGGCAGCGCGATCCCGAATGCATGCCCTAGAATATCGACTGTGGACGCCGCAGCGATCAACCCGATCGGCAGAAGCACCGGAGCGATCGAAAACCAGAAACCGGGAAGTTCGGATTCCGGACGGGCTGCTTGAGCGGCGGCTTGTTCCAGTGTCTCGCCCAGCGCCGGTCGGGGCGGAACGGGCATTCGGGCATTGAAATACTTGGCCAGCGAATATCCGGCAGCGGCGGGAAATAGGCTGAAGGCAAATCCGGCGGCGATCGCCCAACCGAGATCGACCTTTAAAATCCCGGCGGCGACGAGCGGCCCCGGCGCTGGCGGCACGGTGCCATTGGTGAGGATCGCCCCGACGCAAATGGCCAACGCGTAAAGAAGGTAATTGCGGCCGGTGCGGAAACTGAGGGCCCGCGCCAGCGGAAGGAGAAGCATGAAGACCGTGTCGACAAAGACAGGCGCGCTCAAGAGGAAGCCGCACGCCATCAAGGCCACGCCCGCGCGAGGTTCGCCCACCGCTCCGATGAACCGGCGGACGATCTTCTCGGCTCCGCCGCTCTCCATCAGCGCCGCACCGATGACCGCGGCCAGCGCGATGGTGAAGGCGATCCGCCCGGCCGCGGTCCCGAATTCAGCGGTCAGCGAATCGAGCGCGTGGATGAATCGATGGCCCGCCGATTTGCCCGCGGCTGTAAGCAGCGCCACGAGGGCGGAGGCGAGCATGAGCGAGAAGAAGGCATGGAGTCGGAAGACCGCGATCGCCAGAACGATGAATCCGACGCTTAGGCCTAGGATCAGCAGGGGGTTCAGGGGGGCTGAAAGCATGGAGGGGTTGGTAGCGGATCGGGGCGGCGCGGGCAAGGGCCTGATGCCGCGATGAGTTGAGGGAGGAAGGGGGTCTGCCGAGGTAAGATGCCAACGCTCGGATCCGCCCTCAAGGCCGGCCGCCACAGCCGCCGCCATCGTGCGACAGCGGCGCGGATGGCGGCCAGGAGAGGGCGGAATACGGCATCAACACCTCGGCAGACCCCCTTCCTCCTTCAACTCGTCGCGGCATTCTCGGGATTGCGCGTCTTAAGGTGGTAGGACTGGTGCGCGTGGATGCGATGGCTGCGGCACCGAAGTTTTGGGTCTGGGCAAAGCGAACCGTGGTTGCTTTCGGATTGGCACGTGGTTTTCACGGGGTCAGTGTTGCGGCGATCCCCCTCTGAGGTTCCATTCTACGCGCTATGAAAATGCCCGATCGCTGGCTGTGTTATGGATTGGCTGCTTGGGTTTGCGCCTTGGCAGTCGCAGTGGGCGTCTCGGTTTCGGCCCGCGCGGTGGAGACGCCGAGTGATCGGAAGCTGCCTGAGTTTGGGGGCAAACTTCCGGCGCTCGATTTCTCGCTCGTGCCGAAGTCCGTGCCAGGTGCGATCGACAAGATCCTTCACGGGAAGGAGGGTAAATTTCCGCCGCTGGCGGTGAAGCAACCCAAGACGCTTGGTCGACAAACCGAGATCGATCATATGCCGATTGTGGTCCCCAGCGCGAAAATGGATTTGGGTATTTTAGTGGCGAAAGGGGATTTTCACCGGGACGACGGCATTCTCGACGGACATCCGGACCTCGCGACGCGGAAGCCGTAAGCGTTCTATTAGGAACCTCGCGTTGTTTGCCCGGGTGGCGGAATGGTAGACGCTAGGGACCTAAAATCCCTCAACTCTATTCTTTCGCGGTGCGAAAAATGTTTCCCAACGCACTTATAAATCGTGACTTCGGCGGCACATCTGATGATCGGAGAACTCCCGGAAAGCCACTTTATGACCACTATTTCGACCGCTGAGGGGACAAGCGGACATTCCGGACATATCTGCTGGCTTCTCCCTTTTTGAAACTGATATGAGCTTTGGCTCCTTTTGCCCGGGTGGCGGAATCGGTAGACGCTCCAGACTTAAAATTTGGTTCCAGAAATGGAGTGCGGGTTCGAGTCCCGCCTCGGGCACATCTTCGGCCTCGCGTGGCGTTTTAGCCGCAACGCAGCGGCATTGAAGCTCCTGGTGACGCAGGCGATTCCACACGGATCTCCGTAGAATCCAGGGTCGGCGTCCAGGTTTTGATTTCTGCGCGTAGCTGACCGAACTGACGGATGCTCGGCTATGCCGAAATCGCCGGGGTCGAGTCCGGTTCCGTCGATTTTGGTACGCGCTTCACTTCGGAGATCAAGGCGGCCTCAAAAAACGCTTTCACCAGAACCTGCTCCGAGAATGCTGAAAGTGTTCATATGCAGTCTCCTGGTAAGTAGAGGTATTGGTTGTAGTCTATGAACGGGATCAGCCGGTAGGGAAGTAATGGCCGTTGTCCAAATCGGCGAACAGGCTGGGCTGAGCCGGTTCTCCACCTTCACGGACACTATGAAGAAGCCGACTCTATCGTGCTAGGTAAGGACCCTAGCGCCGTTTATCGTCAGAGAGTACGCCATTTGGCCGCCCGCCGCACCAGAGCCGACCACGATTACGTCATGGGCGTCTTTGGTCTCTTGCGGGGAAATAAAAGGCATGTGAACGACAGGAATTCGTCAGCTGGGAGAAGGCTTCCGTGTGCTGGCGCCGCCGCCATTGCGCCGCAGTTGGAGCACCAATAAGAAGGAAAAAATGACCGCAAGGGCGGCCGGGAGCACCGTTACCCGGGCCAGCGTATGCAATCCGGCGGCAGCCTGGATGGAAATCCACTCGCCTCCCAACGGAGTGTCCGGCTGGGCGGCCACGAGGTCGGATAGAGCTGTTCCCGGCGGCAATGTGAGGGCCACCTGTTTGTCGAAGACCTGACCGATCACCGGCAATACGACGCTCGCGCTGAGCATGCCCGCTCCCCCCATGATCGCCAATCCGAGGGCCCCCGTGACCGGAAATCGTTCGCTGACGTAACCCAGCATGGTCGGCCAGAAAAAGCAGACTCCCGCTGCGAAGACCGTGGCCGCCACGAAAAGCATGCCGCCGGAAGAACGGCTCATGATGTAGAGACCAAGGCCGCTCAGAATGGCGCTGCATAAAAGAATCGCGAGCGGTGGCAGGCGATGGACGATGGCGCCCGCGCTTTGGCGGCCCACGGCCATGAGGCCCGTAATCCAGACCAGGACCAGAATGCCAGAGACGCCGGCGTTCGTCAAAATGACCGGGATCCACTGGCTCGGGCCAAATTCAGTCGCCGCCGTCAAGAACATGCAGAAGGCCATGATAAGGAATCCGGGCTGCACGCACCCGAGGAACATATCCTTCGATGAAATTCCGCGCTGAACGCGCTCCGTCACAGGAAACTCCTGCGCCCAGAACAGCCAGCCATAGACCATTAGGGGCAGGAGCATCGCTGCGAACTGGACTGGCCAGCCCCAATGCAGGGCCGTGGCTGCATAGGCCCACAATCCACCGACGACGATTCCGCCGGGAAACCACACATGAAATTCATTAAGCCGGGTCGTCTTGTCTTCCGGATAGAGAGTTGTGATCAATGGATTGCATGCCGCCTCCACCGTGCCGTTCGCGATTCCAAAAACCAGGGTCGCGCAATACAAGGATGCATAGGTATGCGCAGTGATCGTCAGCACAATCCCCGCCAAATGTCCGATGAAGGCGATCCCGAGGAATCTCTTCAAACCGAGAACATCGCAGAAAGGGCCGCCAAAAAGCATGGCCAGCGTGAAACCCCAGAACGCGGTTCCATCGATCCATCCTAGTTCCGCGTGGGTCAGGTGAAATTGCTTTTCCCACGGCGCCATCGCGGCGCCGCGGAGTGCGAAACTCATCGATGTGACAACCAATGCCACCCGACTCGCAGCAAATAGGCGTGAACGGTTCATGAGGGGTTTCCTGATCGGTCACGCGTCGGAAGCGTGTGAGGCAAGGTCGCGGATATTGGGCGAGCGCACAAAACGCATTCATTTAAACAGTTTAAATGAACTGTGCCGCTGGAGCGCGTGATTAAAAATCTTTAGAATGTTGGGCTAGGAAGATCAAGTACTTCCGCCTGCAGGCAGCCCCTACCATAAGACACGGAGCCGCCATTGTGGATTGTGGCGGATTTGTGAAGTTTTTCGGCGCGCCGGATGAGATTCCTGCCTATCTATAGACCCCTGAAAATTTCAACGAATGGCCCAGGCAAAACCCCATGAGCGGGGCTGACAACGAACGGGTGCCTCGAAAGGCTTGGTTGATCCTGCTTCTAAGCAAAGCGGACATTTCTGAAAGAAAAGCGGACATCCAACGAGGATGCCCCCATCTAAAACCCAGACTTAAAATCCCTTGCTCGTAAGAGCGTGCGGGTTCGAGTCCCGCCCCGGGCACCAATCTCACACTTCTCTGCCGGATCGACTCCGCAACCCAGCGATCAACGTGGCTACCAGTTTCGAGCTGAACGTTAGTTCGCGACCGAAGGGAGCGACCAATCCCATATTTGGGACTGTTGGGTTTCGCTTCCGAGATTCTCAAAAGCCGTGCTGAGAAATATAGAATCGTAACGTTATGCAAAACAACAAGAAAGGAATCCTATGTAGAATGGCACGTCCCGTGCGATACACCGAGTGATGATCCAGCTTCGCAACATCAGCCGCGTCTATCCCCTCAAGGGCGGTCCATCGCAGCGCTCCGGGGGCCAGCAGCAGCTGGTCGGCGTGGCCCGCGCCTTGGTCGCCCGACCGGCCCTGATCCTGGCCGACGAGCCGACCGGCAATCTCCACTCGGATCAAGGGAAGAAGATCATGCAGCTTTTCCTTCGTCTGAATAATGAAGAGGGTGTGACGATCGTTCAGGTGACCCATTGCAACGAGAATGCGGCCTTCGGCAGCCGGGTGCTCAGTTTGGCGGACGGCATGGTCGTCGCATGACCTGTGTCCACAAGATGTGGGACTTTGTCGGCGCATTCTTCATAGCAGCGGTCGTTTCAGCCGCCGTTTCGGCGGCCGACGTCCCTGCGGCGGACACTCATTCCGGACCGCTTCTGAGCCTCGAGGAGGCGATCCGACTCGGGCTCAATAGGAATCAGGACATCAAGGTCGAGTCCTACGCGCCCGGCATAGCCCGGGCCAATGTCCTTGCGGCGCTCGGCCAATTCGATCCGGCGCTGAATTTCGGCCGAAGTTACAGCCGCAGCTTCGGCTACCCCAGCGTGCCCGCACCGCTGCCTCCGACCTTGGTCGAGACGGACAGTTACAGCCTCGTCTTGAACGGTGTGTTGCCCACCGGCCTGAATTACACGATCGGCGGCTCCGCTGAAAATGAACGTGGGCCGTACAATCAATTCCGGGCCGATTACCTCACCTTCGGCGGGGTCAGCCTCGCGCAGCCTCTTCTGCGCGGCTTTGGCTTCGCCGCCAACCTCGTGAATGTTCGCGTCGCGCGTGCCAACCGCTCGATCTCCGAATGGCAATACCGTCAAACGGTGATCGATACGGTGACAAACGTCATATTGACCTACAACGAATTGGTGCTCGCGCACGACGATCTGCGAATCGCCCGGCGTTACCGCGAGCTCGGCGCGACCCTGCTGACGGAAAGCCTGCAGCGGCTCAAGGCGGGTTCCGGAGCCCAAGGCGATGTCATCACCGCACGCGCCCAGGTAGCATCGCGCGAGGAGGGAATCCTGGAGGCGGAAAACGCGGTGCGCAGCACGGACAATCAATTGCGCGAACTTCTCGGAGAGAAATCATTTCCACCGGACCAAGCATTGTTGACGGTCGAGGCTCCCCCGGTGCCGGCTGTAACGGTGGACCCGGCGGGGGATTATCAAGAGGCGCTGAATCGCCGGCCCGATTACCAGGCGGCGCGTCTGGGTATTTCGATCAACCGAGCAACCACGGCGGCGGCGCGCAATGGGGTGCTGCCTCAGATGAATCTGGTCGCCGGCTACGGCTACAATGGTTTGGCGAGCACCTTCGTCGCCAGCCGGCAGATGGTCGCAGCGCGGGATGTGCCGTCTTCCTCGATTGGGATCAATCTCTCCATCCCGATCACCAATGCCCAGGCCCGGGGGCGGGCGCGGGCCGCGCGCCTCACGCTGGAGCAATCGGAGGCCAGCCTCAAAGACCTCGAAGCGCAGATCGCGCTGAGCGTCGCGAACGCCGCCAGCCAGATCGCCACCGCGCGCAAGCGGGTGGTCGCCGACCGGTCCGCCTACGATCTCGCGACGGAGGCGCTCGCCGGTGAGGAAAAGAAGCTGCAACTCGGCACGAGCACCTCCTTCAATGTCATTCAAGACCAGACAAATCTGGCCACCGTTGAGAATAGCCTGGCGAGCGCCCGATTCGCCGAAAGCCAGGCTGCGGCCGTCTACGAGCAACAACTGGGATTGACGCTTGTGCGCAATCATATCGCCCTCGCGGAGGATAAGTGAGTCGCGGTGGGCGGAAGTCACATTTTGGCTCTCGTCACCGTTCGGCGCCTACTTATCACTGAGATATGTCCCCGGCGCCTCCTCCGCGCATTCTGATTGCCGACGACCAGCCCGACATCATCGAGGCGCTGCGCCTCCTGCTGAAAGGCGAAGGCTATCAGACCGAGGCTGTTAAATCGCCGGCCGCGGCGATCAAGGCCATCGAATCCCGCGACTACGCTCTCTTGTTGATGGACCTCAACTATGCGCGGGACACCACCAGCGGGCAGGAGGGGCTCGACTTGCTCGCGCGGGTCCAGTCCCTGGATGGCACGCTGCCTGTGGTCGTGATGACCGCCTGGGCGAGCGTGGATCTGGCGGTTGAGGCGATGCGACGCGGGGCCCGCGATTTTATCACCAAACCCTGGGACAATCCGCGGCTGCTGGCGATTGTGCGCAACCAAATCGAATTGGGCTCGGCGGTCCGCTCCTATCGCCGGCTCGAGCAGGAGAATCAGCTGCTCCGCGGCAAAGGGGGAACTCCCCTCATCGCGCAGTCGGCAATTATGCGTCCGGTCCTCGACGTGATCGCGCGCGTGGGACCATCCGATGCCAACGTCTTGATCACGGGCGAAAATGGCACCGGCAAAGGGCTGGTCGCGCAGCAGCTGCATGCGGTGTCCGCCCGCGCGGGCAAGCCCTTCATCGCCGTCAACATCGGCGGCCTCGCAGAGGGCGTCTTCGAGAGCGAGCTCTTCGGGCATGTCCGGGGGGCCTTCACCGATGCGAAAAGCGATCGGGTCGGCCGGTTCGAATTGGCCGATGGTGGTACGCTCTTCCTTGATGAAATTGGCAATGTCCCGCCGAGCCAGCAGGCCAAACTCTTGCGGACGGTGGAGACGGGAGAGTTCGAGCGTGTCGGCTCCTCGCGAACGTTTCGGGCGAACGTGCGCTTGATCTCCGCCACCAATGCCGATCTCCCCGCGGTCGTCGCTGCTGGAAAATTCCGCCAGGATCTGCTGTTTCGGCTCAATACCATCCATCTGCACCTGCCCCTTTTGCGCGAGCGACGGGAGGACCTCGAAGTGTTGGCGCAGCATTTTCTGAAGCAACACGTTGGCCGCTACCGCAAGGCGGTCACCGGCTTCGACGAATCGGCCGTGCAGGCGATGCTCGCCCACACATGGCCGGGCAATGTCCGTGAATTGGATCACGCCGTCGAACGGGCGGTGCTTATGGCTCAGGGGAAAGTCATTCGGGCTGCCGATCTCGCGCTCAACACCGGCCAAGCGGCGCCGCGCCTTGAAGACATGAGCCTTGAGGAAGTTGAAGCCTTGCTGATCAAGAAGACTCTCGCCCGCTGCGACGGCAACGCGCGCCGCGCCGCCGAGGAACTTGGCCTCAGCCGCAGCGCGTTTTACAGGCGTTTGGAGAAGTTTGGATAGCGGGCGATCGCTGCCATGGCGACGCCCACCGACAAGCTTCGTCACGACAAAGCAGTTCTTATCTGCGCGCTGCTCGCTGGACTGCCCGCCGTTGTTCTGGCCCTGGGCCTGCTTTGGACCCGGACGCTGGACCCGACTCTGCAATGGGCTCTCTCTGTCTTGATTGTCGGCTGCTGGCTGAGCTTTGCTGCGGCTGCTCGGAGGCGGGTGGTGCGTCCGCTGCAGACCATGGCCAATCTGCTCTTGGCGCTCCGAGAAGGTGATTATTCTTTCCGCGCGCGGGACGCGCGCTACGGCGATTCATTGGGCGATGCGTTCGCCGAAATCAACGAGTTGGGCACGGTCCTGCAATCGCAACGCCGGAGCGCCGTCGAGGCGACCGCCCTTTTGCGCACGGTGATGTCGGAAATCGACGTGGCGGTCTTTGCCTTTGACCACGAGGACGTGCTGCGATTGGTCAATCGGGCGGGGGAGCGGCTTTTGGCGCAACCGGTCGAGCGTCTGCTCGGCCGATCCGCTGAAGCCATCGGTATGGACGAATGTCTCAAGGAAGAGGCTAACCGCGTGCTCTCATCGGTGGCTTTCCCCAACACCCAAGGCCGGTGGGGCCTGAGACGCAGGCAATTTCGTGAGGACGGCCGGCCCCACCAATTGGTCGTCATCGCGGATCTCAGTCAGCCGTTGCGCGAGGAGGAGCTCAAAGCCTGGCAACGGCTCGTGCGGGTTCTCGGCCACGAACTCAACAATTCACTCGCTCCCATCAAGTCAATCGCCGGCAGCCTGAGCACCGCATTGCGCCGCGAGCCGAGGCTGCCCGACTGGGAAGCCGATATGCACACCGGCCTGGACATCATCGCCTCCCGCGCGGAAGGGCTGGCCCGCTTCCTCCAGGCCTATTCGCAGCTGGCGCGCCTGCCGCCGCCTTCGTTTGCCTCCTGTCCGCTCACGGATCTGGTCCAGCGGGTCGTGGCGTTTGAAACGCGCCTGTCCATCGCGGTCTTGGGCGGTCCGGCTCTCGAACTGCGCTGCGATTCGGCCCAGATCGAGCAAGCGTTGATCAATCTGACACAAAACGCCGTAGATGCGGCGTTGGAGCAACCGGGCGCCGGGAGCGGCGCCGCGGGAGTCCGACTTGGCTGGCAGCGGGACGGCGCCATGGTCGAAATCCGCATAGAGGACGACGGGCCAGGAATCGCGCAGACCGCCAATTTATTCGTGCCGTTCTTCACCACGAAGCCCTCAGGCTCCGGCATTGGTTTGGTGCTCTGCCGCCAAATCGCGGAAAATCACGGCGGCTCGCTGTCCCTCGGCAATCGCAACGGCGCAGCGGGCTGTGTGGCGATTCTGCGCCTCCCCGAGTCCAGCCTATAACCCGTATCGACACCTTTCCCGCTTTTGGGACGCCGCTGTCCCGCAAGCGGCGTGAATCGGCGAAGAATCCAGTTTGGTTGAAATCGTTAGACACTGTAGATTAACAGCTTAAATCATTACTCGAAGCCTGGCACGGAGCGTGCAAACAGAGAGATACGTTTATGGACATCCCCCGTCCTTCCCAAGCCAAGGCCAAGCTCAGAAAGCGCCTCCTGATCGGTGGCATAACGGGCGTGGCGTTGATTGGGATCACGATCGCTCTCGCACGCCTCAAGCCCGCGGTGCCTACGGTGGATCGCAGCTTGGTCTGGATCGACACCGTCAAGCGCGGTCCCATGACGCGCGAGGTGCATGGGCTGGGCACACTGACCCCTCAGGATATCAGCTGGATCCCGGCGCGCACCGCGGCCCACGTGGATCGCATCGTTCTCAATCCCGGCGCAGCTGTGGAGCCAGACAGCATCATTCTCACTCTCAGCGATCCCGGGGTCCAACAGGCGGCCCTGGACGCCGACTCTCAGTTGAAATCCGCCGAAGCGGATCTCGAGAACACCAAGGTTCAGCTCCAGAGTTCCGTGCTCCAAGCCGAGTCCGATGCGGCCACCGCCCAGGCCACGTACGAGCAGGCGCGCCTCAAGGCGTCCGTGGAGGAGGAACTCGTCAAGGACGGCCTCGACTCCGCGTTGAATCTGCAGTTGGCGAAGGTCACTGCCCAACAGTCGGAGACGCTCAACCGGATTCAGGAGAAGCGCTACGCATTCGCCCAGGCGTCCACCGTCCCCCAGATCGCCGTGAAACAGGCGGTCGTCGATCAGGACCGAGCCCAGGCCAGACTCCGCCACGCGGACTACGATGCGCTCAACGTGCGCGCCCGCATGAAGGGCGTGCTCCAATCGATCGCCGTCGACGTCGGCGCCCAAGTGCAGCCGGGCGCCAATCTCGCTCGGGTCGCCGATCCGAAGCATCTTATGGCGCAAGTGCAGATCGCGGAAACGCAGGCGCGGGATATGCAAATCGGACAGAAGGCGCAGATCGACACCCACAATGGGATCGTGCCGGGCCGGGTTTCGCGTATCGACCCTTCGGTGACGAATGGCACGGTGACCGTCGACGTGATCTTCACCGATCCGCTGCCCAAGGGAGCCCGGCCGGACCTTTCGGTCGATGGCACCATTGAATTGGAGCACCTGGAGGATGTGGTCTTTGTGGGCCGCCCTGCCTTTGGGGATGAGCACAGCACCGTGGGAATCTTCAGGCTCGCTCTCGACGGCGCCCATGCGGCGCGGACGCAGGTGCAGCTCGGCCGCAGCTCCGTGAGCACGATCGAAATTGTGCGGGGGCTGGAACCCGGCGACCGCGTGATTCTCTCCGACATGTCCCAGTGGGACGCCAACGACCGCATCAAACTCAATTAAGCAGCCCTTTGCGAAAGGATAAGCTCCCCCTCCCATGGCCGACCCCCTCATCAAACTCGACAATATCACGAAGGTCTTTCTGACGGACGAGATCGAGACCCACGCGCTCTCCGGCATCTTCCTGGACATCCAGAAGGGTGAATACGTTTCGATCGCCGGGCCGTCCGGCTGCGGCAAATCCACGCTGCTGTCGATCCTCGGCCTGCTCGATACGCCCTCGGGCGGCACCTATCTGTTGAACGGTCATCTCGTGCAGGGCTTGTCCATGCCGGAGCGGGCGCGCATCCGAAATCAGGAAATCGGCTTCATTTTTCAATCGTTCAATCTGATCGGAGACCTCACGGTCTTCGAGAACGTTGAATTGCCGCTGACGTACCGAGGAATGCCCTCGAGCGAGCGGAAGACCCGCGTGACCGAGTCCTTGGAGAAGGTCGGCATGGGCCACCGCGGGAAGCATTTGCCGTCCCAGCTCTCCGGCGGCCAGCAGCAGCGCGTCGCCGTGGCTCGCGCCCTGGCGGGCCACCCGGCCGTGCTCCTGGCGGATGAACCCACGGGCAATCTGGATTCCAAGAACGGCGACGCGGTGATGGACCTCCTGCAGGAGCTGCACCGCGGCGGTGCGACCATCCTCATGGTCACGCACGATACCCGGTTCGCCCGCCACGCCGACCGGGTCGTCCATCTCTTCGACGGCCTGATCGTCGAGGAGCAGACGGAGGAAAAAGCTTAGCCGGCCGGCCGAAACGCAGCGAAGGAGCCTCTTTTTCCGCGAATGTTGTCCGATTTCAAATACGCCTTCCGTCGATTGGCAAAGAGTCCCGGCTTCACCGTTGTCGTGATGCTCATTCTTGCCCTCGGAATCGGCGCCAACACGGCCATTTTTACCTTGGTCGAGGGCATGCTTCTGCGCGGCTTGCCGGTCCGCAAGCCGGATGAACTGATCTTCATCGCCGCTCATCGCACCGCCGGGGCAGAAGGGCAGGCGAGCGAAACGCTCTCCTATCCGGCCTACGAGCGCCTCCGGGATGAATCGCACTCGCTGAACGGCATCGTCATCTCCGGCCGCGCGGCCCGGCTGCTGGCCGCCGACCCTTCCGCGGAAAACGCTATATCGGTTCAGGCCAGTCATGTCTCCGGCAATTTCTTTTCCATGCTCGGCGTCGCTGCCTCCTCTGGCCGCACGCTCAATCCTGAAGACGATCGCAAAAATGCGCCGCACACGGTCGCGGTTCTAAGCCATTCATTCTGGCAGCGCCAATTCGGAGGGAGTCCGGAGGTGCTCGGCAGAACCGTTCTGCTCGACCATATGCCCTTCGTGGTGGTGGGCATTGCGGCGCCCGGATTCTACGGCGTCGAGTTTGGCCGCTCGGTCGACCTATGGGTGCCGATCCAGACACTGCCTCTCCTGGACTCCGGCGCCGACCGGCAACTGCAGGCTGCGGGATTCAATAACTTCCTGGTTCTTGGCAGGCTTCGAGACGGGGTGAGGGTCGGAACCGCCCATGCGGAATTGGACGCGCTCTTCCAGGCCGAGGGCATCGACCTCTTTAGTTCAGCGGCCGATCGCAGCAAGAACTGGGGACAAATCGTCGTCTTTTCGGGCGGAAGCGGCCGGCTCGATCATCGTGAGGAAGTCAGGCAATCGCTGACGACTGCGATGGCCGTCACCCTCCTGGTACTGATCGTTGCCTGCGCCAACGTTGCCAGCATGCTCTTGGCCCGCACCGCGGCCCGGCAGCGCGAACTTGCGGTGAGGGCCGCGCTTGGAGCTGGACGTGCTCGCTTGCTCCGACAGCTCATGATGGAAAGTGCGCTTCTGGCCAGTGCGGCCGGTTGCGCGGGGCTGATCTTCGCCTCCTGGGGCTTGTCGATGCTCAGCAAACTCTGGTTTGGCCCTTACGCTTCGCTCATGAACCTGGACGTCGACCGTCCGGTCCTGGCACTCACCCTGGCCGCGTCGGTGGTCACCGGAATTCTGGTGGGCTTGGTGCCGGCTCTGCGGTTCAGCCAGCTCGATCTTGTCTCCGGATTGAAGAATCAGGCGAATACCTCGACGAGCGGCTCGCGGCAGCGGCTGAACCGGGGTCTGGTGGCCGCCCAAATTGCGGTTTCCGTCTGTTTGCTGGCGGGAGCGGGGCTTTTCGTGCGCAGCCTCCAAAGCCTTCAAGAGGTCAATTTGGGGTTCCCTCGGGAAGGGTTGATGATGGCGACGATTGGATTCGATAACTACGATGCGAGCCGGCAGCTGACCTTGGCCCAGGATCTCTCCGCCGGTATCGAGAGTTTGCCCGGAGTGCGCGCAGCGGGCGTCGTCACCGGAGGCCTGTGGGACGGATCGCATTATTCAAGCCGCATCGGCGTGGAGGGGTACACGCCACGAGCCGACGAAAATATGTATGCTTATTTCACGCAGGTCGGGCCGAATTTCTTCGAAAAGATGGGAATCCCCCTGCTGCGGGGCCGGGGGCTCCGCGAGGCCGATGTCTTTCCCGTTCGCGGTTCGACGCCGGCAACCCTGCGGACTGTGGTCATCAACGAGTCCATGGCGCGGCGGTTTTTCGGCGAGGCCGATCCGGTCGGCCGCCATCTGAATGTCTTCCTTGGCAAAGCCGAAATTGTCGGCGTGGCGCGGAACTCGAAATATGTGAATTTGCGGGACGACAATTCGCTTCAATATTTTGTGCCCTACGCTCCAGGCCCGAAGGGGATGCGTCTCTCCCTGGCGATTCGCACAATGGGCGATCCGCGCGCTTTGGCTTCCAGCCTTGCCGCGGCAATTCAGCGGGTCGACCCCGGCGCCCGTGTCCTGGGCGTCAATTCGATGGAGGATGCGATCAACAGCCACTACGTGACGCAGGAGCGGGCAATCGCGCAGGTGGCCGGCTATTCCGGCGGATTTGCGCTGGGCCTCGCCTGTCTTGGGCTCTACGGCCTGCTGGCCTACAATGTTGCCCAGCGTACCCGGGAAATTGGAGTTCGGATCGCCCTGGGGGCGCGTGCGACCGACATCATCGCACTGATCGTGAAACAGGCGGCGGGACTGGCGATCCTGGGGTGCGCGGCGGGTCTCGCCGGGGCGGTCGCGCTGGTTCATTTTGTCGCCAGCCGCCTCTACGGAGTGAGCGGCGCCGATCCGCTGACCTTCGCAGGTACCGCCGGATTGCTGATGACGGTCGCTCTTTTCTCCTGCTGGCTCCCCGCCCGCCGGGCTGCGCGGATCGATCCGATCATCGCTCTACGCGCCGAGTGAGCGTCTGAATCGGCGCCCACCCACGGCACTGGTCATCATTACCGGTCGGCAACTCCGCCCTCGCTCCATGGTTCTGGAAGGATCTCATTTATGAACTCACTGATTCAAGACGTTCACTACGCTTGGCGCATGATGCGCAAAAGCCCGGGCTTCACGTTGATTGTCATCATGACTATGGCTCTGGGCGTGGGAGCCAACACGGCCATATTCAGCATCGTGAATGCCGTGTTGCTGCGTCCTCTGCCCTACCGCGATCCCGATCGTTTGGTACGAATCTTTTTTAACGAGCCCGGCGTAGGATTGCGGGACGTCAAGTTCTCCAAGCCCGAACTGGATGACCTGCTGGCGCGAGCGGGTGTATTTGAAGATGTGACCCCGATCGCTGAGGGCAGCGAGGATTTGACCGGCGCCGAACAGCCCGAGCGTCTCGAGGGCGTCAATGGCAGTTTTAGCTACTTTTCCATGCTGGGTGTGGTCCCGCAAATTGGACGGTTGTATGGTCCGCGGGACTTCACGCCTGGTTTCGCTCCATTGGTCGTGATCAGCGATAGCCTATGGCATCGCGCTTATGGCGCCGACCCGAACGTTATCGGCCGTACCCTGCGGCTCGACAATGATCCCTTAACAATTATTGGGGTTTTGCCACGCGGATTTCGCCATCCCGGGCCGACGATTTCCGGCGACGCGGAAGTGTTTGGCGCCGGCGGATTCAGCGGAGATCCCTTTCCTAAGCCAATACGCGGT
>Ga0302325_10016718_pt1 | contig 15530 bp, 10 predicted proteins | sample Palsa_T0_2_FD_201948 | JGI IMG/M metagenome (GOLD analysis project Ga0302325, IMG submission 201948) | Peat permafrost microbial communities from Stordalen Mire near Abisko, Sweden - Palsa_T0_2 | ecosystem: Environmental > Terrestrial > Soil > Palsa > Peat permafrost | place: Sweden: Abisko...
GCCGCTGAGCGTCAGCCGCATCGCATCGGTTTCTTCATTGCTCATTTTCAGCGATTTGCGAAGGGCATGAACCGCGGCGCTGACGTGGGGCGCGTCGAAGAGGGGACGCGGATCGTCGGCGGGCGTGCGCGATTGCAACTGGTAGCAAATCGCAGCGAACGCGAGGGCCGCTCCGAAGGGGACTGGCTTTCCGGGGGCTGCGCGCGGGAACAAGAACATCGTCGGATCCGGTTTTCCTGTCGCTTGGAGCGGAACAAAACGAAAGATTTCCGGCGTTAGCCCCAGCTTCCACAGCTGTTCCCACGCTGCGCGGCGGGTCGCGGGTGTGAGCATGGTGCGCAGCTCCTCGGCAATGCGCTCCGGGCTGATGCGGCGCAGTTGCGGCGCGTGGGCGCGGATGGCATCGGCCGTCGCGGTTTCGATCTCGAATCCCAGACGGGAGGAAAAACGGACCGCGCGGAGCAGCCGAAGGCTGTCCTCGTCGAATCGCTCGGCGGGGGATCCAATGGCGCGGAGTCGTTTGGCTTTGAGATCGTCCAAGCCGCCGACGTAGTCGATGACCCGGTCGGAAATCGGATCGAGAAAAAGTCCGTTGATCGTGAAGTCGCGGCGTCGGGCATCTTCCTGGGCTGTTGTAAATCGGACAGCCGAGGGGCGCCGGCCGTCGAGATAGACGCCGTCGCTGCGAAACGTGGCGATTTCGACGACGCTCTTGCCCTGGTGAACCAGAATCACGCCAAACGCCGCTCCGACGGCCTGGCTGTGGCGAAACAATTCGCGTACCCGGTCGGGCGGGGCATCGGTCGCAACGTCGTAATCTTTGGGTATTTCGCCGAGCAACAGATCGCGGACGCATCCGCCCGCGAAGTACGCCACATGTCCCGCGTCGCGCAGGCGGCGAACGATCGCCAGGGCGTCGGCGCGGTCGCAGGGTTGACGTTTGGCGGATTCGTCGGCCATTGTTAAGAATTGAACCGCGCCGGCAGGGGAACGCAAATCCTCGAAATGCGGGTTTGCCGGGGAGGAGTGAAGTGCGTAGTGAAAGCTGAAGGACGCCGGGGAGGTTGGGAGTCGCGCCAGCGCGGAGCCGAGCGGCTTCGCCGCCGGGCGTTGGCGCGAGAGCGCAGTTTTGACGAAACTCTGGAAATCAGTGGTCCGCGACGCCGCTGGCGCGACCACCCAGTCCCTCTGCAAACTGCGTGCGCGAGTCCTGAGCTTCTCAAATCGGGGATGTCGAGAGTCGCTTCACATTTCAGCGGGCGGGCTGCGGCACGCTTCGCATCACGGGTTTTTCTTTCACCGGCAGGCGGACGCGGAAGGTGCTGCCGCGGCCGAGGTAAGATTCGAACTCGATTTTGCCGCCGTGCTGTTTGACGATGCCGTAGCTGATGCTCAGGCCGAGCCCGGCGCCTTGGCCGATGGGCTTGGTGGTGAAAAATGGGTCGAAGATGCGATTGCTGATCTGCGGATCGATCCCGCATCCGGCGTCGATCACTTCCACGCACGCGCCGCCCTCCTCGGCACGGGAGTGAACGTGAACGGCGGCGCCGTGGGGAGAGAAGTCGATCGCGTTGGAAAGCAAATTCAACACGACCTGATTGATTCGATCGGCGAAGCAGGGGATATGGGGCAGCGGATGGAGGTCGGTGACGATCTCGATCTGCCGGTCCTGGGCGCGATGGCGGATCATGTTGACGGTCGACTCGATGCCGGCGTTGAGATCGACGCTGTGGAAATCGTTCTGGTCGAGCCGGACGAATTCGCGCAGATCCTGCACGATGCGCTCGATGCGCCGGAGTCCTTCGTTGGAGCGATTGAGCGTGTCCTGCAGGTTGTCGATGGTGTAGGAGAGGTCGATTCGCTCTATGAATTCGTCAATTTCGCGGCGCAGTGCTGGATCGTGGGCGGCGACGACAGCGTCGGCGCCCCGATAGAGGGCCATAAGCCGGCAGATCGCGTTCAGATCGCGGCGGACGATCGAGTTGTTGTTGATCACAAACGCGAGGGGATTGTTGATCTCGTGAGCCACTCCCGCGGCCAGCTGCCCGAGGCTGGCGAGCTTCTCGTTCTGCAGCATCGCGACGTGGGTGGTGGCCAGAAGCTGCGACTGGGCTTGCAGCAACACGCGCATATCCAGCAGGGCGACCGGGCCGTCTTCCCACTCAACGAGCAACGGCTCGTAGACGGCGTTGTGCGGACGCTGCAGGGCGGCGCTGGCGGCGTCGTTGATGGGGCACGAAGCGGGCAGCTGCATTGGTTCGGGGCAGCGCGACCGGACGAAAATCCCGATCGGACGGCCGAGATACACCTCCCGGCTGTACTGGATGCTCAATTCCTGGAAGAAGATCTGTCGTGAGACTACCGTGAACTGCCCGCCGGCTCGTCGGACGATCACGCCGGGTAGATCGGGATTTTGTTGCAGGGCGGAGACGACGCTCCGGCCCAGTGCGTCTTCGGGAAACTGCTCGGCGTATGTCGGCAGGTCCGCCAGCGTCGCTCCGGGGCTTATCTGCGCTGGTACAATTGACATCTCAACACATCCAAGGAGCGTGGCGGTGCTCATCGTACACAATTCTCCTGCCGCTGTTCGAGCGTTTGGTTAAGGCTTGATTAAGCTCTTGCGAGCAAGGACAAACTGTTCACTTTGAGCGGGCTTCGTCGATATCTTCTGACGGGGCAAAAGTCGGAGACTAGAATGTATTGCGCAAACCCTGGCGCTTCCTGAGCGTTGTATAAGCAGCGTTTAGTCAGTATCCTACCGCACCCCGCCCAGGCGTCAGTACCCGTTAAATCGGCCTAACTCCCGGCAAAGACAGGCTTTGCGTCGTGGTGAGCGGTCTTTACAGTTGGTGCGGGAAGTTTGAGACCTATTATGAATTCAGTGCGAAACGATATTCGAAACGTTGCGATCATCGCCCACGTCGACCATGGAAAGACGACGCTGGTGGATGCTCTGCTCCGGCAAAGCGGGAACTTTCGTGACAGCCAGCTGACCCAGGAATGCCTGCTCGACAGCAATCCGCTGGAGCGTGAGCGCGGCATCACGATTCTCGCCAAGAACGTCTCAATCATCTACACCGATCCGACCGGCGCGACGACCAAGATCAACCTGATCGACACGCCCGGCCACGCCGACTTCGGCGGGGAAGTGGAGCGCGTCCTGTCGATGGCGGACGGCGTCTTCCTGCTGGTCGATGCCGCCGAGGGGCCAATGCCGCAAACACGCTTCGTGCTCAAAAAGGCGTTTCAACACGAACTGCGGCCGATTGTCGTGATCAACAAGATCGATCGCCAGGATGCCCGCGCGCACGAGGTGCTCGATGAAGTCTTCGAGCTGTTCATGGAATTGGGCGCGGATGACGAGACGCTCGATTTCCCGGTGCTTTACGCCAGCGGCCGGGCGGGCACCGCGTCGTGGGAATTGGAGAAGCCGGGCACGGACATCATTCCGGTCTTCGAAGCGCTGCTCAAGTATGTGCCGGCGCCACATGGAGACCCGGACAAGTCCCTGCAGATGCGGATCACGAGCATTCAGTACAACGACTACGTCGGCCGAATCGGCATCGGACGCATCTCTAACGGCCGCATCAAGAGCGGCCAGCAGCTGAAGGTCGTCAACCGCGACGGGAAGCAGATCACTTCGAAAGTTGCCCAGGTGCAGGTGTTCGACGGCCTGGGCCGAAAGGATGTGGAGTCGGCGGAGGCGGGGGACATTGTCGCTTTGGTCGGCCTGGAAACGGTCGACATCACCGACAGCATTTGCGACCCGATCGATCCGCAGCCGCTGGAGGCGGAGGACATCGAGCCGCCGACGCTGACGATGATGTTCAGCGTCAACGATTCGCCGTTTGTCGGCAAGGAAGGAAAGTACGTCACCAGCCGAAATCTGCGCGAGCGGCTCTTCAAAGAGCTGGAAAGCAATGTCGCGCTCAAGGTCGAGGAAACCGACAGGAAAGACGCGTTCCGGGTCTCCGGCCGCGGCTTGCTGCATCTGGGAATTCTGATCGAGAACATGCGCCGGGAGGGATACGAGCTGTCGATCAGCAAGCCCAACGTCATTCTGCGCAGAGGCGCGGACGGGCAATTGGAGGAGCCGATCGAATATCTCGTCATCGACGTGCCGGAGAAAAATCTCGGCGGCGTGATGGGACTGGTCGGCAACCGTCGCGGCGAGATGGTCCGCATGGATAACCGCAACGGGCAAGTCCATCTCGAATTTACCATCCCCGCCCGCGGGCTGATCGGCTTGCGCACCCGCATGCTGACCGCCACGCAGGGGCAGGCGATCATGCACCATAATTTCCACGAGTACGCCGCCGCCCGCGGCGAAATCCCGACTCGCACCAACGGCGTGATGATCGCCAACAGCACGGGATTTGTGAACGCATACTCGCTCAACACGCTGCAGGAACGCGGCGTAATGTTCGTCGAGCCCGGCGAGGAGTGCTATGAGGGACAGGTGATCGCCGAGCACTGCCGGCCGGATGATGTGGTGGTCAATCCCACCAAGGCCAAGCAGCTCTCGAACATGCGCACAACGTCCAGTGATGAGAACATCATCCTGAAGCCCGCGCGGAAAATGACGCTCGAGCAGGCCCTGGAATACATCGAGGAAGATGAGCTGGTCGAAGCCACGCCAAAGAACATCCGGCTGCGCAAGGACCGGCTCACCGAGAACGACCGGAAACGCGCCAATCGCAGCAAGGCGGCGCAGGTCGTGGAAGTGTGAACACATTTGTGGTGCAGGCCTCCCGTCCGCCGCAACTGATGGAGGCTGGAAGCGCAATGCCGTCGACTTTAGATTGTTCGTGCATCCGCAGCGCCTCATGAGGGGGCTTGCGCGAACTGCGCCCCCTGTCAGAGTGGTGTTGATTTTACAAACACCCCAACGGGGAAGCCGCGGACGGCAACTTGAAGGGATCGGTGAGCTTCGTGTCACTTTACCCGTGTCCGGTCTGCAAAACCGAGGTGTCGGCGGATGCGACCTCGTGCCCGAAATGCGGCGATCCATTGAGAGGGTTTGACACCGAAATGGTTTTTATGTCCTATGGTGCACTGTCTTGGTGGGCAGATCTCCTCCTCTCCATTCTGGATCCGAAGCGGGGGTATTACGTATGCGTTGGTCAGCAGCCCGCAGTGCTCATCCCTTACGGAGATGTGCGCAAAATTACGGTTCGGCCCGGTGCGCACAAACTGGAAATAACTCCCGTCAGATGGAGGAGGCCCCGCTATCACGAGGAATCGTTTTGGACCATTCAGGTTGAACCTGTCGGTGAAATGCGCTTCCGCGTCAAGTCGGAGCGGTCACTGGGACGCCGCCCCTGTGTTCTCATTGACCGCCGGCATATCGGTGAAGCCGAGAAGCTGGAACTCCTTGTGGCGTTTTGCTCGAAGGACGCAGTCGCCCGCTACTTGGCCGAAAACCCAAGTGTCTTTTTGAACCATGATACGTGTCCGTACATCTCTTGAAGATGATTTGCAAAAGAACTGCCGGTAGCGGTGGCTCTATGAATGGGTGCTTATTAGACCTCTGTCGAAAGCCTCAAAAAACTCTGTCCACCAGCCCTTTTGCGTTGCTCACCGGCGCGGAGGTAGGAAGTTCAGGAGGGGCGAAGGCGATCGCCGCTTGTGAATTTAAGTTGCGGTCGTATTGCTTGCGTAAGCCGACTCCAACGCGAGCCGGCCCGCGTCCCGTGGCGTCACAAAGATACCTTGACGCCTTTCGAAATGATGGTCGATTGCCACGCCGTTAGTCAATCTTGCAATCTCGCCCGGCCCCGCTGCCCATGCTTGAGCGATGCTGCCGTGCCGCATCGGCATGCGGTTGGCGATTCTTGCTGCTCTTGGTGGAGCTGAAGATGCGAAGATGAGAAGCGGCAATATATTGGCCGGATTGGAGCACGAAGTTGAGCATCCGGACGAGGGTGGGACGGTCTGGACGCGCGCGGAGAGGGTGTGGCCCGAGCCAAAGAAAGTTGTTAGCCGTAAGGTCCCTCCGATCGTCCAGGATTCACTACAGGAAGCGGATTTGTGTTTCTCTGCCAGAGCGTTCACGGCGTGCGCGGTTATGTGCGGTCGCGCTATCGAGGGGATCTGCGTTCAGCAAGGGATGAAGAAGAAGAAGACGTTTCAATTGGGCCTGAGAGCTCTACTGGATTCGGAAGTGATCGATCAGCGGCTATTTGCATGGGGCGAAGAGCTGAGGAAACTCCGTAATTTGGGCGCTCACGCGACTGGAGCGACGGTTGAACGGGAAGACGCGGTTGATGTCCTCGCCTTTGCACATGCGATCACCGATTACGTCTATGTTCTTACGGCTCAATTCAATGATTTCATGGAGAGACGGCCAAAACCACGAAGCAAAACCTAAGACCGCGCCCGCCGCTGCTGCTAGCGTTGCCGATCACGCTCGGACGCTGGAAGAAACTGCGGAACTCGTCCAGGCCCGAGAGCGGGCGATGTGGTCTGTTTGCTTGACGCTGGGGCAATCGACCTCCTGAATCCTCTGGCAGCGAGCGACCGACGGATGTGTCCGCGTTGGTTGGCGCTCAATCGCCTTTGGTGTGTTATCCATCTGTCGTCGCAGCAAAAATGCGCCCCGGGGCGTCGCTTATTGGCCGAGCAGGAACGCCTTTCAGGGTAGGTATTATGAACGACTTCGGACGTTGGGCGACAACCAAACGGCTTGACAGCGGCTGCCTCATGACGGATCGCTCTCGGCGGTGGTTAAGAGATGGGTCGCCGTGATCAATACACCGAAAACGTCGTTGCACTGCCGACGGATCAACGCTGCGATAGGCTACGCTGCAACCTAATCGGCGAAACTCAAATCGATCTCAAAGCCTTGTTCCTCCAGCGACTCGCGCCATTCCCGGAAATCATTCTGCGTCATTGGGCTTGCGGGAGCGTGAATCAATCCATTGCCTCGGACCCGAAGCTTTTGTAGTGGACCTTTGACCGGAATCCCGACAGGAAGAGTTGCCAGAACGGCAACCTTGTCGCCGGCTACGTCGGCAACGAAAAAGCTGCTATCGCTCCAAGTGCCCATCTTCACTCCAATCAGTAACGCTACTGCCCTCATCACGGTAGCCGGCCCGCAGCCGGCGATCAAATGCCGGGTCCGTGGCCAATCGCCGTTTTGGATGGCGCGCCGGCCAGCCGCCGGTTCAGCCGCCGAAAATATTCCTGCAAAATTCAAATTTGTTGGCGCAAATTTGCGCGCGGATAACACATGGACGCACGCGAATTATCGCCACTAACCGAAAAGGGGGACACAAAGGGCCTTTGAGATCTGCATTGCAGCTGCGTAGGCGGTCTTCATCCCGCCATGCCCGTTGTCGCGCGTCAACTGGTGTCCCCCTGCGCCGGATTTCGTTCTGCCAGGAGTTGCCGCGCCCACTGGCCTATCTGCGCACTGAGCGGCGGGGCGGGTGGCTCCTTCGTGTAATCTATCTGCAGGTCATATCCAGCTCGGTCGTACACCGTGCTGAGTACCGCTTGCAGGTCAAGTGATGCATCCCGATCCCCTTCCAGCAGGGGAATTGTGATCGGCGGCAGCCGCTGCGGCAGAGAGATGGGCCAGAGAAGCCCGCGCGGACGTCTTTCGTTTCGCGAAACGTGCACGAAATAATCACATTTCGAAATCTTCCGGGAGGTCACGGTACGCCGGCCGGCGCGGAGCAGATCGATTTCCACCAGGTGCGAAGTGGACTCGAGAATATCGTCGCGTTTCTCCAGATAGCTGATCTGGCCGCGGGCTCCCGGCACCTTGTTGGCGGGACTGAGAACCTCAATCACGGTCACAATCCGGCGATCCTCGCGGTCGAGCACCTCGATGCGCGCCTCGCGGATCTTGTCGCGGATCATGGTCACAGCGACCACCGGCGCGACAGCGCCGCTCGCCTGCCCGGCGTTGGACTGCGATTGCGGAACCGCGGCGCTCTCCTCGTGATCGCTGATATGCAAGTCGGGAATAATCACACTGCGTCCGGGATCATCTTCGTCCGAGATGTAAACCCGATCCTCGATTCTCACCAGGTACTTTGGCCGCAGCGCTGACGCGAGAAGCTCCCGTGCCACGGAAATGATCTCATGGTGGACATCCGGCCACAGTCCGGGATCTTCCAGATATGGGTCCATTCCTGGAAATGGGGAGGGCATAGGCAATCTCCTGCATCGGTCGGGGCAACCCGATTGTAACATGGCTGCGCACGCTTTGCTGCCGCCATGGCCCTGTTGTACCCTGAGGCGATGTCCCGTCCCCTGATTGGCATCACGGTCGATACCTCTGACGAGCAGCCGCCTCATTATGAGTCGCCGATGGCGTACGCAACCGCCGTCGAGAAGGCAGGGGGGCTGCCGATGCTTCTGCCGTATCGGATTGACCTGTCGCTGATTCCGCAGATGGTTGACCGGCTCCAGGGCGTTCTCTTCAGCGGCGGGAATGATCTCGACCCGGCGCTCTACGGCGAAACGTATCATCCTCAGGCGGTGCCGATCGATCCGGATCGGCAGCGGTTTGAGCTGGCGCTGATGGCGGAGGTCGAGAAGCGACGAATGCCGATGCTGGGCATCTGCCTCGGCTCGCAGGTGATGAATGTCTATCGCGGCGGAAGTCTCCATCAATTCCTTCCCGACATTCAGCGTGATGAAGCAATTGAGCATCGCAACCTCGACAAGGCATATCCGCGACATGGCGTACTGCTGGCGCCGGCGTCGATCGCGACGGAAGTCATCGGACATCGGGAAGTCGATGCCAACACGGCCCACAAGCAGTCCGTAAAGACCCTGGGGCGCGGATTGCGGATCATCGCCACCTCTCCCGACGGGGTGATCGAAGGAATCGAAGACCCTGCCCTTCCCCTGTTTCTTGGCATTCAATGGCATCCCGAGCGACTGCACGCCGAAAGGGATCACCTGGCGCTGTTTAAGCTGCTGGTCGACAAAGCGTCGGCAGGGTGACAGCCTGTAAAGCCGCGACCAGTGTGGTCGCGCCTGCAGCGCCGGGTCTTCAAGCCGTTTCAACTAAAAAACAGCCCGGACTCCGAGCGTGTCAGCGCGACCGCTGGTCGCGGCTTTACAAGTGGAGATAGTTCCCACCAACAAACCGTGCTGAATCATTTTCATCGCGTTTTGTCTACACTTCGGACGTGCGGCGGATTCTGCTTTTGATTACGGATTTGGAGATTGGCGGCACGCCGACGGTCGTGCGCGAATTGGCGGTGCGATTGCATCACCCGCCGGAGGTGCGCGTGGACGTGGCCTGTCTGGCGGGGCGCGGGCCGGTGGCGGACCAGCTCGAAGCGCGCGGGATTGTCGTCAAAACGCTCGACGCAACGGGCGCGAAGGATTTTGGAGTCTTCAATCGATTCGTCGCACTGTTGCGCAGCGAATCCTATGACACGGTTTTCAGCTTTCTGATCCACGCCAACGTGGTGTCGGCGGCGGCGGCGCTGCGGACGCGGGGGGTGCGATTTTTTCAATCGATTCAGACGACGCAGGCCAAGCCGCGCTGGCACTGGTTTTTGCAGCGTGTTGTGCATCGCGCCGCGGAGGCGATCGTGGTGCCCTCGCAATCGGTCGCCGAGGCCGCGCAGCTTCGTTCACATGTGCCGGCACGGAAGCTGATTGTCATTCCCAATGCGATCGACCCTGCGGACTTTGCCGAGTTCGAGCTGCGCGATTCTTCGGCCTCCGCCCGCCCGGTGCGGGTTGGGTTCATCGGCCGGCTCGATCCGATCAAGCGTGTGCCGGATCTCATTCGCGCCATCGCGCTGCTGGGTGACACGGTACACCTGCATCTCTTCGGCAGCGGAGGCGAACGGGAGCGACTGGATGCGATGGTGCAGCGGAAGCATCTCGGGCAGCGCGTCACGTTCCACGGAGCCATCGAACGGCCGCAGGAGGCGCTGGCGAACATCGACGTTCTGGTGCTTCCCTCGGAGGCGGAGGGCTTCGGGCTGGTGCTGATCGAGGCGATGGCCGCAGGCGTTCCGGTGGTCGCCACGCACGTGCCGGGAATTCGCGACGTTGTGCGGCACGGCACCACGGGCTTGCTTGCGCCCGTGCGGTCGCCGCGGCGGCTGGCGGAGCTGATCGCGAAGGTGACCGATAACTCCAAGCTGCGGCGGAAGCTGATCCTCATCGGGCGCAACCACGTCAGGCGAAAGTACACCTGGGAGAAAGTGCTTCCGTTGTACAAGCGGCTGCTAGGCCTCGACGCGCCGTAGCCTTCCCTCGAGGGAACGCGCCATTGCATCGCCGGCTCTCTAGTTCGCGGACGGCAAGGGCCGAGAAACCGTCAGTCCTACCTCAGGAGCGCGACGAATCCCGCCTGCTCAAAATGATGATCGCCAGTGAGCGCTTCGTCGATCCCCCGCTCGCGCATGACCACGAACGAGATGCAATCGGTCAAAGACCACTCTTTGTCGGATCGATGGGAATAGAGGTCCACCCCAGCATCGAAGAGTGCCTGATCAGGCGGCACCAGAACCACTCCGTCGTCGGCACGCAAGGCAGCAAACGTGTTTAGAAAGGCTGGGCGATCACTTGTCCGATGCAGGGCATTGGCAAGCTCCGTGACTACCCAAGCCGTTGTGACGAGCCTTCCCGTCCGGCCGACGGTCGCGGCAATCGCCTTGTGATGGCTCTCATCTGTCGGTCCCAGGAGCGAAAGGAAATAGAAAGTGTCAGCAAAAACATCATTCACGTTTTCGGTGTTCCGTAAAGATAATGGTCATGCTGACTCGCCGCGTCTTTCGGAAGTCCTTTGGCGGAACCGGCCAGCGAACGCAATTTGTCCCAAACCGTGGTTGGTGTTGCTTGTGGCTCAAGCGGCGCGACCCTCACCTCAGTTCCTTCGGCAAGGGCAACTCCCTGCTCTAGAACTACAACGCCATCCTTCACTCTGCCTCGAAATTCCATACTATTCACCTCATCCCCATGGTAATCGACTGAGCCAGCAAAAGCGCGTCCCGGATTTTGGCTATATTCCCTGCGCTGGATTGCGCTGGCGGTCAACGACCGCTCAGCCCATCCATCAGTTCCCCGCCGCGTCCGTAGGAGCAGCGCCACCCGCGCTTCCGCCGCCATGGCGTGCTGCGGTGCTGCGGTTGGACAGGTTTACATGCCTGTGCGGCGCGCGTATAGTCGTCCCACTGGCGGAAAGGGGGCGATGTAGTCGCCCGGATCCGGAGTTTTCGTATGTCAGAGACCGACTCGGCTACCTCGCAAGCCGCGGATGCGGCGCTTCCGCAATCAACCGTCCTCATCGTCGATGACAATCCGCAAAACGTGGAGCTGCTGCAGGCGTTTCTCGAGTCGCTGCCGGTGCGACTCATTACCGCGGCAGATGGGGTCGAGGCGCTCAGTAAGGTGGAGGAATCGTCGCCCGATCTGATCCTTCTCGACATCATGATGCCGCATATGAGCGGGTTTGAAGTCTGCAAGCGCCTCAAGAGCGATCCGAAGACGCGAGATATCCAGATTTTGATGGTTACCGCGCTGAACGAACTCGGCGATATTGAGCGGGCCACCGAATACGGCACCGATGATTTTGTGAGCAAGCCGGTCAACAAGTTTGAACTGCTGACGCGCGTCAAGAGCCTTCTGCGGGTCCGGCATCTCAAAGGTGAGTTGGAGCGAGCGCTGACCTACCTGCATGAGATCGAGCAGGATGACGAAGCGGCGTTCTAGCAGCCTGTGGCGAAAGTTCGCAAGCGGTCGCCGCCGCGACTCTTGACGCGGTGTGCCGGGCGAAGGAGCGGCTGCAAAACCGACCATTCGTAAAGTTTATTCCTCTTCGCGCGGACAAAGCCCGGAGCGGTGAACAACTTACCCCCTCTCCCGGTACTCCGGGAGAGGGCAGGGGTGAGGGTGATTTCGAGTACCAGCGACATCGGAATTCGAAATCACCCTCACCCCAACCCTCTCCCGGAGTACCGGGAGAGGGGGCAAGAACAACTTTCAGATTCGCACTGTCTTTGTCACCGGAGCACAATCAGATGAAGCGATGGGTCATTCTGTCGGTATGTTTTGGATCCCTGAGCCTCGCCTGCCAAACGGCGCCGTCGCCCGAGCCAGCGCCGTCGCCGACGGTGGCGCCGGCAGCACTGGCGCCGGCGGAAACGGCGGCCCCTCCCGCGCCCCAGCCTCCGGCTCCAGCCCCTCCCGCGGCCCCCGCCGCCGCTGCTGCCGATGCGCAGGGGAATGAGCTGCTGCAGAGCAAGTCGCAGATGGTCGGTTATGGTGCGGAAATTTCCCGCGTGGTCGACCAGAAAGACGAAATCATCTCGGTTCTGCGCAATGGGATGGTGGTGATCGTCAAGCGCGTCCCTTCGCCGGTGGTTTCCGTGCGGGGATATTGCTTCACGGGCGGCGTCTATGAAGGGAAATGGCTCGGTGGCGGGTTGAGCCATCTACTGGAACATCTGGTCGCCGGCGGAAGCAACCAGCGGCGCACCGAGGCGCAGAACCGCGACCTGCTCCAGAAGATCGGCAACAATTCCAACGCTTACACCAGCGAAGATCACACCGCATTTTTCGTGAACACCACCACCGAGCACATGGACCAGGCCGTCGATCTGGTGACCGGCTGGATGCTGGGCGCGCTGATTACTCCGGCGGAATATCGCCGCGAATATCAGGTCGTGCAGCGCGAGCTGGAAATGGGCAAGGGGGAGCCGGATCGGCAGTTTTACTATCTGACCGCAGGCAACCGTTACAAGGTCAATCCGGCGCGCATTCCGGTTATCGGATATCAGGAAGTGATCCAGGGCCTCTCCCGCGACGATGTGTATTCGTATTACAAACTCGCCTATGTGCCCAACAACATGCTCTTCGCGGTGGCGGGCGATCTCGATCCCGAGCAGATGCTGCAGGCGGTGCGAAACTATGTTTCCGACACCAAGCCGGGCCGAGTTTTCTCGCACGATATCGCTGCAGAGCCGCGGGTGATGTCTCCGCGGACGGTGGTGGCGACCTTCCCCAAGCTGGGTCAGGCGAAACTGGAGTTGGGATTCGCTTCGGTGCGCATCGACGACCCGGACCTCTACGCCCTCGATCTTCTCGCCGACGTGCTCGGCGGGAGCGAGAGCTCGCTGCTGGTGCGCGAGATTCGTGACAAGCAGCAACTCGTGAATACGATCAGCGTCGATGACGAAACGCCGGCCTATGTCAACGGGACGTTCAGCATCGACATGGAGCTGGATCCCGACAAGGTCCAGCCGGCAACCGATGCGGTGCTCGCGGTGCTCGAGGCAGTCAAAAAGGACGGGGTGAGCGATGCGGACCTGGAACGTGCCAAGACCGACATGCGCGTGGCTCTGGTGAAGCGGTTGCAGACGACCGAAGATATCGCCTCGTCCTTGGCTGAGGACTACATGACGACCGCCGACGCGCACTTCAGCGATCTATATGTGAAGCGGGTCGAGAATGTCACCCCGGCCGATGTGAAGCGTGTGGCGGAAAAGTATCTCGATCGGAGCAAGCTTCTCACCACCGCGATGCTCCCGGCGGAATACGCCGGAGCGCAGGGTTTGCCGCGCGCCGTTGATCTGATCCGCCCGATCGCCTCGATTGAACCCTCCACTACGCAGCCGGTGGCTGCTTCTCCCGCCTCGGCAGTCTCGCGATCGGAACTCGACAACGGCACGGTTCTGCTGCTCAAGCGCATTTCCACTTCCCCTCTGGTGGTCGTGCAGATGTATACCGTCGGCGGAATCACCGCGGAAGATGCCAAAACCAACGGCCTTGGGAACCTGACCATGCTCACTCTTCCCCGCGGCACCGCAACGCGCAGTGCCGATGACATCGCCAATTTCTTCTCCTCAACTGGCGGCGAGATGGAAACGGTTTGCGGCAACAACACGTGGGCTTGGACGGCAAACTGCCTCAAGGGAGAGCTCGACAAGACGCTGGAAGTCTACTCCGACATCGTCAATCACCCGGCCTTCGCCGACAAGGAAGTCGATCAGATGAAGCGCCGGATCGGCGCGCGGATCGCCGGGGAAGACGCTGACTGGTCTGCCCAGGCCATTCGCTTCTTCAAGCAGAAGTTTTTCGGGCCGCTCGATTCTCCCTACCAGTATGTTCCGCTGGGCAGCGCCCAGAACGTCAACGGCTACACGCCAGCCCAACTCCGCGACTGGTATCAATCGAAGATTATGAGCGGCAAGCGCGTGCTGGCGATCTACGGAGATATCGATCCCGACCAGGCCAGGACCCTGGCCAACGAATATCTGGGCAAGGGGCCAAAACCGACCTTAACGAGTGAGGCGATGGGACATGAGGCTCCTTCCGCCAGCACCCAGCCTGCAGTTCCTACGGTGAATGTTGACGATGTCGCCGTGCAGAAGACGGACCAGGAGCTGGCGGGCATCGTCATCGGCTTTCACTCGAATGCGGTGATCGGTTCGCCCGAGATGTACCCTCTCACCGTCGCCCAGACGATCGCCGGCGGATACACGTTTCCGACCGGCTACCTGTTTGAAACGCTCCGCGGCCGGGGACTGGTTTATGTAGTGGAGGCGGTCAATTCGCCGGGTCGGAGCACCAACCTTCCCGGTACGTTCTTCGTCTTCGCCGGGTGCGCGCCGTCTAAAGTAAACGAAGTGGTGGAAACCTGCTTACAGAACATCGCTCGTGAGCAGGGAACCGTAGCCGACATCAACCAGAACTGGTTCAGTCGCTCCAAAGAACTGATTACGCTTGCCGATGCGATGGATCATGAATCGCCCGCCTCACAGGCGACCAGCGCGGCACTCGATGAATTATTTGGGCTTGGTTATGACTTTCACGCTCAGTTTGCCGATCGAATTAAAGCGGTTACGCTCCCGGACGTGCAGGCTATCGCACGGGCGCGGCTCAACTCCTGCGTTGTGACCATCAGCACGCCGGTGCCCGAGTCGGTGAGCGTCCAAAAAGGGCCGCGCATTTACACGACGTTTCCGCCGGTGGAACTGACGCCTCGCGGCATCCAGCATGATACCGGAGGCGCGTCCAGATAGGTTCGTCCCCGGTGTTTGTTGATCGAAGGGGGGGGCAAGATTTGACGAAAGAAAACTTGCTTGGATTTCCAACACCGGCGCGGGCGGCCGGTAGATTTTTATGGCAGAGGAGCGACAATAAGGGGGAATGAGCAATAATCTGATGTACGATGATCGCACCCCCCTTGATGTCTTCCTCGACGCCACCGCCGCCCGTCAACCCACCCCCGGCGGGGGCAGCATCGCCGCGCTGACCGGCGCGCTCTCCGCCGCCATCGGCGAGATGGTGGTGAATTACAGCCTCGGGAAAAAGGGACTCGAGGCGTTCACCGGCGAGTTGAAGCCCGTCCTGACCGAACTGCATCGCGCCAGGCAATTAATGATAAGCCTGATGGTCGAAGATCAGGTGGCGTATGATGCCCTCAGCCAGGCCCGCAAATTCCCCGCCGGATCTCCCGAGCGGGCGTCGGCTTTGCCGCCGGCACTGCTGGCTTCCATCCGCGTCCCGCAGGCGATCGCCGCCGCCGCGCTCGCGGTGCTGGAGCT
>Ga0302325_10016720_pt1 | contig 15528 bp, 18 predicted proteins | sample Palsa_T0_2_FD_201948 | JGI IMG/M metagenome (GOLD analysis project Ga0302325, IMG submission 201948) | Peat permafrost microbial communities from Stordalen Mire near Abisko, Sweden - Palsa_T0_2 | ecosystem: Environmental > Terrestrial > Soil > Palsa > Peat permafrost | place: Sweden: Abisko...
GTACTGCGCCGTCAGGGTCGCGATGCCGGACAGGCGCCCGAGAAAGTTCAGCGCGGTGCGCTCGGCCGTGAGGATGGGGCGCAACAGACCGGCCAGCTCCAGCACGGTGTCGCCGGCCGACAACTCGTCCCCGTCCGACGCCCGCCACCGCAGGTCGATCTCGGGGCCCACGCGCCGGTAGGTCTCGGTGACACAGTCACAGCCCGCCAGCACACCGGAGCGCCGGGCGCGCAGCGCGAACTGGGCCCGCACGTCGTCGGGCACCAGGGCCGAGGTGAGATCGCCCTCGGGGCCGAGGTCTTCGGCGAGGGCACGGTCGACGGCATCGTGCACCGCCTTGGCGTACGCCGCTGTGCCGTCTCCAATGTCGTGCTCACCCACGGCGGTCCCCTCCGGCGCGCCCGGCCTGGCCGTGAACCAGGCGACGCCGCCAGGCCGGGTCGGTCTCGGGGTATTCGCGCCGAGCGTGGGCACCGCGCGTCTCGGTCCGCGCCAGCGCGGAAGCCAGCAGTGCGTCCGCCAGCCGCAGCAGGTTCGCCAGCTCCCCCGCGCCGACCGAGGCGGCCGCGTCCCCGAGGGCGGCGGTCGCATCCTCCACGACGGCGCGCGCGCCCGCGATCGACTCCGCACTGCGCACGACACCGGCGCCGCGCGTCATGGCGCGCTGCACGGTGTCGCGCAGTTTCGTCACGTCCACGTCCGGCCACCGGTCCGGGTCCGGGTCCGGCGGCGTGGCGGGCTGCACCAACTCGGTGCATTCGATGCCGTCGATCGGTTCGGAGCCGAGCACCGCCCGCAGCGCGCCGGAGGGCTCCGGGCTGCGTGCGCCCGACGGGATGCGCTCGGCCAGGCGGGCGCCGAAGACCATGCCTTCGAGCAGCGAGTTGGAGGCCAGCCGGTTGGCCCCGTGCACGCCGGTGCAGGCCACCTCGCCCACCGCCCACAGCCCGGGCAGCGCCGTGGCGCCCCACAGGTCCGTGACCACGCCGCCCGACAGGTGATGCGCCGCCGGCGCGATCGGAAGCCAGTCGCGCTGGGGATCGAGACCGATGGACGAGAGTGACGCGGCGATGGTCGGGAAGCGCGCCGGAAAGCGCTCGAGACCGGTGGCATCGAGCCAGAGATGGTCGACGCCCTGCTCGGCCATGCGGGCGGCCATGGCCCGGCTCACCAGGTCGCGCGGCGCCAGCTCGTCGACGAAGCGCTCGCCGTCGCGGTCGCGCAGGAGCGCGCCGTGGCCGCGCAGCGCCTCGGAGAGCAGCGGGCGGGGCATGGCCGGATGGTGGAGCGCGGTCGGGTGGAACTGGACGAACTCCACGTCGGCCGTCGGCACGCCCGCCCGCAGCGCCATCGCCACGCCGTCGCCGGTGGACTCGGCCGGGTTGGTTGTCACCGAGAACAGCTGGCCGGCGCCGCCGGTGGCCAGCACGACATGGTCCGCCCGCACCTCGACCGGGCCGTTACCGCCACCGGGCGGCAGGGCCAGCACGCCCCTGCAGCGGCCACCCTCGACGAGGAGATCGAGCGCGAACCAACCCTCGAGCACCGCGCTGGCCGAGCGGTAGGTGGCGTCGACGAGGGCCCGCTCCACCTCGGCGCCGGTGGCGGCTCCACCCGCGTGCACGATGCGCGGCCGGGAGTGCCCCCCCTCGCGGGCCAGCGCCAGCAGGCCCGTGGCCTCGCGGTCGAACTCGACCCCGAGGGCAATCAGCTCGTGGACGCGTCCAGGCCCCTCGTCGACGAGGACACGCACGGCCTCCTCGTCGCACAGGCCGGCACCGGCCGCCAGCGTGTCGGCGAGATGCAGGTCGGTCGAGTCCTCGTCGGCCCCGAGCACCGCGGCGACGCCGCCCTGCGCCCAGCGCGTCGCCGACTGGGACAGGACGCCCTTGGTCAACACGCCGAGAGAGAGGGACGGCGAGGGGCCGCCCGGACCGGCCAGCCGCACCGCGGCCGACAGACCGGCCACGCCACTCCCCAGAACCAGGACGTCGAAGGGTCCGGGACGAGCCCCGGTGGTCACGCCGGTTCGTTCAGCGTGAGCTCGGCGTCGAGGCGGGCCGACACCTCGTCGATCACCCGGTTGCGCCCGTCGACATGCACGACACGGGGCACGTAGGACTCGAGCTCGGCCCGCTCGTAGTCGGCGTAGGTGATGACGATCACCTTGTCGCCCGGCTGCACGAGGCGCGCCGCCGCCCCGTTGAGGCAGACCTGGCCGCGCTCGCCTTCGATGGCGTAGGTCTCGAAGCGGGCGCCGTTGTCGATATCGAGCACGGTCACCTGTTCGTAAGGAAGGATGTCGGCCAGCGCCAGCAGCTCGGTGTCGATGGACACCGAGCCCACGTAGTGCAGGTTGGCCCCCGTGACGGTGGCCCGGTGGATCTTGGACTTCATCATGCGGCGGCGCATCGGCTCACCCGATCCTTTCGAGTTGGCGCACCTTCTCGGTGGCCGCGGGTACGGCACGGAGGTCATCGGCGGTCGTCAGGACGGCGCTGTTGTCGATCAGCCTGACGGGGCCCACCTGGGCCGCGATGAGCAGGCGGAGCGTCTCCCAGCCGTGGCCGGTGAGAGCAGTCGCCTCTTCGAGGGTGTCGGCGGCGACCACGACGGCGTAGTCGAGCTGCACCAGTGGCTCGGTGGCGACCACGGCGCGCATGGCCCGGCTGATCGCGGCGCCGGAGCGCTCGCCGTCCTGCAACGCGGCCCGGCCGGCGACCAGCGCCCGCGACAGCACCGTGGCGGCCCGTCGCTCGTCCGCCGACAGCCTGACGTTGCGACTCGAAAGGGCCAACCCGTCGGGCTCGCGCACAATGGCGCACCCGACCACCTCGACAGGCAGCGAGAGCTCGTGCGCCATGCGCCGGACGACGGCCAGCTGCTGGAAGTCCTTCAGGCCGAAGTAGGCCCGGCACCGACCCGCCATGGTGAACAGCTTCGCCACCACGGTGGCCACACCGTCAAAATGACCGGGCCGGGATGCGCCCTCCCAGGCCTCACTCACGCCGCGCACCGACACCGTCGTCGACGGCGCGGCGGGCCACGACGGGTACATTTCGCTCACGCTCGGGGCGAAGACGACGTCGGCCCCCGACTCCGCACACACCGTCAGATCGCGCTCGAGCGTCCTCGGGTAGTGCGCGATGTCCTGGGGATCGCCGAACTGGAGCGGGTTCACGAAGATGCTGACCGCCACCACGCCGCACTCGGCGCGGGCCCGGTCCAAAAGCGACGCGTGCCCCTGGTGCAACGCGCCCATGGTGGGCACCAGCCCGACCACCCGGCCCGCGGCGCGGGCCCGGTCCAGGACGGCGCGGCACGCGGCGACGGACTCGACGACCTCCACCGTGACCGCTCCTACACCGCGGCCGGCTGGGCCGGCTCTGTGGCGGCCGGCTGGGCCGGCTCTGTGGCGGCCGGCTGGGCCGGCTCTGTGGCGGCCGGCTGGGCCAAGCGAGTCGCCAGGGCCGCACCGGCCTGGTAGCCGGCGCGCTCGGACTCGGGCAGAGCATCGAGGTGACGGCTGAGCGTCGCCCAGTCGCCCCGGCGGGCGGGGCCGGTCAGCGCGGCCGCGGCGCCCAGCGCCGCCACGTCGTCGACGGCGGCCCGGGTCAGCGGGAGGAAGGACTCGAGGTCCAGCCCGACCGAGGCGGCCACCCGCTCTACCTGCCCGAGCAGTGCCACCACGTGATTGGCTGCGATGCAGGCGGCCGCGTGGTACGCCGCCCGGTCGCCGTCGGCCACCTCGACCATGCGGCCGCCGAGGCTGGTCACGATGTCACGGCCCGCCGGCGCGCCGGCCACGGCAAAGGTGACGCCCGAGCTCAGACGGGCGGCACCGACCTCGCCATTGGGGAGCGGCACCAGCGGGTGCACGGTGGCACGCAACGGGTGCGGGGCCAGCGCGTCCAGGCCGAGCGAACCGGAGAGGTGGACCACCGTGGTGCCCGGCGACGGCACGACGGCCGCTGCGACCTCGGCCACGGCGTCGTCGGGGGTGGCGATGACGAGCAGGTCGACGCCCGCGGCGGCATGCGCCAGCTCGTCGTGGCGCCCGAGGAACCCGGCGAAGGCCCAGCCGCGCGCGGACAGCGCGGCGGCGAGGGACGTGCCGGCCCGACCGGGACCGATGATCCGGATGGAGTGCATCTGACCTCCTTCGGCGTTCCAGCCCCTTGCGGGTGCCGTTCGCCTACAGACGATCGAAGATAACGACGCCTACAGACTACCCACAGGGACGACCTCACCACCAGAGCACCTGAGCTGCTCCGATGTCACGAGGTCGGGGGCCAGGTCCGCCAGGGGCTGCACCACGAAGCGCCGCTCCCACAGGCGGGGGTGCGGGACGACGAGGTCCTCCTCGTCGACCTGCCAGCCATCCACCCAGAGGACGTCGGCGTCCAGGGTCCGCGGGCCCCAGCGGACCGTGCGCACCCGCCCGGCCGTCGCCTCCAGGGCGCGGCAGCGCTCGAGCAGCCGGCGGGGGGTGTCGGAAGTCGACAGCTCGACGACGAGGTTGAGGTAGGGGCCCTGCCCCTCGGGGCCACCCACCGGCGCGGTCTCGTAGAGGGGCGAGACGCCGGTGACGTCACCGGCCGCGCCGAGGCCCTCGACCGCCTGGCGCAGCAGGACGCGCCGGTCACCCAGGTTCGACCCCAGACCGATGAAGGCGCGCCAAGGTGGGGCTGCCGCTCGGGCCATCAGCGGGAACGCCGCACCCTGACCCCGGTCGAGCCCACGTCGAGTGCCAGCGGCGGGCGCAGCTTGCGCACCGTCACCTCGACCGCCTCCAGGCGGGGATCCACGATCAGCAGTGCGCTGGCCAGACGCCCGCACAGAGCTTCGAGCAAGCGGTAGGACCGCCCTCCCACCACGTCGGCGGCGGCCTGGGCCAGCGCCCCGTAGTCCACCGTGTCGGCCAGGTCGTCGCTCCGCTGGGCGGCCTCCATGTCGACCCAGGCCACGATGTCGACCGAAAAGGGTTGCGCCCGGTCCCGCTCCTCGGGAAGCACGCCGTGGGTCCCGGTGACCCGCAGGTCACGGACTTCGATCCGGTCGCTCACTGCAGCTGACCGCGCGACGGCATGCCCTCCAGCTCCGAGAGCAGCTCACGCCCGGGCTCACCCATGGCGTGGCCCACCACGTGCTCGACCAGAGCCACGGCCTGCGGCTGGTTGCCGATCCGCTCCGACCAGACCAGGTACCCGGCCAGCACACCCATCACCCGGTCACCCAACTCGTCCTGGTGGACCAGGATGCGCAGGCCGGCCGCCAGGGAGTCGTCGATGTCCCGGTAACACGCGGCGAGCACGGGCCGGGGGTCCCCCGTCCGCTCCAAGGGGTAGTGGGCCCAGGCGATCCCCTCGTCGTCGTAGGCCGCCAGGTTGTGGGGCGACGACAGCAGCGAGACGACGCGGCCGAAGCCGTTCACGCGGAGCCAGATGATCTCCTCCTGGCGCCGCACGCGGCGGTGGTTGACCGAGAACCCGCCCGGCCGCTCGCTGACGGCCAGGTGATCGGTGATCACCCAGGTAAAGTTGCGCGGCGGAATGCCGGCGGCCCACTTGCCCTTCATGCGGCAGGACCATACAGCCGCGCCATCTGCACCGTCGCCGCCACGTCGTGGACCCGCACCATCCCCACGCCGGCCACCAGGGCGGCGGCCGCCGTGGCCAGCGATCCCTCGATCCGGTCGGCCACGGGCGCCGGGTCCTCGGACCCCTGGGGCGCGGCCAACAGCCCGAGGAAGTTCTTACGGCTGACCCCGACCAGGACCCCGGCGCAGCCGGCGCCGGCGGCGGCCTCCACCAGCTCGTCCAGGTGGCGGAGCAGCGACAGGTTGTGGGCCTTCGTCTTGCCGAACCCGATGCCGGGATCGACCCAGACCTCACGCACCCCGGTCCGCAGAGCCAGGCCGGCCCGCTCGAGCAGGAACGAGCTGACCTCCTCGGCCACGGCCCCGTACCACGGCGTCTCCTGCATGGTGCGCGGCGTTCCGCGCATGTGCATGGCCACCCAGCCGGCGCCGGTGGCGGCGGCGACCTCCCACAGCGAGGCCGAGATGTCGTTCACCAGGCTCGCCCCCGCCGCCAGCGCGGCCAGCGCCACCTCGGGCTTGCGCGTGTCCACCGACAGCCGCACCCCTCGTTCGCTCCGGCTCGCTGCAGCGGCCAGGGCCTGAATGACCGGGACCACCCGTTCCAGCTCGACGCCGACCGGGACGGACTCGGCCCCGGGCCGGGACGACTCCCCTCCCACATCGATCACGTCCGCTCCCGCGTCGATCATGTCCAGGCCGTGGGTCACGGCGGACTCCGCGGTGACGTAGAGGCCACCGTCGGAGAAGGAGTCGGGTGTGACGTTGAGCACGCCCATGACCAGGGGCCGCCGTCCGCCCGGCCGCACCGGCGTCAGTGACCCCGGATGAACTGCATGGCCTCGGCCCGGGTGGCGACGTCGGAGCGGAAGAGCCCCCGCACCGACGAGGTGACCGTGACCGTGCCCGGCTTCTTGACGCCACGCATCGACATGCAGAGGTGCTCGGCCTCAATCACGACGAGCACGCCGCGGGGAGACAGGACCTCGGCGATGGCGTCGGCGATCTGCGTCGTCATGCGCTCCTGCACCTGTAGCCGGCGTGCGAAGCCGTCGACCAGGCGGGCCAGCTTCGACAGGCCCGTGATGCGGCCGTCCTCGGCCGGGATGTACGCCACGTGGGCCTTGCCGAGGAACGGCACCAGGTGGTGCTCGCACAGCGAGGCGAACGGGATGTCCCGCACCATCACCATTTCGTCGTGCCCGGCCGCGAAGGTCACCTCCAGGTGGCGCGCCGGATCGTCGTGCAGCCCGGAGAAGAGCTCCTCGTACATGGACGCCACGCGCTCGGGGGTCGCAACCAGGCCGTCGCGCCCGGGGTCCTCGCCGATGGCGATCAGGATCTCGGAGACGGCGGCCCGGACCCGTTCGACGTCGACACTCACGTTTCTGCTCCCTTGTAGCGGTGGACGCCGCGCAGGTTCCGGTAGCGCTGGGCCACATCGAGCCCGTAGCCGACCACGAACTCGGGCGGGATGGTGAAGCCGATGTAGCGCAGGTCGAGGTCGACCCGTTGCTCGCCCTCCTTCACCAGCAGGGCGCAGATCTCCACGCTCTTCGGCTGGCGGGACGTGAGGTAGCGCCGGAGGTAGTTCAGTGTCAGCCCGCTGTCGATGATGTCCTCCACGACGAGGACGTGGCGCCCCTCGATCTCGGAGTCGAGATCCTTGACGATGCGCACCACGCCCGAGGTTTTGGTGGCGCTGCCGTAGGAGGACACGGCCATGAAGTCGACGTCGACGGGGAGCGCGATGGCCCGGCACAGGTCGCTCATGAAGAGCATGGCGCCCTTGAGGACCGCGACCAGCAGCGGCGGCTCGTCCGCCGCATAGTCCTCGGTGATCGCCTGACCGAGCTCTGCCACCCGGGCCGCCAGCCTCTCGGCGTCCACCAGCGCGGGCCCGACATCGGCCGCAGCCCACGACGGGACGCCCGCTGCGGACTCGTCGAGGGTCACCGGCGTGACACTACCGGAGCGTCGCGCCGGCTCGACCCTGAGACGCCCGGCGGTCCGTCGCACGCGTCGGCCCCCCGTCAGCTCCGTCCCCACCGAGGTGCCGGCCGCCACGGCCAGGGTGCGGTCGACCTCGGCCAGCGACGGCGGGTACTCCCCGTCGGCCTCCCGCAACCAGCGCCGGATGGCCCGGCGCGCCAGCGGGCGCTCCGCCCGCGCCACGGCCCGGGCGTCGGTTGGATCCGGGAGGAGGTTCGCCGCCAGCGAGTCCAGCAGCGCCACCTCGTCGCGCAGCACGCCGGCCTGGCGGGCGAGCAGCGGGACAGGGTCGCGACCGGCCACCTGGGCGCACAGCGGCAGGAGCTCGTGACGGATGCGGTTGCGGACGAACGCCGGGTCGTCGTTGCTCTCGTCGCGCACGGGCTGCAGGCGCGCCGCGGCACACAGCGCGTGAGTCTCGCGGCGGCGCAGCCCCAGAATCGGATGCCGTGGCCCCGGCTCCATGCCCCCCAGTCCGTCGGCCCCCGCCCCGCGCAGCAGGTTCACGAGGATCGTCTCCGCCTGGTCGTCCATGGTGTGCCCGGTGGCGACGTCGGGCGGCAGGGCGGCGAAGCGAGCGGCCCGGGCCCGAGCCTCGAGGTTGGGGCCGGCGACGACGGACACGCGATGGCTCTCGAACCGCGCGCCGAACCGCGCCGCCGCCGCCAGCACCACCTCGGACTCGGCTTCAGCGCCCGGGCGCAGCCCGTGATCGACGTGCACCGCGGTGACCGCACAGCCGGCGGACGCGGCCAGGACCAGCAGGGCCAGCGAATCCGGTCCACCCGAGACGGCGCAAGCCAGCGGCGCACCCTCCGGTGGGAACGAGCACCGGCGCAGAAGCTCTTCGATGAGGGTGGAGGGAAGGCCGGAGCCTTCCTCAGCCACCGGCTCGGGCCACCCAGGCTGCGGGGTCGCGAATCTCCTCCAGCGTGGGCAGCCAGTCGGGCCCTTCCCACACCCGCGCCAGCAGGGTAGGCCCGCCGGACGCCTCCACCGACTCCACGAAGCGCTCGCCTTCGGCGTACTGGCGCATCTTGGCGTCCAGGCCCAACAGCTTCGACATCAGCTTGGTCAGCCCCCGCGCCTGGGTCCGACGCTCGTGCAGCACCTGGGAGAAGTGCGCCGCCCCGGGGACCTCGGCGGCGCCGGCCCGGTCCATCGTCACGTCGCCGTGGCCTTCGAGCAGGCTCATCATCCCGGAGATCCTGGAAAGGGCGATCCGCTGCTCGGGGGTCGCCAGCATGCCGATCACGCCGCCCTCGCGGGTCGGGTTGCGCCCCGCCCGCAGATCGTCGGTGACGCGGCGAGCCAGCTCGGCCAGCCCGGACGGATCGCCCGAGAGCGGGCCGAGGAGGTCGCCCACCAAGGCGACGAAGTGGTCACGCAGCCAGGGCACCGCGGTGAACTGCAGGCGGTGGGTCACCTCGTGCAGTGCCAGCCACAGGCGGAACTCGCTCGGCTCGAATCCGTACTGCGCCTCGACCGCAACGATGTTGGGGCCGACGTAGGAGACGAGGTCCTGGTCTTCGGGATCATCGTCGTTGACCAACAAGTCGTACTGGCCGAGCACCCGCGTCGCCATGTAGGCCAGCATCAAGCCGAGTTGCGTCCCGGCGATGGCGCGACCCACGACGAGGGACGGTCCACCGAGCTTGGCGCCGCGCTTGTGCTGCAGCTCCAGCATGGCCGGGCCGACCAGGCGCTCGACTGAGCGCACGTTGGCCGCCGCCCAACCGCCGCGATCGGTGACCTTGGCCCGGGCCTTCCCGTGGGTCGAATGCAGACCGGTGGCCTCGCTGACCAACGTCTCGGCGCGCGCCGTCAGCTCGTCGAACTGCCCCTGCAGGTCCCGCGAGCGGTAGGTGGCGGGTGCGGGTTTGAGAATCAGGGCGCCTGCGGCCACCCGCTGGGCCAGAGCCCAGTCCACCATGGCGGGACCGTCGGCGACGGCTTCCGGAGCCGGCGGTGAGAGGTCAGTGCTCGCCGTGGTGCTGCTTGCTTTCTTCGTCGATGGCCTCGGCCACGCGGCGGATGAGGCTGTCCGGTACGCGGTCCTTGCACCGGTTGGCAATGACCTTGCGCAACTCGGCTTCGAAGCCGGCGGCGCCGCTGCAGGGCCCGCACCAGTCGAGGTGGACCCGGATCTCCGTGCGCCGTTCCTCCGTCAGCTCGCCGTCGAGATAGTGGTACAGGACATGGACCGCCTCCTCGCAGTCGATGGTCGCGCCGAAGAGCCCGTCCGCGTCGACGGTCCCGCTGTTCTCGCTCTCTGCCACGTTCTCGCTCATTCCATCGACCCCCCTGGCAGGCTACCGACCAGGCCCCGCGCTTCAGCCACATTGTGCAACGCCTTCTGCAGTGCCCTTCTTCCCCGGTGGATCCTGCTCATGACCGTCCCGATCGGGACGTCGGTGATCTCGGAGATCTCCTTGTAGCTGAATCCCTCGACGTCGGCCAGGAGCACGGCCATCCGGAAGGCCTCCGGCAGCGCTTCGAGCGCTGCCTTCACGTCGTCGTCGGTGAAGCGCTCCAGCGCCTCGTCCTCGGCCGAACGACCGGGATCGCTGCCACCCGATCCGGCCAGGCGCTTGTAGAGGTAGAGGTCTTCGACATCCTCGACGTCGGCCACCTCGGGGCGCCGCTGGGCCGCCCGGTAGTTGTTGATGTAGGTGTTGGTGAGGATGCGGTACAACCAGGCCCGGAGGTTGGTCCCCTCGGTGAAGGACGCGTAGGAGCGGTACGCCTTCAGGTAGGTCTCCTGCACCAGGTCCTCGGCATCGGCCCGGTTGCGTGTCATCCGGAGTGCAGCCGAGTACAGCCCGGGCATGAACTCCATGGCGACGTCGGTGAAGGTCGCCTGATCTGCCATGGGCCAACCCTATCCACCCGGCGATATCGTCACGACCGTGACCAAACCACCTGCGGAACTCGGGATAGACCTCATGGACGGGCAGTTCTACGGCCGGGAGCCCCACGACGCCTACGCCTGGTTGCGGGCCCACGCGCCCGTCTACTACGACGAGGCCAACGACATGTGGGCCGCGGCCAGCTACGCCGCCGTGAAAGCGGCCTCCGTCGACACCGAGGCGTTCTCGAGCGCCCAGGGCATCCGGCCGAAGTACCCGGCCCTGCCGATGATGATCGACTTCGACGCTCCCGAGCACGTGCGCCGGCGCCGGCTCGTCTCCGAGGGCTTCACGCCCAAGCGAGTCCGGGCGATGGAGGACCAGCTGCGCGTGGCCTGCGACACCATCATCGACACAGTCTGCGAGAGGGGCAGCTGCGACTTCGTGGCCGACATCGCGGCGCCGCTCCCCATCGCCGTGATCGGCGACATGCTCGGCGTGGCTCCCGCCGACCGCGCCGAGTTGCTCGAGTGGTCCGACGTGATGCTCAAGGCCCAGGGCTCGCCCGACCCCGACGCCATGGTCGGGGCGATGCACGCCTTCGAGGGGTACACGAACTACATCACGCCCGTCCTGGCCGATCGCAAGGCCACCGGCGGCAGCGACGACCTGGTCGGGGTGCTGTGCCAGGCCGAGATCGACGGCGACTCGCTCGACGACTCCTCGCTCATCCACGAGACGCTGCTCATCCTCATCGGGGGCGACGAGACGACGCGCCATGTCATCAGCGGAGGCATGGAGGAGTTGTTGGCCCAACCCGACCAGCTGGCCCGCCTCACCGCCGATCCCGAGAGACTCATGCCTGGTGCGGTCGAGGAGATGCTGCGTTGGGTGTCGCCGATCAAGAACATGGCCCGCACGGCGACGCGTGACGTGGAGCTGGCCGGCGCGACCATCAAGGAGGGCCAAGAGCTCTTGTTGCTCTACCCGTCGGCCAACCGGGACGAAACGGTGTTCGACGACCCCGACCGGTTCGATATCTCCCGGAACCCCAACCCGCACGTCGCCTTCGGCTTCGGTGCCCACTTCTGTCTCGGCAATCAACTGGCCCGGTTGGAGCTCAAGGTGATGTTCGAGCGCCTGCTGGCCCGTATGCCCGACATCCACCTCACGGCCGCGCGCGACACGCTGCCCCGCCGGCCGGCCAATTTCATTTCGGGCTTCGAGGCCATGCCGGTGGCGTTCACGCCCTCCGCGCCGCTGGGCCGCCGCGCCGGAGTGGCGTGATGGCGTCCGCCGGTATCGCCGGCTGGTCCATTCTCGTCACCGGCGGCGGAAGCGGCATCGGGCTCGCCACGGCGGAACGGTTCGCCGTCGACGGCGCGCACGTCACCATCTGCGGGCGCACCGAGCAGAAGCTCCTCGACGCCCGCACTCGCATCACCGCTGCGGCCACCGGCGGCGCCACCGTCCGCTCCGTCGTGGCGGACGTCACCGACGAGGAGCAGGTCGCAGCGGCTGTGGCCGCCACCGCCGAGGCCACGGGCCGCATCGACGGCCTGTTCGCCTGCGCGGGCGGCTCGCTCCACCTCGGCTCGGTGCTCACCGCGGACGTCGACGCGGTGCGGGCCACCATCGACCTCAACCTGACGGGATCGGTGATCTGCGTGAAACAGGGGGCTGCCGCCATGCAGGCTCAGGGCGGACCCGGCTCCATCGTGCTGATGTCCTCGGGCGCCGGACGCTTTCCCCATCCGCACCTCTGGGCCTACGGCGTCTCGAAGGCCGGGATCTGCTTCCTGGCCGAGACGGCAGCCGAAGAGCTCGGCCCGCTCGACATCCGCGTCAACGCGGTGGCGCCCGGGATCATCGCCGACGAGCTGATGGCCTTCATCACCGCTGGCGGACCACTGCTCGACGACTATCTCGAGCAGATGCCACTCGGCCGCGTGGGCACCGTGGAGGACGTCGCGGCCGCGGTGCGCTACCTCATCGGGCCCGAGTCGTCCTTCGTCACCGGAGAGACCCTGGGTGTCGACGGCGGCCACCACCTGCGCCGGGGCGCCGACTACTCCCTGCTCTTCGGCGCCTGAGCGAGGGGTTGCTCGTTGCAGCGGTGCCTTCTTGCCGATGGTATCCGAAATGATTACCGTTACGGTTATGAGATCAGATCGTGTCGTCCCCGTCGCTCTGGCCGCCGGCGCCATCACCCTCGCTGCCCTCGGCCTGGCCGGCTGCGCCGGCGCCTCGACCAGCACGGCCGATGTCGTGCACGTCGTGGCGGCCGAGAACTTCTGGGGCAACATCACCGGTCAAATCGGCGGGCGAGACGTCCGCGTGACGTCGCTGATCACGAACCCCAACGCCGATCCCCACCTCTTCGAGACCGACGCAGCAGACGCCGCCACCCTGGCCCAGGCACAGGTGGTGATCGAGAACGGCGCGGGGTACGACACCTGGATGGGCTCGCTCCTCAGTGCGGACGGGGGGAGTCCACGGATCGTCAACGCGGCGAGCGTGCTCCACATCACGGGGAGCGACCCCAACCCGCACCTCTGGTACGACATCCCCCGCGTGCCCGCCGTGGCCGCGGCCATCGCCGGCGCACTGGAGAAGGCGGCCCCCCAGGACGCCGCGACCTTCAAAGGCAACCTTGCCACCTTCGATGCGTCCCTGGCGCCGCTCAATGCGACACTGGCGACCATCAAGGCGCACTTCCACAACGTGCCGGTGGCCTACACCGAGCGGGTACCCGGCTACGCGCTGGCGGCGGCGGACCTCGACGTCAAGACACCGCCGGGTTTCGCCCGGGCCATCGAGGACGGCACCGACCCGGGCCCCGCGGACACGCTGGCCATGCAGAAGCTCCTGACCGACCATGACATCAATGTGTTGCTCTACAACGTGCAGACGGTCACGCCGGTGACCACCCAGATCCGCGCCCTGGCCCGCAGCTACGGCATCCCTGTCGTCGGCGTCTCCGAAACGATGCCCGCCGGCGTCGCCACCTACCAGCAATGGCAGCAGTCGCAGCTGACCAAGCTGCTCCACGCCCTCGAGTCGAGCCGTAATCCGTGACCCAGCCGCGCATTGAACTCCGGGCCGCGGCCGTGCGCCTCGGGTCCCGGACCCTGTGGTCGGATCTCGATCTCCGCGTCGCCGAGGGCGAGTTCCTGGCTGTGCTCGGGCCCAACGGGGCGGGCAAGACCACGCTGCTCAAGGTGCTGCTCGGCCTCGTCCCCCTGTCAGCCGGCACCGTCCGCGTGAACGGCGCCCCGCCGCGGCTGGGCAACCACGAGCTCGGCTACGTGCCCCAGCAGCAGGCCTTCGACCGCTCCCTACCCATTCGCGGGCGCGACCTCGTCCGCTTCGGGATCGACGGCCACCACTGGGGCCTGCCGCGGCGCGCCCGAGCCATCCGGGGACGGGTGGACGAGGCCCTGCGGGCGGTGGGCGCCACCCCCTACGCCGATGCCCCGGTCGGCCTGCTCTCGGGCGGCGAGCAGCAGCGCCTGCGCATCGCCCAGGCGCTCCTCGGCGACCCCAAGGTCCTGTTGTGCGACGAGCCGCTGCTCGCCCTCGACCTGGCCAGCCAGCGCGGTGTGACGCGCCTCATCGACGAGCGCCGCCGCCAGTCCGGCACGCCGGTCGTCTTCGTCACCCACGAGGTGAACCCGGTGCTGCCCTACGTCGACCGCATCCTCTACCTCGTGCGCGGGAAATGGGCCATCGGCACCCCCGAGGAGATCCTCACCAGCGAGCGGCTGAGCGACCTCTACGGCATTGAGGTCGACGTGATCAAGGTGCGCGACCGCTACCTCGTCGTCAGCGCGGAGGACGAGCTTCCCACCGAACCGGGCGGGCACGCCCACCACGGGCACGCGCACTGATGGGCATCGGCTACTTCCTGCAGTTCGGCTTCGCGCAGCACGCGCTGGAAGCGGCCTTCCTCGTCGCAGTGAGCTGCGGCCTCATCGGCCCGTTCGTCATCACCCGCACCATGTCGTTCGCCGTCCACGGCACGAGCGAACTCGCCTTCACCGGGGCGGTCGGCGGGCTGCTCGTCGCTGACAACCCGTTCGCCGGCGCACTCGTGGGCGCCCTCATAGTGGCCGCGCTCATCGGCCTGCTGGGCCAGCGCGCCGCGGAGCGCGACTCGACCATCGGAGTGATCCTGGCCGCCGGGCTGGGCCTGGGCGTGTTCCTTCTCGGCTACTACCACGGCTACGCCAGCGAAGCCTTGAACATCCTCTTCGGCAACATCTTCGGCATCAGCTCGGGCCAGATCCTCCTCCTCGGCGTCATCGCCGTCTTGGTGGCCATCGTCCTCACCGTCATCCGGCGACCCCTGCTCTTCGCCTCCGTCGATCCCGACGTCGCCCGGGCCAACGGCGTGCCCACCGGCGTGTTGGGGATCGTCTTCCTCTTCATCCTGGCCATCACGGTGACCGAGGCGGCGCAAATCGTCGGCACCCTGTTGGTGCTCAGCCTCGCCATCACCCCGGCCGCGACGGCCCAGCGCCTGAGTGCCAATCCCTTCGCGGTCTCGGTGCTCTCCGTCGCGATGGCGGTACTGGCGGCCGACGGGGGGATCCTGCTCAGCTTCCAGTTCCCCACGGTCAAGCCAAGCGTGCTGATCGTGGCCATCAGTTTCGCCTTCTACGTCGTCGCCCGCCTCGTCGGACCTGCCATCGCCTCCCGGCGGCGGGACCGGTTCGCCGTGCCGGAGCTGGCAGAGTTGACCCGTGGTTGACCACGCGGCGCACCCGACCCGGACCTCGCGACGGACCCGGCAAGGCGACGCCGTGCTCAACGTGGTCCTGGGGTCCGACAACTTCCGCAGCGCCCAGGACATCCACGCAGCGCTCCGCGCCTCGGGCGAGACGGTCGGCTTGACGACCGTCTACCGGCACCTGGCCCTGCTCACCGAGGAGGGCCAGCTCGATGCGCTGCAGACCGCCGACGGCGAGCTCGTCTACCGCCGGTGCCACAGCGAGAGCCATCACCACCACGTCGTGTGCCGGCGCTGCGGGCGGGGCTCCGAGGTGGAGCTTCCCGATCTCGAAGGGTGGGCCGAGACGACGGCGT
>Ga0302325_10016721_pt1 | contig 15527 bp, 10 predicted proteins | sample Palsa_T0_2_FD_201948 | JGI IMG/M metagenome (GOLD analysis project Ga0302325, IMG submission 201948) | Peat permafrost microbial communities from Stordalen Mire near Abisko, Sweden - Palsa_T0_2 | ecosystem: Environmental > Terrestrial > Soil > Palsa > Peat permafrost | place: Sweden: Abisko...
TTGGTTCTTAGGATTTGTTCCAGATATTCCAAAGTCTCAACGCAAGCTTGGTGCTTCCTACAAGATATGCGCGACGTAGACTTCAGAACAGCCTTCCAAGGATCTTCTCCGTAGACTCGTGAGGGGACATGCAGAAGGCGCTGAGACAAGGCTTCAGCATTTCGATCAGTGTAGGTAACAGAAGGGATGAGATGCATTTGAAGTACCCAACCATCCGTTTCTGCGCTAAGCTCAGTCACGTCGAGCGCGTCATTCGTGTGCTTCGGCGAGAAGCTCCACATTTAACAAGTCCGGACCAAAGTCAAACAACTCATGATCCGGACGATTTGGTGCAAACAGTATTCTCTCAAAGAAAGGAGGCAGTAATGGCCAAAATGTTCCTCTCTTCAGATCAGCTAAGTTATGGGCTGTGCACCGGTCGCTGAGTTGTCGAGGTGAAAGCTCCTGGACTGTATGCTACCTTACTATTACCGGTCCAACAACCTTACGTCTAGCCCTAAAGAATGTTACACATCTTGACGAATTTCCCAACGATTCTTTGATAACACACGTCGTGTTCACTGCTGAGGTCGTACCATCCGAAAAGTAGCAGACATGCAATGCTCTTCTCCGCTCAGGCAGGATAGAACTATGTCAAAATGGCAGCCTTGTTACTGCCATCTTGGTGCTTTCCTTTGCGCTTGAATCGCAACCACAACATTTTTTCTTTGCCCGTCTTCTCCCTACATCTCGTCTGCCCGTGTTTTCTCTCTATCTCAGATCTTCTGGGGTTTCAGCATCAGAAACTTCTTGAGCACCGAGCCTTGGTTTAGGTAGACCCTATAAAGAGTCACGCATCCGGGTGATGTCGAGCATACAGTATTTTCTTGGTCGCCTAAAAATCACTCTCGCTGCATCAGTGTCTTTCGCAGGGTGCGGACAGCTTCGTTTTGGTTGACATGCAAGGCTACTTCCACAACTTTGCTCCCTTTAGGAGGTGTGGGAGCTGACCACTACTAATGGTAAAGTGTGGAAGCGTTACACTTGACTGAAAAAGATGGCAGAGCTCAAGGTCGAGACACAAGATCAACTTAGTAACGCCATCGCTGTAAGCGCGAGCTCAAGCAATGTAAAGAATGCACAAGGAGCGAAGAAGAGACGATTATGAATGAGGAGTGGCTCATAACTTGCTACTATTCGATATATTGACGTTGCTTTTGAGCGAAGAAGGAGAGAGAAGATTGAATAAAGACTTGAGGAGCGATGGCTGACGGAAGTGCCAAGGTGAATGTAGGAGAGGTCCTGATCTTCAGACTGATGTTCTTATACCGTTTCTTGGTTGCTCGGTGCTAAAGCTACCGAGGATTAGATTGCTTTTAGTGAATAGTTAGAAAGATTATCGGGAATGTTCGGTTTGTAAGTGCTATTATCTCTTGACTTGGAAGCAACTGGGATAGATACCTTTCTATCATATGCGTGTCCGCAAGGATGAGCATGAATTGAGGAGATTTAGCAGGGCTGGACATTAAAGATTCCAAGATACATAGTGTTGTAGCTTCTCTGCTTAGGAAGTATGCCGATTTCAATCGGTTCCTACGGATCTCGTTACCAGTTCTTAAGTGGGGGACGGTTTTGAGAAGGAATTATTTCCTTAATATTTGATTGGAGAGGGTACAATGCTGCCTTGCTGCCGTACATGAAAGAAACGAGTTCCCTTATTTGTTTCCAATCTTCAGAGCAATATGAAGAACACTGGTAATAGCAGAAAGTACTCGATGCAGTTACACTAGAAACCCATTTTTTCCAAGTAAGTCACGTGCAGCCAGGCCCTGTGACATCATCATGGGGCGCCTGTCTTTAATAACCGCGCCAATTGAGACTGTGAGTTGTAAACCGCGTGATTCCGTACTGTGATCTAGAAAGAGCCACATCTCGAAAGAATTGGGTCAAGAATGACCCCCCAGTGGCGGCTTAGCCATATGAGGCGCAGCATTCAGAAGACCCCTAGATTGCCCTCTGCCACATTTCTGGCCACCGAGGTGAGCTCGAGGCTGGAGCCTTACCTATGCTAACCGTCTTGCCGCGCAATCCCGGCTCTAGTGGCCTGTCAGCTTGCTTGCTTGTTCGTGGCAGCAGATGCTTGGTTGGGTCGACACTGCCGGAGCCCAACAAACAGGTCGCAACTGGCCGAAATGACGATGTTTGTGAGTTTCCTGAGAACCGTCCGTCCAACCCTGAGTATCGGGATGTAAAGACTCTGCCCTATAAGAAAATCGTCGTGCAAGCAAATATCCTGACTTGGTGTGGTGGGTGTTGCGTGTGGCGAAGGCTATGTATGCTCTCTTCTGCACGATGATGGTAGATCTCAGCTGTCTCGTAGTGGCAGAGCACATTTCGAAGCGTGCAAGGGAGTGAAACGCCGAGGAAATCGCGTGATTCGATGCAGCGAGTGGATTCATTCCCATGCGCCCAATAAGTTCGTTTTCGCTGTTTGACCTGCCGCCGGTCGAGGCAAATACTTGCATACCTCTCGCCTGCTCCTAGGTAATTGTACTCGGTACGGATACGCAGTCTGCCTGGAAGGCTACGCTGGGCGTCAGGCGTTGCCCACACCGCATATCTTCCCTGCCCCTCCACCTACATACACTCTAACCTGTCCCCTCGCATCCGTCATCACAGCGCCATCCAGTTCACCTCAACCCTCACAACCGCAGTGATTCATTCACCTTGAAAAAACAAATTACTACTTGCACATCGTCTCCGAACTATCGCATACCTACCTTCACCCTTCAAAACCATCGAGCCTTAGTGCGACCCTACGACGCCGTACGGACTTAGCACGAGCACGCAAAGCCTCGGGCGCATACACCTGAACATGTCTCAAATCGATCCTTACGACGACGACCACCGGAGGCATCGTCACAGGTCCCACCGTGATAGAGACGAGCGCAGAGATGCTGAGAGCCGCTATGATGATCGCGCTGCCCGATATGTTGAAACACAAGAAACATATGTGAGATCTCCTGTTGGAGCCGGACCCGAAGCAGCTTATGGTGTGCGAACCACCGATATGGTCCGACGACCTGTCCGCGAAGACAGCGATCTCTCAATCGAAGAAGTCAGAAGAGATTTCCCTCCTCCAGCCGGCGCTTACGTTCAACAACGAGCCTTGGTTCGAGAAGATCGGTACGGCCCGCCAGTTCGCTCTCGTTCTGCCGAACGTGGTCCGCAATATGGCGCATATCTTGGAGACCCTCGCCGGTCAGATCGCGACCTGAATGATGGTCACGGTCGTAAGAGTACGATTTACGCCGAACAAGAAATTAAGCCTCGCCGTCGATCCCTATCACGGAATCAGAAAATTATTGCTGCCGTTGGAGGAGCAGCATTGGCCGTTGGCGGCAAAGAGCTCTGGGATCGCAAACAAGCCGGAGACGGTCGTCCAGTCTCTCGCAATGCCTTACAAACAGCAGCTGTGGGTGCAGCCGGTGCATTTGCCGCCTACGAAGGTGCTGAACTATACGCCAAGCATGCCGGCAAGACCGAAGAGAAAGTGAAAACCTATGTTGCTCACCAAGGCCGGAATGGAGAGGTAGCCGAGTATTACTCTTCAGATGAAGAAACCGTCAAGGGCAAGAAAGGACGTCGTAAGTCCATTGTTGAGAGTGCTCTGGGTCTTGCTGGGCTAGGTGCTGCTGCAAAGGCTGTCTCGGGAAAGAAGGGGCACAGCAGACGGGGAAGTGATGACAGCTTCGATGATACTCGTTCACGACGATCACGCTCTCGAGGGGGCAGTGGCAGGGCCCCAGAAGGAGCCGCAAAATTTCAACAGGCAGCCAAGGCCGCGCTGCTGGCTGGTGCCACTGAGGCTTTCCGAGTCAGGAATGAACCTGGAGGATGGGGAGGAGACAAGGGAAAGCGGATTCTCACTGCGGCTATCGGAGCAGGTGGTATCGATGCGGCGGCTGACCATGATCCCGAACACAAGAGCAAGCGCCACATCCTTGAAGCCGTAGTAGGAGGCCTTGCTGGTAATCGTCTGATCAACGGGTCACGAAGCAATGTGGAAGACGATGGAAGATCAAGCCGCGGTGGTAGATCACGGTCAAGATCCAGAGGCCCATCGGGAAGTGGTGGAGGAGCCGGGCTTGCAGCGCTTGCTACAGCTGGCTTGGGAGCACTGGCAGGAAAGAAGTTACTCGATAGTCGTGACCGCTCTCGATCCCGCGGTGGTGATCGCTCCAGGTCCCGTGGCGGTGATTCTCGACGACGCAGAGACAGCCCAGATTCGTATGATAGCAGAAGCCCGTCCCCAAAGCGAGGCAAAGACCGCAAACGAAGCAAGAGTGTTACGGACATGGCCAGAAAAGGTCTTGCCGCTCTTGGTATCGGCGAGGCGGCTGAAGGTGGAAAATCACGGGAGAATGTTAGAGAGATTGAAGAAACACATATCCGCCGAACTCGTCGCGGTGGTGGTGGTGGTGGAGGAGGACGAGGGAGCGGATCTGATGAAGATTATAGAGGTTCTAGACGCTCTCGGGATGCCGGTGGATATGCCGAGTCTCGTGGTGACCCGTATGGAAATCCTCGATATGCAGACTCGCGGTCGAGCAACGTCGATTCAAGGAGTGGTGGTGGTCGTTCTGCTCGACAGAGGGATGGTCAGAAGAACAAACGCATTGCAGAAGGGAAGCAGGACGCTGGGTCAGATTCGGATAGCAGTTTGGGTTCCTCGTCAGGTGATGAGAAGCGCATCAAGAAGATGAAAGGTAAGCAACTTCTCACAGCTGGTTTGGCTACTGTTGCAACCATCCATGCTGCACACAACATCTATCAGAGCATGGAGAAGCGTGATGCAAGACACAAAGCTGTGCAGGAAGGAGAGATGACTCCGGAGGAGGCCAGAAAGCTCAAGGCAAAGGCTACATTACAAGACGCCGCATCTGTTGGAATTGCTGCACTCGGTATCAAGGGGGCAATCTCGGAAATTAAGGAGGCGAACGAAATGCGGCACGAGTGTAGAGAGTTTCGAGAGAAGAAAGAGGAGCGTCACAAGAAACGTCTCGAGCGACAAAAGAAATCAGCCTCGAAGGGAGGGAGTGAAAGTGGTGGGTCGAGACGCAAATCCAACGGTTATGCTCAAGCACCGTACGATGATCGATATGATCGAGGGCCTCGTTACATCGACGATAATCCATACTACTCGACTTCCACCCTACCCGCCCCTCCCGTTGGCTACAATGGGAGATAGATGGCCTCATCATGTACGCCACCAATTCCCTCGCTCGGTCATCAGCACATAGCGACTCCTGAACTGGGGCACTCTTCAGACTTGTCGACATCCACGAGACCAATCGTCACGAGGATTTTATGGAGTCGCTCGCGATCTGTTATGATTTTGCGAAAAGCGCACGCATTACCACATTCTGCCTGCTCTGATGATGAATACACCATTTCTATTTCTTTCATTGGAGTCTTCGTGGTCATGGTTTTCGCAGGATGGGGAAACATAGAATCACGCAAGCACAAATCCTTGCATAAAGAATGATAACTGATTTTCAATCGTTGTGCACAGCTTCTTCGCGCCATCATTAAGCACCAATGCAAGTGACCTGCCTCAACGCAAGCTTGTAATATCGCACGTTCCCGAATCGAGTCGTCCATACCACAGTGGGGTAAGGTAGATACGGACTGTCCGGATCGCTGGAACCCGGGGGCGGCAGAGGCAACGTTTGGCCGGATTGGGCTTGGTCACTATATCGGAGAAATTGTGGGCTGGATAGGGAAGGGTTACGAATCTCCTCAGTATCTCATTTGTCTGTGTTACTCTCTGATTGCTTAGTTTGGAAATCATGACGAATCTCACGATAATGATTGGGACGGGCCGGATGGCAAATGAGCGGTCAGGGCATGCAGGACGGTTACAATGTGGCTGATATAGGGGCATGAATGATAGCGTGGCTTGCAAACATCGAGACTCATTCGAAAGCCGTTTGATAGTGCCGATCCCTGAAATGCTTGTCTGAGGATAAAAACCACGCGGCACGGGAATATGCGCTCGTCGGGTTCTGTTCTCAAAAGTCGTGACTCGAGTGGCTGGATGAGCTGGCAATATGTAAAATGCCGTCATTTCAGGCCTAAACCGTTGAATGATGGGTTGCCCAGCTGCACAGCTGGTGTACCAGTAGTAATCGAGAAAAAAAGTTGGCTGAATAGAACCGCATGTCCCTACCCTGATAGGTGCTGGAGATTTTGCTCCGATCTTCGCCTGGCCATTTCCAAATATTTCTTCAGGGGGGTTTGCAAGCGAACGGAAGTGGGTTGAACCAGCTTATCGCCGACGTGATACAGATGGCTATTTTGGAGTAATCTGATATCCTCCATGGCAACCAGAGAGAGCAGGGGAGGGTTTTGGCCCATTGGTTCTCCAGAGGTGCGTCTGTTTGAAAGCTTCATAGTCGTGGCTTTTAAGTGAAGCATACCGAAGTTGCGGGATTGGGTTACTGGAAAGACTCCGCCACGATAAATGGTTGAGAAATGGATTGTGATTTGTCATTAGCATAACTCGCACGGTGGATGACAGAGTGTTAGAGCTTCTGAGACTTAAGCTGGCTTTTCCAAGGAATGGCCTGCAGACAGTCCCTGACGTTCAGAACACAATTCTCCAACTCTCAGAGAATATTTCCCTACTGATGGATAGGCTCTAGAGACCTTACTAGTATTGTCATTTGGGCAGATATCTATCAGCATAGCTTTAAGAGTATGAACCCTTTTTTTTTGCTTAAAGTTCCCTACTCAATGAGTAAGATAAGGCTTGACAGGGTAGGAGAAAATGGTTGCGAGTTCAAGCCAGGAAATTTCCCTCGAGTTTTATATCCAAAATTCGCTTCCCAAAAGCTACCTTAGCAAGCAGTCTAATCTAACTCTACCTGTCCTTTATCCATTCAGTAAAATATGAGACCTTGAAAACCAAGACCGCTCTGAGATCAGAAGATGTCAAGATGCCAAGAGCGGGACGGGAGTGGCCCTAAACGGAAAGTGGGGTACAGATCCGGAGCTTGGCGTCGGGTAGAAGTTGTAAAAGCTCCGACATCATCAAATTCGATTTGAGCAGCAACACTCAAACATCAACTACAAGATGAGCGGATTCGGAGCCCCGGGCGGCAGTGCGATCAACACTAAGCCTACTCCGTGAGTTGAGCAATCTTTATAATGCAGATTGAGAAGCTAATGCGCAATGCAGACCTGAACGTGGAAGCTTTCCTCTCGATCATGATGGTACGATGCTCCGCACGACTCGAGCTTTGCTCTGCTCCTCCTCGTGGGTATGGAAGGGCATCTGCTGATAAGGTGGCTGGTTAGGAGAATGCAAAGATGTCATGATTGGCTATCTATCATGCATCAAAAAAGCGAAAGGGATGAACGATGAGGAGTGTCGGAGTTTGGCGAAATCATATCTGAGCTGTAGGATGGATAGGTGAATTTCAATTCCTAGTTTTGGCATTGACTAGTTACTGATGGAGTATGCAGGAATCTCATGGCCAAGGACGAGTTCAAAAATCTGGGATTCAGTGAAGACAAGCCGGCTGCTGAACCCAAGAACGGGAGGAAAGAGAAGGGGGAGAAGGGCGAATTGCGGTGGTAGAGGCTCCTATCACACTTAGCTTCATATGGTGGCACCAAATAGCTGTCTGGCCGGGCATAGCGGAGTCCTGGGAGAAGAAGAGAAAATTCGAAAGGTTCCCAAGAGTGGAACCCCTGGATTCTCGAAAGTAAGTTCGGCGTTCGAAATATTATCATCTTAAACTATAAATTTACTGTCCTAGATATTAACATCTCTCTAATTATTTATCTCTCCCTCCTTTTCGTTTCGCTTGTACACAGGTGCTTTTCATTCGATCACTAATCATCGACTCGTTTACCTTATGGTGTTCATGTTTAGATTGTTTGAGCATCCTTTACCCAAACCCTGAGTTTTTCAGAGCGTATCAGCTGTGACTGGACGTTACTCAAACAACAACATACTATATCGCAATATAAGTGTCGGCTTAGGCACTTTGAAAATGCTTTCATTGTTAGTAAGACAACAAAAATGCATTTTGTAGAGATGTGAATGGCCAAATAATGTGGAAGAGCTTAATGTAACCGTTTATAGTATTCTAATAAAAAATATACTTGTCGCTTAGCTGGTAATCAAAGCAGAGGAGCAGAGGATAGAAATAACCAAATATAATTACTAAATCCGACAAATGTCACTGTTTGAAGTATATCTGTTTTTAAGCAAGGCTCAAAGTTATTATCAATACTCAACATAAATCAATTTAACACTTTGGTACAGATTTGGCGAGTCTCGAAAAGCTAAAATTTTGTTCCCATTATTATTAAAAGATAACTTGACTTGAAAGCTAAAAGTAATTAGTGAACGATTTCATTCGAATAAGAGATATCTCTTAGAGCAAGATAAAAAGCAAGTGAGAAAAGCAACCCAAATTTTTTTAATACTCTTTTGGCTAGGAATCTCTGGCTCATTTATTATTATTCATACCGTCAAAAATTGAACTACTGTGACGGCGGGATCACCGCAACGGTTGAAAAAGCACGTAGTTCAGTGGAATCCAGTTATATTGAGAAGACTAAGCTGGAGAGAAAGGAAGAGAAGAAGCTGAAAATGAGGAAGGTTAAGGAGAAGACGACGAAACAGCCACTGCGCCAGGTCAGCTGGTGAAACCAGACCCAAAACTGGTCATGTGACCGGCATGCCAGCCAGCGCCGTCACAACTACAAGAAAAGAAACTTAGATTATAGCAATTGAGACTTTTATATTTAAGCATATACTAGACTTGCTTAATGAAAGAAGTAAACAAGACTTTATTAATAGTTAAGATTTATAAACTCCACTATATAGTTTTTACAGAAATGTATTACAGCATTAACTAATAACAAGACAATACATTTAATAAAGAAACAGTCCATGCAAGCCTCTTTTAGATTTGTTAATAACAACGCAAGCTTAGTCCAAAACATCAATCCTGACTGGTAGGATTATAGCGCTCCGTTTTAGTACATCTCTAAATTGCTGACTGCTTTCCGGAACAGTTCACTTCATAGAGTTGCCGAGACATGTCGAGGGACGACATCATAGAATAATCCAGAGGGAGTCACCATATTCAGAAACTTTGCTCATCCAAATTCTAGTTGCTCATTTGCTAACAACACGCCGACACAACCTGATGTCAATCACTTGCTGACGTTGCTTCGGGAATAGGGGGTCCATTTTCGGTAGAGTGCACGGACGGATTTGAACAATGGCCCCAACAAGGGAAAGCGAACCATACAAACCACAATACAAGATTACTCCTCCATATCAACCCTCCAATTCAGCACTGGCACACCCGTATGAGGTACTTAACAAGATGGCTTCGACAGTACCCCCTATCTGCTGCTCAGGTCTTATTGCCATTGCTCTGATCATCAGATCCAGAGATGGCCCGCGATTCGTCTTCCACTACCCACCCCGCCCATCCGCCAAGCCATCGGAAGAAGAGAGACTCTACGGAACAGAGCTGGACGAGGAGCCTGTGAACTATATGGAGGATGAGCTGGATAGCGATGCTTCGGATCTTGAGGATGGAGGATATTCTCTTCCCAGCCGAGGCAAGATTGAGAAGGATGACAAGCCAGCTAGGCAGAGTCACATGACAGAGTCTGAATTGGAGGGAGATGACCACTACGACAAGGCAAATGGCGAGCATTTTGTGCCTTGGGAGCACCTATTTGAGTTTGACACCACCGATTTGGAGAGCATCTTGACACCATCACGAGCCTATCATAAGAAGAAGTTTGAGCTATCTCTGGACCCGCTTGTCTTTGTCACCTATCCAATTCACATTCGAGAGGATGGACTTTGGAAGAAAAGGAAGCCAAAGAAGGTCAAGAGATCGAAGGCTGGAGAATCCGAGGCTGGTGCGGGCTCTGCTGAGCCGAAATCAATTGAGGAGGAGATGAAAGACGTTACTCTTGGCGAAAAGCCTGGTAATACATCCGAAGACGGCGATGACCTCGGAGGAATGACTATGTTCAACGCTGTTTTCATCCTCAATGTTCGGAAAGGCGAGACGAAAGAAAGGATCAAAGATATCTATGAGCATGTCATCAAGAAGTTCAACAAGGCATTAAAGCACGCTCAAGCATCTGCTAACTATGTGTGGAAGGAGTCGGAGATGATTATTTCCATGAAGGAAAAGGCTAAAGAAGAAAGTAAGTCATTCACAGCTGCAACCCCGAGCTTTGCTTACAGCAAGGCAGGACGTCCGATGAGTTGGCTCTGGAACGAAATTGAGATCAAGTCGACTCTCGCGACGGCGATACGAGATGTTTACCTTGCAATCTCGAAGAACCAGATTGCTACAGTCCGCTTTGCAATCAAGCCCCCCTTAGATTTGTCACTTCAAATACCCATTCCTAATTTCCTTATGAGCCTCCCGAGCTCCACTGAGAAGGCCATGCCGGGATTGCTTGTCACAACTGCCAATCCACTCGTCGACGAAGAGGGCACCGAGGATCCCACGCATCTCAACAAGCATTTCGCGCTCCTCCTACTTGATGACGAGACAAAGATCGTTGCTGACATTCAAGCCGACGATACCGAACTCTCTGACCCGTTGATTGAATGCATTAGACTTTGCAAGCCCACTCTCTCCTTTCTGCAAGTTGCACAGACCAACTCCATCGACATCAACAGTCTTCTGATTCTTGCTCAACACCTCATCTACTGGCGTCGAGCCATCGCAATCCCGCCTCTGCACGCCCGCGAAACATACGTTGTCTCCCCGAATTGCGACAGTCGTAAGCTGCCAGTCGCCAGCGTTGCATGGAAGAAGGCTTTCCCCCTTGCTCCACCGCTCCCAGGCTTCCTTGCAACCTTATCAGCAGCTCCACGTCCTCTCAAGAACATTGCACCAAGCAAGGACCATCGCACAACCTGGTTGGACATGATTGCATGGCTTATTCGTGGTGGATGGGTCACACAACTCCGTACTTTTGGCTGGATTCTCGTTTGGCCTGAGATCATCTACGAGGTCGAGTTTCAGCTCAAGTCCGAGGCCATTGAGAGATCGAAAAAGGGGGCGAAATCGCAGAGTGGATCGAGCGAGTCGCAAGAGTCAACAGATGAATCTAGCCCAGAGAAACACGGCAGTATCGATCCATCTGCACCACTCACCACGGAGCAAGTCGCTGAGAACGCCCGTCTTGAACGTCTTGCAGACAAGCTTGCGAAGGAAGCTGCTGAAGCCGCCGCTGACTTCGCTAAGATGCCAAAACCTGTCGCCACCGAGCATCCGTCAATCAATAATGCTGAGCATCTCGACCACATTGCTCCATACATCATCAAGGATCCGCACAAGGTTTCTCATGAAGAGTCCCTATATATCGCAGCCCTTGGCAAGCGATTTACCGAGCCGAAGTCTAAGGAGTGCTGGACTAAGTTTACCAAGTACTTCAATGGCTGCGAGGCATTCGAGATGATTGCTTTGCAAGAGAACCGCAAGCGCAAGGAGACTTGGGGTATTCTTCTGAGCTATAATGAGCACCTGATGGTATGTAAGCATTGGTAATCTTGTAGGTGATGCGCTCCTGCAATCTTGTAAAGATTTGCGGCCTTTGATACTGCTTTTTGGCAATCTGCTGAACTATCATGAGCATTCTCTGGTGTGATCACACTGGTAGTTTCATAGATGACGGCTCTTCAACGTATCTGGGCAGTTTCGCGGCAGTTTGTTTTGGCGTTAGTTAGTGGTTTCCGTACATGATACCCATTGATGAATTGAATCCTACAATAAGACTTCACGCGTTCTACTTTCAAGTTCATGCCTACTAATCACTGTGATCCGAAAGAGGCTAGAAAGCAGGCTAGATCAACCTATAGGATTCTGACACACCACAAGTTGTTCAGATTGATGTATTCATAATCGGCAACGTCTGCATAAGGCAGACAAGCACGTAGGTAGCTAAGACGCCAGAGCCCCAACCGGAAGAAAGCCCATTCATTGTTGAAAATGGGTAGCAGAGGTACACAAATGCAAAGGTATCACAACATGGCCATCATGCCAGTCCAAAAAACACTGATGCAGTAGAAACATATGGAGAGATGAATGCCGTAACCCAAGAGCGAATGACGAGCAGCCAGTGCAAAAACATCAAAACATCCCATGCTAGAACTCGTATTCTGCGAGCACACTCAAGCAACGCCAAGCCCTTCCTATTGACTGCTCCAAAACGACCTCCGAATGCAAGAACGCCGAGCAAAGAGTTAAAATTCGTACGAGAAAAGTAGAAGCAAAGAAGACAAATCAACTGTGTATGCCCAAGATTCCAAACGACCTAACCCTACCCGCGGACGACGAAGTAGACATGTGGCGGCGAGTATGAAATAGCCAACTATCGCAGTTCAAAGAGTGCGGTAGATGGAGATATTCACTGGGTGAGATCCATTCCGTACTCGTCTTCCTCCTTGAAGCTGATCGAGCCCGCGCCGCTGCCGCCACTGTTGTGTCCACTCCAATACTGGCCTGGACCACCCATGCCAGCCTGACCTGCATCGCCGGTGCTGTGATTGTCGGGGCTCAAAGACGTGTCGAGTTGACCACCCTGAGCTGAACTGCCGATAGCATCTCCCTTGACATCAGTGTGCTTTGGGACTCGGAGACCAGTTCCCGGAGCCCGCGTATAGTGGAATTTTGCCCCGTCGTTCTTCAACATAGCATCCATCAGCTCAGTGTGCATCCGCTTCTCGTCCTCAGTCTCTTCAAAAGGGAAGGTTCCACCCAGTTCGGCAATGATGTTTGCCAGATCCTCTTGCTGTTGGAGCTTAAGATGAAGCATCCACATTAGGTCGCGAGTCCAGCTCACGGCACCGTTGAGGATGTCGCCTTTGTTGGGACCCTTGTCCTTTTCTTCAATTGGTATTCCTGTAGTGATATTGCCAGCAGTAGCTCTTCGTGCTCCCGGACCAGCCAGCCCCGACGTAGCTTGAGGAGGGCTCATACCGCTCGGTGGTGCTGACAGCCCTGCAAGAGTAGGTGACAATGGCGAGTTGTTCTGCAGTGCTTTGCGGACTTTCTCATCTTCCAGCCGGTGCATAGGCACAAGATGACTCAATTCTTGGATGCGTTCGTTGATGTTATCTCTTCTTCGACGTTCTACCAGGTTGTGGGATTCGCGTCGTCTTCTCCTCTTCATTTCTTGAGACTGTAGGGCTGGAGCGCTGCCGGCTTGATGGCCGTTATTTAGCTTCGTCGGCATTGATGTGCCTTTGAGGATATCCGAAATTGCGGGATTTGGATGAATGCCTTGAATTGGTGAGAAATCCGAGCCACCAAAAGAATTGAGACTGCTTGGAGTTTGGTCCCACTGACCGGACAATGTCTTCTGGTGCCGGTGAGAGTGTGATGTTCGAATGGGTTCTGTTGGAAAGTTCGAATGCTCGGCAGAACCAATGTGAAGAGCCGACATGACAGGAGTCTTCGGAGTCAGCGGGCTTCTGGTATTAGAGCTCTTTCGACCTTGCATTACTTGGGACAACCGTGGCCGTTGTTTTGCGTAGTTGCTTGCATCTCTTGAGCCATTGTTTATGTCTGATCCAGGGACCGGTGAACCGGTGTAGGAACCGGGCGAGTGCAAAGAGTTGCCAAAGGCATGTTGAGGTTGCATATGCCGGAATTGCGCTTGATTGAAGTTGTGAACAAATGGACTTTGAATTGGGTCCCCGTCCGGAGTATTCGAGTAGCCATTTATATGATTCGGGTCGACCGATAATGCGGCAGTACCATTTTGACCGCTGTACATATTCTGGGGGAAGTCGAAATCCATACCAAACTCTTGGCCGTTGTTTTGCATACCCGCTGGGTTTGGGGATCCCAAGCTGTCAAGTAATTCGTCGTCACCAAACGTCGAAATTCCCTTGGAGAAACTGGCACTAGGATTTGAAGCCTGATTGTTAAAGTTATTTTGGAAAGAAGATCCATATCCGCCATTTGGGATCGCAACGCCGTTCCCACCCATCGTGAGGTCGCTTGGGTTGATGCTTCCTCCGTGTGAGCCAAATTGGTTGAAGTGTTGCTGCGGTATATTGAAACCTTGCTGCGAGCCTCCCATGAATCGTTGGTTATTGTGGGACGGGAAGAATTGATCTTCGGGTTCGTCTTTGATGAATGGACTGGACGCACCCGTACCAGCCATATTCGTTCTCTATCAAACGTCGTGTGAATGGTTATGGCGCCAGTATGTGGGTAGCAGAAGTTTGTCTCTATGTGCTCTTTGTCACGAATTGTAATATCTAAACTGTGTGACAAACATTAGCCTCCTGCTGGGTCTTCGAAAGGCGCGGTGAAATGGAAAAAGGAAGCAGAAGAAAACTGGCAGCCGAACGAAGCGGTGGAGTGAGGATTGCAGCGTTGATAAATGAATCGAGGTCGCCGCTGGGTTTGCTTCAGGCAACGCCATATGAGCATGTCTGCAGCCCTCCCCGCTGCCAGATACTGGCTGAATATGCGTTCGACACTGAATGAAATTGCGCACTTACGCCCGGACGAATTTATCGCGATGTGTAGAGGTGCAAGCACGAAGTTCAAAGATGAACCGCGATAAGTTTCGAAGATTCCGCAGGTTCCGATGCTTGCTGGGTCTTTGCCACTACGTACAGTTTTCTCTGGCACACAAGGCGGATCCCCAGCGGATATTCTCGAGAACGGTCCTTGTCTAACAGAGCGTCAATTACCGCATGAAGGCGACAACTCTGACGGGATCGTCGGGAACGTGAAAAGTGACAATTACGGAGGGGGAGGTAATTACCTATCTAGGATGCGCAGGAGCACCGGAGAGCAGTTGAGGATGCCAAACAGCCGCAGGTCAGAAAAGTCCACGATGCGTGCGGCAGCCTCAGATAAGGCGGTCGAGAGTATGGGCGAGGACTGTAAGCGGTTTCGCTCGGCTTGAAGTGGCCGAGAGGGTGACACAATGAGCCAGATTGCGGGACAGGGTCGTGTGGAGGTGAGGAGGTGAGGAGATGGGCGGGTACGGGTGTTGTACGACGGTGATGGAAAGATGAAGCAAATCAGATTTATCTAGAAGAGGAGGGCGCTGCCGCCGTTCGGGGTAGCTCGCTGGGTGTCTCGTCTGGCCTGGCTAGAGAATATTCTTCGGAGGTTGCCCGTGGGAAGGACAGGGGCAGAGGGCAGCGCTGATTGGGATTGGTAGCTGAGCTGAGGTGAGGGCGAAGGCGAAGGCGACGCAGGCGTGGGCGAAGATGTGTGGGATGGAGGGGACCTTGGGAGTGGAGTGGAGGATTATTCGATTATTCGATTCAAGTCATCGGAGTCGGTGTGCAGTGGTCGCTTGGCGAGCTAATTTAGCGTAGGCTGGACTCGACTGAGGCCACTACCAAAGCACCTCGAACCTCCAAATATATCTCAATATACAATATCGATGGCTGCTCCGTGCCTCGCGCTCGCCCGTGTTATTGCTACCTGCGCACTGCCAGTGCTGCGCTT
>Ga0302325_10016722_pt1 | contig 15527 bp, 12 predicted proteins | sample Palsa_T0_2_FD_201948 | JGI IMG/M metagenome (GOLD analysis project Ga0302325, IMG submission 201948) | Peat permafrost microbial communities from Stordalen Mire near Abisko, Sweden - Palsa_T0_2 | ecosystem: Environmental > Terrestrial > Soil > Palsa > Peat permafrost | place: Sweden: Abisko...
CGATCTGCTCTGGTTTGTACCTCTTGATCGGCATGGCCAGCTTTTCCTCCAAGTGGATTCTCTCTCATTCCACCTGGTACAAATTTCGCCGGTCACGTCACTTTGCTCTTCGTAATTTCCCACTCCGCCCTTAGAGTAGCAACCCAATGCCATGATGTGTAATGCCTGTAGTACCTAGTCAGGATCGAACATGGCCCTGGCCCTCTATGCCTAAGCGGTTGATTATGCTTTGTTTACGTCGAACGCCCGCCCGCACCGGGCTTGATCGTCCTATATATGTAGTTGTTTATAAAGCCAGAGAAACAAGGAAATGCGGGGTCGGTTCAGAACCGCTCAGCAGGGACCCCAAAAAACCAACCTAAGTTTCTAGCCCGAGCGGCCATCGCTCTGGGAGGGCGCAAACGTGTCTGCAGTACGTTCGAGGCCGAGCCTTCGTACGCTCCGCTCGCAAAAAAAAGATCCAACACCAAACGCATGGCGCATGGCTTCATTCATGCTCTGCAACCACAACGCAGTATCAACCGCCGAAAGGCAAGGAGATCACCATGGCAATGTCGAAAGCAAGACAAGTTAGCACTGAAGTTCCAGATGCTGAAGTGCTTTTAGAAGTTGCAGGCATAGCCCCGACACCAGCGGACGCAAAACTTGGTGAAGGACCTTTCCTGTATCTCAAGTTGGCTACAAAGAAGTAGCAATTCGCAAGGGGCACCTGCTTGGCGGGTGCTTCAGACTTTTCAACGCATCAACAACGAACACCACCACGGAGAAAACACAATGACACTACTACGAGAAGCATACTACACTCTTTACTTTTTCATCTTTGCATCATTCAGTCTGGTGGCAGTCAAACGCACTGGTGATGAAGTCGAAGTCATCAACGTCCCCTCGTTCGGGAGATACAGAACGCAAAGCGCAGTGAACTTGGCTGCGTACACGCTTAACGACCTTGCATTGATTCGCAACTCAGGGTGGACGGTGGAAACGGCTTTCTACTACAGAGCAGTTGCCATGGAGTTAGCGGCAGAGGCGGAGGCGTCCAATGGATAGCATTGTGAAAGCACGACCATTCAAGAAGGTTTACTGTGACCGACCTGAGGTGTTCCTGCTCCCACCAACAGCCTTCAAATTGTGGATGTATCACTACATCAGGGAAGGGCAATCTCGGGAGTCCTGGTGCTCGCTAATGACCATCAGCACGGCTCTAGGCATGTCCGACAAGACGGTGAAGAAGGCACGCAAGTTTCTGTTGGATAACGGATGGATGAAGAAGACTGGCACGAGGAACCGCAGCAATGGAGAGTTCAAGGTGCCTATCATGATGGTAATGCGGGGCACTATACCTCCACAGGGAAGAAAGTTCCCTGCGGTGAAAGTAAGGGCACCGAGGGTAAAAAGTTCCCTCTGGACCGAGGGAAGAAAGTTCCCTCTGGACCGAGGGAAGAAAGTTCCCTCAGAAGTAGAGTCAGAACTGCAGTTAGATTCAAACAGCAGTCAGATGCCACCGTCAATGCCTTTTTCAAACTCAAAACCTTCTCCTGTGGCAGAAGGCTTGGGAAAGATACAAGTGCCGCAGGGTAAAAAGTTACCTACGGTGGAAGAACGTAGGGCGCAGTTCGAATACATGCGTACGCATGGTGGTGATGAGGCGGTATGGATAAAGTTGAAAGGGGAGTTTGACCCAGAGGTGACAGCATGAGCAGTGAAGAAGTTTCACAGCAGAGCCTTCGTGCGCTCGTGCCATTCTTCGAGTTCCGATGGGGACACCCATTGGTGCCATACACGGATAGGGAATCGCAGGAGCACCGTGGGGATTACCAAGCCATCAGTAATGCTGGTGCGCCATTCAATCTGGAATGCAAAGCAGAGCGCAAGTATACGGGGAACTTGTTCGTTGAGTCATGGTCAAACAGAACCATCGGAAGGAAAGGATGGCTTGAGAATGCGAACTGACAAACTTTTAACTGAGCAGGCGGCCCTGCACGCCCGCATGAAAATGCAGCGAGAACGTGAAGAGGCCAAGGCAGCAAAGAAGCGCGAAGAACATGGACCAAAGGCTAAGGCCCGAAGGCGTACTTACGACCGTCTTTATAAGCGCGAGGTTCGCTTGGAAGGACGCAAAGCTACCCGCGCAGAACGCCGCGCGGAGAAGGAGGCCCGAAGAGCACGCTGGCAGGAAATGATGGACGCTGTCAGTCTGCGCCGAGAACAACGAGATGCCCTCAAGAAGAAACTTGAAGAGAGATCAGAGGGGTACACCGAAGGGTTCATAGCGGGATTCTTCGAAGGACAACGTTTTGTAATCGAAGGAGGGGTTAATGGCCAACAAACGAGCAAGCAGTGACATTCAACAGGAGGCCGAGGTGACGTTATGTAATTTTGCGGAAAAGCACAGATTGAAGGTGAAGAGAGACGATTGTGGTGACATGATCATCCTCGGCAAGCAAGGTCACGTGTATGAGTACAGCGCGACGGAGCTGGGGGTCATGTTCATGCCTCCCCGCATCGAGTCTGAGCCTTGGGGTAGATGGTGCCCGAAGGCGTGGAGCAACTTCAAGCGGGCAGCCGCGGCTGCTGGCATGACCTTACGCCAGAATGGAGACAGCGAGGGGTGCCTGTCGTTTGACCCCACGAAGAAAGAACAGGCCAAACTGGCGATCAAGATTGCCAAGGTTCGCCCCAAACGCCAACCGACCCCCGACCAGGTAGCCAGATTCCTTGTGGCGGTTCAGAACGCTCGTTCTAAGGCGTTGGACCCTCTACAAAAGGGGGTCTTGGGAGCCTAAGAACGACGAAACAAGGCTCTGGACAAGGGAATGGTCAGGAAATCGAAAAACGACCTTCAAACAGCTGTTTACCGTATAACACCGATGAACCATGGCGGCACTCAGTTTTAGTGCAGCTTCTCGCAGGGTAATCGCACAACAGACACAACCAATATTCTAGGATCTCGAATCCTGGACAGGGCGGGAGCTTGTCACAAGCAGGTTCCCGCAGGCTGCGGGGCACGGCGGTAAGGGCGATCGGACTCCTGAAGGAATCTCCCACACAACTGCGCAGACGCATGGCGGATGCCGTGCGTCTGTACAGCTGTAGCAACTGTGTGCGACGACTCAGCACGATACGAAGCACATACACAACGAGGAAGCGATGAACTAGAACACCTAAGGTTTTCGAAGGCACTAAGCGTGAAGCACGAGTGCCCACGCTGGATGGCACTCACAACACGCCCGTACATCGGGCAGAAAAGAGCAAATCCATGAAGACGAAAAATCAGTGGCTTGAAATCGACAAAGACGGTCTCCGTAAGACCCTTGGGCAGAAGGATAAGGTCTTCCTGCTCACCGAAATGGTCAGCAACGCTTGGGACGAGGATGTCACTCAGGTAGAAGTCAGCCTGACTCGCCCGGATGAAAATGGGCTTAGTTGGCTCCGGGTTACGGACAACAGCCCGACCGGATGGGCAGACCTCAGCCACAGCCATACGATGTTTGCCGAATCTGTGAAGAAGGGCAAGTCGGAGAAGCGTGGCCGGTTCAATGCTGGCGAGAAGGACGTGCTCGCTCTTGCGATCGAAGCGAAGCTGACTACGGTAAAGGGGCAAGTGCTCTTCAACGAGGACGGCACTCGTACCGAGGGCACTGAGACTCGGGAAGTGGGAAGCGAATTTGCCGGGAAGTTCCAGTTGACTGTGGAGGAGTATGAGCACATCTGCAATCAGGCGAAGCTGCTCATTCCACCGAAGGGCATTGCCACACTGTTTAACGGCAACCTTATTACGTACCGGAAGCCGGACGGCAGCTTCGCTGGGGTCCTTCCTATTCCGCTGGCGGACAGGGAAGGCGTCATGCGGAACACGGAACGCAAGGCGACGGTTAACCTCTACAAGCGGCTCCCCGGTGAAGTCGCCATGATTTACGAAATGGGGATTCCTATCGTCGAACTGGGTGACGACCTCTGGCATGTCAACGTTATGCAGAAGGTGCCGCTCTCCCGTGACCGGGATAACGTGAACCCTGTGTACCTGCGGAGGATTCGTGTCGGCGTCTTGAATGTGAAGTTCAAGGAACTGCAGAACGACGAGACAGCCGCCGCGGCGTGGGTCCGAGACGCTGTCAGTTCACCGAAGACTTCTGACGCCGCTGTGAAGCATGTCATGACTACTCGGTTTGGCGAGAAGCACGTCTCGCGTGACGTCCGTGACAAGGGGAGTGCCAAGGAAGCCGTCTCTCAGGGCCACAACGTCATCGAGGGCGGGGCACTCACGGGGGACGAATGGACACGATACAAAGCCATTAAGGACGAGAACGGCGAATCTGTGCTGAAAACCTCTGCACAGGTAGCTCCGACCGAGTTCGAGATCGACGTGCCGGTCAGTGCGATTATTCTTCCGGGCAACTGGACGCCTGCGATGAAGCATTACGCCGGCCTTATCGAAGCGGCGGGTCCCCTACTCATCAACACGCCAGTGGTTGCCCAGTTCATCAAAGACGCCGAGAACCACATCCAAGGATGCTTCCACAAGGAATTCCGAGGAAACCGTTCGAAAAAGGGATACAAGCGGGTCTTCGGCGTTGTCACTGTCAACCTTGCATACCATGATCCGGGCAATCCCTTCGACAACTACCAATTGCTTCTACACGAACTAGCTCATAACACGCTCCAGAGCAACGACCATCTGGACAAACTGTTTTACGATACGGTCACAGACTTGGGGGCGAAGTTGGCAATTCTTACGCTGGCTCAGCCGAAGCTGTTCGACACTGAAGCGAATAGCTTTGACTCTATCGATGTTCAGCCACTCTTGGATGCGGCGCCAAGAGCGATCCATCTCGCGGCGTAATCACACAACAACCACAACCAACGTTTCCAGGATCTCGAATCCTGGACAGGGCGGGAGCCTGCGACAAACAGGCTTCCGCTAGACCTTTCAGGAGGAAACAATGACTGACGCATATCAAGCCTCGGGCACCAGCCCGACATTACATTTTGAGCCTCTGCTTGACGACAAGCAGGCGGGAGAGATGCTTGGCTTGCATCCAAAGACAGTGCAGAGGCTTGCGCGACGCGGGAAAATCCCAGCCGTGCGAATTGGGCGCTACTGGCGCTATCGGGCCAGTGTCCTTAACCAGTGGATTGAAGTAAACTCATCGGGCCAACTCGCTTGCGTGGAAAACGAGAGGAGAATATGAGAACCACGCGAGTGCATTACCAGCACGGCAGCATAAGGCGCGAAGCACGGAAGCATAGCCCAGCGGTATGGGTCTTCCGTTGGCGAGAATATACACCAACAGGACGCATCAAGCGAAAGGAGATCATCGGCACCGTGGATAAATACAAGACCAAGGCGTCGGCGATCAAGGCTTGTGAGTCGCTTCGCAGCAACATCAACAGGGAGACCAGAGTGCCGCGCACCTTCGGCGAGCTGGTGGCCCACTACCGGGAGACAGAATTGGCAAAGAACAAGACTCCGTACACCATAGAAGTTTACGAAGGTTATCTGAAGACCTGGATTCTGTCCGAATGGAAAGAACATAGGCTGTCAGATATTCACGCGGTTGCTGTGGAGTCTTGGCTTGAGAATCTGCCTTTGGCACACGGCACCAGAGCAAAACTGCGAAACCTGATGCACGTCATTTACAACCACGGAATACGCTGTCGATTCACGGGTGAGAACCCGATTACGTTCGTACGGCAGTCAGCAAAGCGTGGACGTGTTCCCGACGTTCTGACCGTGGCGGAATTGACAAAGCTGCTGTCGGAATTAAAGGAGCCTTGGCGAACGGCGATATTCGTGGCCTCCACGACTGGGCTGAGGGTGTCTGAACTCTTGGCGCTGAAGTGGCAGGACTTCGATTTCACATCAGGACAATTAAACCTGTGTCGGGGAATCGTCCGTCAGCAGATCGGAGGGATGAAATCGGAGGCGTCACGCAAGCCGCTTCCGTTAGACGCAGGACTCGCAGACGTGTTGCTATCTTGGCGACGCATCTGTCCATTCAATCAGGATGCCGATTATGTCTTCGGCAGTCTCGAAAAGAAAGGACAGCAACCGTACTGGCCCACGGCAGGAATGGAGGATCACGTCCGACCTGCCGCAAAGCGTGCGGGAATCACCAAACGCATTGGCTGGCACACGCTACGTCATACTTTTGGTACTCTTGTAAAGAGCCAAGGGGCAGACGTGGCAACCACACAGGCGCTCATGCGTCATGCTAACGTTTCGATCACGATGGACCGATACGTCCAGGCAGTTGGTGAGCAGAAAAGACAAGCGCAGCACAGCGTTGTGGGCTTATTGGCCCCAAATGGCCCCACGACGTTGACAGTACCGCCTGCATCTTGTTGAATCGTAAGGGTTGGGCGCTTAACTCAGCGGTAGAGTGCCATCCTCACACGGTGGAAGTCATAGGTTCGAATCCTATAGCGCCCACCATCACTTACGAGTTTTTGACCTCTTCCAACTCCCGTTCCGGCTCCCGATCCGATGGGTTGCCGGAACGGACGAGCTTTTTCAGAACAGCCCCTGAGCCTCAAGCTTGTCTGCCTTGAAGCCGTGTCAGCGATCCCATCGGCGCGCTGGCACACTTACAATTGGGCAAGCCTACGTGCTACTAAGAAACGCCAGCGCAAGAACCGCACATCAGGATTTCCTTACGCTCTGGAAAGACGCCGACCCGGACATCCCCATCCTCAAAGAAGCTAAAGCGGAGTACGCGAAGCTGCAATAGCTGGAAAAAGTCCTGCCCACCCGATGTTTCAACAGTTAGGGTCTGGTCTGTCTTTGCGCTGTGGCTCTTGGCTACGTTCTATGTCAGCCGCAGCCCACCCTGATCATCGTTTCGCAATCAATTTTGTCGCACGCGAAAGTGTGTGGGAGGGTAGGCAAATAGGGCACCCGGCAATTCGGAATCAGAGCGAATGATCGTTCGTATCCTCGGTAACTACCATCACGCGGGCCCCTATGGTGGAATCACTGGATGTAACCCGGCCTGGAAATTTGAGACGGCGGGCGCTGGCTTCTACCTGACCTAGACACGGGGAATCCCATGAAACGTCTTCTTGTTCTAACTCAGCTGGCCATGACTCTCAGCCTGGGCCTGGCAGGCTTGACCGGCTGCGGCGGCGGGTCGTCGAGCACCCAAACCCCGTCTTCGCCGTCCTCAATTACTAGCTTCACCGCGAATCGCACCTCCATTACGGATGGATCACCCGCGGCTCTGACCGGCGTCTTCGCGAACGGCACAGGCGTCATCACCCCCGGCAATCTTCCAGCCAACAGCGGCGTAGCTGTAACCGTGAGTCCCACGACGACCGCCACCTATACCCTGACCGTTACTCCCACGAGTGGGACAGCAGTGACCGCGACGGCCACCATCACCGTGAACCCTGCACCGACGATCACCAGCTTCGTCGCAATTCCGACAACCATTACGACAGGATCTAGTGCGACTCTGACAGGAGTCTTCGCGAACGGCACAGGCGTCATCACTCCGGGTAGTCTGACCGACACCAGCGGTGTGGGCGTGACTGTGAGCCCCACGGCGACCACCACCTACACCCTCACCGTGACCAATGCCAGCGGTACAGCGGTCACCGCGACGGCCCCATTAACAGTAGCGGGAACCGTCGCTACCTCGGTGACGGTGGACCTGGCGAGCAGCGGCCCCGCCGTGACCGACAAGCTGCTGGGAATGAACATGGCCGTCTGGTACGATCTGGTTTCCAACCAGACCGGAATTGTGGATGCTTTCCAGGCCGCTGGCATCACCCAGGTGCGTTGGCCGGGCGGATCGGATTCCGACCTCTACCACTGGGCGACCAACTCTGAGTGCGATGGCGGCTATGCGGATGCGAATGACACGTTTTCGAATTTCGTCAACGACATGGCTGTTCCCGCTAACCTCGATGTGGCGTTGACGGCGAATTACGGCTCGAACGGAACCTGCAACGGAGGCGGCGAACCAAGCGAAGCTGCCGCCTGGGTCACGGCCGCGCTGGCCGATGGCATCACGCCGAGCCATATGACGGTGGGCAACGAGGAGTATGGGAGCTGGGAGTACGACCTGCACTCGACTCCGAACGACCCTACCATCTACGCCGCCGCTGTGGTGGGAACAACCGGCTACTACCAGTCGATTAAGACGGCCAGCCCGAACACGCTGGTCGGCGTCGATGTGGACGCGGATAACACGACCGACGGATGGGACAATACCGTGCTGGCCAATGCCAGGGGGTCCTATGACTTCGTGGAATATCACTATTATCCAGAGACGCCGGGCGAGGAAAGCGACACCTTCCTGGTGCAGCAGGCGGCGCAGGAGTTGACCACGAACATCAACACCCTCAGGTCGGAGCTGACCAAGTGGGGAAATCCCGGCACTCCCATTTACGTGGGCGAGATCGGAGGGCCTTATAGCAATCCGGGCAAGCAGAGCTGGTCGATTATCCAGGGGTTGTATGCGGGCCAGGTGCTGGGCGAGATGATGAACGATGGAGTCTCGCGCCTAACCTGGTGGATTGGCTTCGGCAATTGCAACGGCTCCAACGGAAACGATAGTACGTCGCTCTATGGATGGCAGGATTTCGGAGCCTACAATGTCTTCTCCGATGGACCCTCCGATAGCACCTGTCCGGGTGCGGGCCCCATCGGCACCATGTCTCCCACGGCGCGCGCGTTTCAGCTGTTCAGCCAGATGGCCGTCAACGGCCAGACGGTGCTGACGGCGACCGTCGCCGGCGACACGACCGACGTGCGCGCCTATGCGGCCACCAACCCCAACGGCACGGCCCTGCTGTTGTTTAACGACAACGAAACCACCCCCCAGCAGGTAATGGTCACGCTTTCGGGCAAAAGCTCCTCTTCCAGCGTGAACGTCACCACCTACGACAAGGCCATCTACGACCTGTCGGGTTCGCCTACCGGCACTCCACCGGACCCGGCCGGGACGAGCACCTGGGCCCCGCCAATTACCACCAGCATGGGCGCGCAGACCTTGCCTCTGACCCTGACTCTCACTCCCTGGAGTATGAACGTGGTCATCATCCAATAACCGAGCCGGAAGGTGCGCGGCAATTTTGTGCCGTCACGGGGGCGGAAGAAAAAAGTAAGAGCCAGGCAAGATCCTTCGACATTTGAGATATGTTTTTGAAGTCTTCCCAAACACTATATTCGGACCTGCTGCCACGCCGGCTTCTCAAGGCGCCGTCGCAACCGGCTTACCTTCGAATCCCTGGTACTGGGAGTCTCCAGCGGGCATATAGCGGCCTACGATCGTATTAGAGTCGTTGATCGTCTCAATGCCCGTGTCCGTTCCGGCGAGATCGTCGATGAGGTGGTACTTACCCCCGGCGTAAACTGCTCCGTGCTCCAGGTTAGAGGAATCGAACCAGCTTAACGCGATCTTGTTGAGATTGTTTATAGAGTGGACGGCCGTGGTGACAGCGCCGGGAACATTCAACGGCCCATACTGGGTGCCGATACGCACCCAAGACGAAAGGCCGCCGGAGTTCAACGACTCCAAAGTAATGATGTTGTTGCTGTTGATGCCGACGGCGATGGTGGTGTCGGCACCAGGCACGTTCAGCGTCTCGTAGGTAGATCCGTTGAACAGAAAGCCGTGAGTGCCGTTACTGTCGGCAAACTGCCCGACCACAAGCCCGGAATCATTGATGCCGTAAGCGATTGTGCCTGCCGTCGCCGTGGGCACGATAACGTCGGTAAAAACCCCGTTTGCGTAGATAAACCCGTTGCTGAAGCTGTTTAGCACGTTATAGAACCCGACGATCGCTCCGGCCGCGTTGATCCCGAAGCAACTCGTACCGGTTCCATTGGGGTCAGTGATCGTGGTGAGGGTGTTGCCTGAGTGCATGAAGCAGTGGGAGACGCTGCTGGAGTCAGTGTAATTTCCCGAGATGACACCGGAATCATTGACGCCGTAAGGCGTCGTGCTCTGCGCATTCGGAATTTCGAGGTTCCTGAACGTGAAGGTCTGACCGATTGCCATCGGAACGGACACGAGTGCCAGTGCTATGAGGATCGAGACCCAGGCTGATGTGTGCTTCATTGGAAACGCTCCTTATAATCGTGATGTCTGTAGCTCTGACGCCCTGAACTACCGCCTTGGGATGGGGTGGGTACGCGCGACGAATCGGGAAGCTGGATAACCCTTTCAGGCCATCCCCGGTCCCCTCGCCCTGTGCTAAAATGCCACCGCCGAAAGGTTCCAGGCCTTTCCCCCTTCGCGGTATTTCATAGACGGCACCCTACCGCGCGACCGGCCTGGAAGTCATTAAGACTTTTCATTTTTTTCTGAATTCTTCTCACCCCATGGATACGCCAGGCAAGGCATCGTTTGAGTTCGGTTCTTTTCGCCTGGATACCTGTGATCGTGTGCTCCTGCGGGGTCGCGAACGGCTGGAGCTTCCTCCCCGGGTCTTCGACACCCTATTGGCCCTGGTGCAAAGCGGCGGCCGGCTGGTGGAAAAAGATGAGCTCATGCGGACTGTCTGGCCAAACACCGCGGTCGAAGAGAACAACCTCAGCCAGGCGGTTTACCTGCTGCGCAAGATCTTGCAGGATGGGGACGGAAACCGTTACATAGAAACCGTCCCCAAACGAGGCTATCGTTTCGTCGCCCGTGTACGTGAACTAGGGCTGGAAGTGGAATCCAGCATCAAGGAACGCCCTTCCCAAGTGCAGTTAGGACCAGACAATGGGAACTCTGGGAATCACATTTCTTCGCAATCCCCGATCAAAACTCCCCCGAAGCCGCGCTGGCTGGTCTGGTGCTTAGCCGGTCTGGTGGGCGCTTTCGCCACGCTGCTGGTGGTACAAGCGAGTAGATGGCGGGATCATCAGAAGAATCAGTCAGATTCAGAACCCATCCGGTCCCTGGCCGTGTTGCCGTTGCAGAACCTATCCAACGATCCCGCGGAGGAGTATTTCGCCGACGGAATGACCGACGAGCTGATCACCGAACTGGCCCAGGTGCGCCAGCTTAAGGTGGTCTCGAAGACTTCCATCATGCAATACAAGGGAGTGCGCCGGCCCTTGCCGCAGATTGGCCGGGAACTGGGCGTAGACGCGGTGGTCGAAGGTTCGATCCTGCGTTCGGGCAACCGGGTACGCATTACCGCTCAACTCATCCGGACTGCCACCGATCACCATATTTGGGCCAAGGCCTATGAGGGTGATCTGAATAACGTACTCTCGCTGCAGGCGCTGGTAGCGGAGGCCATTACCGATGAGGTGAAACTTGGTCTGACCCCGGCGGAGCGCAACCGGTTCCGCGTCTCGCGCCCGGTCGACCCCGAGGCTTATGAAGATTATCTTCGCGGCCGCTACTACTGGAACCGAAGAGAGGTTGGCGCATTCCAGAAGGCGATCGAGTTCTACAACCAAGCGATCAAGAAGGACCCGAACTTCGCGCTTGCCTACTCCGGCCTGGCCGATTGCGATACCCTCCTGGCCCTGGATACCCTGGGCCCCGGGTTGATGGCGGAAGCCAAGGCCGCGGCCTTGAAGGCGATTGAACTGGACGACGGATTGGCGGAGGCGCACACCTCCCTGGCCGCCGTTCGAATCTTTCTCGATTGGGACTGGACTGGTTCGGAACTCGAGTTCAAGCGCGCACTGGACTTGAATCCGAATTACGCCCCCGCCCACCATTGGTACGGCAATATTTTGCTGGGGCCCTTGGGACGTCACGAAGAAGCCATTGCCGAACTCAATCGCGCCCGGGAACTCGATCCGCTGTCGTTGATCATCAACGCGGACCTCGGGTACGCGTATTATCTGGCCCGCCGGTATGACTCCGCCTACACTCAATACCAGAAAGTGCTTGTGATGGACCGCAATTTCGTGCCCGTCCACCACGATCTATTGATGTACTACGCGCAAAAGAAAATGTATGACGCCTGGCTGCAGGAAGAGATTGCAGACTTCGAGCTTGTCGGAGACCCGGAACGCGCACTGGTCCTGAAGCACCTCTATGCTAACGGCGGCTTTCCAGCAGTCATGCTGAAGATGGCTGAATCCCGCGGCGCGCCTGAGTCCAGTGCGAAAGTCCGCGAGCAGGGATCGTTCTGCACTGCCGCCGAGGCTTATGCAGCATTGCAGGCAAAACGTCCGGCACTGGCCGCGCTCGAACAATGCTATGTGGCACGAGAGCCTGGCCTCATCTACCTCAAAGTGGAGCCCGCGTGGGACAGCCTGCGCTCCGAACCCGCCTTCCAGAACCTGGAACATCTCATCGGTCTTCGGTAGGGAAAGTGAACGCGGAGCGGTTTCACCTGGAGAACCGCTTGAATGTTCGCGAGCTTCCGATAGCGCCCACCATTCTCACCAACTTACCTGGCTAGCGCGTGTTCAGTTCAACGTAGTGACCGAAGCTGGAAAGTGCGACCTGGTCGTTGCCTGGAATATAGAAGCCAAACCTACCGAGACTTAAATTGCTTCCAGCCTGAGTCCAGCGATCCAGAACCACCCAGCTGTCTCCTTGCCTGATCTGGTGGAATATCTCATTGGGTCCTACACGGATCTGCAGCGTGCGGAAGCTCTTCTTGTCGACCTTGTGTGGAATCTTGGTCTCGTCGCCCTTCTGACCGTTCTTCACCACCGTGCGGTAGAAGTTATTGTCGTCCATCTGGAACAGGACATAGTTGTTAGCGTCGGTGCAGTTGAGCATCCACTGCAGGCGGTGACCCTTGGTAAGCATGGCGGAAAAAACAAACGTACCCGTCGTAGGAGAGACCCCGTACATTACGAAGTCGCCGCCTTTGCGAACGAACGATCCTTTCTCCTGTTTCCAGCCTGCCGGGTCATCCCACTTGGACATGCCGCTGGGAGAGAGAGATAAATCCAAACTCCGGGATTGACCGGCGGCGACCTCCACTGTGGACGAGCGAGTGAAGTTGTCCGCCGTTTTTGTGGTGAGAGTGTAGGAACCGGCTGACAGACTCATTGTGCCGCCGCTGCTTACTTTTGTCGGAGCCTCGCCTGCTTTATTGAGGGTTACCTGAGCATCAGCAGGCGTGAACGTGATTTTCAGCTCGCCGGGAGCGGCCTCTAGTGCCACATCTGCGGCCACGAGAGACACAGCGGTTCCAACCACGAAATGCTTCTTGATCTGCCGGGGCTTGAACCGGTCTTTGCGCAGTTCGACGGTGTGATCTCCGGCATTGACGGTCGCTACGGTGAGCGTGCCATCGGGCCGTACCGTTCCTACCGGAGTTTGGTCGATGAGAACTGTGGCTCCCGGAACTCCGCCCTGGATGGTCAGCGAAGACGAAACGGGCAACGGTTGCAGATTGAAAATCAGTTTGGCTTGCTCGCCTTTGCGAAGCCGGATTTTTTGTTCGGGAAGATCCTGGAATCCGCTCTTAGACACTCGTACCACGTAGTCCCTGAGTTCGAGATTCGGGATGCGCAACTGGCCGCCCTGGGTAGGTCGCGGCTGAAGTTTTCCGTTGAGAAAGATCCTTGTCTTGTCTTGACCAGTGATCACGACGAGGGTGCCCAGGTTCTGGCCGGACTCGAGGAATGCGTTCAGCGTGGCCGCTGCTCCTGCGTCAATGTCGAGTTTGTACTGGTCTTTGTTTGGCTCAGCGCCGCGGGTTACGGCTAGCTCGTGAGTGCCGGCGGAAATGGAGGGAAGGTCGAGACCCTCCTGGGGCACGTCAAGAGGAGTTTGGCCATCGAGGCTGATCTTGACCGCGGAATCACTGGAATACACATGCAGGTGGTCGGCCATGCTGCTCACGATTACCGCCAATACGCCTTTGGAAGCGATGGGGCCTTTCACGACGGGACCGACTCCAGCGTCGGTTGAGAAAGTGAAGGACGCTTCTCCCTTCGGTCCCTCGAAAGTCAGCTTATGTTCCCCGGTGGGAATCTTGTCGAGAGACCATTGTCCATCTTGAAATTCGGCGGGCGGCTGATCATCGAATGTGACTTTTCCTGTGCCGGTGTCAGACGACAGTTTCACCACCGGCAGAGCCGGCTCTGGCGGCGGCGTTACCGGGACCGGAACTGCAGGCGCCGAGGCTACAGGCGCCGCTTCCGGGGGTGAGGCGATTGGCGGCGCACGATGTTTCCGCACGAACAGAAAGATCGCTCCGACCAGGACGATTACGGCGGCCGAGGCGACGATGACGGTTGTGTAACTTTTGGGTCGTCTTGCTAGTTGTTTAAGACTGGAAGATGGAGTTGCGGCTTTCGGCGCGCTGGCAGCAGGCTTGGCCGCGGAAGCGGCGACTGGCGCCGACGGTGCACGCGGCGGTGCCGGCGGAACCGGTTCTGCCGGAACACGTGCTGCGCCGGGCGGAGCGGGAACCACGTCAGCCGCAGGCGGAGACGCGGAAACATTGCTGGTCGCCTCCAGTGAAGACTCAGGCGCGCTGGCTGGCGGCGTGTTGTAGGTGAGGGTCGCGCTTTCGCTTGCGGGCGATCCAGTCGGACTCGTTCGGTCCACTTCGAGCAGGCCCAGGCGGTGCAGAAGACCATTCGCGACGGAGAGGACTTCTCCATCGTTCGGATATTTGTCCGCGACTGCTCGCACGCGTTCCCCTAGTGCCTGCTGCGACGCGGCATCCGCGGCGGCATCAATTTCATCCTCCATGCGCCGCAGTTCTTCCAGATCGCGGCGGCGGGTTTGGCGGCGCTGAGTCTGGAAATCCCGCTGGACCGTCTCCTGAATCTGAATCAGCCGGGGTTCGCGCGGATAAACCGCCAATCCTTCTTCGATGCGGGACAAGGCTCCGGCAAGATCGGTGGCAGTTTGCAGCTTGCGAGTTTGCGAAACACATTCTTCGATGAAGGTTTCCCGCTTCTGATCGTGGATCAGGGTTCGAATGGTTTTGGCCATGGGATGCCCTGGGTTCAAGTCGAGAGCTTCGCGGGACAGCTTCTCGGCTTCCCGCCAATCGTTTTCTACCGCGGAGTGGGCTTCTTCGACCAGGGCATTGGCCAGAACTGCACGGGCTAAAGAATTGTTTTCATCGAGCTCATAGGCCTGGCGCAACAGTTTGATGCCATCGGCCGCCTTGTGCTGGGCGCACATCTCCTGGCCTTCGGTCATGAGGCGGTGGGCTTCGGTTTTTCGCTTGACGCCATCCTGGGCGAGCTTCTCGAGTTCCGCCAGTTCTATATCATTGGGGAATTCGGCTGCTGCGCCTTGCAACAAGTCGAGGGCGCGCGCGTAGTCGCTGGAATGCAAACAGGTGTCGACCTGTTCGACCAGACGGGTTTTGGATTCGATCCGGGTCTGCTGGTCGCGCCGCTTTTGCAGGCGCTCAACCTCGAAGGTTAATCCCGGATACTGGCTGTAGATGGTGCGCAGGATCTCCCAATCGTTCAGGGCATCGCCATACGATCCCTGCTCTTCGTGAAAGTGTGCGCGGGCGACGATGGAATTGACCAGGTCGCGCTTGTCCTGAACCAGGCGCAACGCGCGTTCGAAATGCGATTCTCCGGGATGGAGATCAAGCGCCTCGCGCAGAATGTTCACGCGCTTATCCAGGTCCGGTTC
>Ga0302325_10016723_pt1 | contig 15527 bp, 14 predicted proteins | sample Palsa_T0_2_FD_201948 | JGI IMG/M metagenome (GOLD analysis project Ga0302325, IMG submission 201948) | Peat permafrost microbial communities from Stordalen Mire near Abisko, Sweden - Palsa_T0_2 | ecosystem: Environmental > Terrestrial > Soil > Palsa > Peat permafrost | place: Sweden: Abisko...
CCGCCGGCCGCTCGTTACGTTGTTCGTGCAGTGTGTGGCGCAAGGTTCCGCACGTGCCAACGGAACGTGTGGCGACGGCGGACGCACGAATCTCGACTACTTTCTCGAGCGGTCACCCGAATCGATCGCGACCGAAGCCGCGCGCGTCGCGACGGTCAACTCCGAAGCAGTCGAGGCACCCGCCGGAGACCTCGAAGTTGTGGTGGGTCCCGGCAGCGGTGGTGTCCTGTTGCACGAAGCGGTGGGACATGGCCTCGAAGGCGACTTCAACCGGCAGGGGACGTCGCTCTACAGCGGGCGCATCGGTGAACGCGTCGCAAGCGAACTCGTGACGATCTACGACGACGGCAATCTGCCGCAAGAACGCGGCAGCCTCTGCGTCGACGACGAGGGCACGCCCGGTCAACACAAGGTGCTCGTCGAGAATGGAATCCTGCGCGGCTACATGCAAGATCGCCTGAACGGGGCGCTCATGGGTGTAGCGTCGACCGGAAGCGGACGCCGTCAGTCCTTCCGCTACTTGCCTCAGCCGCGAATGTGCAATACGTACATGGCCGGCGGCGAGTCGACACACGACGAGATCGTGGCCTCCGTCAAACGCGGACTGTACGCGAAATCGTTTGCGGGCGGTCAAGTCGAGATCAGTAAGGGCGACTTCGTCTTCATGCTCGCCGAAGGATACTTGATCGAAAACGGCAAGCTGACCGCACCGGTTCGGGGTGCAAGCTTGATCGGGAACGGTCCCGAGGTCATGACGCGGGTCGTGATGACCGGCAACGACGCGCGTTTCGCCGGACGGTCCTACACGTGCGGCAAAGGCGGCCAGAGCGTGCCGGTCGGCGTCGGCATGCCGACCGTGAAGCTTTCGCGCGTGACGGTCGGTGGGTCGGCTCTTGGCTGACGCGCTTGAACTCGCGGATACCGCCGTGGAACTCGCATTGGCTGCGGGGGCCGGCGATGCGGAGGCGACGTGCCGGATCGTGACGCGCTTTAGCGCGCAAGCGCGCGATCGCGAGATCGAGAAACTCGAACGCTCGACGTCGCGCTTCCTCGCGCTGCGCGTCTTCGTCGACGGCGCCAAAGCAACGCTCTCCACGAACGAATTCGCCCCGGAGGCGATGCGCGAATTCGTGCGCGAAGCCGTTGCAATGGCGGCTCACGTCGCGCCCGATCCGTTGGCCGGATTGCCGGACGAGGTGCTCGCTCCGAGCGGCGAAGACCTCGAAATCTTTGCCGAGGACGTCGAAGCGCGCGATCCTGAAGCCAAGATCGACGACGCGCTGCTGCTCGAACGCACCGCGCGCGAGTTCGATCCGCGCATCGTCAATTCGCGCGGCTCGCGTGCCGCCGATTCGAGCGCTTCGACCGCCCTTGCCAACTCGCGCGGTTTTCGCGCTTCCTATCGCAGCACGACCGTCTCGCGCGGCTCGAGCCCGATCGCCGCCGACGGGACGCGCAAGCGCATTGCGTCGTACGGAACGTCGGCCCGCGGCTACGCCGGCCTCGAGTCCGTCGCTTCGATCGCCCGTACGGCGGCGCAGCGCGCGGTCGAGTCGATCGGCGCTCGCAAGCCCGACTCGATGCGCTGCCCCGTCATTTTCGAACGCGACGTCGCGAGCGCGTTACTTGGGGACTTGTTCAATTCGGTGAGCGCCAGAAACGTCGCCATCGGCAATTCGTTTTTGGTCGGAAAAATCGGGGAGCGGATCGGCAGCGAGCTGGTAACGATTCGTGACGACGGCCGTCTGCCGGGTGGGCTCGGGACGAGTCCGTTCGACGCCGAAGGCATTCCCTCGCAGCGGACGCTCGTCTTCGAACGCGGCGTGTTGCGCTCGTACCTATTCGATACCTACTACGGCCGCAAGCTCGGCGCGCGCAGTACGGGGAACTCGGCCGGCGACGGGATCGGACCGAACAATTTCTACCTCGAGCCGGGCACCGCGTCCCTTGAGGAACTTATCGCTTCGACCGCCCACGGCGTGCTGGTTCTCGATACGATCGGATTCGCAACGGAATACGTCAGCGGCACGTATAGCCGGGGCGCTCGCGGTTTCCTCATCGAGGCCGGCGCGCTGAGCGCGCCGCTCGACGAGTTCACGATTGCCGGAAACATCGCGACGATCCTGAGCGGCATCGATGCGGTCGGGAACGACCTGCGCTTCGATGCCGCGGTCGTTTCGCCGTCATTTCGCGTAGCGGAAATGACGGTCTCGGGGAACTGAGCGCCGAGGGGCTCAAGGCACTTCGAAGAAAGCCTCAAGCATGGCTTCACCTACGATTGGATACACGATCATCGCGCGCCTCGAGATGCCGTCGCATCCCGGTGCATTTGGCTCGCTCGCTTCGGCGATCGGCGACGCCGGCGGAATTATCGGCGCGGTCGACATGCGTTCGGCCGGCAAGAGCCACGTCACGCGCGACTTCACGATTACCGTCGCCTCGGACTCGGTCGGCGCCGCGGTTCGCAAAGCCATCGAGCAACTCGATGGCGTGCGCATCGTGAGCCTCTCCGACTCAACGTTTCTGGCGCACCTTGGCGGCAAAATAACGATCGAGCCGAAGATCCCGATCAAGACGCGCGACGACCTCTCGAAGGTCTACACGCCGGGCGTGGCACGCGTTTCGATGGCGATTGCGGCCGATCCGTCGAAAGCTTTTCAACTGACGATTAAGCGCAACACCGTCGCGGTCGTGACCGACGGGACGGCAGTCCTGGGTCTCGGCGACATCGGGCCGCTCGGTGCGGCACCGGTAATGGAAGGCAAGTGCGCGCTCTTCAAGCAGTTCGCCGGGATCGATGCGTTTCCGATTTGCTTGGATACGAAAGACGCCGACGAGATCGTCGAAACGGTCGTGCGCATCGCTCCGATCTTCGGCGGCATCAACTTGGAAGACATCAGCGCGCCGCGCTGCTTCGAAATCGAGCGGCGCCTGCAAGACCGTCTCGAGATTCCGGTCATGCACGACGATCAGCACGGGACCGCCGTCGTGATTCTCGCGGCGTTGATCAACGCCGCCGCGGTTGTCGGGAAGCGCATGGAAGACCTCACCGTCGTGGTCGCCGGCAGCGGCGCGGCCGGAACCGCGACGATGAAGATGCTGCTCGCTTCAGGCGTGCGCGACGTCATCCCGGTTGATCGCGCGGGAGCGATCAACCGCGTCGATCACTATGACAACTCGCATTGGACGTGGCTTGCCGAACACACCAATCGTGAGAATCGGCGTGGGGCGCTCTCCGACGTGCTGGCCGGTGCCGACGTCTTCATCGGCGTTTCGGCGCCGGGTATTTTGCGGCCCGAGGACATCAAGCGCATGGCGCGCGACCCGATCGTGTTCGCGATGGCGAATCCGACGCCCGAAATCATGCCCGACATCGCAGCGCCTTACGTCGCCGTCATGGCGACGGGCCGTTCCGATTTTCCCAACCAAGTCAACAACCTCTTGGCCTTCCCGGGTCTGTTCCGGGGAGCGCTCGATTGCCGTGCCAACCGCATCACCGATGGGATGAAACTCGCGGCCGCGCGCGCAATCGCCGCGATCATCACGGACGCCGAGCGCGGACCCGAATATGTGATCCCATCGGTCTTTGACGCCCGGGTCGTCGACGCGGTCGCCAAGGCCGTCGCGGCGGCGGCTGTTGAGGAAGGCGTTGCGCGCCGACAACTGGTGATGACCGAAGGCGAGGAGATCGCAACGCCGGTCTGACGGGAGGCTATGTCGGCCGAAGCAGATGCTGCGCGGAGTCTCATCATCGAAGACGATCCGATCGAAGCGAAGGACGAAGCGTCTCAACTCGAGCGGGCCGGCTACGATGTGCGGATCGCCTTCACCGGACGCGACGGTCTGCGACTGCTGGACGAGTACCGTCCGGACGTGGTGTTGCTCGGCCTCGCGCTGCCGGACATCTGGGGGCTCGATCTGTGCGCCACGATCGCACAAACGAGTGACGCCTACATCTTGCTTACCAGCGGATACAGCGCGGAAGACATCAAATCGACCGGGCTCGAACTCGGCGCCGACGACCTGCTCATGCGCCCCTTCCCGAGCGAAGAACTGCTGGCGCGAGTCAGTGCGTTCTTGCGGCGGCGCGACCGGGCTCACCGTCTTGCGACCCCGCGCCTGCCCTACGGCGACGTGGTCCTCGTACGGGACCGCCAAACGCTCGAGCACGAGGCCGGAGCCAGCGCCGATTTAACCCAGCTCGAGTTCGGCTTGCTCGAATATCTGGCCGGTGCCGACGGCCGCCTTCTCACCCGGGCGCAGATTTTGGAACACGTTTGGAACGACGTATCGGGGGTGCCGACGCGCGTCGTCGACGTCCACGTCGGTTCGCTGCGAAAAAAGCTGGGCGAGGTCGGCTCCAAGGTCCGGATCAGTTCCGTGCGCGGGATCGGCTATCGTTTGGATGAGGGCTAATTCGCCGAGCCGGTTGCTTGGGCTCAGGGGTCGCGGCCTGCGTAGTTTCTAATTGCTCGCGGTAATGCTCGCAGTTTTTCGGCGTTTGGCCGCTCCGGCGGCGTTCTTCGCCTTTGCCCTGATGCCCCCGGCCGTGCTCGGCCAAAGCCGGCCGGCTGCCGGCGTCGTTTTTGAATCGCCCGCAGGCCTGCGGCCGGCAGGCGTGGTCGACACGCTCGAACCGTACACGCGCATCCTGCCCTCGGGCCGGCTCATTTCGCCGGCCGGCAAGAGCGTCGTCACCGGTATGGGTGCGCTGGGCGTCGCACTCACGCCCGACGACCGCTTTGCGATCGTCACGAACGGCGCCGCGGATCAAAGCGATTCGGTGAGTGCGCTCGACGGCGTCACGCGCGGCGGCTCGTCGCTGGCAGTGATCGACACGAGCACACTCGAGGTCGTCAGCCGCTACCGCGCGAGCGACGAAGGCTTCTTCGCCGGCATCGTTGCGTTGCACGACCCGCTCAACCCGCAGAACGTCCTCGTCTTGGCCTCGGGCGGAGCGCGCAATCTCGTCTACGCCTTCGATCTCGATGCGACCGGACGTCTCACGCGCGACGCGCACCACACGATTCCGGTGCCGCCCTCCGACGCGCGCTCGGCGAGTGCGGGTCACGCCTTCCCGAGTACGATCGCGCTGGCGCCCGACGGTTCGCGCGCCTACGTGGTCGACGAGTTCAGCGGAGAAGTCATCGCGATCGATCCTGCAACGCGGGCGACGAGCGGCACCGCGGTTCCCGTCGGGTTCTTTCCGTTCGGCGCGGTGGTCGCGCGTTCGCAACTGATCGTCGCCAACGGAGGGTTGGCCGGGTACTCGCGCCTGCCCGATCCCGCCATGGCGCCACCGTTCGAAACGGTGCCGGAAGACTTGCAGCGCGCGTCGTCGCTCTCGTTCATCACGCTCGACGCAAGCGGGGCTTTCGCGCCGCCGCAGTTGGCGCTCGCGCTCGACCGGCGGCCCGACGGGTTCCGCATGGTGGGCGGCGCGCAGCCCGCGGCACTCGTCGCGATGCGGACGAAACCGTTTGCGTTCGTCGCAATGAGTAACGTCGATCGAATCGCGGCGGTCTCTTTAGCCGGTGCTCCCATCGTCGTGGGCGGAACGGAAATGCGCCTCTTCGATCGCGGCCCCTACGGAACGCAACCCAGCGCTCTCGTTCTGAGCAAAGACGAAAAGCGTCTCTACGTGGCGCTGGCCGGGATCAATGCGATCGCGGTCCTCGACACCAGCGATCCGCGGCATCTGCATCGGCTTGGCCTCATCCCGACGGGCTGGTATCCCACGGCCCTGGCGCTTTCGCACGACGGGCGCACGCTCTTCGTCGTGAACGCCAAGGGCATCGGACAAGACCGCGGATTCATGGGCGAGCGTCCCAGCGCGGTGAGCGCGCGCGGCAACGTGCTCGAAGTCGCGGGCGACGCGAGCTCGATCTGGTCGACACTGGAACGCATCGACCTCGGCAACGTCGACCTGCGCGTCTCGACCACGCACGCTCTCGAATATCAGCGGACCGTTCGACCGGCTCGTCATGACCGGATCGTTCCGCTCCTCGGCACCGCGCGTTCGCGCCCGATTCGGCACGTCGTCGTCATCGTGGAATCGAGCAAGACCTACGACGCAGTGCTCGGCGATCTGACCGATACGTCGGGCGCCCCGTACGGGCCGGGCGATCCCGGACTCGTCGCGTACGATGCAAGCGTGACTCCGAATCTGCACGCCTTGGCAATGACCTTCGGCCTAGCGGGCAACTTCTACGTCGACGCGGCGGAACCGGGACCCGGCACGCAGTTTGCGGGTGCCGGCGTCGCCTCGCTCTTTACCGAGCGCGGCGCGTTCGAGGATTCGGCCGCGGCATTCGGCACGAGTCAGGATCCCGAAGACTACCCGCGCTCAGGCTACATCTTCAACGCGCTCGCGCTGCTCGATCGCAGCTTCCGGGACTACGGCGAGTTCGTCGCGGTCACGGGATACGAGCCCGACGCGGCGGCCGGCGGACTGGGCGGGCGCTTTACCTTCGATACGCCCGCGCCGCTCGCACTCGCGGGCCACGTCGACTTGCAGTATCCCTCTTTCAATCCGCACGTGCGCGACACCGCGCGGGCGAGCGAGTTCGTGCGCGATTTCGGTTCGCTCGTGCAAGCCGGACAGATGCCCGATTTTACGTACGTCTCGCTCCCGGGTGACCGCGGCGTCCAAGCCAAAGATTTGCCCCCGCTCTCCGAACAAGTCGCCGACGGCGACCGCGCGCTGGGGACGATCGTGGGCTATCTCACGCACCTCCCGCAGTGGAGCTCGACGGCAATCTTCATCATGCCGAGCGATTCGGCGCTGAGCCGCGATCATGTGAACCTGCAGCGCTCGTATGCGATCGTCGTCTCGCCGTACGCGAAGCGGCACTTCCTCGGCATGCGCCACATCTCGACCGCCGGCGTCCTCAAGACCGAAGAAGAAATTCTGGGACTGCCGCCGCTCGCGCTGGGCGACGCGCTGGCGACGGATCTCAGCGATTTCTTCGTGCCGAAGGCGGACCCGGCGCCGTTCGAGCCCAAATAGGCGGTATGACGCAAGCAACGTTCGAACCGCCGTACGTTCGCGGCGCTGTGGAGACGTTGCAGGGCGCCGTCGTCGTGCGTACGTCGCAGGCGATCGAACGCGAGCGCCCGATCTACGGCGAATCGAACGCCATCGCCGCCCGGGCCCGAGCGCAACAGGACGTGCTCTTGACGCGCCTGGCTGCAAGCGGCGTGGCGACGACCGTGCTCGACGCACCCGAAGACTCGCCGCTGGCGGCGCTGTGCGCCGATGCCGCGGTCGTCTTTCCGGCAGGAGCTTTTCTCATGCGACCGAGCGACCCGTCGCGGCGCGCTGAAGTCGCAGCGATCGAGAGCGCGCTCGGCCGCCTCAACGTGCCCATCGTCGGACGTATCGAGGCGCCCGGCCTCTTCGACGGCGACGACGCGATGTTGCTCGGTGAAGTGCTGTACGTCGGCGTGCCGGGCTTTCGCAAGAGCGACGTCGGTATCGCGCGGATCGCGCGCGGGAACGCGCACGGGCGCGCGCAGTTGGCCGCGTACGCAACCTCGGCCGGGTTTCGCGTCGTGGAGGTTCCGTTTTCCGAGGAAGCACGGCGTTTGCGCGCGGTCGTTTCGCCGATCGACACCGAGACCGTGCTCTTCGCTCCAGGACTCGTGGACGGCGCCACGGCATTCGCGACGCTCGAGCGCATCGCAGTTCCGCTCGGTGAAGATCTCGGCGCAGGCGTGCTCGTCATCGGCAAGCGTCGCGTCCTGGCAAATCTGCGTTTCCGCACGGTGCTGCCCTTGCTGCGCAAGAAGAAGGTCGCGGTCGAAGCGATCGACCTTTGGGAGTTTGGCAAGCTCGGCGCCACGCCGTCGGCTTTGGTCCTCGCCATCAAGCGCGGCTAATGCGCGTCGCGATCTTTTCGGACATTCACGGAAACCTCCGCGGTCTCGACGCGTGTCTGGGCGATCTTGCCGAGCAAGGCGGTGCCGACGTGTGCGTTGCGGCCGGGGATCTGTGCTTGGATGGGCCGCGTGCGCGCGAGGTGCTCGAGCGCCTGCAGGGCGTCGGCGCGACGTGTCTGCGCGGGAATACCGATCGTTACATCGGTGACGTCGCGACGTTCGATGAAGGCGCTGAGGATTTCGCCGAGCTCGCCTGGCAGCGCGAACAGCTCGGTCCGGAGTGGACGCGATTTCTCTTCGAACTTCCTTTCTCGCTGCACGTCGGCAGCGGCGCCGCCGGCTTGCTCGTGGTTCACGCTAATCCGAAGACTGACGACGAGCACGTTTGGCCCGACGCGGACGAGGCGCTCTTGGAGCGCTTCTTCGAAGGCGTCGAGGAACGGACGATCGCGTTCGGGCACCTGCATTTGCCCTACGCGCGGCTTTGGCGCGACCGCTTGCTCGTAAACGTCGCCTCGGCCGGCTTGCCGAAGGACGGGGATCCGCGCGCCAGCTACGCGATCCTGACGCAGCGTCCGGAGGGCTGGCAGGTGAAGCACCGGCGCGTCGCGTTCGACGTGGAGAAGGTCGTGCGAGACATCGAGAAGAGTGGAATGCCGGGGGCGAAGCAGCGTATCGACGTGCTGCGTCGTCACCGCTACAAGGAGTTGGATGAACGGATCCCGTGACGCGCTGCCGGCGCTGCGCGTCGAGCATCTGTGCAAGAGCTACGGTTCGTTCCGGGCCGTTGACGACGTTTCGCTGACGGTCGAGACCGGCGACTTCTTTGGTTTTCTGGGACCGAACGGGGCCGGCAAAACGACGACGATCAATGCGATCGTCGGTTTGGCAAAGATCGACTCGGGGAGCATCGCCGTCTTCGGTCACGACACGGTCAAGGATTGGCGCGTCGCACGCCGTTTGATCGGTCTCGCGCCGCAGGAATACAACTTCGACCGGTATCTTTCGATTCGCGACATTCTGATCTATCAGGCCGGCTACTACGGTTTGCCGCCGCGGGCCGTCCGCGAGCGCGCCGATCAGCTCCTCGAACGTTTCGGTTTGAGCTCGAAATCGCGTGAAACGTACACGCACCTTTCGGGCGGCATGAAACGCCGTCTGTCGTTGGCGCGCGCGATGATCCACCAGCCGGAGCTCTTGATCCTCGACGAACCGACGGCCGGCGTCGACGTCGAGTTGCGCATCGAGTTGTGGGAGCTCTTGCGCGAGCTCAACGCTGCGGGCACGACCATCATTCTGACGACGCACTACTTGGAAGAGGCCGAGGAGCTCTGCCGCAACCTCGCGATCATCGAGGGGGGCCGGATCGTCGCCATGGAGTCGACCGCGAAGCTGCTCGCGCGTCAGGGACAGACGACGCTCAGCGTCACGCTCGATTGCGTGCTCGATCCGCTGCCCGCCGCGCTGGCCGGACTCGGCGCGCGCTTCGATCGCGCGACCAAGACGCTCGCGGTCGACGATCTTCCGGCCGGGGCGATCTCGCCGACCCTCGCCGAGCTGGAGCGCCTCGGCTGCGGCATCCTCAACGTCGACTTCAAGCGCTCGAGCTTGCAAGACGTGTTCCTGGAACTCGTCAAGCGATGATCTTCGCGAATCCGATCGGTTTCCAAACCCTCGTGAAGCGCGAGCTGGTGCGGACGTACAAAGTCATCAACCAAGTGATCTGGCCGCCGATCATCACGACGATCTTGTACGTCCTGGTTTTCGGCCTGGGGCTCGGCAGCCGCGTTCAAAGCGTCGACGGCGTCCCGTATGCGGCCTTTCTGATTCCCGGACTCATCATGCTGCAGGTGATCGATCAAACCTACGGCGAGGCCTCGAGTTCGCTCTTCCAGAGCCGCTTTCTGAACGCGATCCAGGAAATGTTGATCGCGCCGATGTCCGCCCTCGAGATCGTGAGCGGGTTCGTCGTAGCTGCGGTGTTGCGTGCGCTGGTCATCGCGGTTTTGATCCTGGCGGTCGGTTTCGCAATGGTCCGCACGCTGCCGCAGAATTGGGCGCTCTTTTTCGGAGTCGTCGTGCTCGTCGCGATACTCTTCGGTGCGCTCGGGCTGATCTGCGGTTTGCTGGCTGAAAAATTCGACCACATCGCCGTCTTGACGACCTTCGTGATCACGCCGCTCGTCTTCGTCGGAGGCGTGTTCACGACGTCGCAATTCTTGCCGCCGTTGGTGCGGCACATTTCGTACTTCAATCCGATGTTCTACATGATCGATTCGCTGCGCTACTCATATACGGGTCGCAGCGACGTTGCGCTCGCGGTCTCGCTGAGCGTCGTGACCGTCTTGACCGCACTGGCGCTGTGGATTGCATTTGAGATGACGGCGCGCGGCTACAAGCTCCGGACCTGAGCCACGGGGGAACGGGGCTCGCGGCGGGTCGAATTGTGAACGGATGAAGCGTCTCGTTCTCAGCTTGCTTGCCGCCGCCACGCTCGTGGCCGGTCCCATCTCCGTCTGCGCCGCGGATGGCCAAGCGTCCCTACCCGCAGTCGCCCCGCCGGCCGGCCAGCCTGCAGCTCTGACCGGACCGCAGGTAGGCAGCCCGGCCCCGGCCTTCAGCTTGAAGACGATTGACGGGCGCACGGTGACGCTCGATAGCTTCCGTGGCAAGACGCTGGTCGTCAACGTCTGGGCGACGTGGTGCCCGCCGTGCCGCCAAGAGATGCCGGACCTCATGACGAGCTACGGAAAGCTTGCTCCGAACGGTGTCGAGTTTCTCGGCGTGGATACGACCGAAGTTGCCTCCATCGTGCAAGCCTATGCGATCGCCAAAGGCGTTCCGTATCCGCTGGCAATCGACTCGGATAAAGCCTTCGAAAGCGCGTATGACGTCCAGTATTTTCCGACGACCTACGTTATCGATCCGCAAGGCATTCTGCGCGCGCGCTACATCGACGTGATCGCGCCGGCACAACTCGTAACCTTGACGACGGCTGCCGCTCAGGGGCGTAGCGTGGCCCTGGCCTCGCCGCAGCAAGCTAAGATCGACGCGCTCCTGACGACGGGAACGCCTTCTTTCCAAGGCGCCCCTGCCGCAATCGTCGCCGATGTCAAGAAGGCGGATGCGACGATTGCAAAAGCTGAGGATCTGCTCGACGCGAGCGATCCCGCTTCCGGTAATCCGACCGATCTCTTGAAGACGCGGAGCGAAGAGGCGGCGCTGCGCGATCGCGCGATCGCGGCGCTCGCACCGGTCGCGACGAGCGACGCCGACAAGGCGCTCCTCGCGCGTTTGCGCGGCGACGAGGCGAGTGCACTCGAGCAGTGGGCGGCGGCGCGCGATGACTATCAAGCCGCGCTCGCCCTTGTTCCGAATGATGAGGATGCGCTGAGCGGCCTCGCATTGGCTGCGGCTCGCCTCAAAGACTACGACGTTGCGATCTGGGCAGACCAAAAGCTGGCGGCGCTCGATCCGAAGAGCGTTGGAGCGTTGATCGATCTCGGCCTCGCCTACGCATCGGTCAAGCACTTCGACGATTCGTACGCGACCTTCGCCAAAGCGACCGCGCTCGGCGAGGCACACGTTCAGGCCAAGCCGCACGACGTGCATGCGTTGCGTTTGTTGGCCTCGGCGCACTTGTATGCGGGGCGAACGTACGTCAAAGGCGGCGATCCGGCCGGAGCGCGCGCCCAGTTCGAAGCGGCGGTGGCGACGGCCTCGAAGTTGCCGGCGAGCGATTCCCGGCACGACATGGATCTTGAAGAAGGCCAAGAGGCGATCGTTGCGTTGAGCCTGACGAGCCCCGCCAAGACCTCGCTTTCGCTCGCGCCCTGGACGGGAGCCGAGCTGCCGGGCAGCGTTCCGAACACGATCAAGTATCGCTTGGTCGTGGCGGGCACCGCGGGCAAGAACGTCGCGCTGAGCGCGGCGGACGTGCCGAAGGGTTGGGTCGCTTCGTTCTGCACCGACCGGATCTGCGCGCCGTTCAAAGTGAGCGTCGACATCCCGGCTTCGGGCGTGAAGATCATCGAGTTTCAACTCGTACCGCCCGAAAAGAATGCGGCACCCGGCAAAGTCCGCGTGATTGGAACCGACGGCGGCGAGACCTCGAGCGTTACGACCTAAGCCCGGCTTGGCGCGCGAACGTTCGCAGCGGTGAGCCAATGACCGGAATACGCATGCGCTATCGCGCCTCGCCGGAGAGCGCCGGTGCGGCGCGCCGGTCGGTGTCGACGTTCGCGAAAGCGTGTGGCTTCCGCGGCGAGCGGCTCACCGATCTCGAACTCGCCGCCGGGGAAGCGATTGCCAACGCGATCGAGCACGGGAATCGGCTGCGCGGATTTTTCGAGGTGCGTTGCCGGTTTGACGGCGCCATACTCACCATCGAAGTAAAGGACCGCGGAAGCGGGTTCGACGCGCCCTCCGAACCCACGCCCGGGCCGGACTCCAACTTGCGCGGCTGGGGACTCTTCTTGATGAAGAACCTCCTCGATCGCGTCAGCTATTTCGAAAACGGTACGGGCGTCAGGCTCGAGATGAGCCTTCCCGCGGCCCGCGAGAACGGCGGCGAAGCTACGTCGTAGTCTCGCCGCAGGGCGCGTTCTGGGCGTGCGGCAGCGAGCAGTGCACGCAGGCATCGATCGCATCTTGCGTCGCTTCCTCGAGCGTAAGCTTCGCTTCCAGCAACTCGTCCCTGCGCGAGGGACTCGGGAACTGATCGACGGCGAACCGCGCGAGAGCATGAGCCTCAGCCGCCTCGCGAAGGTCGAAAATCGCCTCCACTTTCTGTTTCATGGAGGTCAGGATGCCACGAAAAGGCCGCTCCTAAACCTCCGTACCAAAAGCTAGAATCCCGTGAAAAACGGGTTGTGAGCTTTCTCCTCGGCGACCGTCGAAGGCGGCCCGTGACCGGGCATCAGGACCGTTGCGTCGTCGAGTGCGAAGATCTTCGTGCGCACGTTGTCGAGGATGTCACGATAGGTGCTGCGGTCGCCGAACGCGCCGCCGACGCTGCCCGCGAAGAGCGTGTCGCCGGTGAAGAGCGTCGAGCGGAAAAGGAAGCACGACGAACCGTCGGTGTGGCCGGGCGTGTGCAGCATCCGGATCGCAGCGTTGTCGCCGAACGGCAATTCCTCGCCGTCGCGAATCGGCAGCGCGTGCTCGGCGAGCGCGCCGATGGCGGACACGTCGGAACGGTGCATGACGATGTGGGCTTGGGGAAAGGCTTTGGCGATCTCGCCGGTCGCGTCGCAGTGATCCGCGTGTTTGTGGGTGATCAGGATGTAACGCAGAGCGTAGGGTCCCTCGCCGATGGCGCGCATGAGGTTTTGCGGAATCCCCGCCGGATCGATCAAGGCCGCGGTGCGCCCGTCTTCGAGAAAGAAAAGGTAGCCATTCGACGGGTGCGGGTCTTGCGGATGATGGCGCACGTCGGCCGGCATGCGCACGTGCGGTTCCCAGCGTTGCGCGGCCGCGTCCGCGAGCTTGCCCGGATCGAGGCCCAGGGCCAGCCCGATCGCGCGGCTCTCTTCCTCGCCTGGGACGCCGTCGCCGCGCGTCCAGGCCTCTAAATCGTGAAGGCTCAGTCCGGTTTTGGCCGCGATCTGTGCGTCACCGATCCCGGTACCGCGCTTGGCCTTGCGAAGTATGTCACCAAACTCATCCTCGAGCACCGGGACCTCTGCGGCGCAACCGGAGGCAATTCCCCTGCGGTCGAACCTTCAGGTATGGAACGGCTCATTATCATCGGCTCGGGCCCCGCAGGTCTGACGGCCGCGATTTACGCCGCGCGGGCGAACCTCGCGCCGCGCGTCTTCGCCGGCGCACAGTACGGTGGCCAACTGATGTTCACGACCGAGGTCGAGAACTATCCGGGCTTCCCCAACGGAATTCTCGGACCCGAGCTCATGGATCATTTTCGCGGGCAAGCCGAACGTTTCGGGGCGCACATTCAAAACGTCGACGTGACGAGCGTCGATTTCTCGCGGCGGCCGTTCCACGTTCGCGCCGATGACATCGACTACCAAGCCGACAGCGTCATCGTCGCGACCGGGGCCAGCGCGCGCTGGCTCGGCATTCCGGGAGAGGAGCACCTGCGCGGACGCGGCGTTTCGACGTGCGCGACCTGCGACGGAGCGTTCTTCCGCGAGCGGCAGATCGTCGTCGTTGGCGGCGGTGACTCAGCCATGGAAGAAGCACTCTTTCTGACGCGCTTTGGTTCCCGCGTGACGGTCATCCATCGCCGCGACTCACTTCGTGCCAGCAAAATCATGGCCGATCGCGCGATGGCCCACCCCAAAATCGAGTTTATCTGGAACACCGCGGTCGAAGAAGCCAAAGGCGAACATCACTTGGAAGCGCTCGTGTTGCGCGATCTCAAGTCCGGCGAGCGGCGCGAGTTTGCCGCCGACGCGCTGTTCATCGCGATCGGGCACGACCCGAACACGGCGATCTTCAAAGATCAGCTCGAGCTTGATTCCGTCGGCTACATAGTGTCGCCCGACGGCGTGCACACGAGCGTGCCCGGCGTGTTCGTCGCCGGCGACGTCTACGACATCCGCTACAAACAAGCGATCACCGCGGCCGGCATGGGTTGCCGCGCCTCGATGGACGCCGAGAAATATCTCGAGGAGCTCGACGCCGAACGTTCGGCCGGCGGTGTGCTCGCAGCGACCCCGTAGCGCTAGTGCGCCGCTTTCCTGAAACAGCCGCGCGGATGGCCCGGTAGATCAGGCTGGGAATCGCCTTTCGAGGAGAACGCCGATGGCCGCTGCCGAGACATCCCCGCGCCTCAAGGCGAGGCTCGCCGGATTTTTCTATCTGACGACAGGCGGCACGGCGTTCGCTGAAGCGATCCATTCCAACGTCGTGGACCATACCAGCGCCGCGGTCACCGCACACAACATCTTGTCGGCGCAAGCGTTATACCGGTTTGCCTTCGCCGCTGATCTAGCTGGGGTCGCTAGCTATCTCGTCGTGACGGCCCTGCTGTACGGTTTGCTCCGCCCGGTGAGCCGAACGATGTCTCTGCTCGCTGCGTTCTTCGGTCTCGTGGGCGTTGCCGTCCAGGCCGCCGCCGCAACCGGCTATTTCGCACCTCTTCTGATTTTGGGAGGTGCGCCGTATCTGAGCGCTTTTACCACCGCTCAATTGCAGGCGGCGGCTCTCTTCGCGCTCGATCTCTACGCACAAGGCTTTCTCATCGCGTTGGTATTTTTCGGATGCTACTGCGTCTTGCTCGGATACCTCATTTTTCGCTCGTCATTCCTCCCGCGAGCCATCGGCGTCCTCATGGTGATCGCGGGTTTGGCCTTACTCCTCAACAGTGTCCTAACGTTCGTTGCGCCGGCCATCGCGCACCATCTCATGATCTTTACGCTCGGGCTTGACGGCATCGGCGAGCTCTCGCTCATGCTCTGGCTCCTCGTCGTGGGCGTGAATGTCCCCAAATGGGAAGCCCTAGCTAGGGGCTAGTGCGCCGGCGAAGCCTCGACCGCGGCGAGGATCTCGCCGGTCGAGGGTGAGCCACGTCTGTAGAAGATGATCTTGCCGTCGCGGCCGACGGCGACGACGGTGCGATTGACGAAGCGCAGCGGGCCAAGGCCGAGCACTGCGTCGTAACTCTTCGCGACTTCGAAATCCGA
>Ga0302325_10016724_pt1 | contig 15527 bp, 10 predicted proteins | sample Palsa_T0_2_FD_201948 | JGI IMG/M metagenome (GOLD analysis project Ga0302325, IMG submission 201948) | Peat permafrost microbial communities from Stordalen Mire near Abisko, Sweden - Palsa_T0_2 | ecosystem: Environmental > Terrestrial > Soil > Palsa > Peat permafrost | place: Sweden: Abisko...
CGACCCTAACCTCAATCCGGTCCGGGCCACGGTCAGCATCGGCCTGCGGGTGCTCAACGTCAACGACCTGCCGACAGGTCATCGCGGCGGCGAGCTGTTCCTGGCCCACCTCGCCCAGAAGGAACAGCTGGCCAGCACCGTCTCCCCCGCGCGGCTGGGCTCCCTCGGCCTGACCGGGCTGTGAACCGAGAAGGAGAACATCATCGTGACCGTGAACCTCCTGGACGCGATCCCGCAGCCGTCCCGGTACCCGCCGACGAGCCGCTACTACGGCACGGCCGTCAACGTGTTCACCGCGCCGGACGGGACCCAGATCCCGTACCTGGCACGCAGGCTGGTGCCACAGCCAGGCTCGTTTACCACCATCGGCCAGTACACCGTGGTCGTCGAGGACCGGGCGGACCTGCTGGCGTTCCGGTTCCTCGGCGACGCCGGGCAGTGGTGGCAAATCGCCGACGCCAACCCGGTGCTCGACCCGCGTGACCTGACCGCCACGCCCGGCCTGCAGATCCGCATCACACTCCCCCAGGGCATTCCCGGGGGCACCGCCGCCTGACCCCGCCGAAGACAGGTTCGAGACCCACCCCGGGAGCGACGAATGGCCGACATCGCGCCGATCTACCTGACGCTGCTGATGGGACCGCTGCTGCCCGTGCCCGTGCCGGTCCAGGTGACCGACGCGCTGCTGAGCGCCCAGGTGACGGTGACGGCGGGCCAGCGCAGCGGCTTCCAGCTCGGATTCGACCTGGCCAAGACGGACCTGATCAACACGGTGCTGCTGCCCGCCGGGTTCTTCGACCCGCAGATCCGAGTGGTGATCATCGTCACCGTCAGCGGGGTGCCGACGGTGCTGATGGACGGCGTCATCATCCGGCAGGAGGTCGCGGTCTCCAACGCCGCCGGGCAGTCCACCCTCACGATCACCGGCGAGGATCTGACCGTCCTGATGGACCTCGAGGAAAAGCCGGGCATCCCGTTCCCATCGCTGCCCGCGGCGGCCCGGGTCGCGGCGATCATCGCTACCTACGCGCAGTACGGCATCTTCCCGCTGGTCATCCCCGAGCTCTTCCCCGACGTCACCCTGCCCACGCAGCGCATCGACTTCCAGAAGGGCACCGACCTCGGTTACATCAACCAGCTCGCGAAGGCGAACGGATACGTCTTCTACCTTGACCCGGGCCCGGTGCCGTTGACGAGCCGCGCCTACTGGGGCCCGGAGATACGGATCGGCATCCCGCAGCCGGCGCTCACCGTGAACTCCGACGCGTTCTCCAACGTGGAGCAGCTCACGTTCAGCTATGACGGCACCGCCCGCGAGCAGCCCACGGTGCGGATCCAGATCCCCGCGACCAAATTGTCCATCGAGATCCCCGTGCCCGACATCAGCATCCTGCGGCCGCCGCTTGCCTTCAGGCCCGCCCTGGCACTGAAGAAAACCGTCCTGCCGGGCACCGCGAAGCAGGACCCGGCCCAGGTCGCCGCCGAGGCCCTCGCCGTGGCCGCAACGTCCGCTGACGCGATCACCGGCTCGGGCCAGCTCGACGTGCTGCGCTACGGCCAGGTACTGAGGCCGCGCGAGCTGGTCGGGGTGCGCGGCGCCGGCCTCGCTTACGACGGCCTTTTCTACGTCAAGAGCGTCACGCACAACCTCAAGCGCGGCGCCTACACCCAGAACTTCACCCTCGCCCGCGAGGGCCTGATCTCGCTGACCCCGGTCGTCATTCCCTAACCGCCAACTGGAAGGAGCCGCTCATGGGCGAGCCAGATAAGTACGTGGGCAAGTACCGCGGCACCATCATCACCAACATCGATCCCATGCAGATGGGGCGCATCCAGGCGCAGGTGCCCGACGTACTCGGCGACACGCCATCTTCCTGGGCGATGCCGGCCATGTCGGTAGCCGGCCCCGGGATGGGCCAGTACGTCATCCCCCCGGTCGGCGCGGGGGTGTGGATCGAGTTCGAGCAGGGGGACAAGAGCTACCCGATCTGGACCGGCTGCTGGTGGGGCTCCGTCGCCGAGGTCCCGCCGCTGGCCCTGGCGGGACTGCCGACCCAGCCGAACATCGTGCTGCAGACCCAGGGCCAGAACATCATCGTCCTGTCCGACCTCCCCGGGGGGCCTGGCATCACGCTGCAGACCCTCAGCGGCGCGATGCTCGTGATCAACGACGAGGGGATCCTGATCAGCAACGGCCAGGGGGCGACGATCTCCCTGGTCGGACCGACCGTAACCGTCAACGAGGGAGCCTTCACCGTGACCTGAGGGCGCGGAGGGGAGAATCATGCCGGGAAACCTGATGCACGTCAACGCGACGGTGACCTGCCCGCACGGTGGCCAGGCCACCGTCGTGCCGGCGCAGTCGCGCGTCCTGGTGTCCGGCCAGCCGGTCGCCACCGTCGCCAGTCTCTACACGGTCGCCGGATGCATCTTCACAGTAGGCACGAAGCCCCAGCCCTGCGTGATCGTCCGCTGGCTGTCACCTTCCGCCCGCATCCAGGCCCTCGGATCCCCGGTGCTGCTCGCCGTCCCGCCCGGGATCTGCCAGAGCGTTGAGCAGATCCCGCAGGGGCCGGGGCTGGTCTGCGCCGTCCAGCCGAGGGCGGTGGGACAGTGACCGGGCCGACGCGGACCGACATCGCATTCCCGTTCCGCATCGACGGACGGGGGCGGACCGCGAGCACCGACTATGACAGCCACGTCCGCGACATGATCGAGTTGCTGCTGTTCACCAGCCCGGGCGAGCGCGTGATGCGCCCCGACTTCGGCTGCGGCCTGCTCGACCTCGCCTTCGAGCCCAACAGCCCGGAGCTCGCCGCCTCGCTGCAGATCTCGATCCAGGCCGCGCTGCAGCGCTGGCTCGGCGACGTGATCACCATCTCCTCCCTGGATGCCGTCAGCCAGGATGACCTCCTGCAGATCACGCTCGGCTACTCCGTACGCGCTACGGGGACCCAGACAACCCAGGTCTTCACCGGGGGTAGTGCCGGATGAACGGGACAGGAAGCATTCCCCCGCAGCTCTGCCAGACCGAGCTGCGACGGGCCCGGGTGCGGGCCGAGCGGGCCGGCGGTATCGACGCCGTCGAACCCAGCGACGACGGCCTTACCCTCACCGTCACCTTCCTGGGCAAGGCACCCGACGGAATCGGCCCGGGCAACATCAGCATCGACGGCGGCCAGCGGATCACCGGCATCAAGGTGCTCGGCGTCGCGGTCGACCGCGCAGACGACCCCGAACTCGACGACCGGATGCGCGTCACCGTCGACCGGACGGGAGACACGTCGACGTACACCTTGTGTGTGGTCCAGGCCGGCCCGTACGGCCAGCCGGGCAGCCTGCCCTACCCCGGCTTCGACCCTCGTTATTCCTGCGCCGCCTTCACGTTCATGGCCTCCTGCCCCACCGACTTCGACTGCGCCGCGGCGCAGCCCTGCCTCCAGGCCGCCGGCCCGGGCACGGTCATCAACTACACCGCCAAGGACTACGACTCCTTCACGCAACTGCTTCTCGACCGGATGTCGCTGACCGTGCCGGACTGGACCGAACGGCACGTGCCTGATCTCCAGGTCACCCTGGTGGAGGTGCTGGCCTACGTCGGCGACCAGCTCAGCTACCAGCAGGACTCCGTAGCCACCGAGGCGTACCTGGACACCGCCCGGATGCGGGTCTCCGTGCGGCGGCACGTCCGGCTGGTGGACTACGCGATGCACGACGGCTGCAACGCCCGCTCGTTCGTCACCCTGGCGGTGTCTGGCGAGGCCACGCTGACCGCAGGGAAGTACCGGTTCGCCGCCGTCGACGTCAGCCAGCTGACGCCGCAGGACCAGCCGCAGCTTGGCCCGGTCATCTCGGACGACCAGCTCGGGCACCTGCCGGCGAGCATCACGCCCGAGGTCTTCGAACCGCTCACCGCCGGCGACGTGTCACTGTTCCCGGCCCACAACCAGGTCAGCTTCTGGACCTGGGGCGACGAGGATTGCTGTCTGCCCGCCGGAGCGACCGCGGCGACGCTGCGCGACGCGTGGGTGGCGAGCACGGCCGATCAGGGAAGCGCCGGGTCGGACCCTGGCCAGGGCCGCGCTCTCGCGCTTGCGCCCGGCGACTTCCTCGTCATCGAGGAGGTGACCGGCCCTCGTACCGGCGCTGCGGCGGACGCCGACCCCACCCACCGGCAGGTCGTCCGGCTCACCTCGGTCACGCCCGCGGTCGACGACCTCTACGGGCAGCCGGTGCTGGAGGTGACCTGGGCCGATCAGGACGCGCTGACGTTCCAGGCGTGCCTGTCCGCGCACGGCGGCCCCGACTGCCAGCTGATCACCGACGTGAGCGTGGCCCGCGGGAACGTGGTCATCGTCGACCACGGCCGGTCCATCACGTTCTGCGGCTCCGCGCCGGAAACCATCGCGGTGCCACCGGCCGACGTCACCGTCCCGCCCTGCCGCCCGCCGGTGTCCGGCTGCCCGGACCGCACGGACGAGGGCCCGGCCGTCGCGCTGATCCATGATCTGCTGAGCAAGGCCAGGGCCGGGCAGCCGGTGACCGCCGATGAGCTCGCCCAGCTCGGCGCGCTCACCGGCGTCGCTGCTTTGGCCCGGGCGAACCTGACTGCCGACGCGCCTGCGCCCCAGCAGGCCGCCGAACTGGAGGCCCTGCTCGCGCAGCTGAGCTACCCGCCGGTGCCCACGCGCTTCCGGCCGGTCCTGAGCTACGCACCGGTCACCCAGGTCACCCCCTACCCGGACCCGGCGCTGGTGTCCGCCGCGCAGGCAGCGATCATCGCGGGCATCGCCGACCGGGCCCGCGCGCGGCTGGAGCAGCTCTGGCAGGTGGTCCGCGACGGACACGCCCTCACCACCGGGGAGGTGACCGAGCTTGCCGTCATCTTCGGTCAGGGCGCGCTGGACCAGGCAGACCTGGCCGGGAACGCCGAAGCCGCCCTGCGTGAGCTGCTCGCCCGATTTGACCAGCTGCTGGAGGTCAAATTGGCCCGGCTCGCCACGCTGGCCGCACGCGCCGCGGCCGGGGCCGAGCTGGGCGCGGACATCGGATGGGAGATCCAGCACACCTGGGGCGACGCATACGCCGCGGGCCTGGATCCCGCCGACCCGGTGCTGGCCGGCCCGGCCGCGGCCGTGCTGGTCCAGGATCCGCGGGCCGCGCTGCCGGCGGCCCAGGCCGACGGGTACGTCATGGCCAGTCCCGGGGACCAGGCGGCAAGCCCGCGAAAGGCCGGGACCTGGCTGCCGCGGCGTGATCTGCTCGCCGCCGGGCCGCAGGACCTGTGCTACGTCGGGGAGACCGGGGACGACGGTCGGCTCGCGCTGCGGTTCGGCGACGGCACGCACGGCGCGCCTCCGCCTGCCGGCGGCGAGCTCGTGGTGTCGTACCGGGTCGGCAACGCGAGCGCGGGCAATGTCGGCGCGGAAGCCATCAGTCACCTGGTGCTGTGCGGTACCGCGGCGGACGGTGTCGAGCTGGTCCGCAACCCGCTGGCTGCCGTGGGCGGGACCGGCCCCGAACCGCTGAGTGACGTCCGCCAGCTGGCGCCGCTCGCCCCGCACCGCACCCTGCTTCGCGCGATCACCGCCGACGACTACGCCGCCCTCGCCGTTCAGATCAATGGCGTCGCGCGGGCCGCGGCGGACATCCGGTGGACCGGCAGCGGCGAAGAGGTCCACGTGGCGATCGAACCGGCCGGCGGTGATGTGCCCAGCGACGCGCTCATCACCTCGGTGACGCACGCGCTGGAGCCCTACCGCCGCATCGGCCATGGCCTGGTCGTCGTCCCCGCGGACCTGGTCCCGCTCGACATCCAGCTGAGCGTGTGCGTCGATCCCGGCTACCAGCGCGGCCACGTCCTCGACGCAATCCTCGCGGCGCTCGGCACCGGCACGACGCTTGGCGGCACCCCGGCACTCTTCAACCCCGCGACGCTCGGCTTCGGCGACCCGATCCGGGTGAGCCGCCTGGTCGCGGTGGTCGCCGCCATCCCGGGGGTGGTAACCGCGCGGGTGACGCGGCTGCGGCGGCTGTTCGGGCCGGACGACGGCGAGCTCGCGGCCGGACTGCTCCGGCTCGGCCCGCGCGAGATCGCCCAGTGCGACAACGACCCCGACCGGCCGGAGAACGGCCGGCTCTCCATCGTGCTCGGAGGTGGCCGATGACGTCGTGCGGTTGTGGATGCTGCGCCGGCACCGAGGTGGAGACACCGGTCCCGGTAACCAATCCGCCCGGTCTGACCGCCATCACCTACCGGGCAGGCGACTACGGCGGGTTCCTGTCCTCGATGCGGGCCCGGCTGTCCAGCCCCGCGTACCCGGCGCTCAGCGCGTTCACGGTCCGCGACACCGACGACCCGGCGATCGCGCTGCTCGACGGCTGGGCGGTGGTGGCCGACATCCTCACCTTTTACACCGAACGGCTGGCGAACGAAGGGTACCTGCGTACCGCGACCCAGGACCAGTCGCTCCGCCTGCTCGGCCGGCTCGTCGGCTACGCGCCGCGCCCCGGTGTCGCCGCCGACACGTACCTGTCGTTCACGCTCGACAAGGACCCCTCCGGGCAGGACACCACGGTTACCATCAGCAGCGGCACGCGCGCCCAGAGCATCCCCGCGCCAGGGCAGGACGCCCAGTCGTTCGAGTCCTCCGACGACCTGCTCGCCCGCTGGTCATGGAACGACCTCCAGGTAAGGATGCGCCAACCCGTCCAGATCACCTCCGGCGGCCTGCCCACGCTGTCCCAGGTCAGCCTGTCGGGCACGAGCACGAGCCTGAAGCCAGGAAACCGGCTGCTTTTCGTGTTCGGCGAAGGATCAGGTAACCAGACGCTCTTCGTAGCCTCCCAGGTCACCGCCGACCAGACGGCGAACGTCACCGTGGTCAGCCAGGCGCTACCTCCGAGCGGCTCGATGGCGCAAGCGCACGGCGAGGCCATCCAGGAGGACGACCACAAGGTCACCGACCCGGCCCTGACCGCCCTGGCCACGGTGATCGGCACGCTCCGGGTGCCGCCGAGCAGTTCCCCGGCCAGCTCGGCCGACCTCGTCCGCGACCCCGCCAAGCTGTACGCGCCCGGCTCGGACACCGGGCCGAAGCTGCTCGCCGCGCTTGACCCGCGGATCTCCGGCCTGCTCTACGCGGCGTGGGGAAAGGCCAACATCACCCAGCCGCAGGCCACCCAGCAGGTGCAGGCGCTGCGGGTGACGGCGAGCCCATTCGGCGCGACCGCGCCGTTGCAGCCGCAGTTCGACAGCCAGGGGCACCTGACCGGATATGCCGAATGGCCGCTTGCGGGCTACCAGGACCTCAACGTCGAGGTGGCATACAGCGATACAACTGGCACCACGCCAGGGACGGCCACGTTTACCCTCAACTCACTCGCCGGGCCTGTAAGCGTGACGCTGACCGCCGGTCAGACGACATTCGATCAAGACATTGGCCCCGGCCACGTGCATATCACGGTCACCCCTTCGGGCCAGCCGTCGCCGGGGGTGACGTTTGTCTTCACCGGCGGCCTCCCAACCCGGACAGTGACCGTCGCCAGCCCCTCAAGCGGCACGAGCCCGGTTGATGTCACCGTCCAGAATGGCGGTGCCTCGCTGACGTTGTCTCTTGAGCCCATGACGGGGTCTATTCCCACCATTCAAGAAGGAGCGCAGGGAGGCCTGCAGGTGACCGCCACCCGGGGGACGGCGACCGAGATTACCCCGGCGATCTGCGTGGACCTCCACGCCTCACCCGATCCGAACGTACTGGCGCTCGACGCCGTCTACGACGGGATCGCGCCGGGCATGTGGGTGGCCATCGAACGGCCGCGGAAGGGCCAGGCGGGCCCGGGCGGCATCCCCGGCGATTCCGCTCTCGCGCTGGTCGTCACCAGAGCGACAGGCACGCGGGTCATCTCACGCGCCGACTACGGCATTACCGGCAAGGTGACCTCGCTCACCCTCGGGGACCCCTGGCTGGACGACAAGGACACGCTGCTGTCCGATATCCGGGATGCCACCGTGTACACGGGGGGCGACCCGCTCCAGCTCGCGACCGAGGCGGTCACCGACGACATTGGCAGCGACCAGATCGAGCTCGCGCAGGCATACAACGGGCTCACCCCGGGACAGCGGATCGTGGTCGCCGGCGAGCGCACCGACATCCCCTCGACCACCGGCGTGCCGGGCGCCGAGCTGTCCATGATCGCGGCCGTCGCGCAGACGGTGGATCCCAGCCAGCCGGGAGACACCGTGCATACGGTGATCACGCTGGCCGCCCCGCTTGCCTACAGCTACCAGCGCGCCACCATTCACGTGTACGCGAACGTCGTCCACGCCACCCAGGGAGCCACCAGGGACGAGGCCATCGGCAGCGGCGACGCGAGCCAGGCCGGCCAGACGTTCACTCTGTTCCAGAGCCCGCTGACCTGGCTCGCGGCGGCCAACCCGCTGGGTGCCGTCAGTACGCTCGAGGTGCGGGTGGACGGGGTGCTGTGGCAGGAGGTGGACAGTTTCGCCGGCGCCGGCGCCGGCGACCGCGTGTACGTCACATCGGTCGGCGATGACGGCCGGGTCCGGGTGACCTTCGGCGACGGCGTGCGCGGGGCACGGCTGCCCACAGGCCAGGAGAACGTCCGGGCGCACTACCGGTTCGGCCTGGGCTCAGCGGGTAACGTCGCCGTGGGCCAGGTCAGCCAGCTCACCACCCGGCCGCTCGGCGTCACCGGGGTGAACAACCCCCTGCCCGCGGTCGGGGGCGCCGATCCAGACGACTCGGCCCAGGCACGGGCGGGCATCCCGCTCTCCCTCACCGCGCTTGACCGGCTGGTCGGCGTGACCGACTACGAGAACTTCGCCCGCGCCCGGGCGGGCATCGGGCGGGCGAGCGCCCAGCGGCTGTATGACGGGATGCGCGAAGTCGTGCATGTCACTGTGGCCGGGGTGGGGGACATTCCGATCACGAGTGACTCCGATATTGTCGTCGACCTGCAGGCGGCGCTCGTGACGTACGGTGATCCCCAGCTTCCCGTCGCCGTCGCCGTCCGCCAGGCGATCCTGCTGGTGGTCGCGGCGACCGTGCGGGTGGACGCGCTTTACACCTGGGAGCTCGTGGAGCCGCAGGTCCAGGCCGCCCTGATCGGCCGGCTCGGGTTCAGCGCCCGTGAGCTCGGGCAGCCGGCCTACCTGTCCGAGGTGATCGCCACCGTCCAGGCCGTACCCGGCGTGGACTACGTGGACGTGACCACCTTCGCCGGCATCCCGGACAGCGAGACCCCGGCCGACCTGCAGGACCTGGCCGCCGCGCTCGCGACTACCGCGGACGTGATACCCGCGCTTCAGGCCCGCTTCGACCTAACGCGGTACACGGTGACCAATGGCGGCCAGACGCCGGCCGCGATCGCCGCTGCCAACGGCATCACGGTCGCAGAACTGCTGGCGCTGAACCCGGACCTAGCGGGCGTGACATCGGTAGCCGGGGGGCAATCTGTCGTGGTGTTCCGCGGCATCCGGCCGGCTCAGCTCGTCATGCTCTCCGCTGACGTGCCGGAAACGCTGATTCTCACGGAGGCGACCTCATGAGCCGCGACCCTGACCGGCTGTTCGACCTTCTCCCGCGGTACATCCAGCGGCGCGACGCGGAGACCGGCGGTCCGCTGCAAGCGCTGCTCGCCGTGATCGCCGAACAGGCCGACATCATCGGATCCGACCTCGAGCAGCTGTACGACGACTGGTTCATCGAAACCTGCGCCGACTGGGCCGTCCCTTACATAGGTGACCTGGTCGGGTACCAGATCCTGCGCGGATACGCGGAGGCGGCAGCGGCCGGCGGCCCGGCCGCCGCCGCCCTCGCCGCCCAGCTCGCGCCGCGCCGGGACGTCGCCGATACGATCACCAACCGCCGCCGCAAGGGCACCCTCGCGCTGCTCCAGGACCTGGCCGCCGACGTGGCCGCCTGGCCGGCGCGCGCGGTGGAGTTCGACCGGCTGCTGGCACGGACGCAGCCGGTGCGGCTGTACTCCGGCGATGCCGCTGCCATCGCCCGTCGGCTGCGAACCGCCGGCGGCAGGCTGGCTGACCTCAGACAAGGCGCCCTGCTTGACCTGCTGGGCTCGCCGTTCGACGAGATCGCCCGCACCGCCGAGGCTCCGCGCATCACGTCCGCCCGCCGTCAGGGCCGTTACTCACCGCCCGCGGTCGGCCTGTTCGTATGGCGGCTGAAGCCCTACTCGATCAGCCACGCGCCCGCGTACTGCATCGACCGGGCGCGCAACCAGTTCACGTTCTCCATTCTCGGCAACGACGCTCCCCTGGTGGTCAAGCCGCTGGACCTGCCCGTGTCGGGCCGGGCGGGGTCCTCCACCGGACACGTCACGGAGCAGATCGCGTCCATCGGGAACGTGCCGGCCTTCATCTCACGCCGGATCCTGGCCGACCGGCTGGCTGACTTCTACGGCCCGGGCAAGAGCTTCGCCATCTGGCGCGACGACGACACCGAACCCATTCCGCTCGTCGACGTCGTGGTGGCCGACCTCACCGCCTGGACTTACCATCCCCGCCGCCATCAGGTGGTGGTCGACCCGGAACTCGGGAGGATCGCCTTCGGCGCGCGGTACGCGCCCGAGCGCGGAGTCTGGGTCACCTACCAGTACGCGTTCAGCGACGACATGGGCGGCGGCGAGTACCCGCGCCCGGCCGCCGCCGACCCGGCAGCAAAGGCCTACCTGGTCGGTCCCGGCCAGCAGTTCCAGCGGATCAACCAGGCATACGAACAGTGGAAGCAGGACAACGCGACCGGAGGCCAGCCGGAAGCCGTCATCGAGATCACGCACAGCGGCACCTATCAGGAACAGATCGAGTTCGCCGTGGCCCCGGGCGAACGGCTGGAACTGCGCGCGGCCGACGGCACCCGCCCCGTGCTGCGGCTGCTCGACTGGTACAGCAACCGGCCGGACGCGCTGCAGATACGCGGCCTCGAGCCGCCTGGGACCGATGATGCCCAGGGTGGTGGCACCAGCGGCGGGCCCGCGGTCCCGCTGGGACGGGTGGTGCTCGACGGGCTGCTGATCACCGGCCGCGGGGTCAGCGTGACGGGCCCGGTCGGTTCGGTCGTCATCCAGCACTGCACGCTGGTGCCCGGCTGGTCGCTGGAGCCCCGCTGCCAGCCGGTCCACCCCGAGGAACCCAGCGTGGTCCTGGACCGCACGGCCGCCTGCCTGGAAATCTCACGCAGCATCCTGGGCACCATCCTGGTCATCGCCGACGAGGTCCGCGCGGACCCGCTGACCGTCCATGTCAGCGACAGCATCCTGGACGCCACCGCACCGGACCAGCAGGCCCTGTCCGGTCCCGACTGCGAGTTCGCTTACGTGACGTTGCACGCCTACCGCACGACGGTGATCGGCGAGGTTCACACGCACGCCATCCAGATCGCGGACAACTGCATCTTCGACGGATGCGTGCGGGTGGCCAGGCGCGGCACCGGGTGCGTGCGGTTCTGCTATGTCCCGCCGGGGTCACGGACCCCGCGCCGCTACCACTGTCAGCCGGACCAAGCCTGGGCCGATCTTCGCGACCAGGCCGAGCGCGGCTTGATCAACGTCGCCGACCTGCCCGCGCTGCGTGCGCTCGCGGCGACGCGAATCCGTCCCGAGTTCACCAGCGGCCGCTACGGCACGCCAGCGTACGGGCAGCTAGCGATGGGATGCGCCACCGAGATTGCGCGCGGCGCGGATGACGGCTCCGAACTCGGGACGTTCCATGACCTGTTCCAGCCGCAGCGAGAGGACAACCTGAGCGAGCGGCTCGCCGAATTCTCACCCGCCGCCACAGACGCCGGGATCATCTACGTCACCTAGGAGGATCGATGCGCGGCGACTTCTCACGTCTGACCTTCCGGCCAGATAAGGGCTACTCCGCAGTGCTCACCCAGCAGGGCCGGGTCCAGCTCGACGCGGACATCAATGAGCAGGCGGCGATCCAGGCATACCTGGAGCGCGGGCTGGCCGCAGACCTGATCGGCCGGCACGCCGGACCCGTCGGCGGTAACCCAGCGGTGAAAGGCAACATCACTGCCTTCGGAATCTCGTACAACAACCAGGGCGCTGTGCCTGACCTCACCATCGGCGCCGGACGTTACTACGTCGACGGCATCATGACCAGCGCCACCAAACCGGTCCCGCTTGACCCGGTTCCGTCGGGCCCGTCGGGCTCTTCGGAGTCGGGCGCTCAGGCCGACGGCTGGACGTACTGGACGCAGCCCTACGCTTACCTGGACCAGACGAACGACGCCGACCGGCTGCCGACCGAGCTCCCGTTCCTGGTCTACCTCAAGGTGTGGGAGCGGTTCATCACCGCCGTGGAAGACCCTGACATCTTGGAGACCGCGCTCGGCGCGACGTTGCCCGACACCTGCGGCCGGGCAAAGGTGATGTGGCAGGTGCTGCCTATAAGGGACAGCGACGGGTTCACGCCGCAAGATGATAGCCCCGACGCCTTGCGGTCCGGGTTCGACGCCTGGGCCGATGCCCGCAACGAGCCGGCCGCCTGGCTCGCCGCGCAGACCGCACCGCCCCAGGCCCAGGACGACCCGTGCATCATCGCGCCTGACGCACAGTACCGAGGCCCGGAGAACCAGCTCTACCGCGTCGAGGTGCACCGCGCCGGTACGGCAGGGACGGACAACCAGAACTCGGCCACGTTCAAGTGGTCACGCGACAACGGGTCGGTGATCTTCCCGGTCAGCATCATCGAAGGGACCTGGGTGACACTGGCCGCCCTCGGCCGCGACGACAAAATGGACCTGAACGTCCAGGACTGGGTCGAGGTCGTAGACGACGCCTATCTGGCCCGGGGAATCGCCGACCCGTTGCTTCAGGTGACCGCGGTCGACGTGGCCGGCCGCCGGGTACAGCTCTCCGCCGAACCTGATCCCGCCGTGGGCCAGATCGCCGCTCGCCACCCTTACCTGCGTCGCTGGGACCAGCAGGCGCCGACCGGCAGCGGTGTCCCCCAGCTGTGGGACGGCGCCCTTCAGATCGCCGAAGGCGCCTGGGTCGATCTGGAAGACGGGGTGCAGGTCTGGTTCAAGTCCGGCGGGACCTATCGCACCGGCGACTACTGGCTCATCCCCGCGCGTACGCTCACCGGAGACGTAGAGTGGCCACGCGACGCGAACCAAACGCCGTTGCTCAGCCCGCCGGCGGGCGTCGCATACCACTACGCGCCACTCGCGTGGATCATCCAGGACGGGCATGCCCTCGATCTTCGGGAACAGTTCAAAACGCTGGCCGAGCCGGTCACATGACGGCATCGGGCCCGCGGTCCCCAGCCTGGCCAGATAGCGGCTCATCGGCCCGGCCCAGCGATCCCGGCTCCGGTCGTAGAAGATCGAATCTTCGCCCCGGGCGCGGCGCTTGGTCTCAGCCATGGTCCCTCTCCTCGGTGCTGGCGTGTCGTTCGGCTGAGATGCCGGGCGCGGGCCCCTACCGCCGGCGCATCCATCACCGGCTCCTGAGCCCGGCCGCCGCCAGGCGCCGCTCACGTCACGAGCCGTTCCACTCACATGGACGAACCCCGCGAGCCTGACGCAGCCCCTCTGCGCCATATCGCAGACCAGGGCACAGGCCAGGGATGTCACGGGCGCGACGCGCCCGCCCGATCCGCGATTGTGGGCAGTACCCGCCAGGTCAGCTCATCCGGGAAAGAGAGCAGCTCTTATGTCCAGCGAAACTGAGATCCGACCTTTCCGTGTCGAATTTCCAGAAGAGGAAATCGCCGATCTGCGTCGGCGGATCGCGGCAACGCGATGGCCAGAGCGCGAGACGGTCACCGACGACTCTCAAGGCGTGCGGCTCGCGATGATGCAGGACCTCGCGCGCTACTGGGGGACCGACTACGACTGGCGCATGTGCGAGACGAAGCTGAACGCCCTGCCGAACTTCATGACCGAGCTCGATGGGCTGGACATTCATTTCATCCACGTCCGCTCCCAGCACCGGGACGCGCTGCCGCTGATCGTCACGCACGGGTGGCCTGGCTCGATCATCGAGCAGCTGAAGATAATCGAGCCGCTCACCAATCCCACGGCCCACGGCGGGACTGCGGCGGACGCGTTCCATCTGGTGATTCCCTCGCTGCCGGGGTACGGGTTCTCCGCCAAGCCGGCCACCACCGGCTGGGACCCGATCCGCACCGCACGGGCCTGGGTCGAGCTGATGAAGCGCCTGGGGTACACCCGGTTCGTCGCGCAGGGCGGCGATTGGGGTGCGGCCGTCACGCAGACGATGGGTGAACTGGCAGCACCAGAGCTGCTCGGCATTCACTCCAACATGCCAGGGACCGCTCCAGCCGCCATCAACAAGGCGGTCCAGCGCGGCGACCCGCCGCCATCGGACCTGTCAGGCGAGGAGAAACTCGCCTACGAGCAGCTGAGCAACTTCTACGCCAAGCCCATCTCGATTCCGTTCGCCATCAGCGTCTTCCCCTACGAGCTCTATGAAGCCCCGCGGAGCTGGGCCGAGCGCGCCTATCCGCACAACCTGATCCACTACAACAGGCTCGACCGAGGCGGCCACTTCGCCGCGTGGGAACAGCCGGACCTGTTCACCGCCGAAATGCGAGCCTCCTTCCAGACTCTGCGCTAGCCGGCTGCGGCCGGGGTCAGTGGTCCGGTCTGTATGCCGCTTGCCTGGTGGTGGCCTGGTATTGCCAGATGACGTAGGTGCCCAGGCCGATCGGGGGGATCTCCGTGCCGTAGGGGACGACCTGGATGATGTGGTAGTGGTGATTGCGGCGCAGATCAGCGGTTATCTGACGGTCCAGGCCGGTGGTATCGGTGTAGTTCAGCGCGATGAGGGAGAAATAGCCTTCGGCGATGTAGCTGGCGTAGACGGGCGCGTTCCCTGCGCTAGTAACGCTGGCGGAGGCGGCCGGGCCGCCGGTGCTGACGCCTGCGGGCCGGGTGATGTTGCGGGTGCTGGACCACCGCTGCCATTGGGCGCCGGCGGCCGCGTAGTACTCGGCCACGGAGGGATCTTCGACCAGGAGGGGCCCGGTGCTATGGTCGGCCAGCGGGGTGAAGATGGAGATAAAGCTCTTGGCGTTCGGCCAGCTTGAGGAAAAACTCCGGGACTGGGTGATGCCGAGTGCGGCCGGGAAGGTCAGCGCGATCACGCACGCCGCGCAGGTTACGCCGCGGCCCAGGCCGGGCGGTGACGCCGCGATGAACCGGTCGGCAGCGTAGCCGGCGGCTATCGCGGCGAACCAGGCACCCAGGCCGACATGCTGGTCCAGCGCGGCCGCAGTGTGCAGGTGAGCCTGCTCCAGCGGCCCGATTACCAGGGCCGCAGACAAGAACCCGAGCAGCCACGCCTGCGCGGCTGCTTGCCGACTGGCGCAGCTGACGACCACGCCGGATACGGCTAGGACCAGCACCAGGCCGGCCCAGGACCAGGACTGGCCAAGGACCGCCAGCGGGGAGGCCGAGCCGGGGGCCCGGGTCAGCATCGTCCGCTCGAAACCACCCAGGTAGCTGCTC
>Ga0302325_10016727_pt1 | contig 15525 bp, 7 predicted proteins | sample Palsa_T0_2_FD_201948 | JGI IMG/M metagenome (GOLD analysis project Ga0302325, IMG submission 201948) | Peat permafrost microbial communities from Stordalen Mire near Abisko, Sweden - Palsa_T0_2 | ecosystem: Environmental > Terrestrial > Soil > Palsa > Peat permafrost | place: Sweden: Abisko...
AGAGAGGGGGGAACCAACCTTCGATCTCGACCGCGTTCTCTGTCCATCTTGCCTGAACTTTCTTTGCCCCTTGGTCTCGCTTTCCTTTTTAACGAGGTTTGTGTCGATCTTTTAAAAGAAAAGAAGATCCTGATTCGCGTTCAGAATCGCGCCTTCGATTTTCAGAAGTCAGACGCAAAGAGAATTGCGTGGCGTTGCTGCGCTGTTGACGGGACTATTTTTTGGTCCCAAACAAATCTTTCGGAAGTCGCGATGTTAACGCGGCCGCTAGCGCATTTCTCGAAAATCACGTGTGAATAGGGGTCAGAGTGCTCAGAATGATGTGATGCAGTTTCTTTTTGATATTACACATAATCAAATAGAAGTATGGCCTTCTCCCAGCATGCTCAGTAAACGCCATTTGTAATGCTTCCATCTTCAACACCTAGAACCTGTAGCTGCGCTCTCTCTTCTCACCTCTCTTTTCCTCGTCGCGCTTCTGACGCTTCCGACTCTCCTGTGCTATCATATCACTCAAATCCTCTTCAAATGCCCAAGCACCCTTCTCCTCTTTCTTTTGTTGTTCGAATCTGCGTTTCACTTCCTCTTTGCTGATCCCATCCTCTGAAAGCAATGAATCGGGATCGAGAGCAACATCCACATCTCCTGGCTTCTTTCGCTTCCTGCTGTCGTCTTCTTGTCCCAGGACTGGTAGGTGGGCATTTTGTGCACCGCGAACATCATAAGCTCTCTCACCACCAAAGAAGCCTTCAGCACGGATTTGTCGCTCCGGAATGACCGTGTAAGCTGATCTCGGACCTGAAGACTCTTCAGTCTCGGTGCCTCTCTTCTGTTTTCGAAGATCGAAGTCACCGCCGACACTCATGTCACCAGGATACTCAGATGGCACAGTTGAAGCCATTCCACCAGGAGTCTCCAGGCCACTCGGTGTTTGTAGACCAGCGCCGATATCTTCTTCATCGCCCTCCTCTTCTTCCTCGTCACTTTCTTCCTCTTCTGATTCTTCTTCTGGTGCTTGCAATTCTCCCCAAAGCGTCCTCTCGATTGGCTCGCCAGCCTGGTTGTTAACTTGAGGTTGTAAGACACCAAAAATATCACCTCCATAGAGCGGCCTGTTGAACTCGTCTACAGGCGGCTTGCCATATCCACCAGGATGGAATCCCCAGGCACCACCAGGTGGAGGTGGTGCATTCAATCCAGGAATTTTCAGGGAAGGGTAAGATGGTGGAGGCCCGAATCGTTGCTGATTGATCAGCCATGGGGGCGGAGCTCCAGGTGGGATATTGAGGGCTTCTTTCAGCTCATCACTCAGCTCGCCAGGACGCAGATGTCGTAGATTGGTTTCGTACTCCTTGCCCTCGTAATAGACTTCGCCATAACGTGTCAATTCTGGCTTCGTTTGGCGAATGAAAAAGGCTTCGTAAAGCTTCTGGTAATCGATATCCAGCTTGCCCATCTTTGGTTGAACTCTTTCTCGTTGCTTCTGCTTCAAACTTGCTGATTCTTGCTTCTCCAAAACTGCATCACGCATTTCTGCAATGCCAGTCTCTTGGATGAATTTTGGCAGAGCGAACGGGGCTTTTTCAACACCACGCTTAGATGAGAGATATTCGCGCTTCAGTGACCAATGGCTTGGGACTGGGACGACATTTCGATATGACTTGATGTGTACGAGTAACCGCGGGTCTGACGCAGAAGTATCCGTCCAGTCCACAAGCTCTGGCTTTTGGACAAGTGCCTTCAATTCCGCCACCGACAACTTATCTCGCTCCTTTCTCTTCTTCTTGGACAATTTCTTCTCCTTGTCGGCCTCCTCGTCTTCCTCCGGGATATCGTCATCATCGTCAAAGAACACTTCTCCCTTCTCGCCTGCATTCGCCTCTTTCGCAGCCTCATCTTCCCCCGTACTAGCACCGAATCTATCCATAATATCCTTATACATCGCATAGTTGGGATCATCTTCGCTGATGTTAAGTGGCGCAACTTCTGGCTTCAATGGATCGTCCTGCTCATCATCATTTTTCAGCGGCGCAGGCGCAGGCTCGGGTAAAGGTTCGGGAATCTTTTCTGGTTCTGGAGTCGGGGTAACCTGAATTGCTGTCAGTTTTGGAATAGGGTTACTCTCGTAGGCCCGAGAACTAACCTGTTGCGCCTTCTTCTGTTCCTTCTTCTTCGCTCGTCGCATCTGGTTTTTGGTCATCTTTGGAGCCATCTTGACGGCTGAGGGCATAACGCCCAGGGAAGTTGAAGTTGTTGCGCGTCAAATTATGATCTCCTCCGAATATTTGTGCACTTATGAGGGTCAAAGGAAGTCCCGTTGCGGTGATCGGGTGGAGCTTGTCGAGGCTACAATTATTTCGAGGTCGACGATCTTCAAGCTACAGTACCAAAGTCGCGATTTTAGCGCCGGCAAACGCCATCGAATATTTCGACATCCCTGCGCCGCGTAGTCGTATTGAATAAGGATCACAGAGTTGCCATTATCCTCACCTCTTTGAGACTCTCTTAGTGATCAATTCAGCTGGATTTTTTTTCAGTCGAGATCCTGCGACAACAATGATCTTGCCATATGGGATGTACAGTCGGTAGAATCAATCGCAATGCCTCACTCGACTCGAGAACCGTCACTCAACAGAGTCAGCTCCAAATTCCCCAGTGATTCAAGGAACCCTCGCATCTCGATGGAGAAGTTTCCGGATCATGTGGATTCCCTAGATGGGCAATGTGTATACCCTTCAAGTCCGATTGCGTCAAACAATGGGTGTGTTGGTGGACCGGCTTCAGTGGATCGATGGCAAGCCAGGAGAGACAGCGTTTTGAGGGGATCTGCGTGGACAAATGTGCAAAGTTTGGGAGGGAAACATGGCAGGCAAAAGAGTTTAAGTGATGCTTTCAGGACGATACGGACGAGGAGGGCTAGTGTCAGTGCAAACGTGCATGAAATTTCAGATGCGTTGAAGGCGCCGGTCTCGCCCAAGTTGATTGTTTGTCAACCCTCTTTGCAGACAGAAATTCCGTACTGATTGCCATTGTAGATTCTTTGCATTATTTGGTATATGTCGAGTGCTCTTACGAACACGTCCTCAAAGTCCATCCTCAACGCCTTTCCCAAACCCGCAACACTCACTTTGATCCAATTCGCCTTCGTCGCCTCCTTTTGCATATTCTTCTCATGGCTGGCAACTATCTTTCCAATATTCCACAAACATATCGCGGCCCTCCGCTACCCCATTCGATACCCTACACGCGAAGTTATTATGCCTACTCTTCCTCTGGCGGCTTTCCAAATCGGTGGACACCTACTCTCTTCCACCGCAACCTCCAAAATTCCAGTCTCGTTGGTTCACACCATCAAGGGACTTTCACCACTATTTACGGTGCTTGCATACCGGGTCTTATTCGACATTCGTTATCCAGTAGCCACATACATCTCCCTCATACCCCTTACGCTAGGTGTAATGCTGGCCTGTTCAGCAGAATTCAAGGGGAACCTGTTCGGAATCATTTATGCATTTCTCGCAGCTATTATTTTTGTCACGCAGAATATCTTCTCAAAGCGATTGTTCAATGAAGCAGCAGTAGCTGAAGCTTCAGGAATCCAGTCACGTAAACTAGACAAACTCAACCTTCTGTGTTATTCTTCCGGACTCGCGTTTCTAATTACGGCACCCATCTGGTTTTGGTCTGAAGGGATTGAGCTTTTGCAGGACTTCCTCCACGATGGGTCTCTTGATCTGGCCGAAGGCGCTCCCCACCTTCCTGCTTTTGACCATGGACGACTGGCCCTCGAATTCGTCTTCAATGGGACCTTCCATTTCGGGCAGAACATTATCGCATTTGTCCTCCTCTCAATGGTCTCGCCAGTGACCTATTCCGTTGCATCACTCATCAAGCGAGTTTTCGTCGTTGTCATTGCCATTATTTGGTTCCAGAACCCCACGACCAAAGTCCAAGGGCTGGGGATCGCTCTTACGTTCTTTGGACTCTACCTGTACGACAGAACGAAGGAGAGCAACAAGGCCGATCGCAAAGCCAAGATGATGGATATCAAAGAAGAGTCCATTCTCCCACTTTCAAATATCCCTGGAAATCGAAACTCGCCACCAGTTTTCGAGACCCCCGGCCAGAGCTATACCAACGGGTATGCAATTCACCATGAAGCTAAGAAGTCCGACGATCCAGAAGGGAGGAAAAGAGGAGTAAGCAACGCAGCTTGGCTGCCTCCTGGAACGAGGCAAGAAGAAACGTGGAGGCCGAGAGAGCTCAGCGTGCACGCGAATGGGAATATCATGAATGTGGCTGTAAATTAGGTCATGGTTGGGTTAAATGGGATCTATAGAAGAGCTGCAAAAGATTATGCTCTGGACGGCGTTTTCTGGATTTGTGTATCTAGACAATTAAGAGACATCTTGATATCGACCCCTCCCTTATGGTAGAAAGTGTTCACTGTTTTAAAGCAATTTGCAAGTCTGCTCATCGGGGATTGCACAGCCTACTGTAGGAAGTTTCTAGTGAATGCTAAACATTAGAGGTTCTTTTATTGCATATCGCGCAGTATTCCAGAATTTCCATGACATGGAAAAATAAGGCTCAATTACCAACAATTAGAATAATAATGAATTGCCTTACCAGTCTTCATATTCGTTGCCAAAGACACTTTTACAACGTCCCAGAAGCACCAATAACTCTTTAGCTCAAGATTCTGCTTAGACATTGCATATCGTAAACTTACTTCTAGCTCCCCCAAATCCCTCACCTCCCTCGCCTCTCTTTGTCACTTTTCTCCCCTTAATTCCTTGTATGCTATCACAAGACTTTTCGACAAGAAGTTGATGTCCTGTGGGTCGAACTGGTTTTGTTGCACATCGCATTGCGGTACCGGCTCCGGGTGCCTTTCTGAAAGCAGTGCGTGTACAATATCATCCCATATTCACTGCATTCACTATTCCACGACAGGAGAGGACAGGTACCAAAGTTTCAGGAGAGACAAAAAGATTTATTACAGATATTATCAAATGTCCTAAATGTGACTAATCTTGCCCTGAAGTCCTCTCAATATATATATATACCTTACATAATGTCAGCCGACCTGGCCACCTTCGCTTAGGAAGTGGGGAACAACATTCCCCCGTATTTGCCACTTTGTACCACCTTCCAAATCCTCATCCCTTCAACTCCTCCTCGTATAAGCATACGTATTCACTTTCTACCCTCTCCACACTTCCCCTTTGAGCTTCGAGGAAAACTTTGTTGCAAATCGACCGGGTAATCTTGCCGAGGGTAAATATTACAGCACTCTACTCGAGCTTCATATCTCCCCTATTTTATCAAGAATAGCACTTCTTGTCTAGACCTTTACTTACTTTTCATCCAATCCAATTCTCTTTTGATTGTCAGCCAGACTGTGGTTGTCACGCTTCGAGGACACAATCCGCGTTCAATAGAATTAAGAATTAAACAGCTTCCTACAAGCTACACCTCCCTGTCCCCCACACCAAAGAGACCTCGTTTCTTCTGATAGGACGGCTGTGCGGAGTAGGGAGACGTAGGAACGGTCGGTGCAGGACGAAATACCCACATCTGGGTTGGATAATGGATTGACTACGACCATCACCGTCTCATTTATGTCATGAATCGTCCAATCCTAGATCCGTTTCGTCGAATACGATTCCCTTTCAATTACCAGCTGGCTTTCGATTGCAAACCTTTCAAAAGATCCGACGGTTATGTATTTTCCTGCAAGAGAGCTGGTCAAGGCTGACATGAAGCGTCGATTATTGTGAAAGATAGATGCAGTCCATGTAAGAGGTGAACTAGGCCCATAGAGGACGGTATTAATAGCGTTTTGCTAATGATTTGAGGCCTAGACAAAGGAAGTGTTGTTTACTTCCTTGGAGCGCGCTTGAACGAATAAATAGGTTGGTAGGTAACATTTGCTTGAGTCAAGAGTGTTTGTTGCGGATCGCATCCACAGTGACCATTTTTTGAGGGATGGAGGGAGATGTGGTCTTAGTTCATGGTGAGATACGACATTCACTCTCCCTTCAGAACAGCTTCTTCCGTTTTAGGAAGAAATTAAGATCTGTTACATATCACACCGGCAGGAGTCAATTTTCAAGACTAGGGAAAGGGATGTGGTTTTGAATGTCCCTTAAAATATAGGACATTGGTGCACTTTTCGAGATGAAATTGTATTTTAAGAGGGGGATTAGCGTTTGTTGTAGATTGTGATAAGGATGCCTTCCATTCTACTCTACGAGAGAAATGATTGTCAGCTTAATCTTCTGCGAAGCTCGCTCTCTTGTATTGTGTCTGGAAGACCGAAATCCTAGTCAACGTGCAGTATTTAGAGGCCCAGCAGAAAGGGGCTCTTATTTTTATTTTTAAAAAAATTTATTCGATGCATTTCATTTCTACAATGTACAAAGCTGGTCTGATTTGCTGGCCAGCCAATAATGATACATCATACAAATTTGTAACCCACGCGATCCAATTCCATGCCAGTAAAGCCAACGCCCTCTTGCAAGTGAGGCAAAAGCAGCAAAGAGCCCCTCATTTATCCATTCGGATACCCCTTTTCCATGATACAATTCCCTCTAGTATTAAACCAACGAAAGTCATCGAGCTAATGCAATGTACAAGAATTAATCACCAAGCATACCCACTTTCTACATTGTCATGATCCCCATTCCAATCCGAATCTCCACTCCTTTCCTCATCCAGGAAATCTGCCTCCGTGACCTGCGTCTCTGTCGGTCTCAGATTATCGATCCGCACCTCGACAACATCGCACATGCCTTGGATGACCTCTTTCTCTTTGCCCTTTCCCTTCTGCGCCAAGGCCTTGTCGGAATTAGAGGAATCGTCAGATGTCATGGAAGGTGAGGCGAGGTCGAGAGTATGGATTCCAGCGGTAGTCTTCAGGATGCCCAGCTCGCGTTCTAAGCGTGCACGACGACTGGCTTCCCGGGCAGAGATAGCAGAGACTGGAGGTTCATCATCGGAGTCATCGGATGTCTCGGCGTATTTGCCTGGTTGCGGCTCACGGATGCGAGTTGAGCGTCGTGCTGGCGGTAATCCTGCTTGCTTTTCCTGAGGGAGAACGTTGCTGGCCGTGGAAGAACTACCTGTGCTTGAGCGAGGAGATTTGCGCTTCGTTTCTGCATAAGCAGTCTCAACTTCAGGCTGTTCCTTCTTCTGAGTAGGAAGGCTCGACTGGCTCGCAGATATCAAACGTTGTACTGAGATGTGTGACTCGGGGTCTTCGGAGACTCGCTTGAACACACGAGCCAGAGATCCAACCCACTTGTCCCGAAAGGATGCTCTATCGCGCCAACCGATATTCAGAATGGCCTGAATTGTCAATCTGCGAAGATCAGGGAGAATGCTAGCGCTATCTAGGAGACTCTGGAAGAACATTTCTGCTGCTGGAGTTTCCCATTTCCGTAGCTGGATCAATTCAATGGTCTGAAGTGTTGGTGGCCACACGGGAACTTGTTCAGGGAGCAAGAGCTGGTCATATTGAGGCTCTGAATCGTGATATGTGGCGTGAAGGTTGAAGTATTTAAAATTCATACGGAAGATTTGGAGTTTCGGACATGCTTCGCCCAGCGTTGGGAGGAATGACAAGCTTAAGGACTGATTGTGATTGAGTGTCAGACAGCGCAGTTGACTGCCATGCGTCAAAAGAAACGAAGCGAAGTCATCTGCAACGACCTCCCAGCAGTTGATCAGTTCAAGGTTGCGTAAGCTACTAGGCAGAAGAGGCAGCAACTTCGAATTAACCAGGGTCGATGATTCAAAGATCACGTGCTCCAATTCTGGAAGTGCCTTCAAGGCATCTGCAAGGATGTTCTCGTGTTTTAGATCTCCCTCGCCCTTTTTGAGGTAAGGGATCTGGTAATTGACGAACGAAATCTTCCGGAGAGAAGCAAAAGAAGGCTTTAGGTGCACTTGTGGAAGCATTTCGATGGGCCACTTCTTTCCTGCCAGTCTCGAGGACCAACGCCAACTCTTCAACTTGCAGACGCTGGTCTTATCACCTCTTTCTCCATCGGCTTTGGGGTCGATGTAGTCAAGTGCCTCGAAGATGGACTCAGGATATGTCCACTTGATAGTGTCATCCAGATTCCGATAAGGCGGCCTATCTTTCTGATGGTAGAACTCTAACGCAGCTAAACGGGGTAGATCCTTGATGAGTCCATGAAGATCTAAGTGGCCGCTACCCCGTAAAGAATAGGCAACAACCTGATCAACATCAATACGGAGTGACTCGACCTTCTGCCTGTATTTGAAAGCCATCGGTAGAGGGTCAGCCGTCAGCAGATCGACTAATCTATGTGCTTGTACCATCGGGACGAGCGGGGGTGAGGAATATAGGACGGTGAAAGCCGGTTCGGCGAAGGCTTTGCAGACATGCGCAGCATGGAGCAGCCATCGACTTGAGGGGAGAGGTTGAAAGGTGTGGTCATCGTAGAGAGGGTATGAGGCGTATCGGAATATCTGTACAAGTACGTGGTACGGGAGAGATTGCCACGGTAGAGTGACACCAGAGTTTTCTACCTGAACAATGGATTTGCTTGCGCTTGCCTTCAGCGGACTCATTTTTGATAGCTTGCGCTTCTTCGGGGAGGGCTTGTGGTCGGAATGGTCGGACTCGTAGAATCGGGGGGACGCACGATGAGGACGCTTTGTGGCTCTTGGAGTGATTGCATTTCGTCGCGATCGACGCGCGGGGATGTGGTTTTCCTTCTCTGAAGCTGAATCCCCATTGAAGACCTCGATATCGCTATCTGAATCGGGCTCAGCGTAGGAAAAGGCGGGTTTGGTGCGAGTTGCTCGAGGAGGCGTCCTCAATCTACGACGCGCAGCGGAAGAAGCCATGTTTTGAGTTGAAGGGCTTCGTGCCCGTAGACGTTTGCCCTATTCCAGCATCGAGCAATGCTCATTGATGGTGCGCGACCGCAACCGATGCGAGCAAGCGTGGTGTTGAAGTGTTGAGCGGTGTATGTCTGTTGAAGGTTTCAATGAAGTCACCTTGCAGTAACTTTTCTGGAGCATGCGGCCGCTAGCGTGCTTGTGTTCAAGCGAAAAGATCCAAAGAGATTTTGGTTGATTGTCCTCGCTTCCTAGCGCGGCGGAGTATAAACATTGCGACAACCACGTTGACAACTGAAGAGAGCTTCATGCACTCGCCCTGGGGCTGTCTGATCGAAGCTGTGCATGAATGAATCGACTGCACAGATGATTTGGCTGCTCGCGACACTCTTTTGCTATTCTTTCCTTGGTACTTCACGCCGTCAAGCACAGGGTGTCCGACGCGCTTTGCTAGGGTGCTCCAATTCTACGTAGTCACCTTACCTCACCTTACCTTACCTTACCCTCCACCTTAGCCTTCATCCTACTCTCCACCTTACTCTCGCAGCCGCACCAATTATTCCACCACATTCCAGTCCCAGATATTCACTCTTTGTATGGACGCAGCGGCCGGTTACAGGCTAGCCGAAGCCTTTTAAAGATATGAGCTATGTCAGTCGCAACCTTTAGAGGAGACGGAGACGCTGCCCTTTCCAACTTCGTTTTCCAACAACGATCCACGGTCCCTTATCTTCGAAGGAATGTGCGCAAAGTCGTGGGCTCTTTAACCATGGGAAAAGCGTTTTCGTCTCTTAGATCTCCGCTGAGATCGAGACCGAGAGAGGAGCCCGCGCCGTCAGAAGATGAGGACGACGAGGACTCACGACCTGCAAAGCGGAGGAGAATCAACTACGTCGATGACAGAGGTCTTGCTTATCAGAATGGCGACAATTCTAATTTTCGGAAACCACTTGGTCAGGTGACGAATGAAGGTAGCAGAGGTCCAGCACGATTACCCGGAAAGCCTGGACTCCTTCAGCCCTCAGACTTCTATGGGAAACCTCACCCGGCCACGCCTCTTCAATCTACCTCAAAATTTCTAGGAGTCACCTCAAAATCGAGCAAGAGTCAACTCAGCAACATCTTGAGCAAATCTCCGGCACAATTTAAGCAATCTCTACGAGTAGACATTGTCGAGATCAATCCTGCATCAGCCGTCGACGTTGAAGAGTTCGCCATCTCACATCCTGACAAATCTCCTATCGACATCAAATGCCGGGTTTCGTTATCTGTTTTCTATGCTAAGAATGACGAGAGCCCCGGAGACGTGCAGCCTAGAGATTACCTTGAAATCTGCCGAACAACCAAGTACTGCACATTACGGATAACCTTCGGAGAGGGCGATGAGATCTCGAGGGAATTTCTTATGCCAGAGCCATTTCTATTCACACCAGACCAGTTCCACGTAAACCGCAAACTAAGAAAACCCAACGGTCAATGGGCACCGGTTACCGTCGATTTTGCAGATAAATACAACCTACAAGTCCTCATTGAGCCCGTCGGATCACACGAAGATTGGCCTGCAGTAGATATCCCCACAGTTGAACAACTACTAGCAGGGGAAGATGAGACTTCTATGGTTATATCAGAAGCCCTCGAAGATGAGCAATTGACGCTAGATGAGGTGCAACTGGCCTGCAAAACAGAAGCTCGGCTTGACGCTCTCCTTGATCCAGAACGACAGAGCAGGTTGCTGGAGTTACAGCTATCTCACAAGATCGGAAAGCAGGTATTGCCTTACACATTGAAGTTGGAGATCAAATGGGCCCTCCCAAACCACTCCTGTACTCTTCCTGTGAGGACACCGAAACCGGAATCATCTCGATCAATTTTGCCTCCTCCACCAAGTGTCAATATTATGGAGTCCCCCGTTCGCCGCCTACGAGAAGATCTCTCAGCATCGAACAGCCCAGCAGACAGTCGTGCTTCTAGACGCCGATCAAATGTCCCCACATACAATTTGAAGGCTCTGAGTGCTCAAGCACAGGGTAAATCCCCAAGAGTTCGGAAGACCAGAGATGTCAGATCTGATCAGCGAGGCTTGGACAACGAGGAGATCAGTGTGACTTTCAATTTTGGAAAAGCAGATGCAGCTGAAACGGGCGTCCGCCAACAGACCATTGTGTCAGGTCTATATTGCCCATTTTGCAATCACCACCATGACCAAGTTGACGAGTTACGACTCCACCTCCACACCGACCACACCATGTTCAAATTCCACCTCCGAAAGTCAAGTCCACCAAGGATGTCATTCTACGTGGAATTGTTCAAATCTCGGAATGGACCAACAATGAACCTCGAGCGGTCGAAAACTCACCAATTTGGCAAGCCAATGAGCTTGTTTGATCTCGAAAAGTATCTGGGTGGGGATGAGTCCTGGACAAAAGGCCGGCACGGCCCTCTGCACAATACTTGGCCTGACCATCTCATCGATCGAGCTCACGATTCATCTCTTTCTTCGTCCCCACATGAATCTCGCCACAGCTCACCAAACACATCAAACGATACTGACGATTTGATGGAATTTGAGGCTCCTGAATTCAAGATTCCGGTTAGACCTCGAAAAGTTTATTACGTCCCGAAGACGGCCAAACCACTTTATCATACGATCACCAAGCGTATTCTGCAACCAGGTGAAGAATTGCCAAATAGTGATGATGAGAAAGAGGAAGGTTGGCTTCATCAGAAGAGTCGGGACCTCATAAATGACTTTACGGATGTTATGCTCGAGGAAAAGGACTTCATCAATACGTACAACCTATTCATAATCAACGAGCATCTGACCAGTTCCAAGTACTTGCCTCAAGCACTTTTACGATTTGCGGAGGCGCACAAATCTTGGTTCGCAGAACGGAAGAGCCGAAAGCGAGAGTTCATGAAATTAATGGATGTTTTCATTCTTAGGGGCGTTGTGGACCAAAAAGATGTTGAAAAATGCGTCAATATCTTGAGGGCTGCAGAGAAAGCTATGAAAGGCAAAGATATCGACATGGATGACGCAACTCCGCCAAGACCTCGAGGCATTATGGATTGCATATGCGGCGAACACACAAAACCTCCAAATCAGGTGATCTGTCGTGGTCACGTAAGTTTTCGTCTCCTGATTTTGACCCTATAGCAACTCGCTAACTTTTTGCAGCGGTGCCCTGGTCGTTTCTTCCACCCTAAATGCGCAGAGGATGAGTTCGGACGACCAACAACAGGAATCTGGAAGTGCAATCATTGTCTTTCGTGAGCATTTTCCGGCACCATCGAGGCAGGGTCATTAGCATGGAGTTGGTGGGCTTGGGGTGCTTCTGTATAGCATAATATTGTACAATAAAAAACTCATATAGGATGGAGGCATAGGGGGGGCGCATGATACGCTATGGCACACGTTTTCTGTTGCTTGTTCCGCAAGCTAAAAGCATCTGCCACTTTTACATAGGGAACAGTCCATCCAATGAATAACTACGATGCTCTGGAAGGTTTCTTAAATTGACAGGAGATACTAAATACTGAATAGGTAGGCAGGGGTACTTCAAGTTGATATCACGTGATCGATATTCATCCCATATCCACCCCAGTCTCTGATTCGCCGCCTTACAGACACGCCTCTTGTCAGCCCTGGTTTTCCAGGAGCCCGACCAATCACGCGCACTGGAGAGGTATTGTGGTGAGCAGCCGGGCATCAAGCACCTCTGGAGCGAAGATTCACGAGGCCACAGGGTCGGGATATGTGCAGTGATTGTCTGTGGGCCTGCAAATTACCAGTACAGTACAATTACTCTGTAAGATCTTACAGTACATTGAGGCCATATAATATTCCGCGGTTCCACGCTTCACTGGCCTTGGCTGGCTGGCTGTCTGCACGGGAAGCCAGGCGCCGCCGCAAGGAACCGCGTTACAAGTTACCGACCGCACTGCAACCGCTCGCCGCTTCGAACCGCCAGCCGCCCTACCGTAAAGGGCTCGGAGCAGCGTGGGCGTGACACTGACGCAAAATCCCAGTCGGCCATCGCTCCATCGCTCCATCGCATCCACCCGAACAGCATCCCAGTCCCAGCCACACCTCGAATCGAGTGTCGAATCTGACCCCATACTTCGTACCCATTATTACCGACCCTAACCTACGAAGTACAGCCGACGCAAGCACACCACGCGAATCGACGATCCCCCCCCGCGACAGCGTCTCTGCAATTGACTTCCGCCATTGATGAGGATAGGAGACGTTACAATTGGAGTCGCGCTCCTGTTCATGAGGTCGCGCTGCGCTTTGGGTGGGGAGGATCGCCTTGCGACAATGAATAGCCCTTGATCTGGACCACAATAGCTCACCACAATACCTGCTGACACTCGACATTCACTCCGGCATCACAATACTAAGAGCGCGCTGCCGAAGGGGCTTCTGCTTCTGATGTACGATCTCTTCTTCCTCTCCTCTACCATCTTTCCAACTTCTTTCAAACCTCCAAACAAAGAATCTCCAGATCGACCGACAGCCTTCAGCCTTCGTTCCCACATTCTGACAAGCACTAGATTTCCACCATGGAGATCAAGCAGGCCAAGCCTGGCTCTGTGGCAGCTCAGAAGGGCTTGGGACTCGCAGACAAGCAGATCGATACGCTGAAGAGCCGCTTTCTCCCATATGTAAGTTCTTTGTTCTCATTCCTGCATTCTCCCTGCTCATCACTCCCAGGAACCACACCTCCTCAACGTCTCTACTGACGACCCTTTCCGAAATCCGTATTACCACGAGTACGAGAAGCTTCCCTTCGCGCCGAACGAAGTCAAGCAGCTTCAGTACATGACCATGATCTCCGACGGCGATCGAGGCGTTGTGTTTGCAAAAGGTGATTGGCATGATGAGATCTACAACCAGTCCCCAGGAAGTGCGGATGCGCGCAGTTCTACCACTACTCCGAATCCTGTCAAAGAGTTGAAGAAGGTTGCGAACAAGATGTCATTTTCGGATTACAAGAATCTCAAGGAGAAAGGAATCAAGCCTTCTCCAAAACCTGTTGCTGCCGACGCTGAGCGCAAGCCTGGACAATTGAGAAATACAAGCGCGGTTACTGCTGGTACACCCATGAGTCGCATGTCTTCTTTGGACGGTCCCGTTCAGGTCAAGCAAAATGGCGGGAGCGCATCCATCAATTCGAACTCGGAGGGGAAAGTGCCAAGCAAGGAGAACGAGAAGTAAATGAATCGTGTAGCTTTCTTTGAAGTTTTACTCATGCTAATACAAGCAATAGGCCGATTACAGCTCGGAATTCTACTGGGGCACAAGGAAAGGCAGGTGCGATGACCAATGGTCATGTTGAGCCAGCAAACAATACTTTGCAGATCAAAGATGCCAATAAGAATCCTCAATCTCAAAAACCCACACAATATCAACCAAACAATGGTCAAGCTAGGCATGGTCTGCCCCCCCGACCTCCATCCCCTACACGCAAGAACCCAGACGTCAAGCAACAAGCCGAACCCAAGCAACACAAGAGACCCCTCGAGTCAGGTGATGTTTCACAGCCTGAAAAGCGCACCAAGATCGAGCAGTCAAGAACTCCTTCAAATTCACTTCCTCGAAAACCTGAAACTTCGACTGGAAAGTTATTGCCCGGCAAACCTCACAAGCTGCAACATTCTTCCACCCAGCCGAAGAAGGAAACCCCAACCCACAAACTCAATCACGCTTCGAAACCTTCCTCGGAAAAGCCCTTGGATCTTCCACCTCTCCTGTCACCACTTCCAGCGGATCTAGACAACAGCCCTGGCATTAAATCACAACCAGCATCAGGCTTTGCAAGCGCAAAGAAATCCGAGTCGGGCAAGAATTCCTCCCAGAGTACCCCCTCCAAGTTCAAAGTTGGTCCAGATACTATTGTCGTCAAGAAACCTTCGCAGCTTGATTCTTCTCCACTCTCACCGACTCCAAAATCACCACTCCAACCCCTACCTACCCTCTTGTCTCCTACACTTCCACATATAGTAGAGGAGGAACTTGTTCGCTTGCAACAGAAGTCGGCCGAAAAGGCCGAGAAATCTGCTGCACTCAACACGGCTGAAGCTCGTTACGAGAAGGCTCGACAACCGGACACTCCAGGCGTTGCTCGGAAGACAATTACTCCCAAGGTCGGCCATCCTCCAAAGAAGAGCCAGGCAGAATCCAGCAAGTCCAAGGTCCACGCCGACAGGATTGAGCCAAAATTGATTGTGAAGCTCAAGTATAAGAAACGCAAAGCTAATGACATCCAGCGTATTCTTGGCATGAGACCCCGACCCAGCAAACAATTCCTGCAACTGGAAAAGCAGCGCCTTTCCGGAAACAAGGAGCTAGCAACAAAGGCCCCCGATTCCGAGGAAGATGACGATAATGTTCCACTTTCCAAGATTTCATCTAAACCTACCGCAGGTCCAGTTGTCTCGAAGAAACGTACCAGCGACTCCTTCGACTCACGATCATCCGAGCCGGCCGCAAAGCGTCCCAAGATTCCAGATTCAATCGAAATCTCGAAATCTCGTGCGACTCTTGATCCACCATTCAAATCCCCCACACTCACTGGCCCAGGCCCAAAGAACTTACTGTCCACACCGAAGAAAGGTGATGCGATGAAGAGCGCGGCCATGCGT
>Ga0302325_10016728_pt1 | contig 15525 bp, 13 predicted proteins | sample Palsa_T0_2_FD_201948 | JGI IMG/M metagenome (GOLD analysis project Ga0302325, IMG submission 201948) | Peat permafrost microbial communities from Stordalen Mire near Abisko, Sweden - Palsa_T0_2 | ecosystem: Environmental > Terrestrial > Soil > Palsa > Peat permafrost | place: Sweden: Abisko...
TGGGGGAAGTCTCTTGCGAGAATGCCGGACTCACTCCTGTATTCATCGCCCGGCCTCGTACCGTTGATTCGGCATCAGATTCCCGTCACACGCAACCTTAGTGTCTCGGATGATTGCTTTCTAACACAGGTGAGCACCTTAATTGGCATAACGGAGGTAACCAGGACGGAAGCTTTCGAAATGCCACGCTTTAGCGAGCGCGATTCCGGCGATACAGGCCCTTCGAAAATGAGACTGGTGGAGATTTGCGCCTCGGAACTTCATCAGTACGGCGTTCACAGTAAGCGTGTATAGCAGGAGGAGCAGGTCGAATCGCCCCGAAAGGAGTGGGCGTTTCGAAATGCCTGCAGGAGAGCTTCTGAGTCAGGCCTTCTGCATCAGCCTCATTCCTCGTCATCCCAGCACAGAGCGCAGGAACAACAAACCTGTCAGAAATTGAGACTGAATTTGACAGCATCTTCTAGCATTCACCGGAGCCGTTCTAAAAACTGGTGGCGTAGTGGGTGTTGATTGGGGAAGATGAAGCCACAACGCCACCTATTGACCACAGTACGCACGCTTCGCAGGTGTCGCGCCTGTACAGGTGCGTGCCGCACCGTTGTCCGGGGATGTGGAGAAAGATTACGACGGTCTCGAGGCTGTGTCTGTTCAATTTTGAACAAGCCGATAGTTTAACAAGAAAAGATAAGGCTCTATTCTCTACTCAGCCAGTACACCCAAACAGCAGGAAAGCTGAGCGAGTAAGAACGGAATCGTACCATCCGGACTAGCAGCGCCTTAAGAGCGTGCAGGTAGTAATAGCCCTCGGTGGCTAGATGCCCTTCACGGACACCTGTTCACTATTGCTCTCTTATCCCGATAGGAATTGTTGCCACAATATAGTGGATTTCACTCGTGATTGGTGTGACAGTAACTTTAGTTCTAAGTTATAACGAGATAGGTGACTACAATTAAAGCTATGAGATATTACACGATCAATAGAACGAGCGACATTACTACGTTTCGGTGCCTCCTTTGTAAACACTCCGTCACCGCCCAAGAGTTCAGCTGCTACAATGGCAATCGCCGCACGCAGGCGGCCAGGGCAATGAACGAGCATGCCACGGCCGCACACGGGCGCCCGATACCCGTGTTACCGCGTAATGCGCAGGCGTGACACGCCCATACAACGCGCATAGCGCGAGCAGCAATCAAGGGTGCTGCGGTGTGACACCTGAAACGTATTACACCGTTCCTCGCATCCAGCCGCCCTGCGGGTCTCGCTCGGCCATGCTCTTCTGACCGCCTGCAATTCAGTCCTTCACCAGCCATGCCAGAGCTTCCTCGCGGTTCTTGAAAGTGGGAAATTCGCGTCGGGAAAAGCTGACCAGGCTCTCAGAGAACTCCTGAGGGAAACTCGCTGATCCCACAAATGCGGATTTCTTGATATAAGGCTTGTCGAAGACTGCGGTTTCTTTTATGACCTGCATAGCATCCCCGTCAAAGGATGCTCCCGTGAAATCAGAAAGTATCAGGACTGAAGCGAGCGGACGGGTCGTCACAAATTCCGGAATTTGTCGTACAACCCTTTCGACCTCAGAAGCCGAAGAGTTTGACAAGTCTATCAAAATAACCTGCTTACCCTTATGGGTCATGAACTGAATGCGTTCGATCATGTACGGCCTACTTCCTTCTAAGAACTAAAACGACGACCCACCCAATTCCATTCACCTATGGACCCAAGAATGTGCTTGAGATAGTGACTAAAATTCCTTATCTCATTCCAATTGGTACAAATTTCATCCGGTCGCAGTGCCGATTCAATCGCGCGGGACTCCCACATCTCATCAGTGCCCATGAAACAGGATGCTAACTTCCGTTATCGTCCGCGAGCTGCCCGCGGCATAGAGCCATTTCATCACTGCGATTTTGGCCGACTCCCCGAGAATCGGATTGCCTCCCAGCAACTCGACATTTTCCACGTTCCCCTTCGCCGAAATGGATACCCGCAAACGTACAGTCCCGCCTATGTTGAGCTGCCTCAGCGTCTCCGGATAATCGGGCTCGACCCGCGCGATCAGTTTTCTTTCGGCACTGCTACTGGGAACCCCTATGGCGAGTGTCTTCACACCCTCCAGACTGGCTGCACTGCTCACATATCCAATCGCACCTCGTGTCCGGGCTACGTAGGCCACGACTTCGGCATCCGATCCAAGTTCTTTTGGCATAGAGCCTTTGCCCGTGAACACCAGCGTGCGGTAGTAAGTCTGCAAATCGTCTTCGCTTATGCCGAGGTATTCCAGGAAAGCGACATGGACCGGCCCACCCTTCTCCAGCACGGGTTCCACATGCGAACCGTCCGCGAGCGCGATCCTCTCCTCCAGAAACACGCGTCTTAGGTCAGCCGCGGAGATCGCGTCTGCTTTCACGCTCGAATTGGCAATTACCTTAACGTTGTCCGCAAGCGATTCTCCCGAGACAAAGATCGCCAACCCGGCGGCAACGAGGAGTAAGTTCGGACATTTCATACGTTCTCCTGTGCCTACCTTGCCTGCAGCTAGAAATTGATGCCGGTCATAACGACCAAAGCTTTGGTGTTGGGGCTAAAGCCCTGGGAGTTGACTTGCGGATAAAATCCGTCCGGATAGGTGCTGCTGCCATAACCATTCATGAAGTGACCCTCCACCTTTAGGCTCCAGAATTTTGTCAGGTCAACCCGCGCCGTGACGACTTTGTCGTAGATGTGATTGGCGGGCAAGTTGGTGTCAGTTTGGTTAGGTGCCACGGCGGCGAGAACTCCCTCATTAACGCTGGTTATCGTGTAGCGGGAGTAGTAGGAACCAAGTGCGAGCCGTTTCATAACTCGGTACGCTCCAGAGACGTACCAGCCTCGCACGTCATCGAAGTTTCCGGCTGTGCCGCTGAACACCGATTCGTCGCGCACATATCGGCGATATTCTGAGTCGATGCGTAATTTGCCCAGCGTGTACTCGCCATAGAACTGGTTGGTCCAGTCCGCCTTCGAAGATTCAGAGAATGGAATGATGCCACCGGCGGGGTTCAAGGGACTGACACTCGTGCCTTTGCCAGAGATGTCCTGATCCATCCGGGATACTCCGATTAACAGACCTTTTATCGGGGTGCGCCACCGAAGGTCAGCACCGTACTGCAGCCCACCGTAGCTTTTGAAGTGTGTCCCGAACTGCGATAAAAGATAAGGGTACCCGCTATATTTGCTTTCACTGCGATGCCCGGCATAGACCGTATAGGAAAGATCGCCGAGCTTGTGCCTGAGGGAAACGCCGCCGTAGATATCGCCTCCCACGTGAGCAATTGTGTCCCTCAAATCGATGGGATAAATGCTTTGCGGAAGGAGCGCAAAGGTGTGAAGGAAGTCCAGATCCTGAGTGTCGTTATAGAGACCGAGAGTGGTTTTGACTTTGCCGCCGCGAATCCCGAACCAGCTCTTGAAGCGATAGTCAACGACGGCCCAATCCAAAGAGGGATGGTACTCGCCGAGTTGCCCTAGATTGCGGTCATACAACTGCGCTCCGATCCTGAGCCTGTCGGTGACGTTGGTGGAAGCATTGATACCGAAGTCGGTGAAGGCGCCACTGCCTTGACTGGTGTTCATGGTCAGCCAGTTGTTGTCGTTGGTGTAGACAAAACCCTGCGAGGCGAATCCGTGGATCTGCACGTCGCGGTCGAAGAGTTTGAACTCTTGTGCCCGTAACGCGACTTGGCCTATGCAGAAACAAACACAAAGTATTCCGACGACCCGCCGGTGCACACGGCTTCTTCGATGATCTCCGAACGCTGCTGTTGCCAACCCACCCCTCCGCTAAGAGCAGGATGCGTCACTGATGCAAGCCAACAATGTTCACAATTGACCGCTTCGCAGCCTTTCGTAATGTCTGGCTGTCCACTCGATCAGTCATCCGCCGACAAAGGTCCAACATTACTCATTTATAACAATAAGAATTGTTGATGTAATATCGTCACTCTCGGTCGTGACCGGTGGTGAGAGAATGCTAGTTCGAGGTTATAACAAGGTAAGTGGCTACAAGTGAAGCATGAGCTTACGCCGTCACGGGGGACTTATCCCGGTCTCATAAGCTTTTCTTGCAAGACCCATGCAGCCCGTCGAGCGCCCGTTGTGCAGCATTCTAGGATTGGCAAAGGCCCAGAATTCTTCGGTAGTGACCGATGAAATGGAGTCTGACATCGGCCCAGGCCGAAAGCGGGCTGAGGAACGCCTCTGTACATGAGTCCGAGTGGGTGACACGCGGCACGATCCGGTAAACGCAATCGTCCGATTCGCATGTAGAGAAGACGTCAGCACTCTTGCTGGTTCGGAGGTCTAGCTCTCCGATTCCCATGGCCGAAGGACTGGGGACTCGGCTCGGCAACAGACGCCATACCGCTGCCAGAGCCGAAACCACGGGCTGTTTGCCAGGTTCTCATCGTGCCGTCGATTCGCCGCCGAGAGGTCGCTTGCGCTCATGGGTCTCGTGTCGGGCACCGCGAAGATGCGTTCCAACGACTCGATTTCGGCAATGATGTGTTCAGTGTCCATCCGTCACAATATCTAACAGAAAGGCGTTGGAGGTCAACTCTGTGACGATGCGGTTACGAATTCCGGGCGCGAAATATTTCCCTTCTGAGCTAAGCTTCGAGCTCCGTATCATCTCTAGAGCGACCATTGAATTACGGAGTAGGAGCGTGCCGGAACTTCGAATCTCGTCCGTCCGCCGCGCGCCTCGGGCGTGGTGAACGACTGCGGAACAACTTTCTGCGGCGCGGTAAAAGTGTTCGACGCCTTCAGGTCGTCACCCGTCAGCATGGATGCCGAATTCACATGCGCCGGCGCCGTATCTTCCCATATCACCTCTACCTCGTGGGCCTTTACCAGATCGCGGTTCAGAATAAAGAGGGAGAGTTTGCCATCGCCGTGATCCAGCGAGCCCGCGACATCCAGGTATGCCACCGGGTCCATGCCAGCGACCTCGTATGTGGAAGACTCCACCAAAAGATCGAGCGCCGCGCCCCTGGCAAATTGCAGCGCCCAACTGTATGGATAGTAGATGGTCTGGCGTACGATGCCGTTCGCATCGGTCATGATCGGAGCAATTACATTGACCAACTGGGCGAGGCACGCGAGTTTCACTCGATCGGCGTTGCGCAGCAAAGAATTGGTTAGGCCACCGACCAGCAGGGCATCTTCCAGGTTGTAGACTTCTTCCAGCAGATGCGGCTCTTCCTTCTTGTGGCCGTTCACCGCGTCTCCAGTCCTGGCGCGATACCAGACGTTCCATTCATCGAACGATAGCCACAGTTTTTTAGGCGACCGCTTGTGGCCGCGCACCAGATCGCAAACGGCGACCGTCTCGGCAATCTGGCGCTCCATGCTCAGATTCATGGCCAGATATTTCGAAGTATTGCCACCGGTATCGCGTTCATTGTTGCCAAAGTAGCGGTGCAGCGACAGCCCATCGACATAGTCGTAGCATTGCTCCAGTACCTCGCGATCCCACTCGAGGTATGTGGGCATGAACGGGCCACTCGATCCGCAAGCGATGAGTTTCAGCGTGGGATCGACGCCACGCATCTGCCGCGCGGCATCCGCGGCCTTCATGCCGTACTCGGCGGCCGTCATGTGGCCGATCTGCCAGGGGCCATCCATTTCGTTGCCCAAACACCAGTTTTCCACCTTGTAAGGATCGGCAATTCCATTAGTGCGCCGCAACTCGCTCCACCGCGTTCCCTTCTCTACGTTGCAATACTCGACGAGAGCAGCCGCCTCTTCTGGCGTACCCGTGCCCAGATTCAATCCCATGAGCGGCGTAGTGCCGGCCACTTTGCTCCAGGCAAGAAATTCATCGGTGCCGAACTGATTGGATTCCAGTGTGTCCCACGCTTTGTCGAGGGTGCGGGGGCGGTTTTGTTTGGGCCCAACGCCATCGAGCCAGTTGTAGCCGGAGACGAAGTTTCCTCCCGGATAACGAATGATCGGCACACCGAGCTGGCGGATTTCGTTGAGCACGTCCTTGCGAAATCCGTTGGCATCGGAAAGCTTCGAACTCGGATCGTAGATGCCCCCGTAAATAGCGCGCCCAAGGTGCTCCAGGAACGAGCCCCAAAGATTCCGATCAATGGGAGAAATGGTGCGCCGGGAATCGACGTAGACTCTAACCGGCGCGCTGGGTGCCGGCACAGGTTGCCCATTGCCGCCAGCCGTCAATAGATCATGTCCGAATAAAGCGGTCGTGGAACAAGCCAGTCCTGTGGTGGAGGCCTGCTTCAGAAAGCGGCGTCGCGAGGCGGAAAACTTTCTCATGTCTTCTAAGTGGTGAGTCTAATCTAAGGCCACATCATACAAGAAGGCCACCTACTCCGGGAGGAGAGCGCCGTTCGGCTGCTGATTCTACAGCAAGGACTATCCAAAGTACCAGCGAACCGAGATGCGGTCTCGGTTCGCTGTGCATTGAATTCGAATCTCAGAAGGCAATCCGAAGTCCCAGCTGCAAAGCCCTGCCGGCGAGCGCGGTGTGCACCTGGCCAAACTGGCCGTCGGCCATATCGTCATCCACCGGGCCGAGGTTGCCGTGGTTGAACAGATTGATGAAATCAAAACGGAACTGCAAATTGCCCTGCTCGCCCAGCCATGGGAGGTGATTGTTTTTCAGCAGGCTGGCATCCACCTGGAAATAACCCGGGTTACGGTAAATGTTGCGTGGCTCGTTACCTTCCGTGCCCGCGGCGGGAACCGGAAAGACCGTCCACGGTTGAAAGGTTGCTGTCGGCGTACCAAAGACGCCGTTGATGTAGGTGGAACGGCTGTGCGAGCCGGTATAGTTTTGGGTGGGAGTGTTTGGCACATCCCAGTTATTGCCGTCGAGATTGTAGTCACCCGGATCAACAGGGGCATCTGCCGAGTTGGTGTTGTAGACCCAGAAGGGCGTTCCGCTCTGGACAGCGATAATGCTGGACAGTTCCCAGCCGGAGGTCACGATCTTCCCGATGCCCTCCTTGAGACCCGGTATCGTATACACGCCAGAGAACGAGAACCGTTGCCGCACGTCGTAGTTCGCGTCCCCGTAATAGCCAAAGTAGTTGTTCGGATCGGGGACGCTATAGCCCTGGCCGGTGGCAGGATCGCTGTCCTGGTCAAAGCGCGTGCCGGACTCGATAAAGTCCTTGGCGTGGGAAAGAGTGTAAGAGGCCTGGAAACTGCCGCGAGCGCCGGCTCGGCCGCGAAGAGAAAGAATCATCGCGTTGTAGGCGGCTCGATTGGCGTTGGTCACATAGTCGATGGAGCCGAAGTTCGGGTTCAGCCGGGTGAAGGTTTCTGACGCGGCTGTGGTGCCAGTGGCGGGAGTGACAACAACGCTGCCGGGGAATCGATTCACATCCGAACCGGTCAGGCCGTTGTAGCTCTTGGAACCGGAGTAGCTGGCCCCAGCCACCAGCCTTAACGGCAACTGATGCTCGAAGCCAATTACATAGTTCACCGCCAGGGGCGAAATCAGGTTGCGGTCAAGAGAATCGATGTTGGGCGTGGTTCCGGTGACGCCGCCGGCGGCGTTCAGCGATCCCGAGGGAATGGTGGGCACGGGAAAGTTGAAAGGATAGCTGCCGGAAGGCGCGAGGGCGAAAATGGGCTGGATTCCGGAGCCTCCAGTGTAGAAGGTCTGACTGAGAACACCGGGAGGGTTGAGGCGGGTCTGGTCGACACTCTGGCCCATCACCACCCAGTCGTGATAGACGCCAACTCCACCGCGCACGACCCAGTCGCCGTGTTTGGTCGGATCCCAGGCGAAACCGATGCGGGGGCTGAAGAGATTCTTCATGTCGTTGGCAAATACCTTGGGGACTACACCGACGGTGGCGTACTGAACCTGCTCATTGAAAGTGCCGGCGGTGCCCAGGTTGAGAGCGCTAAATTGGAAGCCGCTATTTCCCCAGGGAGTGTGATTGGTGAAATCGTCATAGCGCAGGGATATCGTGAAGGAGAGATTCGACTTTGCCTTCCAGTCGTCCTGAACAAAGAAGCCGAAGGGGATGGTCTGGCCGCCAAAAGCTACGTTGGCGGGCTGGCCGGTCAGGGGGTTGTAGTTCATGCCTTCGCTATACGGACTGTCCTGGACCAGGGCCAGAAGATTGTTGAAGCTGAAGCTGGGGCGCACGTAATCGGGAGTGAAGTCGCCGTGTTCAATTCCTTTGGCTCCGTCATAGCCAAACTTCAAGGTGTGCTGGCCGTGGACGAAACTCAGCACGGAACGCCAGTTGTACATGGGGCCGCGATACTCTCCCGGACCAAATCCGCCGCCAACCTGGAAGCCCTCACTCACACCGTTGACCGCGATGGCTGGCACCTTAAGGTTGGCATCCTGCCCGTTCGCGCCACCGACGCTGGCAAACGCGAAGCTTGATTCCCACAGCAGCCTCGAGTTGAAGGTGTGGGTGAAATCAATCTGCCCATACCGGTTCCTCATAATGGCCTCAGCCTGCAGGCCTGCTCTGGGAGAAAGCTGTTGCTGGTCGAAGGAATCGTTGTAATAGCTGAGATAGAGGCGGTCGTTCTGCGTGAAGTACTGATCGAGGCGGAAATTGTATTGCAATGCGTTGTAGTAAGGGCTGGCCGCAAAGGTGCCCTCGTCGATAACGTTGAGCGTGCAAGGAATGCCCGTGGGGGACCCCGGACCGCAATTGGTGGGGCCGAATGCTGTCAGCGCGTTTATCACCGTACCGTTGGGAACCATAAACTTCGGCTGCCATCCGGTGAGAACCTGGGTACCGACGTTGCTGGGGTAGTTGGTTGTCGCCCAGTTAACAAACGCCGGGTCCTCAAAAGTCTGTACGCCGCCAGCGGTGCCGGTAGAAGCGGAGGTGGTTGACCAGAGCTTTTCGAAATCGGCAAAGAAGAACGTTTTGTTTTTCCGGATCGGACCACCGAAAACGCCGACTAAGTCTTTACGCCCAAATGGAAGAAACGTACTAGCGGAAGGCGCAAAGTCCGCTCTCGCTTCGAGATCCTGGTTGGTGAAAAACAGGCTGCCCGCGCCGTGAAACTTGTTGGTGCCGGATTTTGTGGTCACCTGAACGAGAATGGAGCTGCCGAGATTGTCTTCTCCGTCCCAGGAATTGGTTTGCATCGTCACCTCCTGGACCGCTTCTGGAATCGGGGAAAGGATGATATTGCCGTTCTGGATGGGGCTGGTGACATTCAAACCGTCCACCATGACCAGGTTGCCGGTATAGCTGCGTCCGTTGGCGCTGATCTGCGGAGTCTGAGTACCGAAGTTGTCGGCAAAGCCGCCCGGGGATTCTCCGGCTGCGCGCGTACCGGTTCCCACCACGCCGGGCGCGACCGCCAGAATGTCCCAAAGGTTGCGATTGGCCTCGGGAAGATCGCGGACGGTAGCCGAAGACAGCGTGGTCTCCAGACGGCTGTCGTCGGTGTCAACCGCGGGAGCTGTCTCCTCGACCGTAAGGGATTGTTGAGTCGACGCCAGCGACAGCGTCAGGTTGATGCCCTTGGTTTCAGAGGTGCTGAGCGCGAACTGGGACTCCGCTTTCCTGAAGTTCGTGGCCTCCGCGGACACGACGTAGTTGCCGGGAGCAAGACTGCTGAAGCGATAATTGCCCGAACTGCCGGTGGTCGTAGCCTGTTCGATCCCGTTATCCACGTTGCGCAGATGTACGGAGGCGCTAAGGGCGGCTCCTGATGGATCCGTCACGATTCCTTGAACGTTGCCGCTGTACTGGGCAAAGCAAAGACTTGCGCAAGAAATCGCAAAGGTAAGCGCTAGAAGGACGCGCAGAGAACTGGCGAGGCTTGAACGCATATCGAGCCACCTTTTCGGGTGCAAAAGGATTTGCTTGTCGGCAAACGCTTACTCGACTACCCTGTTCAAGTTTGAACCTTGGCTCAACGTTGACTCAACAGGGAGCCGCTGCAGCGTAACCCGTTCCAGGAAACAATAAGTTGCTGTCCCTAAGTCTCAAACGGATGCTGCTTCGAAGCACGGTGAGCCTAACGGACTCTCGATTTGGGCGCATGGTACAGATGTACTATATATGTATTAGATCGACCCTCCGGAAGCTGTGGGGGATTTTGTCCAAGAGGACGACCTCTCGCGGTTGCGCTGAATACGTGCACATATTCGGGCGCAGATTAATCGGACGCAGATTAATCACGGTCATGTCACTCCGGTTCCGGTTTCGATTTGTCTCCCTTCGCCACAAAGCGCTCGCCGCCAATTTGTCATTGTTGCTGTTACTTCTTCTACTCGCCTGCGGCCGCCGATCGAACACAATCGCGGTGATCCCGCGCGCCTGCGGAACGGCGCTTTGGGAACCTGTACACGCTGGGGCTACACACGTGGCCCGGCGCAAAGGCTTCGACGTTTATTGGAATGCCTCGCCGCGCGAGGATGATGTTGAAGGACAGATCGACTTTCTCGAGAAGGTGGTGGCCAGAGGGTATGCCGGGATTATTATTACTCCCGACCAGACTTTGCCCTTGCGAACCCCCATCCGCCGAATCGTCGCAGGAGGACTCCCGATGGTCGTCGTGGGCACCAACCTGGGCATCGCTCCCTCCGCAAAACTATCCTACGTTCTAAACGACGATACAGCCGGCGGACAAATGGCCGCACGTCGCATTGGAAAGATCCTAAACGGACGAGGCTCCATCGCTATTCTTGGCATCAATCCCCAACTAACCGGCATTACCACCAGAGAACGAAGCTTCGAGAACACGCTGGAGCAGGAATACCCGAATATTCGAGTGGTCGCGCGCAGGTTCGGATACTACAGTGTGCCCCAGGAACAACAGGTAGCTGAGGACATTCTTAATCAAGGCGTGGCTGTAGACGCCATCGTGGCACTGTCGCATATCTCCACCCGCGGCGCCTTTTACGCCTTAGTGGAATTCGACAAGGCCCGCGCTATCAAACTGATTGGTTTTGATCAGGACTTAATGGTGCCTATCCGAAGCGGCGGTATCGACTCCGTAGTTATGGAGCGGACTTATGACATGGGTCGCATCGCGATGGAAGTTATGGATGGTCAAATCCATGACCGTGCTGTTCCCGGCATGAGTGTGGTGCCTCCCATACTTATGACGCGAGAGAATATGGATACTCCCGAGATTCGCCAGCAATTAACCAATAATTGGTGGGCCGCGCAATGACTCGCCGGCGTCCGTCTGGATCTCGATCACTTTCTCGATCATCGCCTCGATCATGGTCTCGAACATGGTCTCGAACCATGACAGCGTTGGTCGTAGCCTTAACCGTGTGCGCCGCTGTTGGCGCGGTCTGGTTCTCATTCCGTTTGTATTCTTCCCGGGTGGCGGGGCAGCCCCTCTATCACGATTCATTTCGTCTCGAAAAGCAGGAAGAGTGGCAGCCGTTCGGCGGCGCATGGGAGATCGTCGAGGGCGCCATGCGCAACAATTCCGACGAGCGTGGCGCCAAATTAATGAATGGCAACGTGCATTGGAAAGATTATTTGATCGAAGCCGACGTCCAACTTCTGGGACAGTACGGAGACGGAGGACTCATCATTCGAGGCAGTGATGAAGAAGAGGGCGTCGACGCCTACAACGGTTACTACGCAGGAATACGCGACCTTGATAACACACTTATTCTTGGCCGGGCTGGTTACGGTTGGGTCGAATATCAGGCAAGGCATGTTACGCCCCGGGTTTTTACGCAGCAGTGGTACCACCTTAAGCTCTTAGCCTACGGATGTAACATCGTAGCTTCCGCTACTTCACCTTCCGGGTCGGTGACCACCGACGCCATACAAGAACCACATTGTGTACAGTCTGGCCGCTTCGGTCTGAAGTCTTATCAGACCGGAGGCCTGTGGCGAAATGTACAAGTTCGAGCAGCCAGCCAGCAGGATCTATCAAGCATGATCGGAAGCATGAAAATACCGTTGGCGGACCCCGACCCCGTGGTCGGACCGACGGGAAAGCCGCGCACCGATTGGGATCCCCTGCGTTCGGCTACGGATGCCCAGGATCAGTACCTCGAGCCTCTCTATCTCGACATGCGCGACCATCATGTCGATCCCGATGGTCAACCCATCGCAAATCTACGGGCGCTCGCGCCCGGCAAACCAGCGCGGGTTACGGTTCATGGCGTTGTGACCCTTACTTTTCCCACGCTGTTCGTGCAGGATTCCACGGGAGGTGTGGCGATTCAGAATGTGCAGGCCACGACCCCTCCCCAGATAGGCGATCAAGTGGAGGCGAGGGGTGAGGCAGAGCTGCATGACTTCAGCTCTGTTTTGAAGGATGCCGAGGTTCACATCCTGTGGTCCCATGCTCCCATTCATTCCATGGGCGTCACCGCTTCGCAGGCAGCTACTGGTTCTTTCGACGCCCAATACATCGAACTTGAGGGACGCCTGGAAAGTAAAGAAGAAGGTCCCGACCACACCATGGTGTTGAATCTGGACGAAGACAATCAGTCATTTCGGGCGATCGCCAACGGAACCAGTGGCGCCGGGCTTTTCAGGCAATTTAAGGACAAGAGCCGTCTCCGCCTTCGGGGAATTTGCGTGGTTGATTCCGCTTACACTCACGACCTCACGCCCTTCGCCATCCTGCTGCCCTCGCTTAACGACGTGGAAGTACTGGAAGGTCCTCCCTGGTGGAGCACGCGGAACATCGTCGTCGCTATTATTGCTTTCTTACTTCTGATTCTAGCGGTACAAACGCTTAACAGTTACATCGAAAGATGGAGGCTTATGGCGGTGCTCGAGGAGCGCCAAAGACTGGCTCAAGAGATGCATGACACCTTGGCCCAGAGTTTTGCTGGCATAGGCTTTCAGTTGCAGGCGATTCGTGACGAAATTGATGACAAAGGTGCGATCGACCGCGAGCTTCAGTTGGCGTCCAGTCTGGTGCGCCGCAGCCATGAGGAGGCCAAGCGCAGTATCGCGGCGCTGAGGCCCGAGCTCCTGGAGTCTGCAGGGCTGCTTCAAGCACTGGAGCAGAGTGCAAAAAGCATGGTGGCTGGCGGAGGAATACGAGTTAGCGCCTTTACCTCTGGCGAGGTACACAGTATACCGGTGCGTATCTCGGATACACTCTTTCGCATAGGTCAGGAATCTCTTGCAAATGCAGTACGCCACGCCAACCCCAGCACCTTGTCGATATCTCTTATCTACGGCGAGTCTGCCTTGCAGTTGCTGGTGGAAGATGACGGTAAGGGTTTTCTCGCGGAGGCCGACTCAGCGGGCTTCGGCATTCGCGGTATGAGAAAGCGTGCTGATACCATTTCCGCGGAGTTAAAGATTCTTAGTGCGCCCGGGCGAGGCACAACCGTTCGGGTGATTGCGCCGATGCCGGCTAAACTGATGCGTACGTTGTGGCCGACATCCATCTGGCACTTGCTTTGGGAGCGTCGATTTCATGCACAAGGACAGGGACAGCGATAAGGACAAGCGACAAATAAAGGCACCGATCCGGTTGCTGATCGTCGATGACCATCCGGTGGTGCGCGCCGGGTTAAGCAGCATGCTGGGCAAGCAGCCAGGGCTCAAGTTGATTGGCGCCGCAGCGGGCGCCGAAGAGGCTTTGGCCCTGCTCGAGCAGTGCCCGGCGGATGTAGTCTTGCTCGATCTGCGAATGCCGAAGATCAGCGGGATCGAGGCGTTGCCGGCCCTGCGCCGGCTGCCGTCCCCGCCGCAGGTCGTGGTTCTCTCAAGCTTCGAATTTGCAGAAGAAATTTATCGCGCGGTTCAGGCGGGCGCACGAGGATATCTGCTGAAAGAGATGTCATGCGATGAGATCGTGGCCGCGATCATTGCGGTTCACTCCGGCAAACAATATTTTCCGCCCGCCATCGCCAGCCGACTCTCGGAGCGAAACAGCCGTTCGAGCCTGAGTCCGCGAGAGTTGGAAATTCTGGAAATGCTCTCCCGAGGTTTTACCAACAAGGAAATCGCTCGCGCATTCGGAATCAGCAGGTACACGGTTCGAAATCACATTAACAGCATCAACCAGAAGCTCGATGTTTGCGATCGCACCGAAGCCGCGTCAGTTGCCATGAAGCAGGGAATCATCTCCGTCACGGGTTAGCGCTATAGGACAGATGTACTATCCTCTGCTTGAAAAAATTCGGGTATCTTTGCATAAGGGCAATTGCCGCCTCAGATAAGGCGCGCCTTCAGCCAGATGGCCAACGATGACTGTGAAAAATACTTCCCGCCGCCAATTTATGAAGCTTACCGCCGTAGCGGCGGGAGCCACACTCGCGCCGCGCAGCCTGCGGGCTTTTTCCAGTCAGGGGTCCGTTTCATTGGCGGTTGTCCCTCCGCTTTCTGTATTTAGCTATTCCCAGGTCGAGTTACTCGACGGTTTATTTCGTCAGCAATTCGATAACAATCACAACCTGTATCTGCACCTGGACGAAGATGCTTTGTTGAAGCCCTTTCGCCATCGCATGGGCATGCCGTCCCCGGGCCCTGACATGGGCGGCTGGTATGACGACGCGGACGATTTCAGCACGCCCGACAATTTTCATGCTTTCATCCCGGGGCACAGCTTCGGGCAATACCTTTCAGGCTTATCCCGCGCTTACGCGGTAACCGGCAATAAAGCGACCCAGGAAAAAGTGCACCGTCTCGTCCGCGGCTTCGCGCAGACGGTCGACACCGAAGGAAAGTTCTACATTGACTACCGGCTGCCCGCCTATACCTATGACAAGACGAGTTGCGGTTTGATCGATGCGCATGAATTCGCCGCTGATCCGGACGCCCTCGACGTTCACTGGCGCGCCACTGCCGCCGTTATGCCTCATTTGCCGGAGAAAGCGCTGAGCCGCGCCGAACAGCGCGCCCGTCCGCATAAAGAGGTCGCATATACCTGGGATGAGACTTACACTCTCCCGGAAAATCTGTTTCTTGCCTACCAGCGCAGCGGAAATTCTCGATATCGCGATCTGGCGATCCGATTCATAGAGAGCGACTATTTCGATCCGCTGGCTCAAGGGCAGAATGTTTTGCCCGGTGAGCACGCCTATAGTCACGTAAATGCATTCAGCTCTGCGATGCAGTCCTATCTGGTTCTCGGGGATGAAAAGTATCTCAAGGCCGCGCAGAACGGCCTTCGGATGGTGCAGGAGCAAAGCTTTGTCACGGGCGGGTGGGGACCGGATGAAGCGTTTGTGGTGCCAGGCAGCGGAGGCTTGGACTCCAGCCTCAGTACGACGCATGCCAGCTTTGAGACTCCCTGCGGCGCTTACGGACACTTCAAAATCACGCGCTATCTTTTGCGCGTATCGCGCGATTCCCGCTACGGCGATAGCATGGAACGCGTACTCTACAACACGATCGCCGGGGCCACTCCAATCCTCGCCGACGGAACCAGCTTTTACTATTCCGACTACAACAATTCTGCGAGAAAAGTTCACCACCGCGATAAGTGGCCGTGCTGTTCCGGAACCTTTCCTCAACTGACCGCCGACTACGGAATCAGTTCTTACTATCAGGCGGCCGACGGAATTTACGTCAACCTGTTCCTTC
>Ga0302325_10016730_pt1 | contig 15524 bp, 13 predicted proteins | sample Palsa_T0_2_FD_201948 | JGI IMG/M metagenome (GOLD analysis project Ga0302325, IMG submission 201948) | Peat permafrost microbial communities from Stordalen Mire near Abisko, Sweden - Palsa_T0_2 | ecosystem: Environmental > Terrestrial > Soil > Palsa > Peat permafrost | place: Sweden: Abisko...
GCCGGCAGTCGCGGCGTCCGGCGCCGGCGCGCTCTGGCAACTTGCGGCCATCGCGGTCGGGGCGTTCGCCGTCGGATCGATTCCGTTCGGCGTCGTCGTCAGCCGAGCGTTCTTCGGCCGCGACATCCGCAGCGCAGGCAGCGGCAACATCGGCGCCGCGAACGCGCTGCGCACCCTCGGGAAAGCCGGCGGCGCAGCGGTTCTCCTCCTGGACGCGCTCAAAGGCTTCGTACCGGCGTGGCTTGCTCTGTCCCTCGCGGGGCGCGGGGACGGCGTCCTCCAAGCGGCGCCCGTCCTGGCTGGCGCCGTCGCCGGGCTTGCGGCGCTGCTGGGGCATTGCTACAGCCCGTGGCTGCGCCTGCGCGGCGGCAAGGGCGTCGCAACCCATCTCGGTGTCCTCTTCGCGCTGTGGTGGCCGGCCGGCATCGCGTTCGTCGCCGCCTGGGCGGCCGTCGGACTCACGAGCGGATACTCGTCCGCCGGGTCGCTCGCGGCAACGCTCGTCGCAGTTGCGGCGCTCTGGCTCGGGCTCGGTCCTCTCGGGTTCGGCTACGGTGCGGCCGCCGCGCTCGTGATTTTCTGGCGCCACCGCGAGAATATCGCCCGCCTTCGCGCCGGCACCGAAAACCCGATGAATCTCGTCAAAAAAAGAACTTCCACCTAAACCGCCGTACAACGCAGCGATGATCTCCTCGAACGACTTCCGGAACGGCGTCACGATCGTCATCGACGGTCAGTTGTGGACCGTTATCGAATTCCTGCACGTCAAGCCGGGCAAGGGATCCGCCTTCGTGCGCACGCGCCTCAAGAACGTGAAGAGCGGCGCGACGGTGGAGCGCACGTTTCGTGCCGGCGAAAAGCTCGAGCGCGCGACGGTCGACAACCGCGAAATGCAGATGCTCTACAACGACGCCGACGGCTACCACTTCATGGACAGCGAATCGTTCGAAAACATGACGCTCCAGCGCGAACTGATCGGCGACGCCGCCGACTTCCTGAAGGACGGCATGAAGATCGACGTGCAGGTGCACGATGGCGTCCCCATCGGCACCTCGCTGCCGGCGCACGTCGAGCTGAAGGTCGTCGAAACCGAGCCGGGCTTCAAGGGCGATACCGCGCAGGGAACGACGAAGCCCGCGACGCTCGAAACCGGTGCGACCGTCCAGGTGCCCCTGTTCGTCAACGAAGGCGACGTCATCCGCATCGACACGCGCGACCGCCGCTACATCGGCCGCGTCCAGTAGCCGACGGCGCGACCGCGGGCCGCCGGTTGGCGGCCCGAGCGACGAGCGGCTCGGCCTCGCGCAGCTCGACGATCTCGAAGACGCGCAGCGGGTATCGCGGGTCGAAGCGGCGGGCGCTGCAGCGCCCACACGATACCGGGGCCGACGGCCGGCGCTTGCGCAGCAACTCCATCGTGCAGCGGTCGCAGCGCAGGATGAATCGCTTCGTGCTCTCGCGTCGTGGCAGTGCGCTGCCGAGGTCGTGATGGATCGAGCGCAGTCCGAGTTCGCGCATCTTTCGCTTGAACGCGGGCGTGTGCCCGGGATTTGCGCCGCGCGCGAAGAGCCATGCGTGAATCATCTCGTGCAGGAGCGTCTCGCGCAGGGCGTCGGGCGCTCGCTCAAAGTGCTTCGGCGAAAGCTCGATCAGCGGGGGCTTGTAGGTGATGCGCCCGGCGACGTTCGAGAAGCGCGCGTTGTAGGCGATCTGGTGCGCGGGAATCTCGCCGCCGAAGTGCTCGTTGTTGAGCTGCGCGAACATCAGCTGCAGCGTCGGGACGTCCGGGAGCATGTCGTCGCGCTCTTGTGGCATGCGCGACCGCTCACCCTGCCGAAGGAAGCAGCGTGAGCGACAACGGGCCTCGCGGGCTGCCGCCGCGGATCTACCTCCCCATCGTGCTCGCGACGGCAGCGATCGTACTGGGAACGATCGGTTACTTTCTGCGGATCGCCCTCGGCGTCACCGGCTCCGCGATCGGACCCGATGCTCCGCCCGTCGCACACGCGACGCCCGCGCCGATCGCGACGCGCGTCGCCGGCGAGGCCGAAATGCCGCAGAGCGGCGGCGTCCCGACGGGCGGAGAGTCGTTGCCCGGCAACTCGGTCGGGGGCGGCGGCCCGGCCGCCGGCGGAGCGGGCGGCAGCGCGAACCCGTCGGCGTCGCCCGCCGGGGAAGCGACGCCGTGAACCTGTACGTCTCTGCCGACATGGAGGGCACGGCAGGCGTCTGCTCGTGGACGCAGTGCGATCCGGCGAACGTCACCGAGTATCCCTACTATCGCCGGCTGATGTCCCAGGAGATTGCCGCAGCGATCGCCGGTGCGCGCGATGCCGGAGCCACCGGCGTGCTCGTCAACGACGCGCACTCCGCGATGCGCAACGTGCTCTGGGAGGAGTTGCCGGACGACGTGCGCGTCGTCTCCGGAAACCGCAAGCCGTTCTCGATGGCTCAGGGAGCGGACCCTGCGTTTTCTGCGGCGTTCTTTACGGGATACCATGCTGCGATCGGCGAGCGCGGCGTGCTCGACCACACGTATACGGGCCAGACGATCTACGCCGTCCACGTGAATGGCGTGCGCTGCAGCGAAGCGCTCCTGAACGCGGGACTCCTGGGCCTGCACGGCGTGCCGGTGGCGCTGATCAGCGGCGACCGCGTGGCCGTCGAAGGCGCGCGCGCGCACCTGCCTTGGATCGTCGGAGTCGTGACGAAGGAACCGATCGGACGCTACGCCGCCGACTCCCTGTCGCCCGCCACCGTGCGCGCACAGCTCCGCGCGGCCGCACGCACCGCGATCGAGCGGATCGGCGACGCGCAGCCGTTCACGTTCGCGGCGCCGATCACGCTCGACATCGATCTCGTCGGCACGCAGAACGCCGACTTCATCGAATTGATGCCAGGTTTCGTGCGCACGGGAGGGCGCAGCGTCCGCTTCGTGCACGACGACTACGGTGTGGTTTTCCGCGCGTTCGTTGCGGCGTTCCGGCTGGGAAGTGCTGCGAACCTTCCGGCGTAGCGCCGCCGCGCCGGCGCACGGGAAGCGCCGCCGGTGACGGTCGCGTGAGCGCGGATACCATGCCCGTCGTTGCGTACCAGGGAGAGCCGGGGGCGTTCAGCGACGACGCCGCGCAGCAGTTGGTCCCCGGCGCCATCACGCGCGGATACGGCACCTTCGACGAGGCAGCGGCGGCGGTCGACGCCGGGGGCGCACAGTTTGCCGTGCTGCCCGTCGAAAACTCGATCACGGGATCGATCCCGCGCGTCTACGACCTGCTGTGGCTGCACGAACGCCTCACGATCGACGATGAACTCGTCTACCGCATCGTGCAGAACTTGCTCGGGACGACCGACGCCACGCTCGAGGGTATTCGCGCCGTGCGCTCGCATCCGGTCGCGCTCGAGCAGTGCCGCGCGTTTCTCGAGGCCCATCCGGCGTGGCGCAGCACGATCGTCGGCGACACGGCGGGTGCGGTCCGCGAAGTGATGGCGGCCGGGGATCCAGCCGTCGCCGCCATCGCTTCGCTCGCGGCGGCGCGCCGCTACGGCGCGACGGTCCTCGCCGAAGCCATTCAGGACAGGCCGAACAACTTCACGCGCTTCTTTCTGCTCCGGCGCGTCGCGGGGCCGCTGCGCCCCCCGCGCCCCGAGCAGCGACGCGCGTGCGTCGCTTTGTCGCTCGCCAACCGCCCCGGGTCGCTGCGCTCGGCCCTCGCCGCCTTTGCCGACCGGGGCCTCAACCTGCGCTCGCTCGTCTCGCGCCCATCGCAGTCCGGTCCCTTCGCCTATCGCTTCTATTGCGAGGTCGAGGACGCGGAGGTAGCGGCCCTATCGGACGCCCTCGGCGCGATCGACGGCGACGCGCGCGTCCTCGGACAGTACTAACGGAGTTTCGAACAGCGCGCACCAGCTCGGTGGCCCGCAGCAGGCCACTCCCGCATCGGGCCGCTATGGAAGCGAGGCGCCTTCCGGCGGGACGCCGTCGCGGAAGCCGGAGGCGCGGGCCGCGCGTAGCTGCGCGAGCCGCGAGTAGACGCGCAGCTCGGCGATGTCCCGCGGGAACACGAGGTCGAGGCTCCAGTCGAGCGCGACGCGAACGCGCCGATCCAAGCCGGGTAATCGTAACAGATAATAGCTGCGCCACAGAAACCACGCCGGGAAGCCCGTCAGGACGAAACGGCCCCACAGTCCCGCGACCGCTCGGCGGCCGCCGAGCGAGGCCATCATGCCGATCGCGCTGAAGCGGAACGGCCGCGTCGGACGCCCGCGGAGCGTCGCGGCGATGTTGGCTGCGAGCAGCGGCCCTTCGCGTATCGCGTGCTGCGCGGTTCCCGGCACCGGCGTTCCGTCTGCCGCCGGAATCGCCGCACAGTCGCCGATCGCCCACACGCCCGGCTGGCCGGCGACCGACATGTCGGCGTTCGCAACCAGCGCCCGTCGCGCGGTCGGGAGCGCCAGGTTCGCGACGAGCGGAGCGGGGCGAACGCCGGCCGACCACACGACCGTCGCCGAGCGCACGATGCGGCCGCTGCCCAGGCGCAGGCCATCGTCGTCGAGCTCGCACACCGCGTCGCCGAGTATCAGCTGGACGCGGCGCCGAACGAGGGCGCGCGCCGCGTACGTTCCCATGCCCGCCTGCAGGTCGGGTAACAGCCGCGAGCCGGCCTCCACGAGCACGACCTCGATCTCACCGCGCCGCACCGTGGGGTAGAAGCGCCCGACACTGCGCAGGAAATCCACCATCTCGCCCGCCGCCTCAACGCCCGTGAAGCCGCCGCCGACGAAGACGAACCGTAACAACCGTTCGCGCTCGGCGGCATCCTCGCTCGAATCGGCCAATTCGAGCATCGCGATCACGTGATTGCGAAGGCGGTCGGCGTCCTCGAGCGTGCGCAGCGGAAGCGAACGTTCGGCGACGCCCGGCAGCCCGAACGTCGACGTGACCGATCCGAGTGCGAGCACGAGCTGGTCGTACGCCAGGCGCTGGCGCGTACCGAGAAGCGTATGTTCCACCTCGACCGTTCTCGCGGCGAGGTCGATGCCGACCACGTCGCCGAGGTGAAAGCGCGTTCTGCGCAGCTGCGCGCGCACCGGCGTGACGATGTGGCGCGGCTCGAGGCCGCCCGAGGCGACTTCCGGCAGCATCGGCGTGAACACGGTGTAGTTGTCGCGGCTCACGAGCGCGACGGACGCCTCGTCTCTGCGCAGGAGGCGCTCGAGGCGCAGCGCGGTCGCGATTCCCGCGAAGCCGCCGCCCAGGATCAGGATGCGCGGCGGCCCCGGCGACGCCGGCTCGTTCATGCCGCGCAGCCGCGCGCGGTGCGCACTCGGGAGCGAACCATGCGGACGGCGAAGACGGCCGGCGTGGACCACGCGACCTCTCCCCCGACTGCCCCGCACAGCGGCGAGCCCGGAGCCGCGCTCGAAGGTACGTACCTGCCCCCCGAACCCCAGCGCGGCAAGGGTTGGGCCGGAGCGGGCGCGTCGGCGGTCGGCATCGGCCTGCTGCTCGCGAAAGCCAAGGGGCTGCTGCTGATCCTTCTCAACCTAAAGTGGTTCCTCGTGGGCGGCAAGCTGCTGCTCTCGTCGCTCTCGTTCCTCGTCTCCGTATGGTTCTACGCGCTCTTTTGGGGATGGGCGTTCGCGTTCGTGTTCGCGCTGCTCATCCTCGTTCACGAGCTCGGTCATGCGATCTTCATGCGCGCCTTCGGCGTCCCCGCGTCGATGCCGTATTTCGTGCCGGGTTTCGGCGCGCTGATCACGATGAAGGGCAGGCCCGCGTCGGCGCTCGAGGAGGCCTATATCGCACTCGGCGGCCCGCTCGTCGGTTCGCTCGGGGCGTTCGTCTGTTATGCCTACGGCATGGCGACCGGCGAGCCGTTCTGGATTGCGGCAGCGTACACGGGCTTCTTCCTCAACCTCTTCAACCTGTTCCCGGTGTACCCGCTCGACGGCGGGCGCGTCGTCGGTGCGATCTCGCCGAGGGTGTGGGTCTTCGGGCTCGTCGCGCTGATCGTGGCCGCGATCGCCATGCGCTGGTTCAACCCCCTGATGCTGATCCTCGTGATCCTCGGGGCGCCGCAAGCCATCGCCGCGTTCCGCGGCCAGCTCGATCAGCGCTACTACGGCGTGCCCGCACCGCAGCGTGCGATCGTGGCCCTTGCCTATTTCGGACTCGCCGGGCTGCTGTTCGCGGGGATGCTCGCCGCGCACGTTCCGGTTCCCACGCAACCGGTCATCAATTAGCATCGCGCGGCGCCTCGCGCTGTTCGCTGCACTGGCGTGCATCGTTACGGCGTTCGTCGCGTTGCGGCCGGTCGCGACGCCCGGCCCGCCGCTGCGCGACTTCGAGGCGTACTATGCGGCGGGCGCGACATGGCGCGCGGGCGGCGATCCGTACAGCCGCGACATCTGGCGGGTCGAGCGCCGGTTGCCCGGCGTCGTCGCGACGCGCGACGAACTGCTCCCGTTCATCGGACCGCCGTACTCCCTGCCGCTGTGGGGAGCGGTGTCTGCGTTGCCCTTCGGCACCGCGGTCGTCACGTGGGGGGGCGTGCTCGCCGCGGCCGCGCTTCTGCTCGTCGCCGGCAGCGCGCGCCTCGCGCGCATTCGCGGGGGCACGGAGCTTGCCGCGACCGCCGCATTGGCGTGCGCGTTTGGGCCGCTGACGAGCGCCTTCGCGCTCGGTCAGGTGGCGCTCGTCTCCTGCGCGGGCATCGTGGCGGTCGTGCTCGCGCTGGCGTCCGTGCGCACGCGCCTCGCCGTCGCGGCCGTCGCCGCTCTCGCGGCCGCGCTCCAACCGAACCTCGCGTGCGCCCTCGTGGCGCGCCTCACCGATCGCCGGGCGCGCTTCGCGCTGATCGTCGCCGCCGCGGCCGCCCTGGTGCTCGCGCTGGCGGCGCAGGGAGGCGTCGCGCCGTTCGCGCGCTACGTCGCGCTGCTCGCGGCGCACACGCGAGCCGAAAGCGGCATCGCGATCCAGACGACGGTCGGCGCGGTCGCCGCCGGGTTCGGCGCGCAGGAACCCGCCGCTCGAGCGCTCGCAATCGGCACTGCGCTCGCCGTGATTGCTGCCACCGGCTGGCTCCTGCGCAGCCCGCGCTACGCGCCCGAGGCGCGCGTTGCGGTCGCGTGCGCCGCGCTACCGCTCGCGCTGCCGTTCTCGCACGAGCACGACCTCACGATCGCCTTCTTTCCGGCCGTGCTCTGCCTGCGGAGCAGCTCCGCACGCGCGTGGTGTGCCGCCGCATGCGCCACCACGTTCGTCGCCGTCGACTGGCTCGGGCTGGCGCAACGCCCGGGCGGGCTCGCGCAGAGCATCGCGCTTGCCGCCGCGTGGGCGTTCGCGTCGATCGCGCTCGCTCGCACGCTCGGCCCGCTCGCGATCGCCCCCTTCGCCGTCGTCGCGTGCGCGATCGTCGCGGGGGTGCTCGCCGGGGCGCACCCGCTCCCCGTCTGGCCGTACGCATTGCCCGAGGGGTTCCGCGTCGCGGCCGGCGAGGATGCCGCCGGCGTCTGGCGCCTCGAACAGGCCGCAAGCGGGCTCGCGCAGCCCGGCACCCTGTCGGCAGCGCTGCGCGCGCTCTCGCTGGCAGGCTGCGCGGGCTTGTGGGCGACGTCGCTCGTCGCGCTGCGCGGCGGCGTCAGCCGCCCTCTGCGAGGAACGCCAGCAGCGCGCGGTTGAACTGTTGCGGGCGCTGCAGCGGTGCGAAATGGCTCACGTCCGGGAGCACGACGAGCGTCGCGCCGGGAATGTTCCGCGAGAGATCGGCCGAGTGCACGGGCAGGATGAACTCGTCGTGTGCGCTCTGGACAATCGTCACGGGTACGCGGACCTCGGCCAGGTCGCGCGCGGTGTAGTTCGGCTGTGTTCGCATCATGAGGTCGACCGCGCCGGCGAATGCCGTGAACTCGCCCGGCGTGGCCGATAACCGCTCGTAGTCTCGTGCGTGTCGACGGAACATCCGGCGCAGGACCGGGCCCGGCTCCGAGATCTCCCGCACGCCGCTTGGGTCCATGTTGCCGGCGAAGAAGAACACGCGCGCCACACGCTCGGGATGCTGGCGCGCAAGGATCAGCGCGGTCGTCGCGCCGTCGCTCCACCCCACCACTCTCGCCCGTTCGAGCCGCAGCGCGTCCATCACCGCGAGAACGTCGGATGCCATCCGCTCGTACGTTAGGGGGCGCGCGTCGCGGGTGCTGCGGCCGTGGCCGCGGCTGTCGATCAGCACGGCGCGATAGCCGCCGTCCACGAGCGGCGCAACCTGATGGCCCCAGTTTTCGCTACTCCCGAGGCCTCCGTGCAGCAGGATCACGGGCGGACCCGACCCGTACGCGGCATACCAGATGCGAGCGCCGTCGTGCTCCACGAGGCCCTGATCCTGCGCGACCGGCAACGCCGCCGCACCGTGCGCCTCGAACGCCGTGAGGTCGTCGTCGCGAGTTTCCACTGCACCAATCTCCAATCTTCGAGCGCGGCCGGCGCGGGGCTGCGACCGCTTGCCACGATCGAAAAATGGGGGAACCGTCCTAAATGTCGACGTTCATCATGTCGTCGAACTCGGACACCTGGTTCGGATGGAAACCCGTGAGGTCGGTGTTGTACGCGTACAGATCCTCAGCGACGGCCGTGACGATGACCGGGACGTCGCGTGCGAGGGATTCCTGCACGATGGCGTCGTCGCGGCGTTGCCGCGCGACGTCGTACGTTCCCTTGAGGTCGTCCATCGCTGCCTCCGCAGCGGGATTGCACCAATGCGTGTCGTTCTGCCCCTTGGGCGGGATCAGCCTGCAGCTGTAGATCCCGGCGAGGCTTCCGCTCGCATCGGTGAACCACGCAAAGAAGACGACGTCGAACTTGCCGGTCTGAATGATGCCGCCGTTCGCGTAGGGCGCGAAGAGGAGTGTCGGATCGACGTTCTTACGCACGAACTCGACACCGATCTTCTTCCACCAGGAGCGGATCAACTCGATGCGTGTATCCGTGTCGGGGCTGCCGGAGTTCGAGACGACGTCCAGCGATAGCCGGACGCCGTTCTTCTCGCGGATGCCATCGGGCCCACGCCGCCAACCCGCCGCGTCGAGCACCGCGTTTGCCCGCGCCGCGTCGTACGCGACGAACCGGATCTTCGGGTCGAAGTACGGGCTCGCCGGCGAAAGGACGCCGTCCTGCAGGATACCGATGTCGTGGCTTACGAGGTGGCGCATCGCGACGCGGTCCATCGCCATGCGCAGCGCGGTCCGCACCGCGGGGTCCCGCAGCGCGGGCCGCGTGACGTTGAAGTCGAGGTGGTTGAACGCGTAGCTGGGCTGCTTGATGACCGTGATGCTCGGCACGCGAAGCAGCCGCGGGTAGTAGTTGGCGGCGGCGATCGGCCAGAGGTCGACGTCCCCGGTCTGCAGCCCCGAGAGGATCGTGTCGCGGCTCGGAATGATCCTGTACTCGACGCGTTTGAGCTTGGGTAGCCCGCGCCAGTAGTTCGGGTTCGCCTCCATCTCGACGCGGTCACCGCGCTTCCACGCAACGTAGCGGAACGGGCCGATGCCGACGGGCAGCGCGTTGTACGGATCCTTGTTGATGTCCGCCGTCTTCGCGAGCACGTGCTTCGGCATGATCGCCGGGTTGGCACCGCCGGTCGAGAAAAACGTTGCCACGAACGGCGAGTACGGCTTGCTCAGGTGGTAGATGACGGTGTACTTGTCGGGCTCGTCGATGCGCCGGATCAAGTCCCAACCGTCGCGGCTCAGGACGTTCGTCTTGGGATCGAGGATGACGCGGGTCGAGAAGACGACGTCGTCGGCGTCGAACGGCGCCCCGTCAGACCACTTCGCGCCCTTGCGCAGGTGGAACGTGATCGTCTTGCCATCCGGGCTGATGCCGCCGTTGGCTAGCGACGGCACTTCGGTGGCAAGCTCGGGGACCGGCTGGTTCGCATGGTCGTAGCGGATCAGCCACGCCATCGTCATCTCGGACATCCACGCGAGGACGAGGTCCGGGTCGAACAGCGGGTTCAGGTTCGTGACGTCGCCGAGGTCCGCGTACCGCAGGACGTGCGGCTGCGTCGTCGCGTTGTGGCGGGCGCCCTCGCCGGCCGTACCGACCTTCGTGCAGGCCGGCAGGACCAGGGCACACAGCAGCGCCGCCGCGAACGCGCTCGCGGCACGCGGAGGCCGTGCGGGGATGCGCCGTTCGGATGGCCCCCTCGCGACCTGACCTGCTTCGATCATCAGATATCGACGCTCATAAACGAGTCGAACGGCGCGAGTTGATTGGGATGAAACCCGGTGAGGTCCGAGTTATATGCGAAAATGTCCTCGTTGATGCTCGTGACGATCGTCGGGGCATCCCGCTGCAGCTGCTCCTGGATGAAGTTCGCGTACGGCTGACGGGCAGCGAACGAGTAGAGCGTCTTGAACGTTTCCATCGCGGCGTCGACCTTGTGGTTGCAGTAGTGGACGACGTTCTGGCCAAGCGGCGGAAACTGATTGCACTCGTAGAGATTCGAGAGATCCGCCTGCGGGTCTCCGCTCCATTGAAAGGTTGCGAGATCGAACTTTCCGGAGTACAGGATGCCACCCTGCCGGTACGGGCCGAACAACAGCGGCGACGGATAGTGCTTGACATCGATCTCCGCGCCGACCTGCTTCCACCACCCGCGGATCAGCTCGATACCTGCATCGACGTCCGGTGTGCCCGACGATGTGGCGAACACGAGCGTCAGCGGCAGCGCGCCCTTGTGCCGCACGCCGTCCGCTCCGCGCAGCCAGCCCGCCCGCTCGAGTATCCGGTTCGCTTGCGGGATATCGAACGGCGTTGTGGGGACGCGCGGATCGAACGCAGGGTTCGACGGCGACACCATGTTGTCCTGAACGATGCCGAGACCGTGGCGAATCTTCTGCTTGATGGTTTCGCGATCGGTGGCCATCCGCAGCGCGATGCGGACGGCCGGGTCCGCGGGGACGGGGTGTGCGAGATTGAAGTCGATGTGTCCGAAATAATAGCCTGGCGGCTTGATCACCGTCAGCCCCGGAATGGCGCGGACGCGCGGGTAGTAGTTGGCCGAGACCGGAGCCCAGAGGTCGATCTCGTGACTCGTCAGCTCTTCGAGCACCGTATTGCGGTCGGGGATGATCTTGAAGATGACCTTGTCGAGCTTCGGCCTCCCCCGGAAGTACGTCGGATTGGCGACCATCTCGACGGAGTCCGAACGCTTCCACTGCGTGAACTTGAACGGGCCGATGCCGACGGGGAGCGAGTTGTACGGTGCGTTGTTGATGTTCGGCAGCGTTCCGAGTATGTGTTTCGGCAGAATGCACGGGTTCGCGCCCGCCGTGGAAAAGTAGCTGTACGAGTATCCTGCATAGGGCTGCTTGAGGTGATAGACGACGGTGTACTTGTCCGGCTCGTCGATCTTCGTAATCAGGTCCCAGCCACTGCGCGAGATCTCGTTGTTCGCCGGGTTCAATACCACGTTCGTCGAGAACACGACGTCGTCGGCGGAAAACGGTGCCCCGTCCGACCAGACGACGCCCTTGCGCAGGTGGAACGTGATCGTCTTCCCGTCGGGTGTGATCCCGCCGTTCTCCTTGGTCGGGACGATCGTCAGCAGCTCCGGCGTCGGCTCGTTGTGCGGACCCGTCCGAAAGAGGTACGCCATCGTGAGCTGGGACATGTACGAGACGACGGTCTGCGTGACCAAGTGCGGGTTGAGGCCCGCGATGTCTTCCGCCGTCGCATAGCGCAGCTCGTGCGCGATGGTGTAGGAGTGAGCTCCGGCCCCGCCCTCGCCGGTCGTGCCGACCTTCGTGCAGGCCGCGAGCGAGAAGGCCAGGAGCGTCGCGAGGATCGTTCTCATGTCAGTTTCCTTACGAGGCGTGGGGCGGTAGATTGCCGCGTCGGCGGGGCAGCAGGCACCTCTTGAGGGTTGACGCCGACTCGCACGACTAGATCGAGTACTCCCACGTGTTCCAGAAGCGCGAGATGACGGGCGACGAGGTGAATCCCTTGAGGTCGCTGTTGTATGCCACCGGTTCGCGCCGAAAGTTGATGATGACCGTCGGCACTTCGCTCGCCAGCTGCTGCTGCACGATGAAGTAGTCGCGCCGGCGGCGCGATGGGTCGACGGTCGCCAGCGCGTCGTCCATCGCCCTGGTGGCCACCGGATCGTTCCAGAACAGCGCGTTCTGCCCGTGCGGCGCGAAGTTCTCGCCCGAGTAGATCGCGCTGTCGTCGGCGTCCGCGGCGCCGGACCACGCGAAGGTGGCCACGTCGTAGTGCCCGCCTTGCAGTACGCCGTTTGCGGAGTTGTCGAAGAACAGGCTCGTCGGGGCATTCTTGATGACCGCCTCGACCCCGACATCGTGCCAGCCGCGCTGGATGAACGCCTGGATTGCGTGGCCGTGCGTGCTCTCGGTCTGCGTGCTCAGGGTGAACGACAAGCGCTGCCCAGCGCGCACCCGGACGCCGTCCGGACCGGCCTTCCAACCCATCGCCTCGAGCATGGCGCGCGCCTTCGCCGGATCGTACGTGTAGCGCGCGACGTATGGGTCGTACGCGCTGCCGATGACCGGAGACTCGTCGGCGGGCGCGAGGTCTCCCAGCCCATGATCGATCTTGGCGACGATCGCCGGACGGTCGATTGCATACGTCAGCGCCCGGCGCATGCGGACGTCCCCGAGGAGCGGCCTGCGCAGGTTGAAGTCCACGTGGTCGTACGTGTAGACCGGCGGCACGATCGTCACGACGCCTGGAATCGCCTTGAACTCCGGGTATTCCGATGCGGGAATGTTGAAGGCCAGGTCGATCTCGTGCGCCCGCATCTGCGTGAGCAGCGTGTTCTCGTCGGGCAAGATTTGATAGACGACCTCGTTCAGCTTCGGCTTTCCGAGGAAGTAGCCGTCGAAGGCCTTTAGCCGCACGTCGGAGCCGCGGTCCCAGGCCACCACCTGGAAGGGGCCGCTGCCGATCGGCTTCGCCTGATACGGATCGCGGTTGAAGGACCCCTTGTCGTCGTTGACCGCCGCCAGCAAGTGCTCGGGCAGGATCGGTGCGTTGCCGTTCGGCGCGAAGAGCTGCTGCAGAAACGGAGCATAGATCTTACGCATGTGGATCACCGCGACGAGCGGGTCGGAATAGTCGATGCTCGCGATGTCCTTGTAGCCGTCGGTCGTTACGACGTTGTTGTGCGGGTTCATCACCACCCGCCAGGTAAACCAGAGGTCCTTGCTCGTCACCGGTGCTCCGTCGTGCCATTTCATGTTCGGGCGCAAGCGGTAGCGCAGCGTGAGCCCATCGCGACTCACCCCACCGTTCGCGAGCGTCGGGATCTCGGCAAGGGCGTCGGCCACCGGCCGGGCGCGGTCGTCGTAGCGCACGGCCCACGAGAACACGAACATCGCAAGGTCCAGCGTCGGGATCTGCGATGCGAGGACCGGGTCGAGGTTCTTCGGATCGGAGGCCGATGCGATCACGAGCCTGCCGTGATGCGTCCACGGGTGTGCGCCGCCGGCGCCCGCGGACTCGGTACCGACCTTGGTGCACGCCGACAGTGCGGCGATGGCGCAGGCGAGGACGGCGAGACGCACGCGCGGCGTGCGGCGGCTATGCACGCATTGCGTCCGGGTCGAGGCCGAACGTCGCGCAGAACTCGGCGTACGCGACCGGCGCGATCTCGGAGGGTTTGATCTCACTGCGGCCGCCCCAGAACACGTTTGTGTAGGCGACCGGGATGCCGGCTTCGGCGAGATGCTGGTCGATCGCCGCCTTGTGCGCGAGCACGACCGCCTTGTCGAGCCCGTGCGCGACGCCCATGATGTTGACGTCGTGGAACTCCGGGCCGCCCTCTCGCCAGTAGGCGTGCGTCATGATGTGATGGCGACCGACCTCGCGCCCCGCGTCGAGTTCGCGCCCCGGCGGCACCGCCCAATGGAACAGGGCATTGTAGCGCGTCACTCGCTGCGCGCCGGCCGTCGGCTTGACGTGCTCGAGAAACGTCGAAAAGCGCCCGATCACGCCGCGCTCGTGCAGCGCGGCGGACACCGCAGCGAAGTCGTCGACGCCGACGCCCGCCTCTGCGGCCCGCGCGACCCACGGGTCGGCAACGATTTCCGCGGGCTCCAGCTCGCGCTTGAGCGCGACGAGAACGCGCCACTCGCGTTCGTCCAGTTCGGTGACGCGCGGCTCGATCGTGTCGGCCGCCTCATCCGCGCGGCTTCCCGGTTCGAGGCCTCGACGCCGCACGTGTCCGACGCCGAGCGCGAAGAGGCGCTTCGCCGGCATCAGGCGCGTGCGCTCGGCACCGATGCGCCGCTGCAGAAACGCGACGTGCTTCTCGATCGAGAAGCCCTGCGGGACCTTGAGCGTCGTCCACAGGCGATAGTTCGAGCCGGCAGTGGCTGTGTCGGTCGTCCGGATCACGACGTGGCCGGAGAACGGATCCTCCCGGAACAGGAAATCGAAGGCGGCGTCGAGCTTGTCGGCCGGCACCTGCCAGGCGACGAGCGCGCCGGCCGCGAGATTGTTCGCCATCAGCGTCTGGCGCACGCGGCGGATCGTTCCGGCCTCGAGCATCGCACGGATGCGTTCGAGGACGACGTCGAGCGCGACACCGGAGCGCTGCGCGATCTCGAGAAACGGGTGCCTGGAGAAACCCGCAATCCGGTCCTCAGAAACGGCGAGGATCGCGGCGTTGAGCGGGTCGTCGACGGTGACGGGAACAGCCTCCCGCGTCGGGAGCGCAGCGGAGGGGGTGACCTTCATGCCCGGCAGTTTTGCGCCAGGATGCGGGGTCCCCGCTCCGCCGCGCTCCTCGTTATGTCTGGCCGAACGTTGCGCCGATCTCGCCGGTCGCGTAGAGCAAGGCCTGTTCTGCCAAGCGCAGGTTGTAGATCCCGTTCACGCGGTCGATCAGTGCCTGCGTCAAACCGACCTGCGCGTTCAGCAGGAGTGGAAGGGTCGTCACGCCCGCTCGGTACTGCGCCTGTGTCGCGAGCAGCACCGTTTCTGCCGTGTTCAGCTCGACGGAGGTCTGGTCGAGTGCCGCTTTTGCGCTCACGAGGTTCGTCAGGGCCTGCTTGACGTTGAGTTGGATGCCCAGGCGCGCCGTCTGCAGCCCAGCCTGCGCCTTGTCGACGTTGGCCTGGGCCTCCGCCGTGTTTGCGGCCGTGAGGCCTTGGTCGAAGAGCGGGATCGTGAGCGCCACGCCAACCGACGACGAGTTGCGAAAGGTGCCGCCGGTGGTGTCGGTCGAGGCGGTGCCCGCCTGCGCGCTGGCGGCCAGCGACGGGAACAGACCAAGCTTCGCCGCCCGCAGCGAGTACTGGGCCGACTCGAGTACCTGGACGCCGGAGTCGTAGTCCGGCCGCAGCGCGATCGCGCGCGCCTGCGCCTGGGCGTAGGTCGGCACCGCGATCGTGGCAATCTTCGTGCCGGGTGCGATCGACGTGTCGTCGATCGGCGCGACGTCGGTGCCCGCATCCAAGCCCATCGCGTTGGCGAACGCGGCCTGTGCCGCCAGCTCCGCGCCTTG